>JADMIO011432731.1_pt1 | contig 105652 bp, 97 predicted proteins | sample 8958161 | NCBI WGS metagenome assembly JADMIO01 (sample SAMN16585339, study PRJNA669376) | soil metagenome | isolation source: Crop rotation soil | place: USA: Cullars Rotation, Alabama | collected 2011
CCGCGACTTCAAGTCACGTGAATTCCAAGCTTCGGATCCCACTGTGCTGGAAAGGCGAAACGCAAACGCCTGGTAATCGACCGAGTTGATGTTTTTCACGTGGCACCAAACGCCCCACTGCGAGTTTGGATTCTCAACGTTGTAGCGCATCCTGAGGCCGCCCGAGCCTCCCATGCCGACAGTCGACTCGACTTGCGAGATGCCCCTGCCGTTGGAAAAAGTCCACATCCCGAAATCGTTGTTGAGCTGGTCTTCGGACATCTCATCGAAGTCGGCAAGAACCCTGACGGCGGGTCCGTGCGCAGGCCGGGCGACAGGCTGCAGGGGCTGCACGGCCACAGCTGTCGGTTTGGTTGCCTCGACCAAGGGAGCCTTGGCCTCCTTAGCCGGTTGAGCCGTGGGAATCGGCGCAGGCGCGGCCTTCGGCGGCTCGGGCTTTGGCGCGGACGCATGCTCGACAGGCTGACTCGCAGCTTGCGCTTCAACGCCCGTCTTGTAGTCGTGCATGTTCGAAACAAAAATGAATCCTCCGATGATCAGGCCGGCCGCGACGATGCTCGCGCCGATGATTGCGGCCGTCTTGAGCGAAGTGCCGGGATCGGCCTGGACCGTGACGGGTGTGCCGAGGCTGCGCTCGGGAGGATAATTCGGCGGCCGCGGGGGCTCCGTCGGGGGAAGCGCCGTGATGGGAGGAACGCCGGCGGCAAACGCCGGATTGAATTGGGCTGAGCGCATTTTTCCGGCCTGGTAATCGGAAATCGCCGCGTCCACCTCATCCATCGACTGGTAGCGGTTCTCGGGCGCTTTCGCCATCATGCGCATGATGATCGAACACACATCGGTATCCAGGTTCGGATTGATCTGGCTTGGATTCGGGACCGGGTTGTTGAGATGCATCGCCATGATGACCGCGGGCGAGCTGCCTTCGTAGGGGATGCGGCCGGTGATCAGATGGTAAAGAGAAGCGCCGAGGCTATAGATGTCGGAGCGAGAGTCGACGTCGCGCGAGCCGCGGACCTGCTCTGGCGAAATGTAGTAAGGCGTTCCCATCACCACGCCCGACATAGTCATGCCGCCGGCGGCATCATCGCCGATCCATTTGGCCAGACCGAGATCGCCGACCTTGATCACGCCTTCGTTTGTGAGCATCAAATTGTCGGGCTTGATGTCGCGGTGAATGATCCGCTTCTTGTGCGCGTAGCCGAGCGCGGAGGCGGCCTGGCGGATGTAGCCGATGGCCTCGGGAACCGGCAGAACGCGCCGCTCGCGCAGCATGGTGCCGAGATCCTTGCCCTCGATGTATTCCATGATGAAATAGAAAATGTTGTCGCCCATGCAGCCCGCGTCGTAGACCGAGACGATGTTCGGATGATTCAGCTTTGCGGCGCCGCGCGCTTCGTTCAGAAATCGCTCGATATAGGCCTTGTCGTCGACCATGTGCGCGGCGAGAAATTTGACCGCGGCGAGCCGGTCGAGCGATTGGTGGCGGGCGAGATAAACAATTCCCATGCCGCCTTCGCCGATGCGGCGCATGATGTAGTAATCGGAGAGATACTGGCCGACCCACGGATCGACAAATTCGACTTCCGCGTCGGGTTGTTGGACCGGAACTCCGTCCGGTTGAGCGGGAACATCGGCGTCGGGAATCGGCGGCTCAACGCCGTCCCCGTGGTCCTCGGGCTCGCCCATTCTAATTAATATGTAACCCGCAACACGATGCTCGTCACTCGATTTACTCTCTCAATAACCGCTTGCCCGATGTCAGGTTTGCGTTACATGATCGCACTCCCGAATGAAGAGCGAATTCGATTGGATCAGGCTGTGGCAGAAGGCTCAAAAGCTGCCTCGCGATGTGCGCGTGGGCATCGGAGACGACTGCGCGGTTGTTGACGGCGCCAAGCCCGGATTTTTCGGCCTCTTGAAATGCGACGCGTGCGTCGAAGGCGTGCATTTTACTCCGCGCACGGGCCTCGATCTCGTCGGGCGCAAGGTGATGGCCCGCAACATCAGCGATATCGCCGCGATGGGCGGCAATCCGCGCTTTGCCCTGGTCTCCGCGGCCATTCCAAAAGGCATTTCGGACTCGGGACGCCGCAAACTGTACGACGGTCTCACAAGAACGGCGCGGCGGCACGGCTGCGAGATCATTGGAGGCGACACTTCGTCGTCGAAATCGGGGCTTTTCGTTTCGGTTTTCGTTTATGGCGAAGTGGAAAAGGAACTTTTGATGCTGCGCTCGGGAGCGAAGGCCGGCGATTACGTTTTTGTGACGGGCAAACTCGGCGGCAGCATCAGAGGAAAGCACCTTAACTTCGAGCCGCGCCTGGCCGAAGCGCGCTGGCTCGCGAAAAATTTCAAGCCGACCGCCGCTATCGATCTTTCCGACGGGCTCGGCGGCGACCTTCGCCGAATCGCCGAGCAATCCCGCGTTGGATTCGAAATTTTCGCCGACCAAATTCCCCGCTCACCCGGCGCCTCCTTAAAAAATGCGCTGTACGACGGGGAAGATTACGAATTGCTCTTCACTGCGCGTCCAGCGGTCGGGAGCAAATTACTCCGCTCCTGGAAATCGCGGTTTGGGGTTCCCCTGAGCTTCATCGGTTACGCGCGCGGAAAGAATTTCGGCATCCAGCTCGCCGGTCCCGGGAGCAAGCGCGCGCAGATTAGTTCGTCCTATGATCACTTCCGTGGAAACGCGTAGCGCCGCCGAAACGTCAGCGCTGGGCGAAACTCTTGCCACCGCGCTCAAGCCCCCTGCCGTCATCGCGCTTTACGGCGACCTCGGCTCGGGCAAGACCTGTTTCGTCAAAGGGCTCGCGCGCGGCCTCGGTTCCGACGACCTCGTCACCAGCCCGACCTTCACGCTGGTCCATCACTACCTCGGGCGCGAGAGCAAGGTCCGGCATTTCGATCTTTACCGCATTAAATCCAAAGCCGAGCTCGCCGATCTCGAGCTCGATCCCGATCCGGAAACTTTTGTCATCGTCGAGTGGCCCGATTTGATTGAGAGCGAGCTGCCGGAGAACTCCATCCGCGTCCGCTTCGAGCACGTCCCGGACAAGCCGGACTCGCGCAAAGTCCAAATCGAGTACGCGAAGCTATGAAAGTTTTGGCGCTCGATACTTCTTCGCCGATGATCAGCGTGGCGCTCGGCGACATGACGCGAATCGTTGGAGAGTTCAATCAAATCGGAAATGCCTCCACCCTGCTCGCGCCGGCGATCCAAACCATTCTAAAGCAAGGCCGGACTTCTCTAAACGAGATCGATGCTTTTGTGATCGGCGAGGGGCCTGGATCTTACAATGGATTGCGCTGCGGATTCGCAACGCTGGCGGGCATCTTGATGACGGCGCCCAAACCTGTCGTCCAATTGAACTCTCTGGCACTCACGGCCGCCGGCGCGAAGTGCGAGCGAGTCGGGGTCATTCTGAACGCCCGGAAAAACATGCTGTTCTACCAGACTTTTAAATTGGAAGATGGCGTTCCCCTTCTGGAGGGCGAAGCCATGATTGAAAATGAACAGCAAATCCCCGAGTCCGCCTCGCGCGACACTTGCTGGATCAGCTGTGAAGTCTCCGGCTTCGAACCCTGTTTCCCGAGCGCCGCGGAAGCCGTGCGGCTCGCGCTTCCGATTTTGCAAAAGCCCGGCTTCAAGGGAGAGCTAACCGAGCCGCGCTACCTGAGGCCGCCGGTATGAGATCGGGCGGCATGCGCGCTTGGGCTGAGATTGATTTGGGGCGTCTGGCCTCGAATGTCCGATTCCTGCGAAAAAAAATCGGCCGCCAGCGCAACATCATCGGAGTGATCAAGGCCAACGGCTACGGCCATGGCCTGGGACCCCTCGCCAAAGCGATGTCGGGCTTGGGACTTCGCTATCTCGGCGTGGCCAGCCCGGCTGAAGCGCTCGAAGCGCAAAAGTTCGCGCCGCGCGCAAAGATCATTCTCCTGAGCGGCTCGGTCAGAGAAGAAGTCGATGAAATTGTCCGGCGCGGATTTATCCCGACCATTTCGAGCTGGTACGAGGCCGAAGCATTTTCTCGGGCCGCGCGGAAACAGCGCAAAGCGCTTTCCGTGCATCTGAAAATCGATACGGGGATGGGCCGGCTCGGCATCTGGCATGAAGCGGCGCGCGTCCTGGCACACCGCGTCGCGACAGCGCCCGGCCTGCGCCTGGACGGCATCTACACTCACCTCGCCACTGCCGATTCGCACCGGGGCTTCGCCGAAAAGCAAGTTCACCGTCTTCGGAATGTTCTCGATGTGCTGCGGGGCGAAGGAATTCGCCCGCCGGTGCTTCACTACGCCAACAGCGCCGCAACGCTTGGGCTCTCGCAAGAGGGATTCAATCACGTCCGGCCCGGCCTGGCTTTGTATGGCCTTTCCCCCATCTCAGGAAAATTTGATCTCAAGCCGATTCTCAGCTTCAAGAGCCGCCTCACGCTCATTAAAGACATCCAGAAAGGCCGGCCGCTCTCCTACGACAGCACGTTCCACGCGCCGCGTCCGATGCGCGTCGGCACGGTTTCGGCGGGATACGCGGACGGGTATAGCCGCTATCTCAGCAACAAATCCGAAGTCATCGTCCACGGAAAACGCTGCAAACAGCTCGGCCGCGTCACCATGGACGAAATCATCGTCGATCTTTCGCGAGTGCCCGAAGCGCGCTGGGGCGATCCCGTCACGCTCATCGGCCGCGAGGGCAAAGAGGAAGTCACCGCACACGAGCTGGCTCGCCTCGCCGGGACCATCCCCTGGCATATTTTCACTAGCATCGCCGAGCGGGTCGAGCGGGTCTACGTTCACTGACGCGCAGACACGGTGATACGGGGACGCGGAGAGAAACCCGCACCATCCGGAAGATTGGAAGCTGATCGCCGTGTCGCCGTGTCGCCGCGTCGCCGCGTCACCGCGTCCCGGTAGCTTCACGCTTCCTCACTTCTCTCTCAAAACGTGCATTCGCCGCGCGCAAAAGCTGCTCGGGCTCCAGATCGAACGCCCTCGCCAGCGCCACCACGGTAAACAGCACTTCGCCCAGCACCTTGCCGCCCACACGCGGCGGGACATCGGTCTTGATCGCGGATAGCAGTGTCTCGACCTGCCGCCAATCGTTTTTGAAGTTTAGCTTTGTGAGACCAGCCTTCGCCGCCTTTTTCTGCAGCTTCTCGGCCCGCATCAGCGCCGGCAGGTGCTTCGGTACGCCGTCGAGCGCGCTCTTGTGATCGAGGCCGGATTTCTTCCGTTCCTCCAGCTTGATTTTCTCCCACTGAACGAGGACCGCGTCCGAGCTCTTCAGACGGTTTGTACCGAAGACGTGCGGATGCCGGCGCACCAGTTTCTCGCAAATCGAATCGACGACATCGTAAAAATCAAACCACCGGCGCTCGCTCGCCAGCTGCGCGTGAAAAACCACCTGAAGCAAAAGATCGCCAAGCTCATCGCGCAGCGTTTCGTAGCGGCCGGACTCGATGGCTTCGACCACTTCATAGGCTTCTTCGATCACGCACTGCTTGATCGACTCATGGTCCTGCTCGCGGTCCCAGGGACACCCCGATGGCGAGCGAAGATGGGCCATGATTTTCAAAAGCGGGCGAATCGACCTCTTTGATCGCTTTGCCTTGTTTGAGCGCTTCCGCGCCGTCCTTTTGGTTCTTGGCATTGGCCGCTTCAAATCATAAAATAGGGCCGCTTAAAAGAGATATCGCATGAAAAAAGTCGGTGTCGTTCTTTCAGGTTGCGGCGTCATGGATGGTTCTGAAATCCACGAGGCTGTTCTCACCTTGCTGGCCATCGATAAGGCCTCCGCCGAAGCCATTTGCATGGCCCCGAACATCAAGCAGATGCACGTGGTCAATCACATTACCAGCGAGCCGGTCGAAGGCGACGTACGCAACGTACTCAATGAATCCGCCCGAATCGCGCGCGGCAAAATCCGGGACATGGCCAAGATCAAGGCCGACGAGATCGACGCCCTCATTTTCCCTGGCGGCTTCGGCGCCGCCAAAAACCTCTGCACCTTCGCCGTTGCGGGCGAAAAATGCGACGTCAATCCCGACGTTGAGGCCCTCGTTCAGTCCATGCACCAGGCGGGCAAACCCATCGGATTCATCTGCATTGCGCCCGCCATCGCGGCGCGCCTGTTGGGCCGCCACGACGTGAAGCTCACCATCGGCACCGACAAGAGCACCATTCAGAAGCTCACCGCCATGGGCGCCAAGCACCAAACCTCCACGGTCGAGCAGATCGTCGTCGACGAGAAGAACCGGATCGTCACCACCCCGGCCTACATGCTCGCCCAGAAGATCTCCGAAGCCGCCAAGGGCATCGATGCTTTGGTCCAAGCAGTGTTGAAGCTGACCGACAAAAAGCTTCCGGCCTAAGGGGCCAACTTTTTTCCGCACCAAAGCCTCTCCGGCGCCAGATAGAAAATCGGGATCGCCACCAGAATTGCGTACGAGGCGTAAATCGAAACGTACGCCAGCGGCACCGCGAGCAAGTAAACGACTCCTGCGATCGCATTCTGGAGCTGCATGAGCTGGTGATGCTTGGAATGCTCGTGCGACTGGCGCGCCACCATCCGCCGCAGAAGGTGGAATGAGCCGACGCAGCAGGCCAGGTCCACGGCATAGACCGATATCGCGAACGGCTGCGTGTGGTTGTTCCCCAGATACGCGGTCGCGAATGGAATCAGAGTCATCCAAAACAAAACATTGTTGTTGGCCCAGAGAAGGCGGCGGTCAATGCGGCGCGCCAGGTGCAGCAAATTGTGGTGCGCGACCCACATGATGGTCAGGAGGACGAAGCTCAGCAGGTAGCTCAGAAAAAGCGGGACCAATTCGGAGAAGGCCCTGGCTCCCCCATCGTGGGGCGGCTTCAATTCCAGAACCATGATCGTGATGACGATCGCGATCACGGCGTCGCTGAAAGCTTCGAGTCGGGAGGTGCTGGTGATCTCCGGCAAACCCTGGCAGGCTTTCATCAGCTGGCTCGTTGTTCAGCGTCCTTTTTGACGGATTCCCAAAGCTCATCCAGTTCCTTGGGCAGCTCCTTCTCCGCCTGGTCAACCTGCTCATCGCTCAGCGGCTTGCCGTGGGCCGGCTTGCGCGCGGCAAAAAAGTAAAATTTGATCTTGGGCTCGGTGCCGGAGCCGCGGACGGCGAAGCGCGTGCCATTGGAAAGCTCCAGGAAATACATCAGCTCTTTCGGCAACACTTCCTCGTCGATATCGCGAATGGTTTCTTTCGCGTGGTTGCGGAACGCCGTCACGTTGAGCCCGTGGACGGTCTTCGGCGGGTTTTTCTCGTACGACTCGAGAATCTTTTTGATTTTCCCCGCTCCCTCCGCGCCGCCGTAGGTCAGCGTGCCCAGCTTCTCACAGTAAAATCCGAATTCACGGTAGATGCCCTGCAGATAATCGGCCACGCTCAATCCCTTGGACCGGGCGTAAACGGCGACTTCGGCGAACATCAGCGCGGCGGCGTTGGCGTCCTTGTCGCGCACAAAGTCGCTCGCCGAATAGCCGTAGCTCTCCTCGCCGCCGAAAACAAAATAGTATGAGAAGTCGAGCAGCAGCGCGCGCTTGCGCTCCTCGCTCAGGTCTTTCCATCTCTCCTTGCTCTGGGTGCCAGCCTTTCTCCAGGCGCTCACGGCGGCTTCCTCGTAAATGCGAAGCTTGCGGCCAATGTATTTGAAGCCGGTCAGCGTCTCCACAATCCGAACGTGGAATTTTTCGGCGATTGCTCGCTGAAGGTCCGTGGTGACGAAAGTTTTGATCAGGCAGGCGCGGTTGAGGTTCCGCATGCTTAGGATGTGATGCTCGAACATCCTCTCGAGCCGGTAGTACGCAAGAATCGAGCCGATCATGTTGCCGGTCAGAAGCTCCATTTTGCCTTCGCGCGTCCGCACGGCGACGCCCATTCGGTCGTCATCCGGATCGGTGGCGATCACCAGATCCGCCTTCTCCTTCTCCGCGAGCGCCACCGCCATGGCAAGCGCCTCGGCGTTTTCGGGATTGGGCGATTTGACCGTGGGGAATCGGCCGTCGCCCACGGCCTGCTCGGGCACGACGATCACGTTGAATCCGAGCTCCTTCAAAAGAGGCGGAATGATTTTCACGCCGGTTCCGTGCAACGGAGTGTAAATGATTTTGAGGCTTGAACCCTGCGCTTTGACCAGGCCCGGCTCCAGCATCAGCGTCTTGAGCCGCGCGCAGTAGGCGTCATCGATCTCTTTGCCGATGGAGCGCACCGCCCCGCCCGACTTCTTCGTCGAGAAACCTTTCACGGCGTTCACGCACTCGATGATGCCCTCGGCTTGCTCGACGACCTGCGCGCCGTCGGAAAAATACGCCTTGTACCCGTTGTCATGAGGCGGGTTGTGGCTGGCCGTGATAACGACGCCGGCATCGGCTTCCAGCTGCCGGACGGCAAAACTCAGCTCAGGCGTCGAGCGCTCCGCTTCGAAAAGGTAGGCAATCCCGCTGTTTTCCTCCACGACCTTGCAGGCGAGCTCCGCAAACTCGCGCGAGAAATGGCGCGTGTCATGCGCGAAGACGAGGCTCGGCGGGCCGATCAGCTCATTTTTCTTCTTCCAGCTTATGACGTAATCGACCAAGCCCTGCGTCGCGCGCCGAACGTTCACATAGTTCAGGCAATTGGTTCCCACGGCCGGGTACTGCGGCCGGCCCTGTGCCGTCGGCGTGCCGCGTTCGGCTTTCGTCACGACGTTGGCAATCGTGCGGCCCCGAAGTCCACCCGTGCCAAACGCGAGCTTCTTGAAGAACCGGTCATTGAGCTCGGTCCACTGCTTTTGCTCAACCAGCTCGGCGACGCTTTGGACCATCCAGGACTCGGCGTTTTCGGCAAGCCAGGTGGTCGCGTTCGAGAGGGTCTCCTTGAGGATGTCGCCCCGCTTTTGGGCGTCTTGAAGCGCTTTGCGAAGGTCATCGACCGCGGCGCAGCGTGCGATGGATTCGGTCACTGTTTCTGGCATTTAGCGAGCTTAGAGGAGGCTCACGAAGAGGGTCAAGCGCCCAACGACAATGCGATCACTCTTCCTGGCCAGCCTTCTCGTCCATCCGGCGGCAACCCTCAAGGAGTAGCTGGGTGCTGTCGTCCTCGATAACAGGCGGCCTCGGGACGATCGAGGCGTCGAACGCGAAGCGGCCGCGTTTGATTTTCAGGGCCTCATAGAAAGCCAGCGGGCCGTCAGGCGCCGACGGGCATTCCGCGTCGATGATCTGGCCGTTCATGAAGTATAGCGCGGCAAGAAACTTGTTTTGGAAAGAAATGCGCAGAATGCCGGACTTCTTTTCGGTGATGAGCGTCTGGACGATCGGGACAATCGAAAACTCCTCCAGCTCGCCGGCGATTTTTTCCTCCTTCAGGAAATGGAACTTGCCGAGGATCGTCGTGGGGACCTCTTCGCGCACTTTTTCGACGCGCTTCTTAAGGTACTGCTGAATTTCCTCCTCGTTGCCCTCGCGCAGCTCAAAAATGAATTTGCCGATCTGGATCACGTCACCGCTCTTCACATGGGCTTCTTTGACACTGAGCGCGTTGACAAAGCTTCCGTTGCTGCTGTTCAGGTCTTTAAGCAGGTAGCCCTCCGCGGTCTTGATGAGGACAGCGTGCTTCCTCGAAACAGCCGAGTCTTCGAGAACCAAGTGGTTGTCGATGGCGCGGCCGATCCCGTATTCGGCGTAATCTTCGAGGGATTGGTATTGCCCGTCGGAAGCAATCAAATAGTACGGCTTACTCATCTAAGTAATTTTACTTTTGTAGCAACTTTTCCAGCGCCTGCCTGGATTTCTCGTAAACGTCCGTGTGCAGCGAATTCCCATGCGAATCGATGGTCACCGTGGCCGGAAAATCTTTCACAATAAATTCCCAGATGGCCTCGGGCGAACCGAACTGCTCAAGCATGTGGACTCCCCTCACTTCCTGGACGCATTCGGCAAGCACCTGGGCGGCCCCTCCCACCGCGTGAAAATACACGCAACCGTAATCCCTGCAAGCGGCGACTGTTTTGGGCCCCATCCCCCCTTTTCCGATAACCCCGCGGATGCCGTAAGTCTTAATGATTTCGGCCTGGTAGGGCTCTTCGCGCGTGGAGGTCGTCGGGCCGGCGGCGGTCACTTTCCACTTCTTGCCCTGCTTGATGACGACCGGCCCGCAGTGATAAATAATCTGGTTTTGGAGCGAAACTGGCGGTTTGCCGCCGTCGTACAGGTACTTGTGGACCGCGTCGCGGCCGGTGTAGAGCACGCCCGAAATCAGAACGTGGTCGCCGATTTCGAGCGTTCGAATCTTGTCTTCGGTGTAGGGCTCCTGGAGTTGAATCGTCTTCATTTTCTCTAGTAGAGCCACTTTGTGATCTTGCCCTTGTTGTTCAAAACAAACCCCTGCCGGCGGTACGCCCAGCACATATAGGCAATCGTGACGAAATAGGAGGCCGGAAGCCGGTTCAAAACGCCGATTTTGCAGCCGAGCAGCGTCGTAGTTCCGCCAAATCCCATGGGGCCGATGCCGAGCCGGTTGGACGTGTTCACGATGTCGAGCTCCAGCCGGTCGAGCTCATCGTTGGGATTGCGGTCGGTGAGCTTGCGCAAAAATTGTTCCTTGGCGTGGATCGCGCCGGTCGTGCGGTCTCCGCCGATGCATACGCCGAGAATCCCAGGGCCGCATCCCTTCCCCTGCGCTTGAAGGACGGCGTCGAGGATCACGCGGCGGCAGCCGTCGAGATCGCGGTTGGCGCCCAGGCTGGAATGCGGAAGCGAATATTGAGCGCCGACGTTTTCGCATCCGCCGCCCTTGAGAATGAGCCGCACGTCGAGCAGCGGCTTGGTCCAAAAATCATAGTGAAAATACGGCGTCCCCGGCCCGAGGTTGTTGCCGCTGTTGTGGCCCGTCAGCGAATCGACCGAATTCTGCCGCAAAAATCCCATCCTGGTCGCCTCGGCGACGGCTTGCCGCGCCTCGGCCTCCAGCCGCAGCACGTCGAAACCAACCGGCGCATGGACGAAAAAGAGAATTGCGCCGGTGTCCTGGCAAATCGGCTGGGATTTCTGCTTCGCCATCTCGATGTTCCGCCGAATGATTTCCAGGGTTTGCTCGGCGAGGGATTTTTTCGCCTCCTTCTTGAGCGAGGCGATGATCGCCCTGGAAACATCTTCGGGCAGCTCGGCCGAAGTGCGCCGGACCAGCTCGAGAAAATTGACCTTAAGGTTTTGCATTCGGGTCGGGCTTTTGGATTTTGCCTGTGGCCGCCTCCATCTCCTTGAGTCTGCGATCCAGGTCCGAGGATTCGCCGGGCGCCAAGGTTGAGTCCATCGGGATTTCCCGGTAATCCGAAGGCGGCTCAAAAATGTCCGCTTTTACAGGCCGGTTGTCCACCTGTTTTACCTCCACGGTGACTGTGGGAAGCCCCTTGGAATCGAGCACCGTGGTGCGGATCGGAAGGCCCGGCGCGCCGCCGATCCCCTGCCGCTTGAAGCCCATTCCCGAAAGCAGGTCGGCGTACTCGCCCGTCTGCCAGACCTTCACGGTTTCCATCGCTTTGAGGGCCTCGGCGTCGTTGGTGATCCAGGCGTCGAGCTTCGTTCCATTGGCCTGTTCCACATGAAACTCCTCGCAACGAAAACCATTGATCGTGTCAGTCTTGCCGGTCTTGATTGTGTTCACCGGCTCCTCGTCGGCGCTCGCTGCTCTCGGCGCGGAAGCCAGGTGCGGCATCACCGCGTAGCCATGCTCGGCGTGCACCAGAGAGATCGTCTTCTTCGTGTCCCTGCGAATGATGCTTGAGACCTCGCCCGAATCCAGGCGAAGCTTGTCGCCGGAAATCGTCAGCACCATTTTTTGCGCCGGCGGCTGCTCCTTCGAGAGCGGATCCATCGGCTGTATCGACTGCACGATGGTGAGATCCGCGCGGGCGGCAGCCGCCACGAAGAAAATGGCCAGAAACACAGCATTCACGCGAACGAGCATGGGCCAAAAACTGTCAGAACCGGAGCCAAAAGCAAGAACCTAGTTCACACTCCTGCCTCGGTTTGCTAGCTTGCCCCCGTGCAGAAAGTTCAGGCGCTCGAGCTCGTCCAGGGGACCCTGGAAAAGTTCATTTATAACAATGAGGAAAATCATTACACCGTCGCGATGCTCGCGCCTGAGCTGGGCCCGCGCGAGCAGGTGACCATCGTCGGCAATCTCGTTGGCGTGCAATGCGGCGAGGTGCTGAAGCTCGAAGGCGAATGGATTTACCATCCGCAGTTCGGCCGCCAGTTCAAGGTCCACCGCTACGAATCCATTCTGCCCTCCACCGTCACGGGCCTGAAAAAATATCTCGGCTCCGGGCTCATCAAAGGCATCGGCAAAAAGTACGCCGAGAAAATCGTCGACCATTTTGGCCTCGAGACGCTGAGCATCATCGACCAGTTTTCGGCGCGCCTGCGCGAAGTTCCGGGCATCGGCAAGGACCGGGCCGCCAGCATCCGCTCTGCCTGGGTCGAGCAGAAGGCCGTGCGCGACATCATGATTTTCCTGCAGAGCTACGGCATCACGCCGGGCCAGGCCGCCAAGATTTACCGGACTTATGGCGAGGAAGCCGCGCTCGTGGTGAAGCAAAATCCCTACCGGCTTGCGCGCGACATCCACGGCATCGGCTTCAAGACCGCCGACCAGATCGCCAAGAATCTCGGAATCCCGAACGACTCCTCGCATCGGATCCAGGCAGGCATCTTATATCAGCTTCAGGAGCTCGCTTCGATGGGCCACACGGGTTACCCGCACGAACAGCTCGTGGAGCAAACAGCGCAGATGCTCGACGTCGACCAGCGGATGGTGACGCAGCAAATTTTGAATCTCACGCACGAGCAGGAAGTCGCCATCGAGCCGCAGGAGAGCCTCGTCTATCTTGCCGGCTTGCACCACGCGGAGCGCGCTCTGGCCGAGCTGCTGCTCGAGCTGGTCTCGGCCCCCTGCTCTCTTCCTTCGGTCATCGTCGACAAGGCGATCGAATGGGCGAGCCAGCGAAGCGGATTTGAAATGACGCCGACGCAATCCGAAGCCGTTCGCCAGGCGCTGACTTCCAAGCTTTTGATCATCACCGGCGGTCCCGGCGTCGGCAAAACGACGATCGTTCGAAACGTGGTTCAAATCCTTCTGCACAAAAAGGCGAAGATCATTTTGTGCGCGCCGACGGGAAGGGCAGCCAAGCGGCTCTCGGAGAGCTGCGCCGCGCCGGCGAGCACGATCCATCGCCTGTTGAAATACGATCCTTCGACCCACTCTTTCTGCCACAACCGGCAGGACCCGCTCGAAGCCGACCTGGTGGTGGTCGACGAGGCTTCGATGCTCGACGTGGCGCTCGCGCAGAGCCTGTTTGCCGCGATTCCTCCGAAAGCCAGCGTCGTGGTCGTCGGCGACGTCGACCAGCTGCCCTCGGTCGGCCCCGGCAACGTGCTGCGCGACATCATCGATTCCAAGATCGCGCCGGTCGTCCGATTGAACGAGATTTTCCGGCAAGGCGCCGGCAGCCGCATCGTCTACAACGCGCACCGGATCAACGAAGGCGTGATGCCCGAGCTGGCGGAGGCCGCCGAGGCCGATTCGGATTTCTATTTCATCTCCAAGGAGAGTCCGGAGGAAGCGCTGCAGGTGATCATCGACCTTGCCTGCCGCCGCATTCCGCAAAAATTCAAGCTCGACCCGATTCGCGACGTCCAGATCTTGACGCCCATGCACAAGGGCCAGGCGGGCGTCGAGAACCTGAACCGCGAGCTGCAAAAGGCGCTCAACCCAAAGGGCGAGTCGAGCAGGGAAAACTTCAAGCTTAAATCAGGCGACGACGAGATTGAGCGTTACGGGCGCACCTACCGTGTCGGCGACAAGGTCATGCAAATCGTGAACAACTACGACAAGCTCGTCTTCAACGGCGACCTGGGCGTGATTTCGGAAATCGACACGGAGAACTCAAAGATGGTGATCCGCTTCGACGACCAGCAAGTCGCTTTCGAATTCAACGAGCTCGATGAGGTCGTTCCCGCCTATGCCATCACGATCCACAAATCGCAGGGCTCCGAGTACCCCTGCGTCATCATCCCCGTTTTGACGCAGCACTTCGTGATGCTTCAGCGCAATTTGATCTACACCGCCATCACGCGCGGCCGGCAGCTGGTCATCCTCGTTGGGACCAAAAAAGCCCTGGCGATCGCGATCAGCAACAACAAGACCGCCGAGCGATTCGGCCTCTTGAAGAAGCGCCTGACCACCGAGCTGGTCTAACCCCGGCCGGGGTCTCCTACTTTCCTTCCAGCTTCTTCCAGGAAACACCCACGACGAGCACGCCGATCGTCTTGCCCTTGTCGGTCACGGGCGCCGCGATCTGCACCTGCTTTGTCTGAGTCGATTCATCGAGCTCCGGTTTGCCCTGCCACGGCTTGCCGTTGTTCATCGGATCGTCGAACTTCGGATTGCCGGCATGAATGTAGGAGGTCGGCTTGTCCACGAACGCGACCTTCTCGCCTTTCGCGGCGCTCAGGAATGCTTCGGTGAACAATCCCTTGCTGTCCTTGACCTTCTTCGCAAGCAGCGCTCCCGCCGGACTGGTCTCGAATCCTTTCACCACAGAGTCCGTTTTCTTCGTGTCCTTCCACTTCTCGTTGTCCATTCCCGGGATCGGACCCTTTTTGTTCTGCTCCTTGACCGCGGCGACAATCACCGGATCGGCGGCCCACCCTGCGATCAATTTTTTTTGCGCGTCCAAAACGGTCTGCATTCCGGACGATTTCGGCTTGGCATCCGCGGCATAACCCGCGCTGACCAGAAGACAACCCAACACGCATGCGAACATACCTCTCATCGATCCCCTCCTTGTTGGTTCGAGTTCGGCAACGGCAAGAAACGAACGTAAGTGCTTATCTATAGACATCCGCCGGCTTGGCCGCCAGCCGAATTTGACGCCCCAATCGGGCCGGTTTATGCTGGTAGGAGCTCGCTGCGATGCCCAACGCCCGTCAACTTGCGCGGTCTTCAGCCTTCACCCTCATCGAGATCCTGATCGTCATCACGATCATTGCGATGCTGGTCGCGATTCTTGCTCCATCGCTAGCGTCGGCCAAGGAGCGCGCCAACCGCGCCAAGTGCTCCTCGAATCTTCGCCAGATCGGCGTGGCCAGTTTCTTGTATGCCAATGACCACAACGGCTGGTTATGGTCCTGGTGGCCCGACTCCGTGAACGCTGTCGGAGGCGGCGGCTGGCCCACCGAAAACCCCGGGTACTTCGACCAGTCCGGCTTGAGCAATTACCTCAAGAAGACCGAGGTGCTCTATTGTCCCTCCCGCCTACGGCGCCCCCTGGTAACCGGCGGCAACCCGCTCTCCTGCCAGACGATCCAACAGTGGGGCTCGCTCCATCTGTCGCTTCGCCACTACTGCCCCGTCCGCGGCCTCAATGTGAATAACGACTCCCGCTTCATCTTCGTCTCTGAGCGAGTGCACTATAACTTCTACAGCTGGGTCGGCGGCGCCGGAGGCGGATGCTCCCAACCCAACGACTGGACGGAGGTTTGGCCGATGGGGAGCCTCGGAGCGGATTCCAACCACGGCACGGAGGGGAGCAACCTTCTCTTCGTCGACGGCCGGGTAGAATGGAAGAAGGGCGACCCAGGGCCGTTCTACGCCAGCTACATGTACCCGCCGGAGCTCGCACCGGTCTTCTACGGGCCGGCATATTGCTTCTACGGGTATTGACGGCCACGCCAGATTCGACGCGACGAACGCGACGGGTCTCATGTCCAGGCAAGCGTCTCTGGTTCACGCGCGACGGGCGCGACGGATAAAATACAAAAATCCCTTACACGAAGACACGAAGAACACGAAGGAACACCACCATTTGGCCGCCCATGCCCCTCCTGGCGTCGGGGGTCCACTTCGTGGACTACATGGCCGGCGGACCTTTTCGCATTCACACCGATCAGGAGGAAGTTGTAGCCACGCCGCTCAGTCGGCATGTATGTTGGTGGTAACGCTGGCGATCTGAATGAAAATTTCCAGAAAATGGATTTCGGTAGTGGCGATCGTCTCAGTTCTTCCCTTCATTTTTCTGATACTTCTCCTGCTCAACGCCTTTGGTATTATTAATCCGCTGCACCGCCATGAGCACTGCATCCTACAAACCGGAATTGCGTTCGGGATATACGCCCAACGCCACGGAGGAAAGCTCCCATCAGATCCTAATGGGTTTGGTGACGCCCTCTTGCTATTGGTGAAAGAGCACGATTTGCCCAACGTGCATACACTTGTCGGCGTAGATGATGATGGCCACGTCTTAACGGACGCGCTCGCTAATGGAACCGACGTTCCGGAGAGCAAATGCACGCGTATCTACGTTCAAGGCCTGACGGAGGAAAAAGCCTTGGGGCTCGCGATCTTCTTCGACAAATACTCGACTCCCGGCGGGGATCATTTCCGTACTCTCTGGGGCCCGAAAGTTCGCGAGGTTTGGCGCGGCTCCCTTTTTGTAGTCAAAGATGAAGACTGGCCCAAGTTCGCTAAAGAACAGATCGAGCAGCTCGTGAAAGCGGGGATTCCGAGGAGAACCGCAGAAGCGTATTACGCAGAAACTCTAAAGTAGCGCTCCCAAGAAGTGCTTGGCCCAGCACGCAGTCCCCGCGCCTACAGCGTCCAACATCTTTCGGTTACGGACTCGCGAGCGGGGCAAGTGATCGGCCAATGCCGGTGTGAAATTCCGTAAATTCCGTTAATTCTGTCGGATCCCCGCCGGTGTTCTTCGCGAATCTTCGCGCCTTCGCGCCTTCGCGTAAGGGATGTTTTCTCCCTCTGTGTCTCTGCGAACTCTGCGAGAGAAAGAAGACCTACTTCTTAAATTTAACGGTGATCGAAGCTTCGTTGTCCGCCTGATCCTTCACGCGAAAGACCGCGTAATGCGAGCCGGGCTTCAGGTCCTTGATGGAGTAGGTGAAGCTTTCTTTCTTGTCATCGAGCAGGCCGTCGTCGCTCAGGATCGGGCGCCAAAGATCCCCATCGACGGAAATCTCCGCGTATTTGATGATGGAGCTGGCATCGGTGGCCGTGAGCTTGAGCTCGTCGCCGGAGGCGCTGCCCTGGACGACCGGCGAAGTGTTGTCGACCAGGAAGATGTCGCTCACGAGCGTGTCGATTTTTTCCTCTCCGGGGACGTTGCTTGGCGAGTCGCTGGCCGTGATCTGAAGATAATATTCGCCGTCGGGCCAGGAGGAGGCGTCCCAGGAAACGAAGCTTTCCTTCAAGTTCTTCTCAAGCAGTTTCCAGCCCTTCTCCCCCGCCGAGCGGTACTCCGCCTTGTAGATCATCGTGTCGTCATCCGGATCCTTGGCCTGCCATGTTGCCGAACGGTAGCCGGGTTTGCGCACCGGCATCATCGACGAGCCAAAGCCCGCAAATCCGGCGCCCATGGCCGGCCCAAGATCCACGGCCCCGGTGCTCTTTGAGGATTTGGATGCGGCGCTGGAGCTGCCTGAGCTCGAAGGTGTAAGCGTCGGCGGCATTTCCGGACGCGTCGCCTTGGTGATTTCGATGCCGCTTTGGTTGATCTGGATGTTGGAAAGCAGCGGGCGCTGGTTGAAGGGCATATAAAATACGCGGACCTCGTCGATCAGGTTTTTGTCCGAGCTCATCTCGAGCTTGTATTGAAGGTAGCGGGAGGAAGGGCTCTTGATTTTTCCGTTGTCCAAATCGGCCCAGTCCGACCAGGCCTTGTCCGGATCGGGCGTGTTGCCCGAACGCGTCGACCATTTCACGGCATCGCTGTTGCCAATCGCTTCGAGCCGGCCCCAGCGCGTGAACGCGCGCGCGTCGATCGAAGCGGATTCGAAAGTGCCGGTTTTCGCCGTCGCCTCGGTGACTTTCCAAAGTCCCGCGGGATGGCTCGACGCCAGCAGCGCGGGCTTTTTGGATTGGGCGTCCGAGACAAACGCCGTCACCTCGCCCGCCTCCAGCTGGCCCAGCAGGGCGAATTCCCGCTTGTTGTTGGCCTCGTAAAATTTCGCGCTGTCGGACGTGCCGGCCCAGATTTTTTCACCACCGGCGGGAGCGAGCGCGAATATTCCAGCCGTGTCCGCGCCCCAAAACTCGACTTCGTCGGACGGTGAGATCCGGACCACCTCGCTGGCCGCTTCCTCCTTGGAAGGCTTCCGTTTCTCCTTCTCGACGACGCCTGACAAATCGACGGGCAGCGCCGGCAACGGCATCCCGGGACCTGCCTCTTTCATCACGTCCTTCATCGCCTCAAACGCGTCCTTGGCGGCCGCGGCCGCGGCGGATTTCGGCTTGGCCTTTCCATCGCCCATGATGGCCGCGAAAACGTGGCCCGCTTCATCCTCGGCGAACGCCTTCACCTCTTTGAAGCGCGAATCGTAGATCACTCGCGGCGAGGCGCCGTTTTTGCCGAGGTCCTCAAAGCGGAAGACCAATCCCCCCGGCTCGGAGCCGGCCCACAGCCTCTTTTTCGAATCCAAAAACAGCGTCCGGATGTGCTTTTCGTCGCTGTCGTAAAAGACGTCGCCCTTCCCCTTGCCACTGACGCGATAAAGAATTCCGGTCTCGCCCGTGCCGACGAAGAGCCGCCCCTCGGCGTCGAATTGAAGCGACCAGATGTATTTTTGCTTCGGCTCAAACCAGACTTCGGCCTTCCCGTCTTTGCCGACGCGATAAACTTTTCCGTCCGGCGAACTGCCGCAGTAAAGATTGCCTTCCTTGTCCACGGCGAGCGCGTAAACGTCCAGCTCCTTGGTCTGATGGAAAAGCTTCGCGGCGCCGGAGGAATCCACGCGGTAAATCTTGCCCTCGTTGCCCGCGGAAACGAAGTAGCCGCCCTGCCCGTCCGGCTCAACGTCCCAGATGGCCGTCTCCTGCAAGCTGACCCACTGCGAGACGGCAGGGCCCAGCTTCAGGAACCCATCGTCGGTGACCTCTACCTGCTTGGCGTCGCCGTCGACGAACTCTTTGAACGAGTTCTGACTCACCCATTCGGTCTTCACCGCGAGCGCCGGCAGCGCGAGAAATACCGAGAAGAAAATTGGAAGGAGACGCTTCATCGCTTGATTCGAATTTTGACCTTGTCGCTTCCTTCGACGCGCCCGCTGACTTCCCGACTTTCCTTGAGAATGAACGCGTCGTCAATCGCCCGGATGTCCCGCCCCGCCTGGCTGTCATCGATCATCTGGCGCACCGAGCCCGGCAGAGCAGATAGCCGCTCGCTCTCGACCATCAGCCCCGGAGATTTCTGCACGATATAAAAATACATCCGGCCCGTGTTGTGGCGGTCATTCAACACATCGATCAGCTGCTGCGGCGTCGCCGGCTTCACGCTGGAAAGTCCGTAGCTCCGGCCCTCGAGCCGGTCGGCGGCCTCGGCGTTCAGAACCCGGAGCTCCACCTCGCCTGATTTGACCTCTTCCGGAATTTTGATTTTGAACGGCACGGTCTCGCGCGCCTCGCGGAAATGTTTCAGCGTCACCCAGCCGCTCACGGTCCCGCCCGGCTTGACCTCCGTCGGATACGCCTGAATGTCTTGGATCGTGACCGGGTCGTAGAACGGCTGCGCGTCGGCCTCAAGCTCCACGGATTCGATCTGGAAGGGATACAGCTCCGTATTGTAGAGCGCGGAAATTTCCTGACCCGAGTTCATGAGCAAATCGACGAGCCAGCCCGAATTCTGCCCCGTGGCCAGCTGGTCGATGCGGATGGCGGGGAAATCCTTCACCTTGATCTCGCCCTTCATCCGGATGGTGGCATCGCCTGACCTCTGCAAAGTGTTGGCGAAGAACTCCAGGATCGATGAGAGATAAATCATCGGCGCGAAAAACTCGTCGTTGATGAACTCAAATTTGTAGGTCTTTGTCTCCTTCGGGTAGCGAATTGTCAGACTCATCGGAATCATCCTGGGCTTCGGGCCGACGACGCCCGCGCACGCGGTGAGCCGGTCGTCGTTGATGGTGCCCACGATCTCTCCGAGGTTCGACATCTTGAACGAGCGTTCATAGCTCGACACCACGCCGACGATCTCGGACTGGGCCAGCGGCATCGTGACCTTTCCGCGGCCGGTAAATGGATGGCCGAAGAGAAGGACCTTGTCGCCGTCGCGCCACGTCATTGTGCCCGTTCCCGCCGCTGTGAAATCGCCCTGAGACATCACGCCTGCCGCAGTGGCCCCCGGTACAAGGTCGGTTTTGAAGGGCCGGCGGGCGCGTCCGCTGCCCGCGCGCATCGGAGTGAGGCCGTATTTGCGCCACAGCGTCATGATGGCGTCGTTCGCCAGCGGATTGATGTTTCCAAATTGAATTGGAATCGGAATCTCGAAGTCCGGCCGGGGCTTCAACGGCGAATACGCGGGATCGCTGAAGAGTTTCATGGGCCAGGCGGTCTCGGCTGCTTCGGTTTCGGAAACCACGGGCCGGCCGCGGCGCGGAACGCCAGGATGCTTTTTGGGCGAGTCTCCGTAGTCGTTCGGCACGGCGAGCATCGACTCGATCGGCTGCACGCCGAAAATCGGGTCCTTGTTGAAGGTCCACCCATACGCCAGCGCACCCATCAGCTTGCCGTCCACGTAGCACGGACTTCCGCTCATGCCGGCGGCAATCACCATCGCGCCCGTCGGATCGTCAAGCATGCGGCACCAGATCGTGTCGCGGCCGGGGCCGACGTTGTCCCAGCCGATTCCTTCGACGCGAAAATGAAAACTCTTCACTTCGGTGCCGCTGAAGACGGTCTTGCATTCGCCCAGGAGGCCCGGTTTGACGTCCTTGATGGGAATGATCGGTGTCTCCGCGATCGCCAGCGGAGCGATCAGCATGAGGAGTAGACATGCCCGCAGCATAAAAGTTCTAATACTTAGAGTGTCTTAAAGACTTCGCGGACAGCGCCGAGAGTTTTGGCAATCTCGGGCTCGCCATGCGCCAGGGAAACGAAACCGGCCTCGAACTGCGAAGGCGCGATGTAGACGCCGCGGTCCAGCAGACCGTGGAAAAACTTCGCAAAACGTTTGGTGTCGCTCCTTTTGGCATCTTCAAGATTGCGGATCTCGTTCTCCGCGAAGTACCAGCAAAACATCGACCCGATGCGGTGGACTTGCAAGGGAATGTTCCCCTTGCGGGCCGCGGCCGAAACCCCCTCGCAAAGCTCGCGGGTCGTCTCCTCGAGCCGGGCGTATCCGTCCTTTTTCCAAAGCTGTTCGAGGGTGGCGATCCCGGCAGCCATGGCCAGCGGGTTGCCCGAAAGCGTGCCCGCCTGGTAGACGGGACCATCAGGCGCCAGGATGTTCATGATGTCGGCGCGGCCGCCAAATGCGCCGACCGGAAGCCCGCCGCCGATGACTTTGCCGAACGCGCTCAAGTCCGGTTTGATGCCGTAAATTTCCTGCGCCCCGCCACGCGCCAGCCGGAAGCCCGTCATGACCTCGTCGAAAATCAAGAGCGAGCCGGATTGAGTGGTGAGCTCGCGCAGCAGCTCGAGATAGCCCGGTTGTGGCAGATAGAGTCCCGCATTCGCCGGAACCGGCTCGAGAATGATCGCCGCCAGGTCCGCGCCGTGCTCCTTGACCGCCGCGCGGACGGCGGACGAATCGTTGAAAGGCAGAACGATCGTCAGCCGCGAAAGCTCCTCGGGAATTCCGGCGCTGTCGGGCTGGCCCAGAGTGAGCGCGCCCGAGCCGGCCTTCACGAGCAGCGAATCGACGTGCCCGTGGTAACAGCCGGAAAATTTGATGATCTTGTTCTTCTTGGTGAAACCGCGCGCGACGCGGAGGCAGGACATCGTGGCTTCCGTGCCGCTGCTGCAAAAGCGGATTTTCTCGACCGACGGCACCGATTCGACGACGCGGCGCGCCAGCTGGACCTCGAGCGGGTTGGGAATGCCGAAGCTGGTTCCATTCTTGGCCGCCTCAATGATTTCGCGGATGACCGGCGGCGCCGCGTGGCCGAGGATCGCGGGGCCCCAAGTGCAGACGTAATCAATATACTCGTTGCCGTCCGCGTCGGTGATCCGGGCTCCCCGCGCGCGCGTCACAAAGAAAGGCTGGCCGCCCACCGCGCGAAAGGCGCGCACCGGAGAATTCACGCCGCCCGGAATGTATTTCAGGGCCTCGGCGAAGAGCTTGGCTGAGGTCGTGCGCTTCACCGGCTACGAATTCTCGCTGTACTTCTGGGCAATCGGCATCCGCCTGCCGATGCCGAAGGCGCGCGACGTCACTTTGATGCCCGGGGCCGCCTGGCGGCGCTTGTACTCGTTGCGGTCGATCTTGCGCACAAGCTCCTTCACGAGCTCGGCCTTGAATCCATTCTTCACGATCTCCGGCAGCGGCCGGTGGTCCTCGACGTAGGCGCGAAGGATCTTGTCGAGCAGGTCGTACGGCGGCAGCGTGTCCTGGTCGGTCTGGTTGGCGCGCAGCTCGGCGGAAGGCGCTTTTTCGATCGAGCTTTTCGGAATGATTTCCCGCTCCCGGTTGATGAAGCGCGCAATCTCGTAAACCATCATCTTGGGCACGTCGGAAATGACCGCGAGCCCGCCGCACATATCGCCGTAAAGCGTGCAATAACCGGTCGCCAGCTCGCTCTTGTTGCCCGTGGTCAGCACGAGCGAGCCCAGCTTGTTCGAAAGCGCCATCAAAATCAGCCCGCGCATGCGCGACTGGAGATTCTCCTCGGTGGTGTCCTCCGCCCGGCCTTCAAAAACCGGCATGAGATGCGAATTCACGGCGTTGACCGAATCCTGGATTGGAATGACCTCGAATCGGATCTTGAGATTCTTGGCCAGCGCTTCGGCGTCCTTCAGGCTATGCTGCGACGAATATTTCGACGGCATCCCGACGCCAAGCACGTTTTCCCTTCCGAGCGCGTCGACCGCCAGCGCCGCCGAGACAGCCGAATCGATTCCGCCCGAGAGGCCGAGCACGACGGATTTGAAACCGCACTTGATCACATAATCGCGAAGGCCGAGCACCAGGGCGCGATAAATTTTCTCGACGTCGCTCATGTTCGGAACCGTCACAACATCCTTGGATTCCGTGTCGACGAAAACCAGGTCCTCATCGAATCGTTTGCCGCAGGCGATGAGCTGGCCTTTGGCGTTGAATGCGACGCTCGAGCCGTCGAAGACCAGCTCGTCGTTGCCTCCGACGGCGTTGCAGTAAGCGATGGGAAGCTTGTCCTTGCGCGCGATCGTCTCGAGCATTCGCTTGCGCACGCCAAGCTTGCCGAGCTGCCAGGGCGAGGCCGAGATGTTGACGATGATTTTTGCGCCGGCCTTTCTGAGGCAGGTCACGGGGTCCTCGTCGTAAAGCCGCTTCGGCCAGAAATCCGCGTCGTTCCAGATGTCTTCGCAAATCGTCACGCCGATTTTCTTGCCGCCGATGACGACCGGCTTGTTTTGTTCGGCGGGGCGAAAATAGCGGTCCTCGTCGAAAACGTCGTAGGTCGGAAGCAAAGTCTTGTGGATCCGCGCGGTGACTTTCCCCTTCTGCGCGACCGCTGCCGCGTTGGCGATGTCGCGGCCGGCCTTTGACTTCGCTTTGTCGACGAAGCCGATGATCGCAGGGACTTCGCCGATCTCTTTGGCGATTCTCTCCAGGGCAGCCAGGTTGTCGGCCACAAACGCCGGCCGGAGAACCAAATCGCGCGGCGGATAGCCGGTGACGGCCAGCTCGGGAAAGAGCACGAGCTCGGCCCCGCCCTGCACGGCGCGGCGGTAATTCTCAAGAATTTTCCACCCGTTGCCGGCAAAGTCTCCGACAGTCGTATTGATTTGAGCCAGAGCGATCTTCATGGCCGTAATTCTTGATTACACGAACAAGGCGCGCCTGGCTAGAAAGTCCTTGACCCCCGCCGCCTCGGCCCCCGACGCTCTCTCTCGGATGGCAGATCCATCGAACGAACCGAACCTGGCGGCCGTGGGCGACGGCGAGGTCCGCTTTTTGATCGGCGATCTTTTGCGCGGCGTCTCGCGCTCCTTCTATCTCACCCTTCGAGTGCTGCCCCGCCCGCTTTATCGCCCAGTGGGGCTGGCCTATTTGATGGCGCGCGCGGCCGACACCATCGCGGACACTCCGCTGCTCTCGGTCGACGCGCGGCTTGGCCACCTTCTCGCTTTTCGGGGACTTTTTACCCCCGCGCCCTCGATCTCCACAATCTCCTCCATTCAGGATGCCATCGTGCGCAACCAGCAGGTCTCGGCGGAGCGTGTGCTCCTGCAAAACATCGACCGCTGCTTCGCGCTCTGGCTTTCGCTCGAGCCGCGCGACCGGGATTTGGTCGCCGAGGTCCTGCGCATTCTGACGACGGGAATGGAAAAAGACCTCCGCCGTTTTCCTCCGGCCTGCCCGGCCGAGGTCAAATCACTTCAAACTCCCGAGGAGCTGGATGAGTACACGTACTTAGTGGCAGGTTGCGTGGGTCCATTCTGGACGAAGATCTCGCACGCCCACCTGCCATCGCTTGCCGGCTGGGACGTCGACAAGAGCTGCGAGCTCGGCATCCGCTTCGGCAAGGCGCTTCAGCTCACGAACATTTTGCGCGACCTGCCGCGCGATCTCGCCGGCGGGCGCTGCTATTTGCCCGCGGCCCAGCTTTCCGAGCTTGGGCTTCAACCCGCCGAGCTTCGTGATCCGGGCAAGGCCGGCGTCGTCCTTCCGCTTTACCGCCGCTGGCTCGACACCGCCGTCGACCATTACCAGGCCGCGTGGCAATACACGCTGTCGATTCCGAAGCGCGAAGGCCGGCTGCGCCTCGCGTGCGTCTGGCCCATCTGGATCGGCCTTAAGACCCTGGCGCTGCTCAGGGATTCGACCGATTTTCTCAATCCGGCGCGGGTCATCAAAATCACCCGCAATCAGATTTATGGCATCATGGCCGAAAGCAGTATTAAAATAGGCTCTGACCGGCTTCTGTCCCGCCGGTTTGAACGCCTGATGGCTGAAGCGGCCTGAAAACCCATGATTTTACTGCGGTGCGCACTAGTGGCTGCCTCCATGCTGGTCTCCGGGAGCCCGGCCTCCCAAGGCGCACCGCCGCGCCTTGCCACCGAGCGGATTGACGGGCGAAATTACGTTCCGCTGCCCGCTTTGATTCGCTACTACGGCTTCGAGAAGCAGTTCACCCGCGACGACAAGAGCATTGTGCTGCGAAAAAAATACGCGTCGCTGCGGCTCAAGGTCGACGGCGAAGACGCGTACGTCTTGCGTGAGGGGAACGAGGCGCACCTTTGGCTCAGCTACGTGCCGATCCAGAATGAAGAGACGGTTTACGTCTCCGAGCTGGATGTCATCAAAACGCTCGACCCCGTTTTGCGGCCCTGGGCCGTTCCCGAGTTCAAAATCCGAACGATCATGATCGATCCGGGCCACGGCGGCTTCGACAAGGGCACTGAAGGCGTCTCACCCGGAATCGTCGAAAAGACCTTCACGCTGGATACGGCCAAGCGGCTCGAAAAATATTTGAAACAGGCCGGTTTCCGCACGCTCATGACCAGGCGAACCGATGAATACATCGCACTCGAGGACCGCGCCGACCAGGCGAACGTGAGCTCGGCGGATTTGTTCGTGAGCATCCACTATAACTCCGCCGCCCCCGACCACGCGCCCAAGGGTATTGAGACCTATTGCCTGACCCCGGCGGGCGCCTCCTCATCCGGAAAAAGCGACGTTTCCATGAACGATTTCCAAATCCACCCCGGCAACTCGCGCGACAACCTCAACATGCTGCTCGGCTACTGCGTTCAGCACTCCATCTGCAAAAGCATGGAAACCACCGACCGCGGCGTCAAAAGAGCGCGGTTCGTGGTCATCCGCGACGTGAAAAAGCCCGGAATCCTGGTGGAATGCGGATTTCTGAGCAATTCAGGCGAAGAAAAAAGAGTGCGCTCGGAGAATTACCGTGAAAATCTTGCCAAGGCGATCAGCGACGGCATCCAGAAGTTTTGCGGTTTCGTGAATCCGAAAAAAGCGCCGCCGGTGCAGCTAAGAAATTAAGATGGGAAAGAATAGCAAACCAATCGGCGTGTTCGACTCCGGCCTCGGCGGGCTGACCGTCGTCCGGCAGCTCCGGAAGCTGTTGCCCGGCGAGAATCTTATCTATTTAGGCGACACCGCCCGGGTGCCCTACGGCAACAAGTCGAGAGCGACGATCCAGCGGTTTTCCAGCGAGGACACGCGCTTTCTTCTGCGAAAGGGCGTAAAAATGGTCGTCGTCGCCTGCAACACATCGACGGCCCTGGCGCTGCCGCATCTCAAAGCGCGCTTCCGCGCGCCGGTCGTGGGTGTTGTCCGGCCGGGAGCCGAGGCCGCGGTCCGCGCCACGCGCAACGGCCGGATCGGGGTGATCGCGACCTCCGGAACCATCTCGAGCGGCGCGTATGAATCCGAGATCAAAAAGCTCATGCCGCGCGCCAAGGTCTTTTCCGTGGCAACGCCCCTGCTCGTTCCGCTGGTTGAGGAAGGCTGGGGCAACAACCGGCTCACGCGCGACATCATCCGTCACTATTTGAAGCCGCTGCTCAAAAATCGGATCGATACATTAATCCTTGGCTGCACGCACTACCCTCTGCTCAAAAGCGCGATCCGTCAGGCGGCCGGACCGAGGCTTCATCTGGTCGACTCGGCCCACAATTGCGCGGTGGCGGTCCGGAAATTTCTGAAATCAAATTCCGCGCGCCGAGGGGGCAAGCTCGCGATTTACGTGACGGACCGGCCTGAGTCGTTTTCCAAAAGCGCCCGGCTCTTCCTCGGCCGCAAAGCGCCGCTCGCCAAGCTGGTGAAGCTCTAGGAATTCAAGATTCAAGATTTAACATTCAACATTGTTTTGAATATTGAATCTTGAATCGACCGAGCCATGAATCTCGAAGAAAACCTGCAAGCAGTAGAGAACAAGATACGCGTCTCATGCGCTAGAGCGCGAAGAGAACGCGGCTCGGTCGGCATAATCGCCGTCACCAAAACTCATCCGCCCGAAACGGTGCGCCTCGCCATCCTCGCGGGCCTTTCGGTTTTCGGGGAAAGCAAAGTCCAGGAAGCGAAGGCAAAAATCCCCGAAGTTGGCGGCCAAGTTCGCTGGGACTTGATCGGTCATCTACAAACCAACAAAGCCAAAGACGCCGTGCGGCTGTTCGATCTGATCCATTCGGTCGATTCGGTCCGCCTCGGCGAGGCCATTGAGCAGGCCGCCGCCGGCGCCGCAAAAACCCAAAGGATTTTGATCGAGGTGAACGTCTCCGGCGAGAAGAGCAAATTCGGCCTGCCGCCCGGCGAGCTTTCTGCCGCGCTCGAAAAGCTCAACGCCCTGCCCCATCTCGCCGTGGAAGGTTTGATGACCTTGGCCCCGCTCTCCGAGGACGCGGAGAAAGCGCGCCCTTATTTTCGGCGCCTGCGCGAGCTTCGGGACAAGGCATCGAAGGAAACCGGAATTCCCCTGCCCCAGCTCTCGATGGGGATGTCCGGCGATTATGAGCAGGCGATCGAAGAGGGCGCGACTTTGGTCAGAATCGGCTCGGCGCTGTTCGGCGAGCGCCGCGCGAGCAACGCCAGGGAAGTTTCCCAGGACTGATCTGAATTAATAATGAACCACGCCGGCGCGCCACTCCGGAGGGTAGTCGTTGTCCCTGTCCGCGTCGTCTTCTTTCTTTTTGATGGCGGCGGGCTTGGCTTTTTTGTCGGAGTCTTTCGCGGACTTTTCTTTGTCTTTGTCTTTGTCTGGCTTTTTGTTGCCGCTGTTATTTGAGGATTCGTCAGATGGCTCAGGCTTCTCTTTTTTTTTGCGGGGTAGCGGCGAGCCTCCGATGTTTTCCCGATAATCGAGGATGCCCTGGGTGATGGCATCGGCGATCAGGCCCCGGTATTCCTCGGTGGCGATTTTTCCGGCTTCGCGCGGATTGGAAAGAAAACCTCCCTCGACCAGGACGGCGACCTTATTGCTGTAACGCAAAACGTAAAAGCCCGCGGTCCGCGGATTTCGGTCCTTGGCTCCGGTCTTGCGGACCAGCTGGCGATGAATGGCATCGCGGAGGGGCACGGACTTGGCCGATCCCCGCCCGCAGTACGTTTCCACGCCATTGCCCGAGCTGCCGTAATCGGCGTTATAGTGGATGCTGACAAAGATGGCGTTGGAGTGCGAATTGCCGATCGAAACGCGGTCGGAAAGCGGAATGTAAACGTCGGTTTCGCGTGTCATCACGACTTCGAGCCCGGCGGATTCCAGGCGGTCGCGGACCGCCAGCGCCGTCAGAAGAGTCATGTTTTTCTCGGGCAGCTTGACGTTGCGCAGGCCGCCCTTGTCCCATCCCCCATGGCCGGGGTCTAGAACGACGGTATCAAAGACCCACGCCTCCGAGATTTGCGGAGCCGCGGATACAAGAAAGACACACCCGACCACTGCCAGGAGTTGTTTGTACAGAGAGAACCCCAAACGCACTGATGCGACTATAAGCGACGCCCGCAGGCCGGGTCAACCCGCCAACACTCGAGGACACAATCATCGAAAAATGTTTGTCGTCGTGGACGCACCCGCCTACTATGCGCACCTTTCGGGCTGTAGCGCAGCTTGGGCTGCGCGTCCCGAGCGCCCCATGGGTGCCTCGGGAAGGTCGCGGACCCCGCGACGCAGCGACGCGTTCATTGTTGTTCTCGGGCTGTAGCGCAGCTTGGCTAGCGCGCTTCCTTGGGGTGGAAGAGGTCGCGGGTTCAAGTCCCGCCAGCCCGACCAGTTTTTGGCGGGGTAGCCAAGTGGTAAGGCTGGGCTCTGCAAAAGCCCCATACGCCGGTTCGATTCCGGCCCCCGCCTCCACTTCTAATCGAATCGGTCCTTCCGGCGCGACTCCTTGATCTCGGATCGCTCGTGCTTCGCGCGGAGCATCTTTTCCTTCGCCCGGCGGGAGCGCCTTCGCTTCTGCCGCCGGATCTTCTCGCGCTCCTGCTCAATGGCGCTGCGGCGGCCCTCGCGCTCCTGCTCGATCTTGTCGCAGAGCCAGCGCCGCGCCAGGAATCTGTTCATCGCCTGCGACCGCTCCTGCTGGCAGCGCACACGAGTGCCCGTCGGAAGGTGAAGAAGCATCACGCAGGTCGAGGTCTTGTTGACGTGCTGACCGCCCGCTCCGCTCGAGCGCGCGAACGTTTCATCCAGGTCTGCCTCAAAAATCCCCAGCTTGCGCATCCGTTCCTCGAGCTGGAGGCGTTTTCCTTCGGAAACTGGAAACGCGGACATTCCAAACAGGTAGCGTGAAATGGTTGGAAGAGGCGAGTCCATATAGTAAAGCTAGCCAGCATGAAGTTCTTCCGGGCCCACCGCACCCTGCTTCTCTTGGGCCTGATCGTGCTGGCCGGATTCGCCGTCCGCGCGCTCTGGGTCACCCGGATGCATGCTTCCGAATTTCCCCGCTCGATCCCCGCCGGCGGGGACGCGGACCCCTGCCTTCTAGGCTACGACGGCGTGCGCTTTGACATTGCGGCAAGCAACCTCGCCGACCGCGGCATTTACGGCCAAACGCTTGGGTCCTCGGACTCCTGGCGGCCGCCCGGCTACCCCCTTTTCCTGGCCGCCTCCTATATTATATTCGGCCGAAACTTCCTGGTCGTCCGCTTCCTCCAGGCGCTGATGGGGGCGGCCCAGATCGTCCTGGTGTTCCTGGTGACCCGGAGGCTCTCCGGCTCCGATGGCCGCGCCCTGCTCGCCGCCGCCATCTGCGCGCTGGCCTACGACCTCGCGTTTTTCGCGGGAGTTTTTTACAGCGAGCCGCTTTCCGCGCTTTGCGTCAGCGGCGCAATCCTGCTGTTGCTCTTCGCCTTCGGAAAAAAGAAGCGGGTGTCCTGGCCCGCTTGCCTCGGAGCCTTTCTGCTTCTCGGCTACGCCGCGCTTGTGAGGCCCGGCAATATTTTCTTCATTCCGGTCGCGCTGGCATTTGTCTGGCTCGAATCGTCTCCCAAACTCCGGTGGCGCGCGGCGCTCATCGGCGTTGCGGCTTTTGGGCTCGTGTTGGTCCCCTGGAGCATCCGCAATTACCGGCTCCATGGGCGCTGGGTTCCATTCACGACGCACGGCGGCCTGGTTTTTTTTATTGCGCACCACCCGAAAAGCTACGGAAGTTTCGTGCCCGAGAGCGAACGATACAGTGTGGAGCAAAAATTTGAGCTCCAGGATTTGGGCGCCGTCGACACGGACCGGCTCCATTATCAATTCGCCTTCCGCGCCATGGCCTCGGCGCCGCTGCATGAGCTTGCCATCGTCCTGCGCAAGCAGTGGTTTCTCTGGACTTGGGTGGAAAATTCGAATCCCGTCGTCGCGATGCTCGACTCCATCCCGCTACCGCTGCTGGCTTTCAATTCGATCGCGGTGTTTGGACTCATGGGGGCGATCTTCCGGGCGCGCGAGTGGCGAAAGCTGCTCCTGATCTACGGCTGGATCGTGTCGTACTGCGTGATGCTCTCGGTCATCTTCTACTACCATGGCCCGCGCACGCGCGTGGAGCTCATCCCGCCGCTGTGCGTCCTGGCGGGAATGGGAATTGTCGACCTTTTGGAAAAGGCCAGAGCTCGCCCCCCGGAGAAAAAGCGCCGATGAGCAGCGCCCGGGATATCGCGTGGAAAGCGCTTCAGCGCTGGGAGGACAGCGCGGTGCTCGCCGACGCGCTTGTGGAAAGCGACATTCGGTCGTGTCTCGCCGGACCCGACGCCGATCTCGCCGTCGAAATTTTTTACGGCGCCATTCGCTGGCGGGCGCGGCTCGAGTTCGTGATTCAAAACTCCTCTTTCAAGATCAAAGACGATTCGTTGCGCACCCTGCTCCACTGCGCGCTCTACCAGCTTCTTTTTCTCGACCGCGTGCCGGATTACGCCGTGGTGAACGAAGCCGTGGAGCTCGCTCCGGACCGCGCTAAGAAGTTCACCAACGCGTTCCTGCGCGGATTTTTGCGCGACCGCGAGGGCTGGCAGAAGCGGCTGGAGGAAACACGCGAATCTCAGCCCGAAGTTTATTACTCTCATCCGCGTTGGCTCGTGGAGCGCTGGGAGAAATTTGCCGGCGCGCCCCGCACCCGCCGCCTGCTGGAATGGAACAACACCATCGCGCCGTTATTCATCCGCGTGAACACGCTCAAGACTTCGACTGAGAGCTTGATGCCCCGGCTGGAGTCCCATTTCCCCAAGCTGGCGTCCAATCCGCTGGCCGTGGAGATCGGCAAACCTGCCGGCCTTTTTCGGAACCCCGCATTTCTCGAGGGAGGATTCTACGCGCAGGACCCCAGCACGCTGAATTCCGTGGAATTGCTTGATCCCAAGCCTGGCGAAAAAGTTCTCGATGTCTGTTCTGCGCCGGGCGGAAAAACGACTTATATTGCGCAGCGCATGAAAAACGAGGGCCTTGTCGTCGCCACCGACCTCGATCCCAAACGCCTTCGCCTCGTCGAAGAAAATTGCGAGCGCCTCGGCGCAAGCTGCGTACGAACCACGCCGCTTGAATCGGTCCGCAAGAGCCGCGACAAGTATGACCGCATCCTGCTCGACGTCCCCTGCTCCAACACGGGCGTGCTGCGCCGGCGCGTCGATTTGCGATGGCGATTGAAGGAGAAAGACATCGCGGCGCTGTCCCAGCGACAGGTCGACCTTTGCAAGGAATACGCCGTTCGGCTCGCGCCCCGCGGCGTGCTGGTTTACAGCACGTGCAGCCTGGAGCCCGAAGAAAACGAGGGCGTCGTCAGCCGCGTCTGCAAGGCGGTGCGCGGACTCAGCATGATGGATAGCTGGAAGAGCCTGCCGCCCGAAAGCGGGATGGACGGCGCGTTCGCAGCGAAGCTGCAATTCACGCACTAGATAGGCTAAAGCATGAGATCAAGTTGCGTTTTGGGGCTCGCGCTTTTCTGCGCATCTCATGTCATCGCAGCCCCGGCCGGCGAGGATGAGGCCGCATGGGAGCGTTATCGCCAGGTTTTCCGCGCGCCGAACGACATCCGCTATGAAATCACATTCAAACGGCCGAGACCCGCCGGCCTCGATGAAAGCCAGACGCTTCAAAACGCCGCCGGGGAGCTGCGCTCCCACCCGCAAATTGAAGAGGCCTTCCCGCTCGACGGCTGCACCGCCGTCGAAATGGACGAGGCGGTCATCTTTCTGACACTCAACTCTTCGCCGCTCGAGTTTGGCGCCTGGATTGAAAGGCTTCGCCCTCACCTGGTCCGCCGCGCGTTTCACAACTATGCGGCGCGCAAGGATCGCCCCACCGACGAGCAGCTGCGCTGCCTTCGGCCCGACCCGCTTTGCCTCTTCGGCTTGAAAGGCTCCGCGGCCCACAATCCGCTCTTCAAGCAGCCATTGCCCACCGGAATCTTTATTCGGCTCCGAACTCCCGCCGGCGGCGCGAGCCCGGAATACTTCGAGCAGCAGGGAGCGCGCTTCGAGGAGCTCATCCGCTCGATCTACGACCGCGCCGGCTATCCGGAGGTCCAGGTAAGCCGCGACCACTATCTGCCGGCCTCGGGTCCCAACCCCGCTTCGGTCGCGCTGGCCGCCGGGCTGACCGCCGCGGTCCTGGGCACGGCGCTCTTCGCTTTCTTTTTCCGATCCTACGGCGCCTGGCTGGGCGCGCTGTTCGCCGTCGCATTGAGCTTTGGAATTCTCTGGCGCGCCGCGGCTGCATGGCCGGGTTGGCTGGATTCGAGCATCCTGCCCGCGGCAGCAGCCATCGGACTCTTCTGGAGCCTGCGGGCGTTCGAGCTTCGCCAAGGCGCCCGCGCAATGCTGAGTCGCCGCGCGCTTTTGTCGCTGGGAATCGGCGGCGCCGCAGCTCTCGCCCTGCGAGCCGTGCAAATTCAATCCCGCGAGCTCAGCTTATTTTATGATGCTCTGCCTTTGTTCGCGGCCGCCGCTCTGGGACTCATGATTTTCGGATGGGCCGCGCCTCGCTCCGGCGAAGAGAATGAAGGCAGGGCCGAGGCTTTTCTCATCAAGACCTTGTGCGTGTGGAGAAATTTCCTGGTGTGTATGGCGGTCGCGGCGCTCTGCGTTTTTATTGGCGTGAAGGCCTACGGGAGGGTGTCGCCAAAAGTTCCGCTTCGCGACCAGCGCCCCGGCGCATGGGATCTGTCGCCGGACAACCAAGTCTCCCCGGACACATTCTGCATGCTGACCGAGGCCAATGCGCCCGAGGATTTGATCTACCAGCTCGCCGCGCAGCGCTACGCCTGCGAAGCCGCACACCGCGACAAACTTCTGACGCGCTATTGGGATCCCTCGAGCTGGATCCCCAAACCCGGCTGGCAACAGGCGAACGCGGCGGATTTCTTGAGGAAGCGCAACGCGGTGGTGATCGAAAAAATTGCAGCGCAAGAAGGCCTGCGGCCTCGCGAGATCGCGCCCACGATCGAATTTCTGAACCGCTTCGGGCAAATGGCGCTGCCGCTGACGACCGGCGAGGTTCCGCAATGGGACGTCAGCAGCCAGCCCGACTCGCTCGGCTTCCGCGTCCGCCAATGGCTTCACATACAGGCCGCCCTCTCGGGCGACTCGAAAGGAATGGTCGCGCTCTCCTACGCAAGGCCAACCTCCGCGACCTCGCTCGAAACGGTCCTGCCCTGGATCGCCGCGGCCACCAAACCATTCAAGGTTGAGCCGCGTTGGGTCGTGCCACAATACGTGCGGCAAAACGCGATTCGCTCCGCCCTGATCCAAATTGCCGTCACCGGGCTGGCTTGCCTGGCGCTTGTCGTGGCGGCCGCGGCCATGGAGAAACGGTCGGGTTTCCGCCGCGCCACGGTGGCAACCTTCCTCTTTTTGGGGAGCTGGTTCTTGACCTGCGTCGCCATCGGCCCGGCATGGAGCCGAGAGCTGGCCTGGATTTGGACAGCCGTCGCCGCGTGGCATGCCGCCTTGACGCTGGAATGGATGCCCCTCAAGAGCGCCTCCCGGCACCGGCCGCCGTTGGCCAGCTCGCTCATCGCGGCGGCCGTCCTGTTGGTTGCCTATGGCTGGTGGTCCTATCCCGGCCGGGTGGAAGTCCCGGCGCGCCTGGTTGGCGTGGGTGTGCTTTGGAGCTTCGCCTGGACGGCGCTGCTGCTAGCTCCCAAGAGAGAGATGCTGACGAGCGATCCGGCCTAGGCCTTTTCGGCCTTCAGCTTCTTGCGAAGCTCGCGTCCCGGCTCAAGCCCGTACTTTTTGAGCTTATTGTAAAGCGTCATGCGCGAGATCTTCAAAGCGTTCGCCGCGCGCGTGACGTGTCCGCCATGAGCGAGCAAAGTTTCCTTGATGATCTGCGCCTCGGGCTTGTCCCAGCGCATCTTGAGCGGCAGATTGTAATAATTGGTGCTGCCGTCCGCCGCCGCGGGTTTCACCACTCCGCTGAGCACCGCATCGACCTTTTCTTTGAGGGCGGCGGGTGTGATCGGCTTGGTGATGTAATCAGCCGCGCCGATTTTCGTGGCGTAAACGGCCTCTTCGACGGTCGTGTAAGCGCTGAGCAGGATCATCGGCGTTTGCGAGTAGCGCGCCCGCACTTGTTCCAGGAATCGGATACCACTGATCCCCGGCATGCGGATGTCGCTGATGATCAGGTCGTAGGTATTTTTCTCGAGATACTCGAGACCCTGAACGGCCGTTTCAGCAGTCGTCACCTCGTGACCGTAAATCTCAAGCGTCTCGCGGAGGAAATCGCGAACGCCCTTTTCATCATCGACGACCAAGATTTTGGACATTGCTTACCGATACTTTACAATATGGTGAATTGTCAAGTGTGATTGTAAACATATTCTAAGTCGCTCAAAGGCAGTGTTTTCGGGCCTGAAAATAAGCATGTCCAAAAAGGCCGGATTTATGGAAGAATCGCGCGCATGGCCGGCCATAGTAAATGGGCGCAAATCAAACGCAGCAAAGGCGCCCTCGATGTCAAACGCGGAAAACTTTTTGGCAAGCTGAGCCGCGCGATCACCGTGGCGGCTCGCTCGGGTGGACAAGATGCTCAATTCAATCCCCGCCTCCGCACGGCCATCATGACGGCGAAAGCCGCGCACATGCCCAACGACAACATCGACCGCGCTGTCAAACGCGCGGCCGGCGCGGGTGAAGGCGGGGCAGCCTACGAGGAAGTCCTCTATGAAGGTTATGGCGCAGGCGGCGTCGCGCTTCTCCTCGAGACTTTGACGGACAACAAAAACCGGACCGCCTCCGACGTGCGCGCCGTCTTTACGCGCCACGGCGGAAACATGGCCAGCGCGGGAAGCGTTTCATGGATGTTTCATCGCAAAGGCCTGGTGTCGGTGACGGCCGCCGGAACCACCGAAGACCAGCTGATCGAGCTCACTCTCGATGCGGGGGCCGAGGATATATTGTCAGCGGGCGATCAATTTGAAATCCGCACCGCCCCCGACAAGCTCGAGAAAGTCGTCGAGGCCCTGAAAGGCCATGATATCACGCCGGTCTCCGCGAAACTGACTTACATTCCGCAAAATACCGTTCCCGTGACCGGCGAAAATGACGCCAAGAAGGTGCTCGAGCTCGTCGAGGAGCTCGAAGACCTGGACGACGTGCAGAATGTGCATGTGAATTTCGATATTCCTGATACAGTCATGGAAAAGATTGGGGCCTAACGGCCATATTCGATTCCCCATTTCCTATCTCCAGCGAAGCCCGTGGGAAATAGGAAATCGGAAATCGGAAATGGGAAATACCATAAGAATCCTTGGAATTGATCCCTCTCTTCGCTCCACGGGCTACGCCGTCATTGAAGCCAACGGCTCGGAATTCAAGGCGCTCGACTTCGGCAAGATCGAGAACGAGCAAAAGCTCACTCCTTCGCGCTGCCTCGCGGCGATCCATGAAAAGCTCGAGAGCGTCATCCGCGAGCACAAGCCGACTGAAGCGGCGATGGAAGCCGTCATTTACGCGCAAAACATGAAGACGGCGATCACGATGGGCCACGCACGCGGCGCCGCGGTTCTCGCCTGCGCCCGGCAGGGCCTGGACATTTACGAGTACAGCCCCAAAAAGGTGAAGATGGGCGTCCACGGCAGCGGCTCGGCCGGCAAACAGCAAGTGAGCTTCATGGTCCGCGCCCTGCTTGGGCTGCGCGAAAATCCGCCCTTCGACGTCGCCGACGCGCTGGCAGTCGCCCTCACCCACGGGCAGCGAAACCGCGCCGTCAGCGCTTCGAAAAAGATCTAGTAGCCGGCCCGCCGTCCGCCGATAATCGCGCCATGCAGCCGCGATCCTCTTCCCGCCGGGATGACCGGGTGTTGCGCTGGGCGCTTGTTGGAATTTTCGTGATCCTTTTCTTTCACGCTCTTTCCTACGCCCGCGCGTTTCTTTTGCCGGTGATCCTTGCCTGGCTGCTCTCTTTCATGTTCAGGCCGGTCACCCGCGCTTTTGTGAAGTTATCGATGCCCAAACCGATTGCGGCGGCCCTTGTAGTCGCGTGCGTGCTCGTCCTCCTCTCCAGCGCCCTCGTCGGGCTTTATCGCCCCGCCATGAATTGGGTGGCCAACGCGCCGAAGAGCCTCCAGAAGGTAGAATACAAAGTTCGCCGCTTTCTCGAGCCGGCCGCCCAGATGTCGCAGGCGATGCAGGAGGTCGAGAAAATGACGACCGTCCAGGATAACGACACCACGCCGACAACGCGCGTCGAGGTCAAGGACGTCACGCTCGCCGAGCTGGTCTTCAACTGGACTCGCAGCGCGGCGGTCGGCGCGCTCGTCACTTTTGGGCTGCTCTTCTTCTTTCTCGCCTCGGGTGACAGCCTGGTGCGCGGGCTCGTGCGCGTCGTGCCGCGCGCGCAGGACAAGCAGGCGGTCGTTGAGGTGGCGCGCCAGACCGAAGAGCAAATCTCGACCTATCTTTTCACGATCGCAGTGATCAACGCCTGCGTCGGCACCCTGGTTGGATTGGCCATGTATTTTCTCGGGCTACCCAACCCCGCTCTGTGGGGCGTCATGGCGGGATTCCTGAAGTTCATCCCCTACATCGGAGAGCTTTTCAGCCTGACGGTGATCGCCCTTGTCTCATTTCTCCAATTCGACAATCTCGGCCAGGCGATCCTGCCGCCCGCCCTCTTTATCGCCATCACCAGCGCCGAGGCAAATTTCGTCACGCCCTACATTCTCGGCAGGCGGCTGACACTCGGCCCGGTTTTCATTTTCACGTCGCTGATTTTCTGGGGCTGGCTCTGGGGCGTGCCCGGCGCGATCATCTCCGTGCCGCTCCTGATGACCTTCAAAATCGTCTGCGAGCAGGTGCCTTCCCTCAATCCCGTGGGCGAGTTCCTGGGCCGCTGACGACTCATTTGAGATGGCAACCCGGCGCAATTTGCCTTAAAAACAGGCATGATTTCGCACCTCTCCGGCACCCTGCAAAAAGCCTGGCCCACGCAGGTCATCATGGAGGTGCAGGGCGTCGGCTACGAGGTCATGATCCCGCTCTCCTGCTTCGACCGGCTGCCACGCGCCCCCGCCCCACTCAAGCTTTTGACACACCTCGTGGTGCGCGAGGACTCCCACCAGCTCTACGGCTTTCTCACCAACGAGGAGCGCGACCTCTTTCGGATGCTCATCGATAAAGTTTCGGGAATCGGCCCCAAAACCGCTCTCGACGTGCTCAGCGGCATCAGCGTCGCCGAGTTCAAGGCCGCCGTTGTGAACCAGGACGTCGCGAGGCTCTCCAAAATCCGCGGCATCGGAAAAAAAACTGCAGAACGCATGGTGCTCGAGCTCAAAGACAAGCTCGGCATCGCGGGCGCCTGGGAGGCAGCCTCTCAAAAAGCCTCCACACCCGAAGACCAGCACCTCAACGACGCGGTGCTCGCCCTGATCTCGCTCGGCTACAAGCAAGCCGACTCGCTCAAGGCCGTCCGCGCCGCGCAGCAAATCGCAAGCAAGCCGGTCTCGCTTGAAACTCTCGTGCGAGACGCGCTCAGGCAAATTTAGTGTCTTGCCTGTTGAGCAGCGCCCTCGCCGCTGATAAAATCGGATTTTATGCATTGGTTGTTGTTGTTCTGTAGCATCAGCATGGCCGCGGCGGGCGTCATTTCCGCTCAATCTCTTCCTCCGAAAAAGTCCGCCGACGGCTACAGCTTTGACGGCGATCCGCTGAGCGTGCGAATCGGCGCGCCCGGCGTCGCCAGTTCCACGGTGAGCAGCGGCGGAGGCGAGCCGCTCCTTAGCCTCAAGGAGCGCTGGCTCGACATGTTTTCGCTCAACGAGCACATGATCGTGGAGGAGACCAAGTTTTACGACAGCAAGCTGATGCTTGATCCGTTCGATCCCTCCGAGGCGCGCTCGGTTTTCAGCGCCCGGGACGCGCTTTCGCTGGACTGGAGATGGGAGCGATTCTGGATGGCCAACGCCCGCATCGAATCGACGGACGAAGTAAGCAAAGAGCGCATTCTTGGCCCCATCTCTTCCGGCACAGGCTCCGAAGCCGCCTTCAACCTGCTGGGAATCGGCAAGACTTCTCTCGATCCGGCCATCTCATTTTGGAAAGTTGGAAGCACCTGGCGCGAGGCACGCGCAGCCGACGGCTGGACCGGGGAAGAATCTACCGCGCTCTTCACGCACTGGGAACGGCTGCTTCGGCCCAACCTTCGGCTTGGGATCCGGACCGATTTTCAGCAGCGCACGGTAAGAAACGCCATCACGCCGGGAGGCCAGGAACAGCAGCTGATGGGCGTTCAGGTGGGGCCGCGCCTCAAGCTCAACGAGAATTTTTCAGCCGCCCTGGATTGGAGCTACAGCACGGAGCCCTTCGTTGTGCAAACCTCGAACCCCGACCAGCAAGCGGTCACGTTTTCCGTGAAGGGGATGTTTTAACTAGTCGAGAAGCTCGAAGCTGACGCCGACGACGACTTGCACCGTCACCATGCCGCCCGAACCCGTTCCCGGGCCGCCGTCGCCACCGCCTCCCGCAGCGGCAAAGCCGACGAAATTGGCAGCGGGACCTCGCCACTCGCTGACCCCATTCTCTTGAATTTGAAGTGGCTTGCCAATTTTGCAGCCGAGAGACTCCGCCATTTCCCGGGCCTTTGCCTGGGCGGCTTTCAGCGCCTCCTTCCGCACCTCGCTGCGCGTGGCTATCTCGTCGCGGATGGTAAACTGGGTATTGCCAATCTGAACGTCCGGAATCGCGACGAGCGTGGTCGCGAGGGCTTCATAACGGCTCAGATCCAGCAGTTCCACGGTCATGTCGACCCTCGCTTGGAAAGGTTTGCCCTTCTTCTCATAGCGATACTCTGGATTTTCCATGAATTGCTGAGTGCCGATGCGAATATCCTCGGGCTTCGCGCCGGCATCGGCCACGGCCTGCTTTACCTTCGCCAGCGCAGCGTCGGTCCGTGCCTTCGCGGGCGCAAGCCGGTCGTCGTTGGCGACGATTTTAACCATGATCTCGGCTTTGTTCGGCAGGATATTTCGATCCGCAGTCCCGCTCACCGTCACCGTGCGCGCCGCGCTCTGCGCCGGAGCTGAAATATGGCAATTACAGGAGCTGAGCAGCGCGGCGAGGCCGATGACGAACGGGAAGCTTCGGATCCGGCTCATTTCTTCAGCTTATCCAGCGCGCCGATGAAGGCCTTGGGTCCGCCCTCCATGTAGCCGAGCTCGCCGACTTTCTCGCCTTTGTCGTCCAGGACGATCACCGTCGGGTAGCCCTGGATGGCGAACTTCTGCTGGAGCCCCTGGTTCTGCTTTTTCAGCGAAGCGCTTTGCGGTTTGGAGCGCGGGAAATCGATCTTGAGCAGAATGAGGTTCTTTTTCGCGTAGCTCTTGAAGTCGTTCTTCGAGAAAACTTCCTTGTCGAGCTTAATGCACCAGCCGCACCAGTCCGAGCCGGTGAAATCGATCAGAACCATCTTCTTTTCGGCCGCGGCCTTCTTCAGCGCGGAGTTGTAGTCTTCGGTCCATTCGTCGGCCAGAGCGATGGACACGGCCATCATCACGCTGACAAAAATGAGCATCGACACTCGAAACTGCCCTGAACGCTTCATTGGCTCCTCTCTTACTTGTGGTTTAGCGGTAGACCCGCTGCAGGCGAACGCCGAGCCGCAGGTAAGTCGGCTGATCGAGGTCCTGCCCGTTGACGATGGTTCGCTCGTGCTTGTCGAAAATTCCGTGGCTGGAGGCCTCAAGCGGAAGGCTTTCCTGCTTGGGCTCGGCCTTTGTCCTTCGCGCCGTGGTTTTGCCACTCGACTGAGTCACAAAAACCTCGGTCATTTGTTTGGCGGCAACGGCAGCGACGGCGGGCTCGACGTCGAGCTCTCCCTCGCCCGGTCCATCGGAGATTTCGACGGCCGGGGGCTCGAATTCCGCAAGACGATTTTCCGGCTCCGTCTGAAATTCGGCCTCGGCCTCGGGCTGCTCAACAACTTCGGACTCCGGCGCCGGCGCTTCGGCCTTCTTAATCTTCGTGGCCGCCTTCGACTTCGCCACCCTGCCCGTCGAAGCAATCACCAGGACCGAAACCTCGTCGCGAACGGCCTCATCGATGACGTAGCCGACCTTGATGGCCGTTTCATCGCCGAGGCTGTCCTGCAAAATCTGCATTCCATGGTTCACCTCGCGCATCGTCGTGGCCGGTCCATAGGTCATGCACACAAGCGCTGCGGAGGCCTGCTTCAAAATCTCCGTCTGGGAAAGAAGCGGGCTCTTCAGCGCGGCGCGCACCGCGTCGTCCACTTTCTTTTCGCCGCAGCCGACACCGTAACCGACGAGTGTCTGCGCCTGTTCGCGCCGAAGCACGGCCGAGAGGTCCGCAAAGTCGATGTTGATGAGCCCCGTCTTGGCGAGCATCGAATAAATCAGCTTCACCCCTTCGCACAGAAATTGGTCCGTGGGCCGGAAGGCATCGAGAACGCTCGTCTCATCCGACGCCAGCGACAGAAGACGGTCGTTCGGAATGCAGATCACGGCGTCGGCGCTCTCGCCCATGGTTTTGAGTCCGTCCTTGGCGACGCGGCAGCGATGCTTGCCTTCCGAGCTGAAAGGAAGGGTGACCAGGGAAAGCACCAGCGCTCCCTGTTCTCGCGCGATTCTCGCGATGACCGGGCCCGCGCCCGTGCCCGTTCCCCCGCCCATTCCGGCAGCCAGGAAAACCAAATCGTAGCCCGTGAGCGCGCTGCGAAGCTCCATCTCGTCTTCCAGCGCCGCCTCCTCGCCCACCTGCGGATTGCCGCCGGCGCCAAGTCCGCGCGTGCGCTGCGCGCCGATTTGGATTTTCTCCGGCGCGATCGAGCCGAGGAGGTGCTGCGTATCGGTATTGATGGAGAGAATAGTGACGTCCTGGAAGCCTTCCAAAACGAGGCGGTCCACCGCGTTGGTGCCGGCGCCGCCGACTCCCACCACCTTGATTTTGACGTGACGATCTAAATTCTTCAGCTTCTTGCTCATCTACAACTCCTATCTTCCAAAGATGGTTCCCAACAGACCGCGTTTGCGGCCCCCGCGAAATTCCGAGCGCATCTGGTGCGCGTATTTGACGAGTCCAATGACGGTTGAAAATTCCGGCTGCTGCTGCGGGTCTTGCGTGCCTTCCACCCCCCGCGCAGTCGGCGTGGTGACCGGCAGCTCGAACACGCGCTCGGCCATCTCGACCATTCCCGGAGTTCTTGAAACGCCGCCGGTAATGAAGACGCCCGCGCCGATGTATTCCAAAAGTTTTTGCTCCTCGAGCTTGCCCTTGATCAGGCGCAGCAGCTCCTCGCAGCGCACGCGCGCCACCGCCTGGATGTCGGCCAGAGCGAAGGTCTTTTCCTGCAGGCCGAACTCGCCGATCTTCATCGTGACTGTGTCGACGCGCGAACCCTCGGGCAGCAGGCTGACGTGCTCGAGCTTGAGCTTTTCGGCGCGCAGGAACGGGATTTTGAGCGCGAGGGAAAGATCGTTGGTGATATTGTTGCCGCCGATCGGGATCACGCCCGTCGAGCGGATCGTGCCGCGCGCGTAGGCGACGAATTCGGTCGTGCCCGCGCCAATATCGAGCACCACGGCGCCCTGTTGCTTTTGCTGCGGCCCTAAAATCGCCAGCGCGCTCGCCAATCCCGAGAAGACGTGGTGGCCAACCTCAAGGTCCGAGGCTTGCACGCAGCGGATGGCATTTTGAAGGCTCGTGGTCTCGCCGTGGATGATGTGCACGCCAACTTCGAGGCGCGAGCCAAGCAATCCGACGGGATCGACCACGCTTTCGCGCTCGTCGACCTTGAAGAGCTGCCGGACCGTGTGAATGGAAGCGTGGCCCTGCGGCAAGCTCGCAACCTTGGCGTTGGCAATCGCGTCCTCGACGTCCGCGGACGTGATTTCCTTGTCGTCGCTGACGATCGGCACGCTGCCGGTGTTGTTGAAAGATTCGATGTGCCGGCCAGTCAGCCCAAGCTCGATACGGTGGACCTCGAGGCTCTCGACCAATTTCTCGGCGTCGAGCACCGCCCGGTGAATCGAGCTCACCACGTCATCGTGGTGATGAACCTCGCCTTTTCGAATGCCAAGCGTGTCGACCTTGCTCGATCCGATCAGGTTCAGCAGCCCATCGTCCCTGACCTCGGCGACCACACTCTTGGTGTGCATCGTGCCGAGGTCGAGGCCAACGAGAATGTCATCTCGCGAATTCCAAAACATATTAAATTCCAATTTTGCCATTACCCCAACCTTCGGAAGACGACCGGAACGTCCCGGTCGACCGTCAGATCGGCGGTGGCGACGCGCAGCCCTTTCCGCCGCGCATCGTTGAGTATGAATTCCAAGCGCCGCAAATTGTGATCCATGAACTCCAGCCCAATCTTGGCCCGCATTCCGTCGACGGTCTGTACCAGCAGCATGTGATTGCGCGATACGTCGACGCTTTCGATTTCGAAAAGCGCGTTCAGCGTGGTGAGCTCGCATTTGCGAATCATATCAATCGCCTGGAAAATTTCGGGTGAGGCGACCGGATTGCCGACGCGCAGGTCGGAAATCTTGGCGCCTGTGATGAGTGGCCTGTCGCTCAAGTCGCGCTCGCCGAGATTCATGATGAAGCCTTCTTCGTCGATCGCGTAGGTCTCCCAGCGGACCCCTTGCTGCGTGGTGACTCGCGCAATTGGCTGGCGCTCCTCGATCTTGATCGCGAGCCGGTCGGGAATCTGGCGGCGCACCTGCACGCGCTTGACCTCGGGAAGCAGCTCGAGGTTCGCCCGGACCTGCTTCAAATCGATCTCAAAAAGATTTTGGCCCTTATTCACCCCCGAGTGGCGCAAAATTTCTTCGCGGGTCAACACGGAGCCCGAATGGTCGATCGCGACGTCGCGCAAGACGAACTGCGGGTTGGAAGAAAATAGCCCGCGCCCGCCCATTTGAATAAACTGCCATCCCGCCCAGGCAGCGACGCCGAGCGTCAACAGGACGCACCAGCCGAGCAGCAGCTTCTTGTTCCGCCGGTTCGATTCCGAGCGCGTGCGAAGCTTCGTGTGAAGCACGTTCAACTTGCGGCGGCTGCGCAGGTTTCGAGAGCGGCCTTTATTGAAAAACCAATTCATGCCCGCACCTTCCCGCCTTTCTGCTTCGCGGATTTGGGGGAGGCAGCCGGCCGGCGTCCCGCAGCGAGGCGGATGAGCTTGTCGCAGAGCTGGGAGAAGGAGATTCCGGCGGCGGCAGCCGCTTTGGGAAGCAGGCTTGTCTCGGTCATTCCCGGCAAGGTGTTGACCTCCAAAACATAGCTCTGGTCATGAGGATCGAGGCGTATATCAACCCGGGAAACGTCCCGGCACGCTAGGCTTCTATGTGCCTGAAGAGCAAGGGTTTGTAAATACAATTCTTGGTGTTCGGTCAACGGAGCGGGCACAAGATATTCGGTGGCGCCTTTGGTATATTTATTCTGGTAGTCGTACCACCCGCTCTTCGGTTTGATCTCCACGATCTTGAGCGGAGTCTCGCCCAAAATTCCAACCGTGAGCTCGCGCCCCGGAATGAACGCCTCGATCAGCGCCTCGTCATCGCTTTCGAATGCCAGGTCGACCGCCCTTTTGAGCTCGTGCTCCTCGCGCACGATCGTCACGCCGACACTTGAGCCCTGCTTGCTCGGCTTCACGACCCACGGCAGCGCCTCGCGCAGCTTCGGAATTTCCGAATCGGATTTGCGCATCACGCGGTATGGGGGCGTTGCGACTCCTGCCTTTTCGAAAGCGTGTTTGGTCGCCACCTTGTCGAACGCCAGGCGGCTCGATTCGACTCCCGAGCCCGTGTAGAGCACTCCCTTCTTCTCGAGAATGGCCTGCACCTGTCCATCCTCGCCGAATGTGCCGTGCAAAACCAAAAACGCGGCTTCGGTTTTCGCGGGCACATCAAAATCCCGGCCGGTCACATCGACCTCCGTCACTTCATGACCCGCATCCCGAAGCGCTTGCGCCACCGCGGCGCCTGAACGCAATGAAACTTCCCTCTCGGCGGATATTCCGCCCTTCAGTACAGCTACTTTCATCAAAACTCCTTAGTGCGTGCTAAATTTTTCGTCGCCGATGATGACGACTTCCGTGTCCAAATCGATCCCGCGGGCCGCTTTTACCCGCTCCTTGACCAGCGCGATGAGCTGGACGACGTCCTGGGCTGTCGCGTTTCCCGCGTTGATGATGAAATTTCCATGAACATCGGAGACCATGGCGTCGCCGAAGCGAAGCCCCTTCAACTTGAGCTCGTCAATGAGCTTGCCGGCCGGAATCGACGCCGTGTTTTTGAAAATGCATCCCGAGCTCGGCTTGGCCGGCTGGCTGGCCCAGCGCTTTTTCTCGAATTGTTTCAGCTTCTCATCGATCTCGGCCCGAGTACTGGGCTTGGTTTTGAACATCGCGGAAAGCGCGATGCCTCCCTCGAGGGCCGCGCAATTCCGGTAGCTAACCTTCATGGTCTTGGGCTTGGCGTCGTGAAGCTTGCCCTTTTTGTCGATGTAGCGCACCGACTCGACGACGTCGAAAACGGAGCCGCCCATCGCGCCCGCGTTCATCCGCAGCGCGCCGCCGACGTCGCCCGGAATTCCTTCCATAAATTCCAGCCCGCCGAGCTCCTTGCTTCGCGCCGCCATCACCAGCTTTTTCAAGCGCACCCCGGCGCCCGCCTCGATCTTGCCGTCCTTGATCTCCATCCGCTCGAAGTACGCGCCAGCCGGATGCAGCGTGATCCCAGAAATTCCGGCGTCCAGCACGAGAAGATTTGATCCCCGGCCCACGATCGTTAACGGAATTTTTTTGGCATGCGCGTATTTGACCGCCGCCAGAACGTCCTGGTCGGAGGCCGGCTCCACCCAAACTCGCGCGCTGCCTCCCACGCGCATGGTCGTGCGCTTGGCCATCGGCTCGTAGTATTTGATCGCCGCCTTGTTGCTCAGGGTCTCGCGAAGGCCTTCGCCGGTCCTCAAATCTTCCGCCAGGCTCATGCTCACCTGCGCGATGTTGCCGGCGCCCATCACGAGAACGAGATCGCCGTCCTTGATTTCGCGGCCAACCACGTCGCGCAGCCTCCAAAGGTCCTGCTCGTAGACGACCTCCGTATTGCTGCCCTTGCGGATGGCCTCCGCCACCATGGCGCCATCGACTCCGGCGATCGGCGGCTCGCTGGCCGCGTACACGTCGGTCACAAAAACTTTGTCCGCGCCAACGAACGCCTTGCCGAAGTCTTCGCAAAGATGCTTGGTGCGCGTGTAGCGGTGCGGCTGAAAGACCGCCAGCAGGCGGCCTTTCGCCTGCGCCCGGGCCGTCTTCAGCGTGGCCGCAATCTCGCTTGGATGATGCGCGTAGTCGTCGACCAGGGTGACGCGTCCTTGCACGAGCTTTTCGAACCTCCGCTTGGCCCCGCTGAATTCCTTCAGGGCCGAATAAATTTTGTCGTCGGATACGCCAAGCTCGCGCGCCACGAGCAAAACGGCGCATGCGTTGGAAATATTGTGCGAGCCCGGGATGCCCAGCTGCAGCTCCTTGGGCGCGTCCTTCAGCGACCAACCGCGGGCAAGCTTCAAGTCCTTGCTCACGGCCGTCGCGCCCGGGTCGTCCTTGCAGTAGAAAATCGCCTGCTCGGTGCGCTCCGCGATTTCGCGAAAAACTTTTTTGATCGCGTCGAGGTCCGAATAGTAGTCGAGATGCTCGCGCTCGACGTTCAGCATGATCAGGCACGCCGGTTGAAACTCGGAAATCGATCCATCGCTCTCATCGCTCTCGACCACGAAAAAGCCACCCTTGCCCAGCTCCGCGCTCGAGCCCAGGACGCCCACGTGCGCGCCGACGTAAAACGAAGGCTCCAGTCCCGCGCGCGACAACACGAGGCTCAGCATCGCCGTCGTCGTCGTTTTTCCGTGCGAGCCGGAAATCACGATCTGCTTTTTATCGGCCATCAGCGCCGCGAGCATGCGCGCGCGCTTCACCACCGGGATTCCCTTGCGCGCCGCCTCCTGCATCTCCGGATTGTTGCCCGCGATCGCGGAGGAATAGACGACGATTTCGGCGTTGCCCAAATTTTCCGCGCGATGGCCGACGTTGACGCTGATTTTGAGCTTTTTGTACCAATCGGCCGGCGTTTTCACCGCGGCATCCGAGCCGGTGACCTTGTGGCCGCGCTGCGCCAGAAGCCTCGCCAGCCCGCTCATGCCGCTGCCAAAAATGCCGATGAGATGGACCTTGCGGGCGTGCGACTGCATCAACAGTCTCAGATCTGCTTGGCTTAGCTCCTGCATACATCCTCGGACGGGGGGACGGGCGGACGGGGAGACGGGGAGACAAGGCGGAAAGGAAAAATCCCCCAGTCCCCCACTCCCCCAGTCTCCCAGTCTGACGTTGGTCTCATGATCTTGTTGCTTTAAACTTTTAAAATGGGTCCGGTCCTGTGCCGCTCCGCCAGCTCGCACGCCAGGTCGGCCAGCTTCGCCGCCGCCTCGGGCGCGGCCAATTTCCGGCTCGCCTCCGCCATTTTGGCCAGCGCGCTTCGATCGCTCAAAAGCCGCTCGATTTCGCCAGCGAGTATTTTGCCCGTCAACTCGGCTTCGTCAAAGCACAAACCGGCGCCGGCGTTGACTTCCACCTTCGCGTTGGCCGTCTGATGTTTGTCCGCGGCAAACGGATAGGGAACGTAGACGGCCGGCAGGCCAAAAAAATTGATCTCGGTGATCGAGGCCGCCCCCGCCCTTGAAACCGCCAGGTCGGCCGCCGCGTAAAGTTTTTGCATTTCCGAGAAAAAGGGCCAGACACGGGCTTTGAATCCGCCATCCCGGTACGCCTGCTCCACGCGCTGCTCCTCACCCTTGCCGCAGAGGTGCGCCCACTGGATCTGCTTGGAGCGGAGGTGCGGAAGGCTTTCGATGACGCAGCTGTTGAGGCCGCGGGCGCCCTGGCTGCCGCCCATGACGAGAATCAGCGGCGCATCCGCCGAAAATCCCAGCTCCTGCCGGGCCGCCGCGCGGTTCGGCCTGGCTTTGAGCTCATTGCGCACGGGAGTTCCGCCGACCACCACCTTCTCCGGATCGAAGCGCCCCGCCGCCTCGCGAAAACCAACAACCACGCGCGTCGCGCTTTTCGCCAGGATCCGGTTTGCGCGCCCCGGGATCACGTTGGCCTCGTGGATCAGCGTCGGAACACCCAGCCGCTGGGCCTCCCACATCGGCGCAGCCGAAGTAAATCCTCCCATCGCCAGCACGACGTCGGGCGGCGATTCCTCATAAAGCTTCCGGCAAAAACCGCGCGCCTTGAAGAGCTGCCAGAGAAATTTTGCCGTTTGAATCGACAGGCCGCGCGGCCATCCGATCGAAGGAAGCTGCCGCGCCTGCAAGCTGGCCCGGCCTTGAAGAGCAACCCGGTCAATTTCCTTTTCGGAAACGAGCAGGAGAACGTCGTGCTTGCGCTCGATCAAGACCTCGGCGACAGCCACCCCTGGAAAGAGATGGCCTCCCGTGCCACCGCAAGCAATCACGACATTCATTTCTCTTGAGCGCCAATTCTACCCTTTAAATGGCCGGCGTCCTGTCATCCAGCACGGCCCCGCGCGTTCGTTGCGTCCCCATCGCCGTTTGCCGGTGGATGTTGATCAACAGGCCGATCGCCACCATCATCAACGCCAGGTTCGAGCCTCCGTAGCTTACAAAAGGCAGCGGAAATCCTTTCGGCGGGATCGCCCCGGTGACGCTGCCTATATTAATAGCTGCCTGGACCGAGATCATCGTCACCAGGCCCATCCCGACCAGCAGCCCAAAAAGGTCCGGCGCCCGGCGCGCGATCCTCAGGCCGCACAAAAGAATGATGGCATAGGCCACAACCACGGCGAGCGTGAAATACAGCCCTTTTTCTTCGCCGATGATCGGAAAGATGAAGTCCGTCGTCGATTCCGGCAGGTAAAACATTTTTTGGCGGCTGTTGCCGAGGCCGAGCCCGTCGACGCCTCCCGCCCCAAACGCCAGCATGCCCATCCAAACCTGATAAAACTCGCCTTCCCGGTGCTGCTCCGGATGAAGAAATCCGAGGATTCGCCCGAGCCGCTCCGGATTGGCGAACACGGCGGCCGCGAGCCCCGCGATGCCGACGCCGCCCACAGGGATGATGTGCCAGAGCGGCGTGCCGGCGACGAACATGAGCATGAAAGTCAAAACGCCCATGAGGAAGGTATTGCCGAAGTCCACTTCGCAAACCACCAGCGCGGCAAGTGGAGCCAGCACGCACATCGGAATCAGAAATCCCGTCTTCCACTTTTTGATCTGCCGCGCATTTTTTGAAAGCCACGCCGCGACGCAAAGAATGAGCGCGAGCTTGGCCATTTCAGAGGGCTGAAAGGTGAACCCTGCGACGCCGAGCCAGCGATGCGCGCCGTTCACCGTCTTGCCGATGTGCGGAATGTAGACGAGCACGAGCAGCGGAATCGAAACCGCGTAAAGGACCCAGCACCATGTGCGCCAGCGCCGGTAATCGATCAGCGCCGCCCCGAGCATCAGCACTGATCCGATTCCGAGCCACTGGAACTGGTGTTTGACGAAGAAGTAAGAGTCCTTCATGGGGGCGCCGGTGCTCGTGAGCATGACGAGCCCGAGCGCCAACAGGCCAAGGACGGCCGTGAGCATCAACGAGACTGCTGAAAACAAATGACGCATGGTGACTATGGCGCGCCGGCTTGTGCCGCCCGCTTTCAATTTAGATTCTCCGATTGATTATAAGTTCGCCGCAACCTGCTGCGGAGCCTCCACACGCGGATTGGCCGCCGGCGCCGCGTGGCCCGCGGTAAAATCGCCCACCGAGGTCTTCGTCTCCTGCGGAGGGATCCGCAGCTTGTCGCCAACCAGCACCTTGTTCGGGTCCGAGATGTTATTGGCCTTCATCAGGACCGTCGTCGAGACCCCGTACTTCTTGGCGACCTCGCTCACCGTATCGCCCTTGGCGACGACGTGGATCTGCGGCGCCGAGTCGCGCGGCTGCACCGCGGCGAGCAAATTCTGCGCCGCGGGCTTCGGTCCAGGCTGCTGAACTTTCAGCTTCTGGCCGATCACGATCTTGTCGTTCTTAAGGGCGTTGGCCGAGCGCAGCTCGCTGATTTTCATCGCGTGGCGCGCGGCAATCGAGCCGAGCGTGTCGCCTTTCTTCACCTCGTAGGTGACGAAGCCCGCAGGCTCCGCCTTGGCCTGGGTCTGTGTGGGCGCGGGCGCGGGCGCGGCGGCCGTGGCCGGCGCTTTGGCCGAGACAACCTGCGGCGGGGCCGCCTGGAGCTGGCGATCACCCACGGCAGCTGGCGTCTTCACCGTTTCCTTGTAGGCGAGCTTCTGGCCCACCCTCAGGAATTTTTTGGCGTCGAGCTTGTTTTCCTTGGCCAGCTGCGCGGCAGGAACTTTCAGCTTCGCGGCAATCGCAGTCCACGTGTCGCCCTTCTGCACGACGTAGCTTTTGGCGATCGTCTTGATCGCGGCGACCGGCTTTTGGGCCGAGGTCATGGCAGGCGCGGGCTTCTTCACATCGGCCTTCGCTTGCTGCGGAACAGGCGCCGGAGCCGGAACGATGTCCGACGTGTGCGCCTGGCTCGCGACCGAATCATGGCGCACGGGCTGTCCATTCCACGGATCGGCTTCCGGCTTGTCGGCCGGCGTCCCGGCGTCCGCCACGTTCGTGGGGGCCGCTGTATTTTCGGTCGACGCCTGGTCGGCCGGCTGGCCGTGGCGGTTTTTGACTTCCTGTATGATGAAGGCGCTGCCGATCAGGATCACGTGGAGGGCCACGACGATTCCGATGATGAGCGGCGTCCTGCTTTTTTTGGCTCTTGGAGCCAACTCGGGCTGCTCAATGTCCATAGCTTGGTTCCTTTCTCGGGTTAGTTAGGTCAACCTGTTGACCGATTCGCGGAACACTTGTCCGCGATGCTCGTAATTTTTGAACTGATCGTAGCTGGAACAACCCGGCGAGAGCATGACAACGTCTCCCGCCGCGGCTTTCTTGCCGGCAATCGCGACGGCGTTCTCCAGCGTTCCGGCCACGATGCATTCCACTTCGTTCTTCCAAAGGGCGTTCATTTGCTCCGCCATCTGGCCTATAAGTAAACATACTCTTACTTTTTCCTTGATCCTCGAAGTCACTGTCGAAAAATCAAATCCTTTGTCCTTGCCGCCGGCGATGAGCAGGATCGGCTTGTCGAAGGCCGTCAGCGCCTTTTCCATCGCGTCGATGTTCGTTGCTTTCGAATCATCGACGTATTCGACGCCACGCAGCACGCGGACAGTCTCGAGCCGGTGCGCCTGGGGCCTGTAATCCCGGATCGCATCAAGGGTTTTGTCGCCATTGAGCTTGTGAATTTCCGCCACGGCCAGCGTCGCCATGACGTTCTCGGCGTTGTGCAGGCCGCGCAGCTTGCTCTCTTTCAAATCGAAGAGAAGCTTGCCGGCGCCGTTGTAGATTTTCGGACCCTCGCACCAGTAATCCAAATCCTTTGCCTTCTTGAGCCCGTAGCGCACGATTCGCGCCTTCGGCTTCAAACCAAGGCCCGCCAGGTATTGCTCCGTGTCCACGTTCAGAACCGCGGTGTCGGTCAAAAGCTGGTTCTCCCAAATTCGCGCCTTGGCTTTCGCGTAAGACTCCATGTCCGGATAGCGGTCGAAGTGGTCCGGCGTAATGTTCATCATCAGGCTCGTGGCCGGGCGGAACGTACGGATGGTCTCCAGTTGGAAGGAGCTGACCTCGACTACCATCACGTCCATCTCTCCGCTTCGCAGGCAGGCCTCGGTCAAAGGCGTGCCGATGTTGCCAACGGCCATGCTCTTTTTCCCATTTGCCCGAAAAACAGCATCGATGAGCTCGGTGGTTGTCGTTTTTCCATTCGTCCCCGTCAGCGCGACCAGCGGGCAGCGGCAGAACAAAAATCCGGCTTCGAGCTCTCCGATCACCGGCACGCCATCGCGCTGTACATCCTCGACAATGGGCCGAGTGATTTCGATGCCCGGGCTTAAGATCGCTATGTCGAAGCGCTTGCCTTTTGGCGCAGTCTTGCTGCCGAGCAGCGCGTCGATTCCGTCCTTCTTCAGTCTGGATTTAATTCTTTTCAATTCTTCGCCCTCGTTTTCGTCCACGCCTGTTACGCTCGCGCCTTGCGCAGCCAAGAGCCGCGCGGCGGCCTGGCCGCTGGCGCCGAGCCCGATCACCAAAACATTTTTCCCCTTGAATCCATCCATCACCGCAATTTCAGTGAAACCAACCCGAACAGCGCAAACAACAACGACAAAATCCAAAATCGCACCACCACCGTTGTTTCGCTCCATCCCTTCAGTTCAAAATGGTGGTGCAGCGGAGCCATCACGAACACCCGCTTGCCGGTGGTTTTGAACGAGGCGACCTGGATGATCACCGAAGCCGCCTCGATCACGAAAATTCCGCCGACGATCACGAGCAGGAATTCGTTTTTCGTGCAGAGCGCCACGGTCCCCATCACGCCGCCGATGGCAAGCGAGCCTGTGTCGCCCATGAAAACTTTCGCCGGATGGCAGTTGTACCAAAGGAACCCCAGAGCTGCGCCGAGCAGCGCGGCGCAGATGACCGTCAGCTCGCTCGCCTTGGCCACGTGCGCGATGTGCAGGTAGGCCGAATAGATTTGGTTTCCCGTGACGTACGCCAGGATCGCATAGACCGCCGAAACCGAAACCGTGCAGCCAATCGCAAGGCCGTCCAAGCCGTCGGTGAGGTTCACGGCGTTCGAAGCGCCGCTCAGCACGAGATAAGAAAAAGGAATCACCCATACGCCCAGGTGGTAGAAAAGCGGCCATTTCATGAACGGCAAATACAGCTCGCGGTTGGTCCCGGTAATCTCGGTCTCCCACCAGAGCGCCGCGCCGACGCACAGCGCCACCAGCAGCTGCGCAAGCATCTTGGTGCGCGCGCTGATGCCCTTGGAATTTTTCTTAACGACTTTGCGGTAATCGTCGGCAAAACCCACCGCGCCGAGCGCGAGCACGGTCAGCAGGCAAAGCCAGACGTAGAGATTCGTCGGCACGGCCCAGAGCAGCGAGGATACGACCACCGCCAGAATGACCAGCGTGCCGCCCATCGTCGGCGTTCCGGTTTTTTTGCCGTGCAGGGCCGAGAGCTGGCGTACCTCGGAGGCCGTGCGGATTGGCTGGCCGATTTTGAGGGCCGTCAGCACGCGGATCAGATACGGGCCCACAATCCAGGTGATCACAAGGGCCGTAATTGTCGCCATGATGGCGCGGAAAGTGATGTAGCGAAAAACGTTGAATGGCGAAAAGCCCGGCCACCATTCGCCGATCGGAGTCGCAAGTCTGCTCAAATAGTAAAGCATTCGGCTATTTCCAAAAATCCAAAATCGTTTCGAGCTTGTTTCCCCGCGAGCCCTTCAGGAGCACCACGTCGCCGGGCCGCGCCTTCCCTTTAAGCCACTCGCCCGCGTCGCGCGCCGTCGCGAACTGCTCGATTTTTTCCACGCCCATCCCGGCTTCGATCGCGCCCTTGGCCATCCAGCCTCCATCCTTGCCGACGGTCGCCAGCAGGTCGCATCCGGCCCGAGCGGCCGCTGCGCCAATTTCAAGATGCGCGCGCTGGCTGTGCGCGCCGAGCTCTCGCATTTCGCCGAGCACGGCGATTTTCCGCTTCTTGGTTTTGAACATTTCAAAAACTTTCAGCGCCGCCTGCATCGACTGGGGATTGGCGTTGTAGGCGTCGTTCCAGATATGAATGTCATTGCCGACCTGGATCACCTGCATGCGCATTTTCGGAGGCGCGGCCGATTCAAGCCCCGCGCGGATTTCGAGCAGGTTCAGTCCAAACCACGTTCCAAGCGCGGCGGCGGCGAGCGCGTTGTAGATCTGGTGCTGGCCCGGCCACTGGAAATTCACGTCGATGCGGCTTTCGGGCGTCACCAGCTGAAAATCCGATCCGCGCTCGTGCAGCATGATCCGCTCGGCGCGGATTGCCGCCGAACGGTCCAGGCCGAACCAAAGAATCTGGGCCCGGGTCCTGGCCGCGATCTGGTCGCTCCACGGCATGTTGTCGCGGTTCAGGATCACGACGCCCTCGCTGGGAACTTTCTCCGCCAGCACGCCTTTTTCCTGCGCGATGGCGGCTTCATCCTTGAAAAATTCGATGTGGGCGGAGCCGACGTTGGTGATGATCCCGGCAATCGGCTTGGTCATGTCGACCAGCGGCGCCATCTCGCCGGCGTGGTTGATTCCCATCTCGAGCACGCCGATGTCGTCGCCGTCGCGCAACTGAAGCAGCGAGAGCGGAACGCCGATGTGATTGTTGAGGTTCCCCTCGGTCTTGGTGATCTGAAATTTTTGCGAGAGCACGCTCGCCACGAGCTCCTTGGTGCTGGTCTTGCCGTTGCTTCCGGTGATCGCGATCGTCTTAACCGGCAAAAGCTGGCGGTAGCGCGAGGCCGTGAGCTGCAGTCCGTTGAGCGGATCGCCGACGGCGATTTTCGCCAGCGGCGAGGAAAGCCCCGAGAGCCGGTCCCTGGCCACGATCGCCCCAACCGCGCCGGCTTTGCGCGCCTCTTCAAGATAGAGATGCCCATCGCTGCGCTCGCCCATCAGAGCCACGAACAGATCGCCCTTCTTGAGCGTGCGCGTGTCGATCGAGAATCCGGCAACAGGAGCGCTCCCGTCCCCACCGAAAAGCTCGCCTTGTGTGAATTGCGTCACCATTGCCAGAGTCAGTTTTTCCATACTTTCTGTTTTAGCAGACTTGCCGCGCACTCTCGATCGTCGAAAGAAACGCGAGTGTCCGCAAATTCCTGGTAGGTCTCGTGGCCCTTGCCGGCGATCAGGACGACATCGCCGCTCTTGGCGAGTTCCAGCGCCCGCGCAATCGCATCCTTGCGGTCCAAAATCGTTTCGTGCGCCGTGCTCGAGCGCGCAAAACCTTCCTCGATTTGCCGCGCGATCGCAGCCGGGTCCTCTTTCCTGGGATTGTCCGAAGTGATCAGGGCGTGATCGGCAAACTGCGCGGCAACCTTGCCCATCAGCGGCCGCTTGCCCGTGTCGCGGTTTCCGCCGCAACCAAAGACGACAATCATTCGGCCTTTAATCAGCTCGCGAAGCGTCGTCATCACGTTTTTGAGCGCGTCATCGGTATGCGCATAGTCGACAAAGACGTCGAAGGGCTGACCCGCCTTCACGGCCTCGAGCCTGCCGGGAACTTTCTCGACCTTTCCGAGGCCTTTGACCGCGGCGTCGAGCGGGACGTCGAGCGCCAACGCCGCGCCCAATGCCGCGAGCGCATTATCCACGTTGTAGCGCCCACAGAGCTGAAGCGTGACCCGCGCGCTTCCCTTCGGCGTTTGAACGTCGAAGCTGGTTCCTTTGATCGAAAGCGAAATTTCCGAAGCCCGGATGTCGCCATGCCCTCGAGAGCTGCAAGTCAGAACACTTATGTTCTTGGCGATCGTCTTGAGCAGCTTCACGCCATAGGCGTCGTCCACGTTGATGACCGCCGTGGTGTTCTTCTTCGATGCGGCGCCGAGGCCTTTGAAAAGCATCGACTTGGAGCGAAAATATTCGTCCATCGTCTTGTGGTAATCGAGATGGTCCTGCGTCAGGTTCGTGAACACACCGACGTCGAACTCGACGCCCTCAACGCGCTTTTGAACCAGGCTGTGCGAAGAAACTTCCATCACGGCCGCTGCGCAGCCCGCGTTCTTCATTTGCGCCAGCAATTGCTGCAGGTCCGAAGACTGCGGGGTTGTCCGGTCGGCCGGGATCTGGCGCTCGCCGATTTCGTAGCGAATCGTTCCGACGAGCCCCGTCTTCGTGCCGTGCGTCTCCAAAATGGATTTCAGCAGAAATGTGAACGTCGTTTTGCCGTTGGTCCCGGTGACCCCCGCGACTTTGAGCGACCGCGACGGAAAGTTGTAGTACGCGGCCGCCAGGCGGCCGAGCGCTTCGGTTGTGTCAGCGACGCGGACCGTGGCGCCGCGCGGCGCCGAAAATCCTTCATCCTGGACGATCACGCCGGCCGCGCCCTGGCCGACTGCCTGCTCGATAAAGCGATGGCCATCGGTCCGCTCGCCCTTGAGGGCCACGAACAAATTGCCCGAGCCGACGCGGCGCGAGTCATGCTGCACTCCGGTGACTTCGACGTTCAGAGGACCGTCGGTCCGGAGCGGCTGGATATATTCCAATAGCGCTTTCAAAGTCATGAATCCGAATCTTTTTGAAACGATGCAAACGGCACCGGCACGTTGTCATTGTTGAATTTTCGCTGGGGCGCCTGCAGATCGAGATAAGCGGCCGAGCGGCTCCCAATTTCCCGGAACACGGGCGCTGCGGCCTGCCCGCCGTAGTCGTCGATGTCATCCAGTCCCACAAAAATGCAAAGCTGCGGTTTTTCCGCGGGGAAAAATCCTACGAACGAAGAGTAATACCTTCCGTTTTCGTAGCGGCCGTCGACGAGCTTCTGCGCCGTGCCGGTCTTTCCCGCCACCGTCCAGCCCGGCACTGCCGCCTTGGGCGCTGTTCCATCCGCGCTCACCACTCCCATCATCGCCTGCGTCATCTGCCTGGAGGCGGCCTGGCTAATAACGGTCCTTCGCACCATCGGCGAAAATTCGCGGATGGTCTTGCCCGAGTCGTCCACGATCCTCTTGACGATGAACGGCTGCATCAATTTGCCGCCGTTGGCGATCGCGCTGACAGCCATGGCAGTCTGGAGCGGCGTCGCGGTCACCTCGTGGCCCATCGCGATGCGCGTCAGAGACAGCGCCGAGTAGTCCTTCACCGGATGCACGGTCCCCTTCGCCTCGCCTGGAAGCTGGATGTTGGACATTTCTCCGAAACCAAATGAGCGAACGTAACGGTAGACCATGTCAGGCCCCATCTTGAGGCTGATCTTGGCCGCTCCAATGTTGACTGAATGGCCAATGATTTGCATGACGCTCTGTGTGCCGAACGGCTTGTGATCATGCAGGTACTGGCCCGCGTAGAGAAATTTTCCATTCTCGCAGAAGAAGGTGTCGTTGAGGCTCACCACCCGCTGATCGAGAGCGCCCGAGACAATCACCGTTTTGAACGTCGAGCCCGGCTCATGCGCGTCGGCGATCGCGATGTTCTTCATTTTCTCGATGTCTTTGCGCGTGTCGTTGAGGTCGTAGGTCGGCCGGCTCGCCATCGCCAGGATCTCGCCCGTCTCCGGGCGCAGCACGATGGCCACCGCCGACTTCGGCGTCGTGGCAATGCACACGCGGTCCAGCTCCTCCTCGACAATGTGCTGAATGGTCTGGTCCAGCGTCAGCACGATGCTGCAGCCGTTTTTGGGAGGCACGTCGTCGCGCCGAAAGCTCACGAGCTCGCGGCCCGCGCGGTCGCGCTCGATCGTCCGGTAACCGACTGTGCCCTCCAGCTCGCGGTCGAAAAATTTTTCGATTCCGTCGACGCCGCTCGGCACCGCGATCGTCTGGTTGCCGTATTGCTCGGGCAGCGGCACCGTGCTTCCGATCACGTGGCTCGCCAAAAATCCGTTCGGGTAGTAGCGCTGAAACTCACGATCTAGCACGATGCCGCGAAGGCGCGGCTTCTTCAGACCCGAATTGATTTTTTCGACGGCGTCCTGAAGGGCGAGCACGTTTTCATCCGGCACCCGTTTTTTCAACAGCGAATAACGGCCCGGCTTCGAAATTTTTTGAATAATTTCCGTCTGGGTCATGTCCAGCTGCGGCGCGAGCAAAGCAGCCCACTGCCGCGCATCGGGCCGCGCGAGATCCGGGTCGATTCCGACGTTCCAAATCGTGATCGTTTGCGCCAGGACGTTCATCTTGGCATCGAGCACCGCGCCGCGCACCGCCGGCAGGTATTGTTTGCGCTCGTGAAGATTCCGGACCTTGGCTAGCAGCTCGGTGTGCCGGACAACCTGCAGATCATAAAGGCGGTAGCCGAGTCCGGCGAAGACCGCCAAAAATATCACTGCGATGAGCGTGGAGCGGTTGTGTGGTCCTCGTTGGGTCATTGCCGAATTGCCGTCCCCCATCCGGAGCGAACGCGCGCCGCCCGGGTTGTCGTCCCACTGCTGCCCTGCGCGATCATGTTCCGCGCATAGGCCCACGTCGCGTTTGGCGACGGCTCCTTGCATTTGACGACTTGCACGTCGGCGATCGGCTTCAAGCCGAGATTCCACTCCCCGGCTTTTTCAATAAGCGCCCGCGGCGTCTTCAAATCGCTCAGCTGGGCGCGGAGCATCATGTTGACATTCCTCAATTCGGCGATTTTTTCCTCCGCCTCCTTGATTTCCTTACCGATTTTTTGCGTCCGAGTTTCCTGCATCACGATGCTCAGACCGAAAGCCACAAATAGCAAAAAGAGCACAAGGCGGCAGACCAGCCCCCAGGCCGTCAGCCCCCCTTCAACTTTTCTGTAATTCCGAGCCATTAGTCCTTCACCTTCTCGACCACTCTCAATTTCGCGCTGCGCGCCCGGGGATTATCCAACGTTTCCGCGCGCTCGGGCTTGATCACATGCTTGTTGATCCACTCGATTCTTTTGCGCTCGCGCTCTTCTATTCTAAAAACATTTTTAACGATCCGATCTTCCAGCGAATGAAAAGTGATCACCGCCATTCGCCCGCCCACCTGCAACAGCTCGACGGCTTGCGGAAGGCCCTCCTCCAGCGCGTCCAGCTCTCCGTTAACGACGATGCGAACCGCTTGAAACGTGCGCGTGGCTGGATGAATCTTCCCCTTCTTAAAACCAAGAGTTCTCGCGACCAGTTCCGAAAGGTGCTGCGTCGTTCTAATCTCATGCAATTTCCTTTCTTTGATGATGGCGGCGGCGATCTTGCGAGCGTGCCGCTCCTCGCCGTAGGTCTGGAGCGTCTTCTCGATCTCGGCCTCGGAGGCCTGAGCAAGCCATTCCGCCGCTGTGGTTCCCGCCGAGCGATCCATCCGCATATCGAGAGGGCCGGCCAGGGAAAAACTGAAGCCTCGGACCGCGTCCTCCAGCTGTCTGGACGAAACTCCGAGATCCATCAGGATCGCGTCGACTCGCCGGATACCGAGCCCTGCCAGGGCTTCGCCCATCCGGCGGAAATTTGAATGCACCGCGCAAAATCTTTCTCCAAACTTCTCGAGGCGCCGCCGCGCGTATTCCAGCGCTGCTTCATCCGCATCGAGCCCAACCAGGCGGCAGCCGGGTGTTGCTTCGAGGATCGCCTCGGCGTGTCCGCCGCCTCCAAGCGTCGCGTCCACCACCACGCCCGACCCGGATAGCTTCAAGAGCTCCAGCACCGGGCCCATCAAAACCGGCCGATGATAACCTTCCGTTTTCATTTCACCGGGCCTTGCGGCCCAGGATTTCTCAAAGAACAAAAATCTATGCCGGCCTCGAAATCACGTATCCGTGATGATGGCGCAGGCGCCAGTAGGAGGTCGGAACACCGTGCTTGAGCGCGTGCCGGCGCTTGGCCGTCTCCACGCTGACTGGCTCCTCGCTGAGTCCATGACCCTGGGATCCCGCGCTCTCCTGGGCCGCCTGGGCGGTCCGATTGAGCAGCAGGCCGAACGTACGCCGGTTGTTGACGTGACGGTGACGCATGGGTTCCTCCTTCAGCGGCCTCAAAAAAACTACGTAATCACGGTGCCGCGGATAGCGCACACCGGGGCGGGTTCCTTGGTTTTCTTCCTGGTTCCGGGACAAAAAAACGGCACGCCCGAGTAAAGGGCGATGGCATGGGAAGGCGTGGCGTTGCTGGCGGCGCCGGCGCGAAAGGACCGCGCGAAAAATTGCGCCAACGATTCGGTCTCGCCAGCCAGGTGTAGATGTCGTGCTGGAATCTTCATCCCCGCCCTTTCCCCGTTTCAAAAAATCAAAGGCCGAGCGCGCTGGCCGTGTCCTCAAAGGTCAACGTCTGGCCGGCAGCCTTGGCCTGCTTGCTCCTCCAAAGCTCTTCGGCCCAGATCTCGACGTGGTCGCCGGCGCCCCGAAGCACCGCCTTGCTCTTGATCTGGGCGAATTTCAGTTTCTCCTCCTTGACCATGACCCTTCCCTGTTTGTCCCAGGTCATGTTCTGTAACTGGCCGAAAAAATTCGCGTACTGTTGACGCCGTGTTTCATCCGCCACGGGCGTCTGGCTGGCTTTCTCCTGCAGTCGCGCGATGAAAGTTGCCGGGTACACCAGCAGGCATCCCTGCCGGGAAGTGGCAACGTAAAGCTGGCTTTCGTACCCCTCCTCCCGCCAGGGCTGCGGAAAAGTCACTCGATGCTTCGAGTCAAAGGCATGAAAGAACGTATCCGCGTACGGCCTCGGATAACTCATCCCGGTGTGTTGATACTCCCCAGTCATAGATAATTCAACACTTAAATGAATCTTTTGCCACTTTCTGCCACCATTAGTCAAATTGACCTATTCCGTCAAGTTGTAAATTTGGCTCCGTTAGGCCCCTACTTGTGATTACGATTTTTGGGCAACCCGGCCGGTATATGAGTATTCATACTTTTAGCTAAGAATGCCTAATAATGACAGGCCTAAAACGGAAATCAGAACTCAGAGCCCAGGGCCCAGAATCACCCCACCCTCCCCATTCTGGGTTTTGCGTTCTAAGTTCTGAGTTCCCGGCCGAGAAAAGTTGCGTGAGGAAACACAACTCACTCGGTCCAACCGAATGATGCAAAAAGCCCTGAAAACAGCCCCTAAACCGAAGGGCGGGCCTTCCCAAAATGGCTTGGCAACCGCACGGAAGAGAGGTATTTTGTTGCTGATTTATCGACCGGTCGCATGAAATTCTCCTACACGGCGATTGACGAGCGCGGCAAGGAGCAGCGCGGGGAGCTGGAGGCGGAAAACGAATCCAGCGCAATCAGCAAGCTTCGGGAAATGGGGTACTACCCCACCCAGGTTCTGCAATCCGGCGCCAAGAAAAAAGCTCCCGGCAAAAAAGCTGCCCCAGGCGCTCCAGCGCCCGGAGGCGCGCCTGCCAAGAAGCCGGCCGGCTTCGCGATGTTCGGCGGCGGCGTGCCCACCAAAGTTCTCGTCGTCTTTACCCGCCAGCTGGCCACGCTGATCAACGCAGGCCTTCCTCTTTTGAAAGGCTTGAGCGTGCTTCAACGCCAGGAAAAGCATCCGACGATGCGCCACGCGGTGGCCGACATTGCGTCTCTGGTTGAGGGCGGCAGCACGTTTTCCGAAGCGCTCTACGCGCATTCGAAGATTTTCAACAAGTTGTACATCAACATGGTGAAGGCCGGTGAAATCGGTGGTGTGCTTGACGTCGTCTTGAACCGTCTCGCCGACTTCCAAGAAAAAGCCCAGAAGATCAAAGGCAAGGTGAAGGCCGCCTTGTTCTACCCGATCGCCGTGTTGGTCATCGCCACGTTGATTTTGATGGGCTTGATGGTTTTCATCGTTCCGAAGTTCCAAAAGATCTTCGAAGAGATGCTCGAAGGCGAGCCAATGCCCGCTTTCACCAACTTCGTTTTGGGCATCAGCAGCACATTGAAGGACCGCTTCCCGCTGGTCGTTCTCGTCGGCGGCATCATCGTTGCGCTGATCAAACTGTGGAAGAAGACCACCAGCGGCAAACGAATCATCGACTCTTTCAAATTGCACATGCCCGTTTTCGGCGACCTGATGCGCAAGAACGCGATCTCGCGGTTTACGCGCACGCTCGGCACCCTGCTGACCAGCGGTGTGCCGATCCTCCAGGCGCTTCAAATCGTCAAGGAGACTTCCGGTAACTATGTGCTCGAAGTTGCCGTTCAGCACGTCCACGACGCGGTCAAAGAGGGTGAATCCGTGGTCGCGCCGCTGGAAGCCTCCAAAGTTTTTCCTCCGATGGTCGTCAGCATGATCGACGTCGGTGAGCAAACCGGCGCTTTGCCCGACATGTTGATGCGCATCGCCGACTCTTACGACACTGAGGTGGACAACGCGGTGTCGGCCATTACCTCGCTGATTGAGCCGATTATGATCGTCATGCTGGCCGTCATTGTCGGTAGCATCGTCATCGCGATGTTCCTCCCACTCCTCTCCATCATCCAAAAGCTGAGCGCCTCCAAGTAACCCTTCGGGTTCGGCGCGACTCGCGAGCGCGGACAAGCTAGAGGATTTTTATTCCGTCGAGGAAGGACTTCCACCAGTCATCGACAATCTCGGTGTGGTTGTAGATCCAGAGCGCGGCGATCACGAGCAGGAAGAACAAGACCGCCATGATGATCCGCTCGACGAAGGTGTTGAAAAATTGCGTGCGGATGCGCGTCTGGCGCTCTTTTTTGAGATTGGGCAGGCTCTGATTGAGCGCGTGCTCGCGGGCCGCCTGGTAGGAGCGCTCCTGCTCCTCATGCTGAGTCATCAAGGTCAGCTTCGGCTTCTTGGGCGGCGGCGCACCGGGCGTGGCGTCGGCCGGCGGATTTTTCGGAGTGGGCGGCGGCGGAGTGAGATCGCCGGGGCCGCGGAGCTTCAGCTTGGTTCTCTTGGGACCCTCCGGCGGCGCCAGAGGATTGACCGGGCGGTCTTCTTCGGATTCCTTCTTCTTGAAAAAGCCGAACATAGGCTCGCGTTAATCTATATCAATTTCCCACAAAGTGACGAGAGCAACTTTGTCTTGCCAATCTTGCCGACTTACCGTTCCTTAAAAACCCCGTGACTTTGACTCTGACGGGCAGGTACCGAAGTGGCCAAACGGGGCAGACTGTAAATCTGCTGGCTTAACGCCTTCAATGGTTCGAATCCATTCCTGCCCATTAATCTTATCTTATGAAAGTCCGCGTAGGCTCCCTCGAAGATCTGCGCAAGCAAACATGCCTCAAATTTCCCATCCCCGGCGGCAAGGAGGGATTCGCGATTTTTTGGAAAGGCCGGCCGTACGCTTACGAAAACGTCTGCTGCCATTTGCCGCTCCCCATGGATTACGGCGAGGGCAATTTTTTCTCGGCCGATGGCAAGCATCTGCTCTGCCGGAATCACGCTGCGGAATATGATCCGGCGAGCGGCAAGTGCGTGCGTGGGCCCTGCAAGGGGGCGAATTTGCGCGGTCTAAACCTGGTCGTTGAAGATGGAACGGTTTGGGTGGAAATTCAAAAGGAGGAGGTTCCGGATGAAAATCATTAGAGCTATCATTGTGCTTGCGGCGCTCGCGGCTTTTTCTGCGCGCGCGGAAGATCCGGTGGATCAGGAGGTCAGCCCCGCCGTGAAGGCGCTTCGCAAGGAAGCAGCCCACGATGACGCGGCTTCCCGCACCCCCGACCAGCAAATCAGCCCCGAGGTCAAATCTCTCGACCGCGCGGGCGCCAAGGAAGACAGCACCAGCTGGAAAAATCTTCAGAGCTTCATCCGCGAAAAAGTAAGGGAAGGACTGCGCGGGCGCGCGCTTGGCCAGGCGGTGAAACAGGAGCGCGAGAGGCTCGGCCTGACCGGCGATAAAAACAAGGTCAAGCTGATGATGGAATACGAGCAGAACCAGGAAAAACTCGAGAAAATCGACACCGAAATCTCCTCGGTCAAATCTCGCATGGGCTCGGGAAATCCGTTTGCCGCCAACACCGGCGCGAACAATTCGAATATCCGCAAGAACATGCAGGAAAAAACCAAGAAGCTCGAGGAGACCAAGAAGATGCTCGAGCAACGCTCCGAGGAGATTTTAAACAGCCTGGACGCCGGTTCCCGGTTCTAGGTTTTAGTTTCTTTTCAAGCCAGCCGCCGGTAGACGCCGATCACAACGCCCTGAATCCGCACGTCGTCGGCAGGGAGCATTTCCGGATGCGCCGGATCCTCGGACTTCAGAAAGTATTTGTCCTTTTGTTTGATGAAGCGGCGGATGCTGTTTTGCCCGCCGAGGCTCGCGGCAACGATGTCCCCCACCCGCGGCGTTCGCAGCTCCACGAGCGCGATGTCGCCGTCGAAGATGCGCGCTCCTTCCATGGCGCTCCCGTGCACTCGAAGGCCAAATGCGCCCTGCCTGGCGGAGTTCTGGCTGACCGCGACCACCTCCGAGGTTCCAAGGACTGGCACATTTTGCACGCGGTCAGGCTCCACCGGCGAAATGGAGCGGGCTTTGCGGTCGCGCCGAATCGCTCCCGCTTTTTGGAGCTTTTCAAGGTGGTAGGAAACAGCTCGCGGACTTTTGAAGCCGCAATGCACCATGATCTCGCGAACGGCAGGCGCATAACCGTGCTGATTCAAGTAGCGGCGGATGTAGCCGAAGATCTTCTCCTGGGTCTTTGACAAGGCCATGGCTGACTATACAACTGTATAAATGAGGATTCCAGACCAAAGGTTCTTGTTGCGGCAGTCGGTTTTCGTACGTATATCTATACTAATGAGTGACGCACCAAAGACTCCGAAGATCATCGCCTACCTCAAGCCCATCTGCGGCTGGAGCAACGGCGTCCGAGCCATCCTTCACAAATACAAGCTGCCCTTCGAGGACCGGGACATTTTCAGCGATCCTGGCCAGCGTGAAGAAATGATCCGCAAGAGCGGCCAGGAGCTCTCCCCGTGCGTCGAAGTCGACGGCAAGATGCTCGCCGACATCAGCGGCGAGGAGCTCGAACAGTGGCTTTTATCGAACAAGGTCGTGAGGCCGAACGACCAGAAAATCGACGTGCCGCTCAATCAGCCTTGCGCGGACCACGGCCCGCAGTCGACCACGGTCACCATCAACTTCGATAAGTAGCGGGCACGCAAGGTCTACCAACTCCCTTCCCCGGCGCAACGCACTCGGGGCTATTCATTTTCTTACTTGTTTTTCACAATCTTGCGCCTATGCTCCGGCGCCGTGAAAGCGATTCCCCGGCGAAGCATTTACCGGCTGTCCGTCTATCTGCGCTGCCTTGAGCGGCTGAAGGAGAACAGCATTCCGACCGTCTCGTCGGAGGCGCTGTCCAAGGCGGCGGGCGTCAAACCGACACAGCTTCGCAAGGACCTCACCTATTTTGGGCAGTTCGGCACGCGCGGACTTGGCTACCCGGTTAATGAGCTGGCGGAAAAAATCGTGGCCGCGCTCGGCACCAACCACCTTCAGCCCGTGATCCTTGTCGGCGTCGGAAACCTCGGCTCGGCGCTGCTCGCCTACAAGGGCTTTGAGCGCGCGGGTTTCGAGATCGTCGCGGCGGTCGACAAAGATCCGAAGCGCAAGCGGTCCAAGGAGCTGCCCCTCGCCATCAGTGATTTCGCGGAGACTGAAAACATCATCCGCTCCAAGAAAATCAAAATGGCGATTCTCGCCGTTCCAGCCACCGAAGCTCAGGAAGTCGCCAATCGCATCTCCTCGGCCGGAGTGACGGCGATTTTGAATTTTGCCCCGATCATTCTTCAGACGCCGGAGCACGTCATTGTGAACAACGTGAACCTGGCGATCGAGCTCGAGAACCTGTCCTATTTCGCGCGGTAGGCGACCTTCTGGAAGCAGCGACGCAGAGATGCAGAGATGCAGCGATTCTTCCCGATTGGAAGTTCCTCGCTGCCTCGCTGTGACGCTGTCCCGCTGCCTCGTTAACGGATCTGCCCAACCTGAACGTTCCCGTCTCGATGGACGCGAATGATCTGTGTCTCCAAAAATTTCCGCACTAATTTACGAGTCGAGGGATCCCAGCCCATGTACCCAAATTGCCGCTCGAGCTTTTCGCCGCGGCCGGAATCCAAAACGATAAATTCAAAGCCCTGATCCTTAAGCCGCGCGGCGATGCCCTCGGGCGTTTGCTCCTTTTCCGCGATGCCAACGATCAGCTTGTCGTCAAATGGCCCGTCGATCCAGACGCCGCGGCCCCAATAATATTGGCCTTCAAGCCCCGCGAGCAGGATCCGTCCCTTTGAACCTTTTGAGATTAGCCATTTGCTGGCGCGCCACTCCGGCTGAGTGTCCGCGTAGAGCACCCCGGGCCGCGCGCCCGTCCAGAAAAACTTGAGAGGCGCGAATGAATCCTGGTCCAGGGCCGCTGTGACCGTCAACAGGTTGAGCACGGCGGAAAACGCCAGAACGATCAGCGCCGCGGTGCGGCCTCGTCTTCCCAATCGGGCCGCCGCCGCTCCTGCTGCGACCGCGAGCGCCACCCAGGCCGGCATCCAGTAGCGTGGAAGCTGGCCCATCCAGCCGCCGAGGGCCAGCGCCAGCACGGCGAAAAGCAGCAGCGCGCGAACCCGTTTTTCACCCCGAACCGCGGAGATGATAATCAGAGGAAGCGAAATGAGATAAAGCGGCCCGATTTCGCTCTCGAATTGAAACTTGCCGCCGAACCAAAAAGGCAGCGCGCCGAACGTCACGTGCAACGGGTAGAGCGCCCACTGCCAGACAGGAACTCCCGAAAGTCCGTAGCCGCTCAGAAGCCCATGGATCCTCTCATACACGCCGTGAGCCGCCGCATCGTAAAACCGGCCGAAAAACGGATAGAACGGATCGCCCGACCAAAAAAGATTCCGCAGCCCCCAGGGCAGAAATGCGATGCCGGCGGCAAGCAGCATCACTCCGGCCAGCCGGCGGCCCTCGCGCCAGCCGCCGCGCGCCAGCGCTACCCCCACGACGCCAACAACCGCGAGCGCGCCCTGCCACTTGCTCGACATCGCCAATCCGGCCATGGCGCCGGCCCACAAATAATTTCGAATCCCGAATCTCGGATCTCTAAAGAGAAACAACAGAGCCATCGCCGTGAAAAACGCCACGCCCCCATCCGGGCCGCCCAGCACCGTGTTGCCGAAAAACGTGGGAGTGGTCGCGAGCATCGTGACCGCAAAAACCGGCGCGAGCCGGGCCGGGCCAGCCGTGCCTCCAACATAGAATCGGCGCGCGCAGAGGCCCACCGCGGCAAGCGTCGCGGGAAATGCGATGAAGCAAAAAACCTTCGCGCCACTGGGCTGCCCAAGCGCGAGCAGAATCATCGCCGCGTGCTGCCACATCATGACGAGGTGCTGCTCGGAAAAATTCGGAAGCTTGCGGATCATCCCATCGGCGATCCAACGGTGCGGCACCCCAAAATGGTAGCGCACCGTGTCGTTGAAGAGCGGAGGTACCAAGGCGAACCCGAGGCCGATAAAAATCAGCGCGAAAAAACCCGTTGCTCCAAGAGTTTCAGCGCGGGTCAGCCGGAAGGCGCGCCAAGTGTTTCGATACGCGCGCAAAACCGGGATGATGGAGCGGCGGCCGAACCAAGCCAGGCCTCCGAGGAGCGTCCAGATTTTCCAGGGCTCGAGGCCCACGCCCATTCCCCAGAGCATCGTGGCGATGGACATCAGCCAAAGCCCCACGCCAAACGCCGACAACAGCACATCGATCGCCGCGCCGAAACCCGGATAGCCGAGGCCAAGCTTGCGGTCGTTCACCCAGCTCCAGCCGAGAACCTGGCAAAGAAGCGCCAACCCAATAGCGGATAGGATGGGAAGTATGATGTTCAGTAGCATGACACGGGGACGGGGGGACGGGGGGACACGGGGATTCCCAATTTTCTATTTTTCTCACCGCGTCGCCGCGTCTCCGTGTCGCCGCGTCGCGAGCCGCATTCGATCATCGGACCCTACAACCTCGGTTGTCAGCACCAACTACCTTAAACGTCCACTTCCTCGTCTCTCGCACTGTCCTCTGAATGGTTCTTATGATCTTGTTAGCATTTCCAGCGGCGAGCAAACAAATCGTTGTGCCCGAGCCACTCAACCAGCCGCCGCGCGCGCCGGCTTTTCGGGCGGCGCGAAGCACCGGATAGAGCGGGCGAAAAAGCTTCGCGCGATATGGCTGATGCAGGCGGTCGTCAGCCGCCTCCCAGAGCGCTGCATCCTCGCCTCGCAAAAATGAAGCGGTCAGAAGGCAGGCGCGGCTCAGGTTGTGCACCGCATCGGCCCGTGAATAGCTCTTCGGCAAAACTTTCCGAGCCTTTTCGGTCTGCATGCCATAACCGGGGATGGCCAGGATGAACCGCAAGCGTTTGCTGAGCGGCGCGCGAACGCATTGAACGCGGTCTCCGGTCCGGATCGACGAAACAAAACCGCCGAGCACCGCGGGCGCCGCGTTGTCGGGATGGCCTTCGAGGTCCGAAACAAGATTCAGAATTTCGTTTTGATCGAGCGGCGAGCCGGCAAGGCGATTCAGGGCAGCCGTCACTCCGAGCCGGACAGTGACGCTGCTGCCAAGCCCCGAGGCGGGCGGGACGTCGCCGCGAATTCGGGCGGCGAAGCCAAACCGTTTCTTGCGGGCGGCGCGGAAAAAGGCGTCGGCCGCGTCGTTCATCATTTTTTTGCCCGCGGGGGACACCTTGCCCCAATCGCGCCGGGCGCCGGCGATTCTGGAGACCGTGCAGCGATTGTGCAGTCCGAGCGCGATCCCAAGCGCGTCGAAGCCGGTTCCTAAATTGGCGGTAGTCGCAGGCACGTCCACCACGGCGGTTTTCCGTTTCACTTCAGCAAGCCTCCCCGTGCGGATTAAAAGTCATTAACCTCGATTTAGGAATACAAAAAAAGCGCTTCTTGATTTTTGAAACCACGGCCGTACCTTGGAATGAAACAAGAATAAACGCCAGCGCCCGGTGTTTATGAAGATCTTGAAATTCTCATCCATTCTTCTCGGAGGCCTGATTTTGATCGGCGGCCCGGCATGGTGCGCTCCCGCCGAGAAAACGGCCACGCCGAAAGCTCAGCCCTCGGCAACCGACGAGCATACCTACGCGCGCGCTTTGGGCGATACGTTCGCGGATATTTCCCAAAAGGTCAGCCCGGCCGTCGTGGTCATCAACGTCTGGTATCCGGACGAGCCGCGCGACGACACGCCCGACGGACAGGAGGGCGTGCCGTTCGAATTCTTTTTCCCGCAGCCGCGAGGCGGCCCTCATCGGCCCGGCGGCCCTCCGCGAGTTTATGATTCCGCCCGGCCCGACAGCCAGGGCTCGGGTTTCATCGTGAGCGCCGACGGCTATATCTATACCAACAACCACGTCATCGATAAGGCCGACCGAATTGAGGTGAAGCTCAAGGACGGCGAGCGCATCTCGGCCAAGGTCGTGGGCGTCGATCCGAACAGCGACGTCGCGGTTTTGAAAATTGACGCGAAGCAGTCGAAGTCTCCGCTTTCGGTGGCGGAAATGGGGGACTCGGACGGCGTGCGCGTGGGAGAGTGGGCGATCGCGATCGGCGCGCCCTTCGGCCTCGAATACAGCGTGACGGTCGGAGTCGTCAGCGCGAAGGGCCGCACCGGATTTTCGATGGATGCGTCCAAACCGGTCTACGAGGACTACATCCAGACCGACGCGACCATCAATCCAGGCAACAGCGGCGGCCCTCTCGTGAACATCGAAGGCAAAGTGATCGGCATCAACACGCTGATCCGGACCTCGCCGGCGATGGGCGGGTTCTTCAACAACACGAACACGGGTTTTGCGATTCCAATCAACATGGCGCACAAGAACGCGCGGCAAATCATTTCGCAAGGCCGCGTGATCCGTCCGTGGCTGGGCGTGAAAATTCAAAGTGTCGAGCAGCTGAGCCCGGAGGTGAAGAATCGCCTCCGCGGAGTGGCCAGCGGCGCGATGATCCAGGGAATCGATCCGGACACTCCGGCATCGAAATCCGACCTCAAGCCTTTTGACGTGGTCATCGAGATCGACGGCGTCAAAATTGCCTCAGCCAAGGAGCTGCAGGCGGAGGTGCTCAACAAGAAAGTGGGCCAAACCGTGAAGCTTGCCGTGGTCCGTGAAGGCAAGACCATCAAGCTCGAGCTCAAGACCGGCGAGCTCCCCTCGCCCGTTGTCGCGGTTTCCAGGACCCTTCCGCGGGAAGATGCGGCGCCTTCAAGCGGATTTGGATTTACGGTGCAGCCCCTCAACGAAGCCCTCGCCAAGCGCTTCAACGTTCCGCTGACGAGCGGCCTGGTCATCTCCAACATCGACAGCGGCAGCGCGGCCGACGCGGCAGGGCTGATGCCCGGCGACGTCGTCACCGAGGTCGACTACAAGGAGATCCGGAGCATCGGCGCGCTCAAGAAAGCCCTCACCGACAGCGATCCCGACAAGGGCGCGTTGATCCACCTGATGCGTCAGGGCACTCGGGTATTCACCGTGTTGAAAAAGAACGCGACCGCGGCCCCGAAGGGCGACAAGAAAACGCCTCCGACGCCCGCGCCTGAGCAAGCGCCGTCAATCCCGCAGTAGACTTCGCAGCACCTTCAGGTTTTTTCGATCGAGCTTGCCGAGCTTGTCCTTGGGCGTTTCCAGGATTTTGGGCACGCGCGCGAACCGCTTGTCCTTCAGAATGACGCGGAAGGCATCAACGCCGATTTTCCCGCAGCCGATGTGCTCATGCCGGTCGAGACGGCTGCCAAGAGCGCCCTTCGAGTCGTTGAAGTGAAACATCACGATCTTGTCGAGGCCCACGACGCGGTCAAACTCGCTGAGGATTTTTTCGGGTTTGCGAGCGATGTCGTAACCGGCCGCGAAGACATGGCAGGTATCCACGCATACCGCGAGCCTCTCGGGCTGTCCAATGCGCTCGTAAAGCTCCGCGAGGTGCTCAAACCGCCCACCGAGGCAGGTCCCCTGGCCGGCTGTTGTTTCCAGAGCAATTCGCGCGCGGCATTTCCTGGTCGCCTTGAAAACGTTTTTCAGATGGCTTGCGATCGTTTTCAGGCCCGCGCTTTCCCCCGCCCCCAGATGGCTGCCGGGATGAAGCACTACGAATGGAATGCCGAGAAGCTCCGCGCGCTGAATTTCCTCGATGGCGGAGCGCAGGGATTTTTCAAGATGCGGCCCGGCCCGGACGCCAAGGTTGATCAGGTAGCCGCTGTGCGCGCCAATCGGAAGGCCGGTTTCTTCGAGCATCTCGCGAAAACGGCCGGCGTCCTCGGCGGGAAGCGGCGAAGCGGCCCACTGAAAATTATTTTTCGTGAAGATCTGAATCGCGCGCGCTCCAACGGCGCTCGCTCGCTCAAAAGCTTTGAGAACGCCGCCGGCGGTCGAGACGTGGGACCCCAGGCAATCCGTCATTCCTGCGGCATGCTCGGATCCGTGGCGGGCGCCACGTTCACGGGCTCGGGAGGCGACTGCGGCTCCGCGGGCTCCGGCGGAGCGGCGGGCGGAGATCTGGACTTCACTTTCGAGACGGAGGGTGATCCCGGCGTGACCTTGCGCTCCACGGGCGGCGCGGCGTCGCGCTCGTCCTGCTCGGCGCCGACGGGTTCGGCCTGGACCGCCTGGTTCTTATAAACGGGTTCCCATTTCTGGAGGATGAAGACCGGAACGACTTCATCCGACGCCGGCTCATAGCCCGGGTTCCTGCGGAAGTATCCGAAGAAGCGGTATTCGCGTCCGTTGTCCGCTCCGGCACGAGAGAGCTGGCGATGCGGCGCCTTGCATTGGCTTTCATCGAGAAGGACCCACTTCTCCGTGTTCACGCTGGAGTCGAGCGGGCGCATCTTGCCCCAGTGCATGTAGTTGGGATCGTACTCGCGGCGGGCGTACCACCACTGCGGCGTCGAGTCATCGATTTCACCGCCGCGGCGAACCTCCCATTGCCGGGTGCGTCGCGAAGACGGTTGCTGCTTCGCCGACTTCGTGGTTTCGCAGCCGAAATTAGCAATCAATACAACGCCCATCAAAAGATATCCGATTGCTTTCATAGAATCTGAGATTTCAAATTTGAGATCTGGAATCAGTTCGCCGACCAGCCGGGCGCGCGCGTTACCTTCGGCAGCCCGCCGGTCGAATAATCCGTTTTACCGACCGTGCCAATCATCTTCGTGCCCGTGGCCCTCTCCCACTCATAGCAGAAAGACTCCGCCGAATGGCAGCCCCAGCTTTTCACGTGCGCGTTCGGCAGGAAAGAGCCGGAGTTGAGCGTCGGAAGGTCCTTGTTGTGCAAAAAAGAATCGGAGCAGCCATCGATGTCGTTGCTGTAATCGAACATCCAGCAATTGCGGTTCGAATGGCCGAAGTAGTCGAGGTTCGCGATCTTGACCTGGTCGCGCGGATATCCCGAGTTGATGTGATCAACGACCTCATAGCTCGGGCCGAACCATTTTAATTTCACGCCGAGAGTTTTGGCGATGTTCTCGACCCCCTTGATGTGGTCGGTCTTGTCCTCGCCGCTCCGGTGCTCATAACCCTTTCGGTAAACGAGCCACGTGTAGACATCGCCCGGCTTCGCGTTGGCCTTGATTTGCTTCCAGCGAACTTCCGCCGCGGAAATGAAATTGGCCCAAGTGTTGTCGTGAGGATGGCGTTTCGCGTTTTCCCAGGTGCGCATGGCCGGACCGCCGCAGATGATGACGTACTCGGATCCGGCGGGAATCGCGGCCGGCGGCTGCTCGACTTCGCGCGCAACTTGCGCGGGCGTCACTGCGAGCTCGGCGGCGGAGGGCTCCTCGGCGGGAACTGCCGGGCGAGCGGGCGCAGCGGGCGGATTGGCCGCGCGCGCTGAAATTGCCAACGAAATTCCAAAAAAGATTGCTAGATAGATTGCTAAAGTTTGTCCCAAAATCCTTCTGATCATGGGGCGCAGCATACCTTTGTTTTGCTTTTTGATCACTAACTTTTTACAACAGTAGCGCGTGCAGTCGCTCTTTGGCATCGAGACCGAGTATGGCATTACCGTGGAAGGCCGGGAGAAGGTGGACGTCATCGCCGAGTCGATCGCCATCGTCCGGAGCTACACCCAAAAAGACACGGCCCTGAAGTGGGACTACTCGCTGGAGGACCCCTACCTCGACGCCCGCGGATTCCGGGTCGAGGAGCTGCTCCAGGACACGGACGAAGCCGAGATGGCGGAGGAATTGCCCGCCATGAGCTGGCAGGAGATCAAAAGCGACCTGGTCCTTTCAAACGGCGCCCGATTTTACAACGACCACGCGCACCCTGAATACTCCACACCCGAGTGCTCCACGGTGGCCGAGCTCGTTGCCCACGACCGCGCCGGCGAGCGCATCCTCTGGACCAGCGCCCAGATCCGGAACAAGCACATCGCCCCCGAGGCGGTGCGCCTCTACAAAAACAATACCGATTTTCTCGGACACAGCTACGGCTGCCACGACAACCACCTCGTCTCGCGCGACATTCCCTTTCGGACGCTGGCTGCGGGAATGATTCCCTTCCTCGTCACGCGCCAGGTTTTTGCGGGCGCCGGAAAAATCGGCGTCGAAACCGAGACGCACCAAAAAACGGACCGCGGCCTCTACCAGCTTTCGCAGCGCAGCGATTTTTTTTGCGTGCTCGTCAGCATCGACACGATGCGCCAGCGGCCGATCATCAACACGCGCGACGAGCCGCATGCCGACCCGAACAAGTTCCGGCGCTTCCACATCATTTTGGGCGACGCGAACATGGCGGAGTATTCCACCGCGCTGAAAATTGGAAGCACGCGGCTGGCGCTCGAGCTCATTGAAAAGGGCAAACAGCCGCAGGTGGCGCTGGCTGATCCGATAGCGGCGCTTCAATGGATTTCCCGCGATCAGCAGCTGCGCTGGGTCGTGGAGCTCGAAAACGGCAAAACCATTTCCGCGATCGACATCCAGCGGCTTTATCTCGACGCGGCGCGCAAGCACCTCGACGTCTCGGGCGAAGAGACCAAAAGGGTCATCACCGAATGGGAAAGAATACTGGACGATCTGGAGCGCGACCACTGGAAGTGCGCCGACCGGCTCGATTGGGTGGCAAAAAAATATCTGCTGACCACGATGGTCGAGGCCCAAGGGCTGGCGTGGAGCGACCCGTGGCTCGAAAGCATCGACCTGGAGTACCACAATATAGACCCCGACCATGGCCTCTATTATGCCCTTGAACGCGAGGGACGCGTGAAACGTTGGGTATCGGCGGGCGCCGTCGAAAGGGCCATCCTCAGCCCTCCCAGGAGCACGCGCGCCTATTTCAGAGGCCAGTGCGTGAAGAAATTTGGAAAAGAGATGACATCGGTGCAGTGGGATGAAGTAGAATTTGCAGCGAATGGAAAGAAGGCGAGAATTGGATTGGAGGAGCTATTTGAGCCGTCGCAAATCGGCCATTATAATTCCCTTATTGACAATGCGACGAGTCCAGAGAAGTTATTAAAGGACTTGGGGAAATTCTAATGAATCCACAAGATTTAAACCGGAGAGTGGATACTTCGTCGATGCCCGAGCGCAAACAAAAATCGCCCGGTCCATCTCCCTTCCAAAAGAAGGAAGGCGACGATCCCGGACCTTCGCATCCCAACGTCAACCGACCCGACAATCGCGATCTTCTTGAGCGGATGCGTAAGGTCGATCCGAATCAGTCGAAACGATACCGCCAGCGTACCGGACAGTAACGATTTTCCGATCCTGATTCGATTGGGGTTGCCTAATGAAACAGCCTGACGGACCGCATTCCGGTTACCAGAGCTTCCTTCAGTTGGAGGCGCGCGGAGATTTTTTTGAGCTTCTTCGAAAAATCTCGCCGCAATCGCTCTATTCAAATTTCGACGCCTCGGGCGGCCCTCAAACGCCGGTGACGCCGACTCATGCGACAACGATCCTTGCGTTCAAATACAAAGACGGCGTGATCGTCGCCGGCGATCGTCGCGCCACGGCCGGCAACTTTATCGTCCACGAGCACGCCGACAAAGTTCTCGAGATCGATGAGCATTCCGTGCTCGCCATTTCGGGCGCTCCGGCAGTCGCCTTCGAGATGGCGCACGTGCTCGAGCATTCCTTCCGATATTTTCGGCGCAGCCAGCTTCAGGAGCTCTCCATTGAGGCCAAGGTCCGCGCGCTGGCACAGCTCATCAAAAATAATCTGCCGCTCATCATTCAGGGCATCGGCGTCGTGGTCCCGATCTTTGTCACCTACGATTTGAAGAACGGCCAGGGCGGCAAGGTTTTCTTCTACGACGCGCTCGGCGCGCAATTCGAAGTCACGGATTACGCGACGACCGGCTCGGGCTCGCTCGCCGTGCGCAGCCTGCTCTATTACGAGAACCGCTGGGGCGGCAAGCATCTGGCCCAGCGCGACGAGAAAGAGGCGCTCACGCTGGCCATTCGCTGTCTCGATTGCGCGGCCGAGGCCGACACGGCGACGGGCGGCATCAATCTGCGCAAGCACGTCTATCCGATGGTGAAATTGATTCGAAAAGACGGAATTACCCGCGTGGATGACGCCGCGTTGAAGGACGTGAAGCTGTGATTGAAGAACCGCATAGGTGGTTACAGGCGATCAACAATCGCCGCGAGTACATCGAGGACCAGCTGAAGGAAGGAAGCCCGGCCATCGCCATGAGCTGCTCGGAAGGCATTCTCATGCTCAGCTTGGGCATCGATCATCAGAAGATTTTCGAGGTCTATGACCGGATCGGATTTTCGGCCATCGGCCACCCGGCAGACATCGAGAAAATGCGCTCGCTGGCCATCGATATCACGCATTTCGAAGGCTTTCAGCGCTCGGTGCGGGACGTCTCACTGCGCCGGCTGGTGAATTTTTCGGTGAGCACCGCCCTGAAAAACGCCTTCGAGCAGATCTACGGCTCGCCCTTCATCGTGAAGCTGCTTTTCGCGGAGGTCGGACACGCGCCGGAGGAAGATTACATGTGCTCCATCAATTATGACGGAGCCTTCAACCGGCATTCGGATTTCACCGACAACAAAGTTCACAGCTTCAGCTCGGTCGGCGGCACGAAGGCCGCTGAGAAGAAGATGCGGACGTACTTTGAAAAGGAGATCAAGCGGGCGGATTTGCCGCTCAACGATGCGATTGCCAAGGCTGTCGCCTGCTGGCAGCTGGGCTTCTCAACGCCCGCGAGCGTCGATAAATTTGACCGGGATACCATGCCCTCGACCGCCGAGTTGAAGAAATTGCTGCGAGAATCGTTCAAGACCCGGCACGTAGAGGCAGCGCTGCTCAAGCGGGACGCCCCCACGGCCTCCTGTTTTGAGCGGATCGATGAGAAACAGCTCCAAAAGGCGCTCAAGTCGCTCGACTGAACCGATTCTTAGCACCGGTTCCAGGGCCAGTTCTGCTTTCCTTTTTGGTCATTTCGACTTAGATTGCACTGGACTAGAGCGATGAACCGGATTGTAGGCGTCGAAACCGAATACGGTTGCCTCGTGAATCACGAAGAGCGATCGGGTGGTCCCGACGCGTTTCCTATCCGGGTTAAAAACCACATCTTCCGCACCGAAGAGCTCGGCGTCATCGACCTTCACTACCGCGACTTTGAAGAGCCACCTGGAAACGGCGGCTTTCTGCTCAACGGAGGCCGCGTTTACCTGGACATGGGCCACCTGGAATACAGCTCCCCGGAATGCCGCACCGTTTACGACATCGTCCTGTATGACCGGGCCGGCGATTTGATGCTCCAATCGGCCCTGCAACAGATGAACCTGAGCCAGCGTATCTCATTCTTAAAGAACAACATAGACCACCATACCGGGGCCACTTTTGGATGCCACGAAAACTACCTGATGCGCCGGGACGCCAGCTTCACTCCGTCCATCGTGGCCGCCCTGCTCTCGTTTTTGGTGACCCGTCAAATCTTTACCGGCACGGGCCGCGTCGGCTTTGCCCACCCCTTTTCGATGGAGGAAGCGCACCCGAAAAAGAGCGTCCATTTCCAGATCAGCCAGCGCGCCGACCACATCGTGAACGACATTTATCAGTGGGTGCAGTTCAACCGCGCCATCATCAACGCGCGCGACGAACCGCTCGCGGATGGCCGTGAATACAGGCGTTTGCACCTCCTGCTCGGCGATTCGAACATGGCCGAATACGCCAACATGTTGAAATTCGGGACCACCGCGCTCATCCTCGATTTGCTCGAGATGGGAATTCATCCGAAGAAAGTCGCGCTCGGCGACGCGGTTTCCGGCATGAGAGAAATTTCACACGACCCCAGCCGCCGATGGGTCGTGAAGCTTGAATCCGGCGGTCATCAATCCGCGCTCGATATTCAACGGGCGTTTTGCGAGCTCGCGCTCACCACGCTGCGCGGCCGCGACGAGGAAACCGACCGCATCCTGCAGCACTGGCTGGCCACGCTCGAAGCCCTGTCCCACCCGCCCTACGACAGCCTGGTGGGCCGCATCGACTGGGTGACCAAAGAGTGGCTGCTCACCCAATTCATGGAGTCGGAAAATCTGACATGGAACGATCCGTGGCTGAAGAGCCTGGATCTGGAATATCACAACATCGATCCGAGCCGCGGACTTTACTTCGGAGTTGAGCGCAGCTCGCTCGGCTGGCGCTGGACCCGCGAAGCCGACATCGCCCGCGGAATTCGCCACGCTCCTTCCGACACCCGCGCGGCCGGCCGCGGCCTCGCCATCACCAAGCTGCAGAAGCGGATCTCGAGCTACATCATCAACTGGGACTCCATCACCCTGGAGAACGGAAAGCCGATCTCGATGATGGATCCCCTCCAGACCTACCTGCCCGAGATCCAGGCCGCGTTCGCGACAACCTCCTAGCCTCGAATCATGGGACACTATGTCCCATAAAGCGCTTTTTCTTGCCATTCGTGTATTCACAGGGTACATACAATATAGATACATCGCCGCCTCGGGACGGTCGGCACATGGAATTTGATTGGATTAACCCGTCGTTTGAAATGAAGGACTCGATTCTCCCGCGGGAGATTGAGGAGTCTTTCGAAGACCCTTTCAGCCTGCGGATCGTGGGCAACGACGAAAATCCCACTGTGCGATCGCGTTACTTCTGCCTCGGAAAAACGGCCGGCGGCAACGGCATCTTCAGCGTCTATCGCAGTGACGGCAAAAAATTCCGCGTGATCAGCGCGCGCCACATGACCGAAGGAGAAAATTATTTTTACGATCGCAAGAACACGGAGCAGGTCAAGGGATGACATCTTTGCCTGTACCTGAAAACGCTTTCCCCTTAGATTCTCCCCATGGAGAAGATCAAGAAGTGGTCGGACATTCCGACCTTCTCCAGCGAACAGAAAGAAGCGGAGTTTTGGCTGAGCCACGAGCTGGACGCTTCACTGATGTCGGAAGCGCTTCTGGGCTCGGATCCCACGGGGGACTCAACCACGGTCTCGATCCGCTTCGATCCAAGAATGCTTTCGCGCCTCAAGCGGATGGCCCGCTCCCGCTATCTCAATTACCAGAGCATGATCAAGCAGTGGCTTGCCGAGCGACTCGAGCAGGAGAGCCGGAACAATCGGGAATGAACAACCGATCCTTCACGCTGGTCGAGCTGTTGGTAGTGATGCTCATCATCGTGATCATGACGGGCGCCATTTTTTCCTCGGTCGGTTATGTGAACCGGCGCGCGGGAGAAGTGAAAACTCGCGCCTTGCTGGCCAAGATTGGGCTGGCGCTCGAGCAGTACAAGGCCGACTGGGGTGAATATCCCCTCGCCGGCAGCAACATGTGGGACCGGACTCAGGTGCAGACCAACTTCAATTGCTGGCTTCTGACCAATCTCTCCGGCGCGTACTCGACGGGGCCGCAAAAGCAATACATCCAGTGGGCCCAGGATGAAACCAACATCGTGGTCGCCAGCGGAGTTGTTGCGCTCTACATCGTCGACGCGTTCGGCACGCCGATTTGCTACGACCCATGCACCACGAATACGGCCAACCGCGGAAACGTTCCAAATGGACGGGTCAATTTCATGAGCTACGACCTCTGGTCCTTCGGCGCGGACTTGAAATCGCCGACGATCGACCCGTCGCAGTCCACCACCACCTATTATGATGATATTAAGAACTGGGACTAATTTGAAATCCGCCTTCCAGCGTGGTCTGGCTTTCACGCTCATGGAGATGATGGCGGTGGTGGCCATCATCATGGTCATGGTCGGACTTCTCTTCCCGGTTATCGGCAACATCAAGGAGCAGGCGAAGAAGGCAAAGGCCCGCACGGAAATGGACAACCTGCGGATCGCCATCAAAGCCTTTTATCGGGAATACGGCTACTATCCGCAGACCACATCGTGGACACAATTCAGCGCAATGCTGAACGGGAATGTGGACCCATCGAGCGGCGTCGCTTCGGGCGCCGGCACCTGGCCCGTGACGAACAACACGCGGGCGGTCAAATTCATGGAATTTAAGATCACCTCGGTTTCCACCAACGCCGAGTTTTTGGATCCTTGGGGCAATGCTTACTTCGTGCTTTGCGACTGGGGCAACGGCCTTGGCGCGGTGGGCAAAGCCGGCTGGACCGATACGACCATCGGCGACGAGATGGTGAATAACCCGGCGGGCGGCAACATCCGAAGTCCAATCGCGATTTACTCAAGAGGCACGGATGGAGCGGACGGAAACGGCGCGGATTCGACGGATGACGTGAAGTCGTGGACGAACTGATGAATTTCAAATTTCAAATTTCAGATTCAAGATCGAGCTTCACGCTCATCGAAATGATCACGGTCACGGCGATCATCGCGGTTCTCGTTGGCCTTCTGCTCCCCGCTTACCAGTATGCGAAGAACCAGGCCAAGAAGCACATTTGCCGGCAGGATATGAGCAATTTGAAAAGCGCCCTCATGTCGTTCCGCGCCGAGTACGGATATTTTCCCCAGCCCGCAAACTGGACCGATCTTGGAACAATGCTCAACGGCAATTTTCATCCGTACACCGGAACCGGCGCAGCGGCGGGTTCGTTTTCGTCGAACAACAATCCCCGCGCCATTAGGTTCATGGAATTCAAAACCAATTCCGTCGACAGCACGGGCGCCCTGGTCGACCCCTGGCAAAAGGCTTACATCGTGCTGATGGACAACGGCACAAACTCCGTCGGCAAAGTCATCGGCAGCTGGACCGACACGACGCCGGAAGATGGACAAGTCGACAAGCCGGGCGGCGGCACATCGATCCAGTCGCAAGTGGCCATTTATTCCTCGGGCAGCAACATGACGGACGACAACGGCGATACGTCCAGCTATGACGATGTTATTTCGTGGTCAGAGTAAGATGAATTCAACATTCCATATTCAAAATTCAAAGCAGCCTAAGGGGTTCACGCTGATCGAGCTTTTGGTCGTGATCGCCACGATCTTTCTGCTGGCCGGAATGCTCTACCCTGCGCTGCGCTCCATCAAGGACGGACCCAAAAAGTTGAAGGCAAAAGCCGACTGCCAACGGCTTGTGACGGCCATCCAAGCATACTACAACGAGTACGGCAAGTGGCCGGACACAAATAACGGCGCCCCTGCGCCGACCGATGAAGACTTTTACACCATGCTTAATGGCAACGTGAACCCCAACACCGGGGCCGCGGCGGGAGCCGGCAGTTATGCCCTGACCTACAATCCCCGGGGCGTCCGTTTTATGGAGATCGAAAAGAAGGACACGCTTTACCAGGGGTTGAACGACGGCGGCCTGCTGCTCGATCCCTGGGGAACGCCTTACATCATCCTCATGGACAACGGGCAAAATTCAATCGGCTATGCGAACGCGCACGCGGCGATCAGCGCCAACGCGCCGGTGGGCGGATGGTGGCGGGACTATTCCGGTGGCGACGTCACCTCGGCGCCCGCCGATGGATTGATCCGCAACCGCTATAACAACAATTACGAGATGAACGTTCAGATCGCCGTGTATTCATTCGGGCCGAACAAAACCGACGATCTGGCCCAGGGGCCGTCATTCGATGATATCTCGAGCTGGTACTAATATGAATCTAGAAATCCGAGATCCGAGATCCGAGATTCGAGATGCGTTTACGCTCATGGAGCTGATGCTCACGGTGGCACTCGCCGCGCTCATCATCAGCATTGCGGTGCCGACATTTATCGGCATCAACCGCGGCGCCGCCGCCAAGCAGGCCGACAACATGGTCTACGCGTCGCTCAAGCAAGCCCAGCAGTACGCAATCCTGAACCGCCAGCGGGTTTCCTTCTGCATTGTCACCTCCGTCCTCCTGACCAACAACGTCTGGGTCACGGCAAACATGGTCAACCGCGGATTTTTTCTTTACGCCTCCGATGCTCCGAACATCCAAAACCGCGAAGCGCTGCTCACGCAGATCCAGATGCTTCCCTCGCCCATGATGTTTGATCTAACCGGCTCGCTCCTGCCTGCCGACAAGACGATGAAGGACGGCAACACCGGCAACAGTATTTTCACTTATCGATGCTTTCGATTTGCTCCCTCGGGCGGCGTTTACTGGCCCGACGCGGATGCAACCGGAGTGCGCCAGTACGACATTGTCATCACCGAGGGTTTGGCCGGCCCGGGCGGCACGTTGACGCCGCGGACCACCGGGACCGTCATCAGGTACACCAATTCCGTGAACGTTTATACGGGCAAAGTATTCAGGCCATGGTCGTCATGATCCGAAAACTCAAACAAAAGTTCTCGAGCCGCGGGTCGTTTAACCTCGTCGAGCTCTCGCTCGCGGTCGCGGTGACCGCGATCGGCATCGTGAGTGTCTTCGGCATTCTGCCGCACCTATTGAAGTCGTCGCGCCAAGCCGTCGAGTTCAGCGCCATTACGATGGACGTGCAGGACTTCGTCGACGACCCTTCGCACCGCGGCATGCTGCAGCCCTCCGACCTCACCAACGAATCCTATTTTCCGACGCCTCCAAATTCCTATCGCGAGAACGTGAAACAGCCCGGCTTTGAGGGCCAATTCACCTACACCGCGCTCCAATCGACGAACGCCGACACCACGGTTTTCGGTTACAAATGCTACACGAATTTCCAGGGCCGCCCCATTTTGAAGACGCTGTACATGACCTATTGCTGGGGCGCCACGAACAACGTCACCAACGTCCAGCGCTACACGTTCATCACCGAAGCCTGCGCGATGACGAATATTCAGCTGAAGTAAGCACATGAGCATCAAGCGCCAATCCAGGCTGAGAAACCGACTCCCGGGGACCTTTACCCTCGTGGAGATGATCGTTGCCATGGGGGTGCTGGCAATTCTCACCGCCCTCCTTTTCACGGTTCTGAATGAAACCTCGCGCCTGACTTCGCAAACCATGGGCCGCAGCAAAGTATTCACCGATGTTCGCGTGGTCATGGAGCAGTACGCCCGCGAGCTTCAGGAAGCGGTGAGCGACCCGCAGCGCCAGTGTTTCTGGTCCGGCAACATCAGCGGCACGAACGGCACGCACTGGATCGCCACGATCGACAACAACACCGGCAATGAGGACGTGGAGGTGCATTATATTTTCGATTCCACAACCTACACTGTTCGCAAATGCCTTGAGTTCTGGACCACGAACGGATTTGCCAACCAGTATTGGGACTGCACCAACGGCAATACCACATGGTACACGGGGGCTAATGGCCCTTCGGTCAGCGGCAGCTCCGAGTACGTGACCGTACTGGAAGGCGTGCTCAATTTCACCAACCGCTTCAGCACCAATCGCTCGGTCGCAGGGGCCTGGGCAAACACCTGGGATTACCGCTCGAGCGCCAGCGGCAGGAGCAATTTGCCGGCGTACGTCGAAACCACGCTTCAAATCTTTGATCCGCAGGACCTCGTCCGATACCGCGGCGCGGCCAACATTCCCACCAACCAAGTCAGGACTTTTACGATCGTGACCTTCCTGCCGAGGCAACAGCAATGACCCAGCGCCTGAAGAAATTTCCCTATCACGTCCGGTCGCGGCTTCAGGACCAATCCAGCATCGCGCTGATCATCACGCTCGCAGTCATGTCGCTCCTGCTGGTGCTGGTGCTGACATTCGCCACGGTTTCGCAGGTGGAAGTCCAGACGGCCACTGCCAACCGCGACATCGTTCAGTCCAAGCTTCTGGCGCAAGCCGCGCTGAACCGCGCCATGGCCGACCTCATCCAGCAATACCAGCAGGACTCCAACACGATGAACGACGGCCTCGAGGGCACTCGGTCCGTTCTGACCAACAAGAACGGCAGTTTCACGACCGTGACGATGGCCGACATCAGCGGCTACTCCACGAACTTTTTCACCGACATTGAAAAAGATGACGCGGTGGATCCGCGCACGGGCCGCACGATCGCGACGCCGGGCGCCGACGGCAAGCTGGATTATGTCGTCATCCCCGCGGACAACACGAATTACGCGCCTTCTTACATTCCTCAATGGATCGGCATCAAGAACACCAACGGCGACCTAGTTGGACGCATCGCTTATATGGCCACCGGCGCCGGCCTCTGCATCAACGCCATCGGCAACACCATGCGCCAGACCAACGGCACCATGGTCATGAACTCGCGCAACCAGGGGCTTTACCCAACGGAGATCAATCTTCCGGCGGCGCTTTATGCCATGGGCTGGACTTGGGCCCAGGCCACGAACGACGCGACGCTCATGTTGAAATACCGCTACGGACCCGATGGTTTTCCGGGCACCGCGGGCGATGACTCGGCCACGACAAACACCGTGGTCCGCTCCAACGGCCTGGATGAGAACGGCAACGGTGTGGCGGACGAAAACACCGAAGACATGAACGATCCGGAGGAAGTCCTCGCCGCTTCCGACGAAACCACCAACCCCGTGATCACGGCGGTCGGCGACGATGCTGTCTTCACCGATTTGAAGCAGCTGTACGATAACTCTGTGATCCCCGACGCCGCAGCCGACACCCGTTTCTCGAGCAATTTCCGCTCCGTCCAGCGCTACTTCTGCACGCAGTCGCCGGTGCGGATCAGCTCAAGCCTCATCAACCTGAACGACACGAACTACGTCGCAGACACCAACGCCTTCTTCACCGCGCTCACCAACCGGTTCGCGATCATGAAGTATCCGACCTCGAACACCTGGGAACAGGCCCAGATCGCCGCCAACATCGTGACCTACCGCACCACTAACATTGTGAACGGCCACCGCGCGCCGCTGGTCGCGATCGTCAACGGCACGAACTACGTGGGCGTTGGGCCGGTGCCCCACTGGAATGAGATCACTTATCGGATCGTCCTGGACATGGACAGAACCACCATCACAGGAACCAACTGGATCGCTCTGACGCTGACCAACATTCAGGTGATCGGCGAGGTCTGGTATCCTTACACCAACTCGGCCTTTCCGGCAGGCGGCGCGCAGGATATGCAGGTGATGCTGCGGAGGAGCGTGACCGCGGTTTCTCCGGCTTTCGTGGTGTTGCCGGGAACCGGATTTCAGCCTTTCGCCCGCGATGATACGCCGTTCGTAAAAACAGCCTTCAGCATGCCCGCGTGCACCGTGGCCACGTGCACCAACTCATCGCAATTCGCCACCTTCACGAATATCCTCTCGGTGCCCGGGTACTGGTCGAACATGATTACACTTCTGCCCGATGTCGTCGTCAGCAACGTCGAAGTGGCGGCGGAACTGCGCAACAACACGGCGCCCAATCAACTCTACGATAACGTCCAGGGCTATCCGTATTTTAGTCCGGTGGCGACGAACTACGTGTTCCCAAAGGCGGCCATCAGCAACGCGATCGTCGGCGGCCCCAACCATCAGACCCTTACCGGTTTCATCTCCCTGGCATTCAACGATCCGCGATGCCACACCAACTACCAATTTTTCACCAACGCCACCTGGATGACGATCGGAGCGAGAAACACGACGAACGCTCTGACTTTCAACCCGACTTCGACCAATGCCGATGATGGCGCTGTCACGGCGCCGATCGCAGGCATCGCGACCAACACCTTCTATTTCCCCAACCACGCCTACTTCGCCACGCCGATCCAGCTTGGCCGCGTACATCGCAGCTCGCCCTGGCAAACCATCGATTTCACCGCCGGCCGCACCTACAGCGCGCAGGACAATCAGCTGCTGAACAACTTCACGGTGTACAAGCCGGGCGCCGGCGGCGCGACCAACTTCGTGCACGGGCGCGTCAATTTGAACACCGCGAAGAGCGAGCTGCCGGTTTGGGCCGCGCTCTTCGCCGGCATGCCGATCTGGGACGACAGCACGTTCGTGGATTTCGCGGGCGGCAATATTTCCTCTCTCACCAAGACCAGCAACCTGGTCACCGTGGCAGCGGGTCTCCAGGTGCAATACCCGTCCGACATTCCGAACGTGAACTTCACCAAGATGTCCACGCTCTTCCCGACCGCCGGCTGGCCGGCTCAGAAAAGCGACCGCGACAAGGAATGGATCATCGACCACATGTTCAACCTGGTCAGCCCCCTGGGCGCGGGCAATTTCTTCAGCGTCTGGGCATGGGGCCAGGCCCTCAAGGGCAACACGAACGACTTTTCGCGCAAGAGGGTGGCCGCCGAGACCCTCATCATGGCCATGGTAAAGCCTGATTTCTTCACGGTCGGCAGCACCTGGTTCTGCAACATGAAGATCGTTTACTTCCGCTACAACCCGGACCTCGACTTCACCGTCGACACCGAGTCCTACGCCCAAAGCAACAACTAGCCGCGCCTCGCCGGAATAGACTTTCCGCGTGACGTCCCCAGAGGGGGCGAACGCGGCCACGTTTCCCCGAAGGGGATCACGTGGCGCCGGAATAAACTTTCGACTTCCCTCGGCGCGGTGAAACTCTTTTCACCTAGTACACTTCCTGTTTTTCCGGAAAAGCCGCAGTTTGCTCGAAATTCCCGAGCGAACTGGAACTGTACCAGTTCGACAAACCTCCAAATCGGCAAAACTGGCTCAAGATTTTTCCAAAAATCGCGCTCGAACGCTGAGCATAAAGGATGCCGCACCCCTAAAATCTGTCAGAATTTTGAGACCCATTTTTTGCGCATTTCTTGCCCGTATTCATTGACGATTTCGAATTAAGCCTTACCTTAATCTATAAGGCACTGGCGGGTATGATGCGATTAATTGCGACGGCCTTCCTCCTTGCGCTGCTCACCGCAACCGCGAATCTTAGCACACACGCAGCCACCGCTTCCGCCACTCCCTCTTCACAGGATCAAAAAACAAATTCCGATGCGATCGCCGCCGCTCCTGCGGTTCAAAGCACCGGCGAGATCGCGAACAAGGAGCTGATCCGCGCCGCGGTTCGCGGCGACATGGACTCTTTAAAGGCCGCGCTTGCCGGCGGCGCAGACATCAACACGAAGGATGCTGAAGGCTGGACGCCTCTCATGCGCGCCGCTTGGAATGGAAAGACCGCCATCGTGCTCGCGCTTCTCTCCAACAACGCGGACGTGAAGACTATTAATAAAGGCGGCGAGACGGCGCTCCTGAAAGCCGGACAGCGCGGCTTCACCGATATCGTGACGCTCCTGGAGAACGCAGGCGCGCAAAAAACCCAGATCACTTTGAACGACAGTGAGTTTCCGGTGCCCAGCCTGACACCCGCCCAAGGCTGGGCGCTGGCCACTGTCGCCATTTCCAACCAGCAGAACGGGTTCAGCCACTACTTGCTCGGCGGCGAACCCATGACTCCTCAAGCGCGGGCCAACGCGATCTACGGACTCAAGAATTGGTGGGGAGTCACAACGCGCGAGGAAACGCTCGAGGTTCTCGAGTGGCTGATGAACGAAGGCCATCACAAAGAGTACGAACAGCTCGCCAACGTGGTGGGCCAAGCTTCAGAAGCCGACTTCCAGCAGCTGATGACCAAGTACTCGGATAATCCCGAGGTCGTTTTCAAGCTGAAGTTCGTGAAAGAGAACCGGCAGCGCATCGGCCGCAAGAGCCTGCTCGCCTGGGACATTTGCCGTTACATCCAGGTTGCCGGCCTTGGCTACATCTCCGGCTACCTCACCGAAGAGGAGGCCTGGACCAGGATCATGCCGGCGGCGAAGATCCTTCAGGACAATTTCGATTCGTGGTCCGACATGGGAGACAACTATCTCATGGGCCGCTACTACTGGGCCGGCGAGCGCAACGACCGCCTCGATTACATCTACTCGCTGCTGACCAACGAGAAAGACGGCCACAGCCCCTGGAACAAGTACGACTGGAAGACGGATCTCATCGCCGCCCAGCCGCCTTCTGAGCCCGAGAAACCCACGGCCAAGATCGAGCCGCGGGCGGACGCAAACTGATCATCGAGCCGGCGCTTCCCTGCCCGCTCTGGCTTCCTTCATCAAAAACTCCGCGACTTCTTTCCAGAACGGTTCGGTGGGCTCGAAGTTGAAGGTGTTGTGGGTGGCGTAGGGCTGGAGCCAGACCTTCTTGGGGCCGGAGTAACCTTCGTAGAGCTTCTGGCTGATCGCAGGCGGGATGACCTCGTCCTGGCCCGCGAGCAGAAAAGCGATCGGGCCGTGATAATTCTTCAAGGCCTGATCGGATTTGTAGGTGTCGAGCAGAAGCAGTTTGACCGGCAGGAACGGCGCGTGATGCGCGCCGGCTTCGATCAGGCTCGTTGCGGGCGCGATGAAGAGCATCCCGGCGACGAGCTCGGGCTTGCGGGCGGCGACTTGGGCTGCCACCGATGAGCCGATCGATTCTCCCAGCAGGAAGACGGGCTTGCCCGGCGCAGCGGTCTTGAGCTCCTCGAGCCCCTCGAGAGCGGCGGCGACCAGCGTTCCCTGACTGGGCTTGCCGGGCCGGCACGCGTAGCCGGGATATTCCAAAAGGTAGACGTCCCAGCGGCGGAGCTGGAAATTGGACTGAAAGCCCTGGGCGTAATAACCGCAGTGCTGGGCGTGGTTGGCGTTGCCGTGCAGGACAATGAGGCTGGCTTCCGCGCCGCCGCCGGCCCCAGGCTGTGGCGGCGTTTTCCAGCCGATCAGCTGGCCGTTGGAGGTTCGCCACGGCTGCAACCCGTAGGCGGCGGCCTCCTTGGCACAGGCCGATTCGGTCCACTTCGACGGGTAGTAAATCATCGAGCGCTGGAAGAAAAACGCCAGCCCGATGAGCCCCGCGTAGATCAGGAGGATGACGCCGACCGACGCGAGGAGCATTTGAACAATAAGCCGTGGAAGCGAGGGCGCGCTCAGCTTAGATTTCGGGATTGCCGACGCGGAAGTCCGGTTTCTTGAGCGTGACTTCGCCGGCCCCGGTGGAATCGCCCTCGACCGGCGGCAGCGGATGCTGGCGCGGCTTGCCCTGGAGGCACCGCTCCACCACGAAGCGAACCTCGCTGACGTCGAACGGCTTGTTGAGATAATCAGCCGCGCCCAACCTCAGAGATTGGAAAACAAACCGTGGCGATGAATAGGCGCTCACCATGATGACGGGAATCTCCGAGTGCGCCTCCGACAGCTCCTTTAAGAATGTTATGCCGTCTTTTTGCGGCATCATGATATCCAACAGAATCAAATCGATGTGCTGCGACTCCAGAGTCTGAGCTGCCTCCGCAGCGCTTTCGGCGGTCACCACTTCGTAAATCTTGTACAGAATCGCCTTGAGCGATTCACGGCTGCCAAGCTCGTCGTCCACTACCAGGATCTTCTTCCTCTCTGCGGTCATGTTTTCTCCTTGTTAGCCCCAGGCTTAACTCAGTGGCACGGCAGAAGAATGCTTACGGCCATCTCCCCTTCCGACGTGTCGATATTCAAACGGCCGCTATGGCTGACTACTGTGTCTTGAACGATTTCCAGGCCCAGCCCCCGCTTATGTTTTCTGCTCTTTTGCGCGGGAGCCGCCCGTTTTTCCTGCCCTCCGACCCAGCCCTTGGCCGTACACTTGACTGTCACCAGCACGCCGGGTCTCTCGTTTTCCGAAACGGAAGCCCTGGCCCTGACTTGAACTTGAGAACGGTTGTCTTCGATGCTTGCTTCGATCGCGTTCGCAATCACGTGCGCGAAACACTCCACCAGGGCTTCTTCATCGCCCCGGATTACCGGAAGATTCTTGTCCGCCATCGTCTCGACCTTGATGTCGGCCGAATCCGTGGACTGGAGCGCCAGATCGAGGCTCCGCTGCAGCGTGTCGGGAATATTGACGTCGGTCAGAGCGAACTCCGTCCGATAGACGAGGCGGTTGATTCGCTCGGTAAGGCGGTCGAGACGCTCGACCTCCTCCACCACCAGCTTGGCGAACTGGTCGCAAAATTCCTGGTCCGAACGGCGCTCGGAGAGAAGCTGGCCGAACGTTTTGATCGCCACCAGCGGGTTCCTGATTTCATGCGACATCTGATCGACCAGGTCGGCCACCGAGACCGCGTGCTCGAGCTGCTCCTGCTTTTCTTTGAGGATGCGCTCGGTCGTCACGTCCTGCAAAAACGCGAGCGCTCCCAGGCATTGATCGCCGCTCGTGAGCATCCGGGTCTGAACGGAGAAGGAGCGGTTGGTGACCGTGTCGGTCCATTGCAACGGTTGAAACTTGGAGCCGTCGTCGAGCGTCTTGCGCAAGAGGTCGCTCAGGCGCGGGCCGAGGATTTCGATCGGATGGCGAAGCAGCTCGCGGTCGGCCGTGTGGAGCATTTGCTGGGCGGCGCGGTTGACGCACTGGATCAGGCCGTCGGCATTGACCCCGACCAGGCCGATGGGCAGGGAGTGAAACAGCGCCTCCAGCTGCGTGTTTTGAAGCGCGATCTCCTGCTGAAGGTACGCCCGTTCGAGCGTCGAGGTGACGTGCTCGGCGACCGTGACGAGATTTTGGAAGTCTTCCTCCTGGAACGGCGCCCCGGTCGCGCGCTGCCCGATGAAAATCCAGCCGAGCATCTGGCTGCCCGAGAGAAGCGGCAGGATCGCTTCGGCGCCGAAGAGATTCAGCGACTGCGTGAGCAAAATTTTTTCGGAGAAATTTTTCTCGTGGCTCACTGTGTGGCGCGAAATCATTCGCGCGTTGACCTGGAGCCACATGACGAGCGGGTGCTCGGGCGGAAACTCGAGCACGCGCGCTTCCTGAGAGACCTTGAGGCCGGATTGAAAGCGGTGCATTCCGTCGCCCGGCTTCTTGGCGAAGATTCCAACCCGCGAAACCATGAGCAGGTGCGCGATCGAATCGATGATGTTGCGCAGGAACGAGTCGGTGTCGTCAAAATGGCGGAAAACGCGCGAGATTTCATGCAGGGGGAAGCCCGGGGCAGCCTTTTCCAGGCGCGGACGGGACTGCTCCTGGTAGCCGGTGGTGATGATCTCGTTGCGCAGGACGTGGTTTTCGAGCTGCAGCTGAACAAAATCCAGGGCGCGGCTCACGAGATTTTGAAACCGGCGGCGATCGGACATCGGGTCTTCGATGGCGAAGAGATCGAGCGACTCGGCGTCGTGGGCGGCCTTGGACCGGGGCGCGGAAAGTCCGACGATCATGACGTACGGCCAGGCTTTTTTCACCTCGAGCACGATTTCCCGGCAGTTGGGAACGCGTAGATCAATCAATAAGACGGTCGGGCCGGTCTGATGCAGCATCTGGTCGAGGCGCTGCGGCTCGTCGATGGGATGGAGCTGAACTCGTGCGGATAAAATTTCGCCGACGTGGCCGGAAAGCTCCGCGTCCTGAGCATAGAGCAAACACGTCGGCATGGGTTTCATTCCGCTCACCTGACCTCCCTCGATCCTGCTCTGTCTACTCGGTCAACAGCGGTAAAACTATATGAAACGTCGTGCCTGCGTTCAACACACTTTCGAGTTTGATCGTGCCTTGATGCTCCGAAATGATCGCTTGCGCGATGGAAAGTCCCAGTCCTGTGCCGTGACTCTTGCTTGTGAAAAACGGCTCGAAAACTCGTGAAATGTCTTCGTTCTTGATGCCAATCCCCGTGTCCTTTATGGAAATTTGAACCCACTCGTTGGCGCGAGCGCCCTGACGAGGCGGAGCTTGTTTCTTTCCCTCAACGATTTGCGTCGCCACCGTGAGCTCGCCGCCCTGCTCCATCGCATCGATGGAATTGATGTAGAAGTTAATCAACGCCTGCTCGAGCTGATTGGAATCGCCCAGAATCGCATCCTTCGATGCGTCGAATTTTCGCGTAATTGTAACGCCCTTTTGGTCGCTTCGCGGCATGATCAGGCTCAGCGAGCCGCTCAAAATGTCGTGCAGGCGCAGCTTTTCGATCTTCGGCTCGGCCGGCCGCGCAAAATTGAGCATCTGGCTGACAATGGAGTCGATTCGTTTGACCTCGTGGGCCATCAGCTGGCAGAAATTTTCGCGGAAGTCCTTGTCGTCGAAGCGCTCCGGAAGGAGCTGGGTGAACGTCTTGATCGTCACCAGCGGGTTCTTGATCTCGTGAGCCATGCCCGCCGAGAGCTTGCCGACGCTGACAAGGCGGTCGGTTTGCTGGATTTGCGACTCCAACTTTTTGATCTCGGAAACGTCCTGTAGGATGATGACTACACCCCCATCCGGGGTTTTCCCTCCCCTGAGCCGGAGCTGCAGCATCTCATCGCCCTCGCCAGTCTGGACGTCCTTGTCGCAAATCTCCTCGCCCGTGCGCAAAATCCACTCCAGCGTGTCTCGAAAAATGGGCGCAAGGGCGTCGATTTTCTTGCCGAGCATGGCTTCGGGGTCCTGGCGCAGCAGACGGGATGCTTCGCGATTGAAACCCGCGATCCTGCCTCCGGAATCCGCGGCGATAATGCCGCAAGGCACGGCTTCCAGGATGGCCGCCGCGTCCAACGGGGCCTTCTTGTTTTTCAGTTTTGTGGAACTTTTCGCGCGTTCCATCTCAAGAACCCGTCCAAAGTTTCTCAAGCAGCTTATCGTTTACCAGGACCTTGTTCAAAATTTCGTGTTCCTGCGCACCGCCTGGGCGGGGCTTAGGCTGCACCGGCAACGTGATGTTGAAAATGAGGCCGCTTCCCTGCTTGCTCTGGACCTCAATTGTTCCGCCATGGTGATAGACAATGAAATAGCACACCATCAGGTTGACGCCAAACTCCTGCGGATTCTCCTGTCTCAAGAAGAAAGGGTCAAATATGGATTTCAAGGCCTCCTTTGAAAGCCCCGGCCCAGTATCTTCCACCTCGAGCAGCACTTGGGGCTCGGCCCCCTCGACGGCTTTGGCGCGGAACCAGATACGGCTGTTGGGCGGCAGGCTGGTCATGGCGTCTTTAAGCAGCAGTTCGAAAAGGGCCTGGAATTTTGCCTTGTCGACTGTGATTTCCGGCAGGCCGGAGGGCATGTCGTTGGCGACCTGGATCTTTTTTGAGTCGAGCTCGGGCTTGAGCTTGGCGATGGAAGCATCGAGTGATTTCTTGAGGTCGATTTTGTCTTCAAAGCGGAAGGCGGGCTCGGACGAAGCCTCTCCGAGCTGGCTGAGCAGCTCGTTGATTCGCTTCACCTGGATTTTCACCTGCTCATAAAAGTCCTTCCAAAACTCCGTGTTCTCGAACTTCTCTAGGTCGACCTTCTCCTTGCGCAGCATTTCGGGCGCGAGGTCGAGGAAGGTTTTGACGGCCGTGAGCGAGTTTCGGACGTAGTGCCCGATTCCAGATGCCAGGATGCCCAGGCTGATGATGCGGTCGCTGATCACCATTTTTTGAAGCAGGGCAAGTTTCTCCTTCAGGAACTGGTCGCGCTCGCGCTGAACCATGAAAAATTGCAGGGCATGCCGCAGCGTCAGGCCCAAGTCGTTCACGTCCCAGGGTTTGCTGACGTATTTGTAGATCGCGCCGGTGTTGACCGCCTGGATGACCGCCTCAAAATCCGAGTAAGCCGTGACGAGGATCCGGATGACCCGGGGCCGTAGCTGGCGGGTCTTTTCGAGCAGCTCCACGCCTTTTTGGCCGGGCATGCGCTGGTCGGTCATGAGCACGCCGATGTCGTCCTTGTGTGTCTGGAGAATTTCGAAACCCGCCGCCGCGTTCGCCGCCGTCAAAATGCGGAACTGGTTCGAAAATGCGCGCTCAAAGCTCTTGAGCGACTTCTCCTCGTCATCGACGTAGAGAATGGCGAAACGTTTCAGCTCCTCAGGCATGGTCGAGTTGCTCATTCCTTAACCTCCGGAAACTCGAGGACAAACTCGGAAAACCTGCCCGGCTCGCTTTTCGCCGAGATGTCTCCGTTCCAGTCCTTCACGATACGATAACAGATCGAAAGACCCATGCCCATTCCTTCGCCGACGTCCTTCGTCGTAAAAAAGGGATCGAAAATCTTCGGCAGGTTTTCCGGCGCGATTCCCTCGCCATTGTCGCGAATCAAGAGCCTCACCTTGCCGTCGTGGCTCTCCGAGCGGATCGAGATTTCGCCTTCGCCCTGGTTTTTCTTCTGCGTCGCATCCAGGGCGTTTTGGAGAAGGTTCAGCATGACCTGCACAAGCTTGTTGAAATGCCCGAGAATGCGCAGACCTGGCCGAACTTCGTTTTTGATGACGACCTTGTCCTTCCATTCGTGGCTCAGGAAACGCAATGCCGCCGAAACGGCCGAGGAAATTTCCACCGGCTCTTTCTGATCGGTGTCGGGCCGGGCAAAAGTTTGAAGGTCGGACACGATGTGGCGGACGCGCTCCAATCCTTCCTCAATGTCGCGCAAAATCTCCTGCTGCTCCGCCACGGCAGCGACTCCTCCCCCGTTGGAACGCAAGCTGTAGAGCGAGGTCTTCACGTAGTTCAGCGGATTGTTGATCTCGTGGATGATGCCGGCGCTGAGGCGGCCCAGCGACGCCAGCTTTTCGGATTGAATGAGCTGCATTTCGGTTTCCTTCAACTGCTCGAGAGTGAACTCCAGCGTGCGCTTTTGCTCGGCGAGCTCGTAGCGCAGGCAAAATTCCCGGAACCTCAGCTGGCTGTGAAAGTAGCTTCCGGTCACCACGATCGTGCCCGTGAGCAAAAGGAACCACAAATTGTTGATGAATATGCCGACCGACCCGGTCATGCCGTGCAGAAGGCTCGCGACGATGTACATGACCATCACCGTGGAAACGGCGGCGAGGCTCTCCATGAAAGTCCAATGCAACACGAGGCCGATGACGAGAATGACCAGATTGAGGCCCGCGTAGTAAGGCGAAGTCGGCCCCTCGGTCTCGTAAATCATCCAGGAGATGAAAAACGCGGGCAGCTGCGGCAGCAGGATTCCCAGGAACCGGTAGTGGCGCCGGCCAACAGGACTCAAGAGCGCGGCCAGAAAAATCGCGATCAGGACCGAGCAAGCCAGCCGAAGCTTCAAGAAGAACATCGTCTTCTCCGGATAGATGAAATTATCGAGAACGACAGTCATCGGCACCAGGATCATTCCCAGAGCGCAGGCCACCTTGAAATTGTTGATGGTGACCTGCCTGTCGTAATCCAGATAAGCAGCTTGCAGATTCTTCAGAACAGAATCTGGAATGGCGGCGATGGGCATCTCAGGGCTTCCGAGCTTCGAGAAACACGTTCACGCCGGTCGGATCGGTGTAGATGTTGACTGCGCCGGGGGGCGCCTCGCTGGGCGCGAGCCGGCTCATGTAGGTTTTGTCGCGAATGAGAAGGTGCCACTCGAGCAGGTACTCCATCGAGTGCATGAAAGGCTTCGTCGCGCCGAAGTTCGTGGCCAGGACCAAACCGCCCGGCGCCAGAGCCTCGTAGAAAATATTCATTAAGCGCTTACATACCCGGTCCGACAAATAATCGAAGAGGCCCGCGCAATAAATGAAGTCGTAGCTCTCGTTGAAGACCTGATGCTTCGGCCCGGATTCCTTGAGCAATCGCTGGACGGATTGATTCACGAGATCGATCCTGGTTTGCCGCTGGTAGCCCATTTTCACGTCTCGGAGCACCGAATTGACGTGCTGGAGGGTTTCATCGTTGAAATCGAGAAGGGTGAAATCTGCCTGCTCGCACAGATCATACTCCGCGAGGAAATTTTCTACTTCGGCGGCCGGCCCGCAAGCAACGTTGAAGATTTTTGCGCGCCTTCCGGCGCGTGCTACGCGGTCGGTCTCCTGCACCAGATGCTTCGTGAGAATCTTGATGCGGTTTCGGCACGAGAGGACCGGCGGTTGGCTCAGGAACGCGAGGTTCACCAGCTTGGAAAATAATGAGCTGCCTCGAAGCGGATCTCGCAGCATCATGTTGATCATTTCATAATCGCCCGCGTAGCCGAGCGGCTTGCGGAAAGACCTGTAAACGAACGGCGCGCAGAGCACGAGCGGGTGAATCTGGCGCCGCATGTAATTGCGGTGGATCGGCTGCAAATCCGGCTCGATCGGATCGGTGATCGCCTCGATGCGCTCGAAAAAGGATGTCACGTTCGAGACGATGGGCTGCTCGATGGTCTCGATGATTTCGCGCTCCACGCGGACGCGGTCGCCGTAGGCGGAAGCCTGAATTCCAAGCTCCACCTGCTCCAGCCAGCGCTGCAAATCGTTGAGCATCGTGTTCATGTCCGCGACGAGCACCTTGAATTGCGGAAGCACGCTGTGAACCTTTTGCCAGTCCTGAAGAAATTCGGTGAATTGCGAATGAAGCGTCTCCGGCTGGTCCGTGGGTGTGAAGAGATCGACGGCGAGCCAGGAATCTTCCTCCAATGAAGCTTCACAAACGATGAAGCTTCCCATGTTCACGAGTTTGCTGACGACGCCGCGGCCCGAATAAACCGTTCGATCGTCGACCGTGATTTCAAAATCCCCGAGGACCTCGGAAAGCTGCAGGATGCTGTACGGATTGTAGACCTCAAAAGCGACGGAATAGCGGGAGAGTTTTTGCGGCGTGGCGCGCACGTCGACTCCCTCGCTCGTCCGGCAGACAATCGTTCCGCCTTTTTTAAGCAATGCAGGCGTTATGCCGTTCTTCTTCATGGCCCCTTAGCTTGGAAGAAACAGATGGAAATTACCCTCGGCCATTCTATCGCACGTACAGCCACAAATGAAAGAAAAGCCGCCCAATTCCTGCACACTTTCGATGGACAAAAAATTGGACTATTCACAAATCGCAGTCTTGTTTTAGTCAGAAAAAACGTTAAAATTCTAGGCCTTTTAAAATTTGAAAACCCCTCAGAAAGCCGTTATACTGAGGCTCATTCCAACGTAGTGGTCCGGGGGAGTTGGAATCTGCAATTCTGGTAAGTTTGGCGTCCGAAATAGATTAGTGGGGGGATCACTATGGCTACCGAACTTGGTGTCGCGGCTAAACCTGGCATCCGAAAACGCATTGTCGTCATCGACGATGAAGCAGGACCGCGGGAAAGTCTTCGAATTCTTCTTCAGCCTTACTATGACGTCGTCTGCGCCAACTCGGTGAAAAAGGGCCTGGATGTCATCAAGGATAAAAAGCCCGACGCGATCATTTTGGACGTGCGCATGCCCGAGCTCGACGGAATGGGCGGACTCAAAGAGATCCGCAAAGTGGACCCGAATGTTTCGGTCATCATGCTGACGGCCTATAGCACGATCAGCGTGGCGCAGCAGGCGATGCGCCTCGGCGCCAACGACTACGTGGAAAAGCCTTTCGACATCGCGGACATGATCGAGGTCATCCAGCGCAACGTGGATAGATCGGAGTCGGAGCGCAAGCGCGAGCAGCTTTCAAGAGACCTGCAGGAGCTCAATCGCTGCCTTCAGGAGGAGCTGGTGGAGCGCGAAAAATTCGCCGAGCTCGGCCAGATTTCTTCGGAGCTCTTTCACGATTTTGCCAACGAGATCATGGCGCTGCGATGGCAGGTGGAGCTCTTCGCCAAGCGGCTCGGCGGCTATCGCAAGCCGGGCGACCATCCGTTCTCAACGGACCTTCAGGATTTCGACAACCTGGAGAAAAACGTCAGCCGCTGCTGGGACATGATCGACCTATGGCACAAGGCCGGCCAGGATTTTTGCGCGCACATGCAGGCCATTTCGGCCGCCGAGATTCTCGAAGAGCTTGCCAAGTCGGCCAAGCAGATCGCGATTTCGGCCGGAGCCGAAATCCGCGCTCAGATCCATTGCTCCGAGATCAACGTCCGCGTCGACCGGCTTCAAATCTACCGCGCCCTCAGCAACCTGGTGGTGAACGCCATCCAGGCGCTGCGTCCCGAAGGCGGCTTCGTCCGGATATCCGGAAACCCCAAGAAAGACGGGGTTGAAATCGTCATCGAAGACAACGGTTGCGGCATCCAGCCCGACAAGATCACCAAGATCTTCGAGCCGTTCTACACCACCAAGAAGGGCACGGGCACCGGCCTGGGCCTGAACATCACGCGCAAGATCATCGAGGCGCACGGCGGCACGATCGGCGTCAAAAGCCTCGTCGGCGTCGGCACGACCTTCACCATCTTCCTGCCGGCGACGGACCTGGCGCCGGTGGAATAAGACCGGCTGGCGAATTCGTTCGGTTCTTCCCGCGAAACGAGCCCGGGTCGTTAGGTGTACTTCATGATCTCTTCGATCGTGGTGTCGCCGTCGAAGATGTTGCGAAGACCGTCCTGGCGCAGCGTGGTCATCCCCTCCTCGATCGCCTTTTGGCGGATGACGATAGCCGCAGCGCGGCCGTTAACGAGGTCGCGGACGGGATTGCTGAGCTTGAGAAGCTCGAAGATGCCTTTGCGGCCCTTGTAGCCGGTGTTGTTGCAGTTCGGGCAGCCGCGGCCGTAGTAAAATTGCTTGTCGCCGATTTCGCTGGGTGAAAGGCCTATCTGGCGAAGAACCTCCTCGGTCGGCTCGTAAGGCGTGCGACAGGCCAGGCAGATTTTGCGCACGAGCCGTTGCGCGAGAATCGCGTTGGTGGCGGTGCTGATCAAAAAGGGCTCGACGCCCATGTCGACCATTCGGGTGACGGCGCCGGCGGCGTCGTTGGTGTGCAGCGTGGTCAGCACGAGGTGGCCGGTCAAAGCCGCCTGAATGGCAATCTGGGCGGTGGTCAGGTCGCGCGTCTCACCAATCATGATCTTGTCGGGGTCCTGGCGCAGGAACGAGCGTAGAATTCGAGGGAAGGTAAGGCCAACGGCTTCGTTGATGGCCACCTGCTGCACGCCTTCGATGTCGTACTCGACCGGCTCCTCGGCAGTCAGAATCTTTTCATCGATCGAGTTCAGACGGTTGAGAGCCGAATAGAGCGTCGTGCTTTTTCCCGAGCCGGTGGGACCCGTCACTATCAGGATGCCGTTAGGACGATCAAGGAGCTCACAGACTTCATCGAAAAGCACCTTCGGCAATCCAACTTGCGCCAAGTCCAGAGAAACGATGGACCGGTCGAGAATACGAAGCACCACGCTCTCACCCCACACCGTGGGCAGCGTCGAAACGCGAAGGTCGATCTGGCGGCCGGCGACCGAAAGGCAAATGCGGCCGTCCTGCGGCACGCGCCGCTCCGCAATGTCGAGGTTGGCCATGACCTTGATGCGCGAGGTGACCGGCAGCGACATCGCGCGGGGCGGGCCTCGCATTTCGTAGAGGGCGCCGTCCACGCGGTAGCGAATCTTGAATTCATGCTCGAACGGTTCGAAATGGATGTCGCTCGCCTTGTCCAGGATGGCCTGCTTCAAGACCAGGTTCACGAATTTCACGATCGGCACGGCGTTGGCGCTTTCCTCGAGGGCGTGAACGTCGGAGCCCATCCCCATCTCTCCGATCGCGGCCAGGTCCTTGTCGCTCATGACCTCGATCACATCGCCGAGGGATTCTTCTGCTTCGCCGTAGTACTTTCTGAGGAGCTCCTCAACCTGGGTCGGCAGCGCGACGTAGAGCTCGGCGGTCTTGCCCAACACAAACGAAAGCTCGTCGACGATGTTGTGGTTCAGCGGGTCCTTGGCGACGATGGCAACTGTTTCAAGGCCGGCGCGGATGGGGACGATCTCAAACATGCGCGCGGAGCTCGCCGGGATGGCCCGGATGACCTCCTCGGAAAGCTCGCCGATGTCCTTCAGGTCGATGAACTCGGTGTTGAGGTAGTCGGCGACGAAACCGCAAACGTGCTCCGCATCGAAATAATCGAAGTCGATGACGATATCGGCCACCGATTTGCCCGTGCGGGCATGCTCCTCCTCCACCTCGGCAAGCTGCTTGGCATCGAGCAGCTTTCGCTCGCGGAAAATCTGCACGAATAAGGGTGAATATTCGTCGAACATGAGATTATCTCTTTCGGGCCAGATCCTCTTCAGTTAAACGTTTGAGTACGGCCTGCGGATCCTGCGCCTTGGTGATCACTTCGCCGTACGGGATCAACCCGCGGCTGTAGAGATCGATCAGGCTGGCATCGAGCGTCTTCATGCCGAGGTTGGCGCCGGTCTGGATGTCGGATGTGATTCGGAACGTCTTGTTGTCGCGGACCAAAGCGGCAATCGAAGGCGTCATCATCATGATCTCGAAAGCGGCCACGCGGCCCCTGCCATCGGCCCGAGGAATGAGGAGCTGCGAAATCACCGCCTGAAGCGTGCCGGAGAGCTGCGTGCGGATTTGCTCCTGCGCGTTTTCTGGAAACGCGTCCACGATACGGTCGACCGTGCGCGCGGCGCCGGTCGTGTGCAGCGTGCCAAACACCAGGTGGCCCGTCTCGGCCGCGGTGATGGCGGCTTCCATGGTCTCGAGGTCGCGCATTTCACCCACCATGATGATGTCCGGGTCCTGCCGCAATGCACGCTTCAAACCTTCGGCGAAATCCGGCACGTCGACGCCGATCTCGCGCTGAATGACGACGCTGCGCTTGTGGTCGTGGTAATACTCAATGGGGTCTTCCAGCGTGATGATGTGGCAGTCGCGCTCTTCGTTGATGATGTTGACCATGCTTGCCAGCGTGGTGCTCTTGCCCGAGCCAGTGGGCCCCGTGACGAGAACCAATCCGCGCGGCTTGTAGAGCAGCTCCTTGAGCATTGGCGAAAGGCCGATTTCCTCGAACGTGAGGAAGTTTCTCGGAATTTGCCGAAGCACCAGTCCGAAGTAACCCTTTTGCCTGAATACGCTGACGCGGAAACGCGCCTTCATTTCAAACGCGAAACCAAAGTCCGCGCCGCCTTTGCTTCGAACCTGTTGGATATAATCTTCCGAGGTGATCGATTTCATCAGCCGCTCGGTGTCTTCCGGAGTCAGCGGCGGAGCGTCAATCGGGTGCATGCCGCCGTGAATGCGAAGCACTGGCGGAATGCCGACTTCGATGTGGAGGTCCGATGCGCCTTCGTCGACAACGAGCTGCAATAGGTCGGCCATTGAGATGGTGGAACCTCCCGGGGCTGCGACAGTGCGAGCCGCGGGTGCCTGTGGTCCTGGAACTTGGGTGGCCATAAACTTCTAGTCCTCCGTTTCCATGGTGCTGGCGATCAGCTCTTCCGGCGTGGTGAGGCCTGCCAGCACTTTTCGGGCGCCATCTTCGCGCAACGTGCGCATGCCGAGCTCGCGGGCGCGGCGCTTGAGCTCTATTTGGGTGACGTTGTCGTTGATCAGCTTGCGGACTTCGTCGTTGATTTTGAAAAGCTCGAAAATTCCAATGCGGCCTTTGTATCCGCTGCCCATGCAGGTCTTGCAGCCTCGGCCGCGCTGCATGCTGGCGCCCGCGGCCTGAGCCGGGGTGATCTTGAGCGCGTCGAGCTCGGTCTGGGTCGCTTCATAGGGCTCGGCGCAATTTTTGCAAACCTTGCGGATGAGGCGCTGGGCCATGAAGGCGCGGACAGCGGAACCGATGAGGAAGGGTTTCACGCCGATGTCGACCAGACGGCTGACGGCGCCCGGCGCGTCGTTGGTGTGCAGTGTGCTGTACACGAAGTGGCCGGTGAGGCTTGCGTTGATGGCAATATTGGCGGTCTCGCGGTCGCGGATCTCACCCACCATGATGATGTTGGGGGCCTGGCGCAGCATGGCGCGCAAAGCCGCGGCAAAGGAGAGGCCCACGTCGGCGTTGACCGGCACTTGGTTGACGCCGCCAAGCTGGTATTCGACCGGGTCCTCGACGGTGATGATTTTGCGGTCCGGACGGTTCACGTAGTGAAGACAGGCGTACAGCGTCGTCGTCTTGCCGCAGCCCGTCGGGCCGGTGACGAGGAAGATGCCGTCGGGCATGGCCAGAATGTCTTCGATGACGGCCTGGTCGTCGCTCAAAAATCCCAGCTCGGGAAGACCCAGCTTGAGCGTGGAGGAGTCCAAAATACGCATGACGATCGATTCGCCGTGGTTCGTCGGAATGCAGGAGACGCGCAGGTCGAGCTCCTTGTCCAAAAACTTCATTTTGATTCGGCCGTCCTGCGGAAGGCGGCGCTCGGAAATGCTCATGCCCGCCATGATCTTGAGGCGCTGCAAGAGAGAGGATTGGAGCTTCTTGGGGGGGCCGTCCACTTTGTGCAGCACGCCGTCGATGCGGTGCCGGATGCGGAGCTCCTTTTCGAGCGGCTCTATATGAATGTCGCTCGCGCCCGCTTTGAAGGCGTTGTTCAAGATGAGCGAGCAGAGGCGGATGATGGGGGCGTCGGCGTCCTCTTTGGCGTCCGCGGCAGGCTGGTCGGAGCCCGGCATTTTGAGATCGATTTCACCCTGGGTGATTTCCTGCAGCATCTTGTCGACCGTCTCTTCGGCGCCGCCGTAGTATCGAAGGAGCGCTTCGTCGATTTCCTTTTCCGGCGCAACAAGAGGTTCAATGTCGCTCTTGAGCGCGTAGCGAAGTCCGTCTAGAATATCGATATCCATGGGGTCGCTGATTGCGACCGAGATGATGTTTTCGTGCTTGTAGACGGGAATGACTCGATAACGTTTCGCCAGATCGCGCGGAATCGAATTGATGACCTCTTCGGGAATCACCATGTCCTTCAGCGAGATGAACTCCATGCCGAAGGAGCTTGCGAGTGCCTTGGTGACGTCGTTTTGCGTGATGACGTTGGCGAGAATCAGTGATTCGACCACACCGGTGCCTTCGAGCGCGGCTTTCTGCTTGGCCTCAACGATATCGTCATCATTGATCAAGCCGACCTTACTCAACATTTCCAAAACGGTGTCGTCGGAAGAAGGCATAGGTTCCAAAAAGGCGTTGAGAAACCCGAGTACAAGGTAGGTAATGGAGCGCCTTGCGTCAAACGGTTTAAAGTTTTGTGGACATGCGTTTGAGCCTTGTTCTGCTTGCGCGAAAGGAATTGCTGGTGTTTAGTTTATTGGTCAATGAGCTCCGCGTATAACGAATACGTGCTGCAGACTTGCCTGAGCTCCGGATGGATCTCCGCGGAGAACGACAAGGAATGTCGAACGGCGCTGCGTCTTGCGCCGGAAGTTTTTGCGCTCGACTGGCTTTCTGATCGCGGCTACCTCGCCGAGCCGTATCGAGTCGCGCTCGAAGAAGCGATCGAGAAAGCGAAGCACGAAGGCAACGGCCAGGAAGATGGCGGCCAAACCGCGATGATCGGACGCGGACGCGCGGCTGCGACAGTCCCAGCCGAAGAATCCGCCGGGGGGCCCAGCATCGCCGGCGTCAGCGCGACATCCGACGAAGTCAGCCAGAACATCGCCGCGGAAATCACAAGCGGCGCCGTCAATATTCATCCCGACGGCGCGTTCCGCCACGTCAACGAGTACCTCGCCATCGGACAGAAATACAGCTGCTCCGATATTCACTTGGGCGTTTACGCCCCGCCGCTCATGCGCCGGTTCGGCTTGCTCCAGCCCATGTGGCCGGGCGCCACCGACATGAAGCCGGCCCAGACCGAGCGCCTCTTGATGGGAATTTTGACCGAAGAGCAGAAACGCCGCTTCAACGAAATCGGGCACTCCGACTACGCTTACGAGGTCGAAGGCCTGGGCCGTTTCCGGACGGTCATCGTCCGCCAGCGCCGCGGCATCGACGGAGTCTTCCGCGTCATCAATACACGCGTGCCGACGATGAACGAGCTCAATCTCGACTCGCACCTCAAAAAGCTCACCGAGTACCACAACGGCTTGGTGCTGATCACCGGCACGGTCGGCTCGGGGAAGTCGACGACAATGGCCGCGCTGGTCGAGGAAGTGAATTTAAACCGCCGCGACCACATCATCACCCTGGAAGACCCCATTGAGTACGTTTTTACTCCGAAAGGCTGCCAGATCACCCAGCGCGAAATCCACACGCACACCAACTCGTTCGCGACCGCTTTGCGCGCGGCGCTGCGCGAGGACCCCGACGTCATCATGGTGGGTGAAATGCGCGACCTGGAAACCATTTCGCTCGCCATCACCGCGTCGGAAACGGGGCACTTGGTATTCGGGACACTGCATACGAGCAGCGCCGGCCGCACTCTGGACCGCGTGCTCGACGCATTCCCGGTGGAGCAGCAGCAGCAAATTCGAGTCATGGTCGCCGGCGCGCTTCGCGGCATCATCAGCCAGCATCTTATTCCTCGCATGGATGGACGTGGACGCCTGCTGGCGACCGAAGTGCTCATGAATACGCCGGCCGCCGCCAACCTGATTCGCGAGAGCAAGACCTACATGCTGCAGTCCGTGCTGCAAACCGGCAAAAAGCTCGGCATGCACACGATGGACGATTGCCTCCTGGAGCTCGTCGAAAAGGGCGAGATTCCGCCGTTCGAGGCCTACACCCGCGCGGATAACAAAGCTCCGTTTAAAGAATACCTCGAAGACGAAGAGACCGCTTAGCCATGCCGAACAAGATCGACAACCTCTTCAAGGAGATGATGGATCTGGGCGCATCGGACCTTCACCTCGCGGAAGGCCAGCCGCCGAAATGCCGGGTTCACGGCGACATGACCCCGCTGCGCGACCTGATCATGGACCGCAACGAGATCACCGAGCTTCTGTCCGAAATCTCGGGTCCCGACCGGTGGAGGATTTTCGAAGAGCGCAACGACTTCGACTGGGCGTACGAAATGAACGAGGACACTCGATTCCGCTGCAACTATTTGCGCCAGCTGCATGGTTACGCCGCCGTTTTTCGTATCATTCCCACCAAAATTCCGAGCATCGAGCAGCTGGGCGTTCCCCAGGTGATCAAGGAATTCGGCAGAATGAAGAGCGGTCTGGTGCTGGTGACCGGCCCGACCGGCAGCGGCAAGTCCACCACGCTTGCTGCGCTCATCGACTTCATCAACGTCGGTTTTTCCAAGCACATCGTGACGATCGAGGAGCCCATCGAGTTCGTCCACGGCAATAAGAAGAGCGTCATCACGCAGCGCGAAGTGCCGGTGGACACGCCATCATTCGCGATGGGGCTGAAGGCCTCGCTCCGTCAGGACTCCGACGTGGTGCTGGTCGGTGAGATGCGCGACTTGGAGACGATTGCTTTGGCGTTGACCGCCGCTGAAACGGGCTTGCTCGTTTACGGCACGCTGCATACGAACAATTCGCAAAAAACGGTCGACCGCATCATCGACGTTTTTCCCGCCAGCCAGCAGCCGCAAATTCGCACGATGCTTGCAGGCTCCCTCCGGGGCGTGGTCGCCCAGCTTCTCTTCAAACGGGCCGACGGCAAAGGCCGGTTGGCCATCAATGAAATTCTGGTTTGCAACTCGGCCACCCAAGCCATCATCCGAGAGGGCGCCACCGAAAAACTCTTCGACGTGCTGACCGGCGGCAAAGGAGTGGGCATGCAGCTCATGGACGATGCCATCATGAAGGCGCTCAACGGCGGCGTGATCTCTCCGCACGAAGCCTACATGAAGTCGATCGACAAGTCGCGCTTCCAGCCGTTCTTGCAGGAGTAATTTCCCATTTCCGGTTTCCTATTTCCCACAATTGAAAATGGGAAAATGGAAATTGAAAATTACTCGGCAGGAGTCGAACGCTTCTCAATTTCTTCGAAGATGCTCATCAGGCCCGCTTCGCGCAGCACGTTCTGCTCAAACTCGCGCACGACGATTTCCCGCGTGCCTTGGGCGAGCGCCGCCATGGTTCGCGTCAGGTCCTGTTCCACAGCCGCAATCGAGGCGGGCTCGCGCTTTTTGATGTAGACGAAGAAGCCGCCGTTGTAGTCGGGCAGGTACTCGCTCACGGCGCCCACCGGCAGTCCAAACGCCGCCTTCTTATAGTACGCGCCGGGATCATTCTGCTTCAATTCACGGTAGGTGAACGCCGGCAAATTTTCCCACGTGATTCCAGCGGCCTTGCTTGCCTGCTCGAAGGCTTGCTTTTGCGCCAGCAGCTGCTCGAGCTTCGTGCGGGCGCCCTTCCCCGCTTCCTGGGACTGGCGCAGGCTCCATTCGGTCTTCCACATCTGGGCGACCTTCGACTTCACATCCTTGAGATCCGGAATGTGAGCTTCGTGGTCATCGACCCAATAAGCCACGTAAACCGCGTCGTCGCCTGAGATCGGCTGGCTGATGGGGTTGTCCTTCGAGAGCTTTAGAATTTCGCGCAGCAGCGGAATCGGATTTTTCATGCCCTTCAGGTCGTTCGGATCGCCGACAAAGTCGGTCTCCTTGACGGCCAGCCCCTCTTTCTGGGCGATTGCTCGAAAGTCCGGAATCTCCTTGCTGCCCTCCGTGGCCGGAAACTTCACGATGAATTCGGTGGCCAGGCGTCCCGCCTTATCGGCTGTCTCCTGACGGGCGATCGATTCCTTCTGCTGGGCGACGGCTTTCTTCAGCAGCGGCTTGATCTGATCAAACGGCACGGGCGCTCCATCGCGGCCCACAAGATGCTGTTGCTCGAACATCGCGCGCAACTCCTCGTCCGACGGCTCCGCGGGCTTCGGCGCGGGCGGAATCGGAAACTCCACGTACATCACTTTGACTTTGCGGCCCACCTTGAATCGATCGCCGTTTTCCTCGTAATACTTTTTCAGCTGCTCCTCGGTCGGCTCCGGCGCCTTGAAGCTTTTCTGATCGAATTTGGCGACGGCGATTTCCGTCTTTTCGTTCATCTGGTTGAGCCGCTGCTGGGCCTCCTCTGGCGCGACGAGCGCCGTCGTCGAAACCAGCTCGAGCATCCGCGCGACCGCGATCTGATCGGCCACGATCTGGCGAAAATCATCCTCCGTGAGATGCCGCTGCATGAGCTCGTTGGAGAGCAGCGATTTCAAGCGGTTTTCGCTAAATTCTCCGTTTTCCTGGAAGACGGGCATGACGCGGATCCGCTGCGCGATTTCTTCGTCGCCGACCCGGATGCCGAGCTTGCGCGCCTTCTCCAAAAGCGCCAGCGTCGCCAGCACCTGCCGGTCGTCGATTTGATTGCGATGCACCGGCTGGCCCATCTGCAACGTCAGCGCGAAGGCCTGCGCATCCTTGGCATGCTCAAATTCGCTGCGCGACACCGTCTTGCCGTAAACTCTAAAATCGCGGCCGCTGCCTCCGCCCTGGCCCGGCCCAATGCCCTTCTGCCAGGAGAGCAAGCTAATGATCATGATCACAAGGATGAGACCCAGGATCCATTTTCCGGTTCGGTGGAGGTGTCGTTGGACGCTGATCAGCATGAGGAATTCCGATTGTTTGAAAAGCTAGACACTTACGCGGCGCGGTCGGAACCGTCAAGAGCAGACGCCGATTGCTGGATCAGCAAAGAAATGGCATCTTGAGATGGCGTTCCCCCATGGTCCTCACTCTCCAAAGAGCGGCCCTTATCGCGTTGGCATTGCTTCTTCCAGCCTTGCCGGCGGCAGCCCAAGACAAGCTGATGACGCAAAAGGGTTCCACCCACTCCGGCAAGGTCCAAAAGGTTGACGCGACCGGAGTCTGGATCGACATGGGCGGCGCGCAAACCAAGATCAGCCGCAGTGATCTTGCCCGCGTTGAAATTGCCACTCCGGCCGAAGTCGAGGAAGGCATGAAGCTGCTCTTTCCAGCACATTGGGATCCTAAGCTTAGAATTCCACGTGGACAAGTTGTCGC
>JADMIO011678437.1_pt1 | contig 105644 bp, 100 predicted proteins | sample 8958161 | NCBI WGS metagenome assembly JADMIO01 (sample SAMN16585339, study PRJNA669376) | soil metagenome | isolation source: Crop rotation soil | place: USA: Cullars Rotation, Alabama | collected 2011
CACCCGAAGGTGAGCCAGTGTGATTACATTTGCGGCCTAACTGTGGCCAGTCCAGTTACGCTGGAGTCACTAGTATTTAGGTGACACTATAGAAGCGGCCGCGACAACTTGTCCACGTGGAATTCTAAGCTTAGGATCCCAATGTGCTGGAAAGGCTGGCACATCTCCTCGAGCGCCAGGGCATCGGCGCGCGCGTGGTCAGCTTCGAAGGCGTGTCGCCGGCAACGATCCAGGACCTCGCCTGCGACGGCGTGCGGGTGATCTGCGTCTCCTATCTCGAGCCCGGCAGCCCCAAGAATGCGCGCTATCTCGCGCGTCGCCTACGCAAGCGCCTGCCCGGCCTGCCGCTGATCGCCGGTTTCTGGAGCGTGATCGAGGACGACACACAGTATCTCGACAGCTTCGAGGCGACCGAGTGCGACTTCCTGGCCAACAATCTGCGCCAGGCGGTGGAGCAGGTGATCGCGCTGATGAAGAAGCCCGGCGCCCGCTATGTCGGCCGCACGCCGGCGGAAGAAGAGACGGTGACGGACTGATGGCGATCGCGACCAGCGAATTCCAGTGCGTGCTCTACGCGGTCAAGAACCACATCGCGACCATCACGCTCAACCGCCCGGAACGGCGCAACGCGCTGAACCCGCGCGCCTACGCCGAGATCGAAGCCGCGTTCGGTGCCGTGAGCGCCGACGACGACGTCCGCGTCGCCATCGTCACCGGCGCCGACCCCGCCTTCTGCTCCGGCGAGGATGTCAAGGAAATGATGACGGGCGAGGCTCGTCCCGCCGACGCGTCGCCGCGCAAGGCGCAGCCGACGCCGGCGGCGATGGCAGCGCTCGATTGCAGCAAGCCGGTGATCGCGGCCGTCAACGGCAACGCCGTCGGCTGGGGCATGGAGCTGGCGCTCTATGCCGATATCCGCATCGCCTCGGAGAACGCCAAATTCGCCGAGCTTTTCGTCAAGCGCGGCCTGGTGCCCGATGTCGGCGGCTTCTATCGCCTGCCCGCGCTGGTCGGCGGCGCCAAGGCGGCGGAGTTGATGCTGACCGGCGACGTGATCGACGCGAAGGAAGCGGCGCGTATCGGTCTCGTCTCGGACGTCGTGCCGCATGGCGAGCTGATGATCCGCGCCAACACGCTGGCGGCCAAGATCGCGGCCAACCCGCCGCTCGCGACCCGCGCGATCAAGGAAGGTCTGCGCCGCTATGCCGGCGGCGACCCGCGCGAGATCGGCACCTGGGCGATCGAGACGATCTTCCGCCTGTTCCAGACGGAAGATCACCGCGAAGGCGTCAAAAGCTTCCTCGAAAAACGCGAGCCGGTGTTCAAGGGCAGATGACCTGATCTGATCGGATCAGGTTCATGCTGTGGGGGCAGCCATGCAATCGATCGAGCAAATTAGGGCGAGACTGGAAAGCGGACGCGCCCGCGCCAAGCTGGAGCACGATGCCGCGCGTGCCCGCGCCAAGCAGGCGCATGACGCCGCGTTCGAGCGCCTGCAGCGCGCGATCCAAGTCAGTACCGGACGACTGACGCTCATCGCTATCGTGTTCGTCTATCTGTGGATCACGATCGCGAGTGTCACCGACGAGAACCTCCTGTTTGACACTACTGCCGCAGTGCCCTTCATCGAGAACGTGAAATTCTCGATCACGGTCTTGTTCTCCTATGGGATCATTGCGTTCGTGGTGCTGCATTTCTATTTTCTCGTATCAGTCACTTCGCTCGCGACGCGCGCCGCGCGAGTCCGGCGGACCACAAGCGACGGAACCCAAATAGAAGACGAGATCGATAGAGCGCTGGGAGTCGGCAGCGATGAGCGCGTGGCGCTGCTGACCCAGATTTTCCTGCATCCGCTGATCGCAGGCATCGTGCGCGGACGCGATCCGAAGCGGCCGTACGATTGGCTTTACGGGTCGATCGCGATTCTGATTTTCGTACCAATTCTCTTCGTCCTGCGGGCGCAGATGAAGTTTCTGCCTTACCACGCGCAAGGCGCCATCGGGATTACGGAAGTCCACCAATTTCTGATCGTCGTCTTGGCGGTGGGGAGTTGGTGGACCCTCGATTTGCTGTGGGCAGCCTTCGCGTCACTGGCATCGGGCGGCAAGCGGAACGCCATGCCGCTGTGGCCGGTGGCCCTTCCGAGGATAGGGCTGGTCATCCTGGCGATAGTCTCGATCATACTTCTGCCAAGGCCCTATGGCCCGCTCGATAACCCAGTCGCCGCTAGCCTGACAGCGCCGGGCCTATGGCATCGCGATCTGGTTGTCGACCTTAAAGAGCCACCGAGCAAGGCCGACGGGCAACCGGCCGTACTGCTCTCGGACGGAACCACTCTCGCGCTGCCACCGGGCGGCGCCAACCTCGCCAATCGCAATCTGCGCGACGCCCGCCTTACGCTGGAAAACATCGCCATCCGGTCGTTCGCGAACAGCGACCTGAGCCATGGCCGCCTCGTGGGAACGCGTATGGACTATGTCGATCTGACGGGGCTGAACTGCGAAGAATGCGATTTCGAGAATGTCCGCGCCCGCTTCGCTCATCTCGCGGGCGCAACCTTCGAGGGGGCCACGCTGAGGCGTGTTGACATGGCCTTTGCGGATGCCGAACGAATCGACATGACGAACGCGCAACTCGAGACGGTTTCATTCGACCGCTCAATACTGTATGAGGCAGTCTTCAGAGGCGCAACGCTATCTCACACTTTCTTCCGTGCCGCTTTTCTTGTCGACGTGAATCTGTCCAACGCACATCTCGATGAGGCTGAGTTCACACTGGCCGATCTGCATAGCGCGAATCTGAAGTCGGCCGAGATTCTGAGCTCTCATATCGATTGGACGCGGCTGTTTGCGGCGGACCTCTCGCACGCCGTCGTCTATTGCGTCGACTTTCGGGCGTCGTTTCTCGATGCGACCTGGACCAAGTCGCAGGTCGAGGTGACCAATTATCAATTCACTGGACTAGGTGATCGACCCAAAGGCGCCGTTGACTTGGCGAGGAAAATCTTACCGAGTTGCCATGCCGCCCCAATGCGTCTGACCGAACTGGAGACGGTTGACGCATTGACCAGAGAACTCTCATGGACATTTGATTTGGACCACGAACCCAACGGCGACAGTACCACGCGATATCGGGCGGATGGCGCGATTGCGATGATCGATCGCGATGAACTGCTGCGGCGCGTCGGCTATGTCGGCTCGCCTACTGGAACTGGTGTCGATGCCAAGCCCGCCGTCGCCCCGACACACTAGCCGCAATCACGGCACCCGCTTCACTTGAATAGGCACGCCGCAGATGTCGAGCACCGGCGGCGGCTTTCTGAAATAGAACGGCGAGGTCGGATGGCGGCGTAGCTCGACCGCGTCGGCGAACGTCTTCGACTCGGTGCGGATCACCTGGAACGACGGCCGCTCGGCCGCCGGCATATCGGCCGCGATCTGCACGCGGATGATGGCGTCGCGCTTCGACACGTCCTGGATCACGCCGCTCTCGACCTCGGGATCGCCGCGCTCCAGCTTCTGCAGATATTGCTGCCCGGAGAGCACGCGCCCGAACGCGGTGAGATCGCGGTCGAGCCGGCGCGGCGCCTGGCCGATCACGATGTAGAACTCCGTCGAGGCGGTGTCGGGATCGTTGTCGCGGGCGAAGGCGAAGGTGCCGGGGCAATGGATCAGCCACTCGCGTCCCTCCTTGGGCGCGCGCGCCACCGGGAAGCCGTCCTCGAATCCGACCTCGGATGCCATCAAGTCTCCGTTACCGAGTGGCGTGAAGGCCGGCGTCGCCGCCGAGGCGCGGTCGAACTCGGCCTTCAGCGGCGGCCACTTTTTCTCGAGGTCCTTGGCCGCGTCGGGATGATCCTTGGTCGAGGCGGTGCCTTCGCCGATCCCGCCCTGCGCCACGAAGCCGTCGATCACGCGGTAGAAGGAGAGCCCGTCGTAGAAATGCGCGCGGATCAGCGCCTTCAGCCGCTCGGTGTGCTTGGGCGCGAATTCCGGCGCCAGCTCGACCGCGACCTGGCCGTATTTGGTGTCGATCAGGACCAGGTTCTGCGGGTCGACGGTGCGCCAGTCGTCCTGCGGCGGCGTGTCGGCCCGGCCGCCCGCCACCGCTGCTGACAGCAGGGCAGCGAGGGCGTACAAGCCCCGCCGCACGCGCCGATAGGTGCTATTACCGTACATCATGTTGGAGCATTCCGCTTGCCCGGGCCTCTGATTGACATTTCTATGGCAGGACAGTCCGGCCCGCCAGCCGGGCACAGGGCACCCTCGCCATGAGTGAGACGGACAAGGATCCCGATCTCGGACGGCTGCGCCAGAACTTCGACCTTCTGATGCGCGCGCAAAGCTTTGGCCGCACCGGCTACATCGTCTCCGACGTGGCGCGCGATCGCGTATATTGGTCCGACTCGATGTTCGAGTTGCGCAAGGTGCCGCGCCGCCCCTTCTTCACCCGCGAAGAAGGCATGCGGTTCGTCCATCCCGACTATCGCGAGGAATTCAACCGGCTGCGCCTGCAGGCCATCGCCGACCGGCGCGAATTCGAGCACGAGATGCGCATCATCTGCGGCGACGGCTCGGAGATCTGGGAGCGCGGCAGCTCGCAGCCGCAATTCGACGCCGACGGCAACTTCACCGGCCTGCTCAGCGTCGTGCACGACATCACCGAGAGCAAGACCGCCAGCGCCTCGCTGCTGGAGCAGGAAGCGACCTATCGCACCCTGTTCAACAGCATCGGCGACGCCATCTTCCTCACCCTGGACGGCGTGTTCGTGGACTGCAACGACGCGGCGCTGCGCGTCTTCGGCGCTACCCGCGAGCAGTTGATCAACCATGCGCCGCAGGAATTCTCGCCGCCGCGCCAGCCCGACGGACGGTCGTCCGAAGAAAAGGCACGCGAGAAGATCGCCGCCGCGCTGGGCGGCGAACGCCAGACCTTCGAGTGGCGGCACATGCGCGCCGACGGCACCGAGTTCGACGCCGAAGTCGTGCTCAGCCGCGTCGAGAACGCAACCGAGCCGCTGTTCTTCGGCGTGGTGCGCGACATTAGCGAGCGCAAGCGCGCTGAACTGGCGCTGAAGGACTCGCACGAGAAGTTCGCCGGCGCCTTCAATTCGAGCGTGGACGCGATGATCGTGCTGCGCATCGGCGACGGCGTCGGCGACGGCATTTTCCTCGATGCCAATCCTGCCGCCGCCCAGATCCTCGGTATCGAGCGCAGCGACCTCGTGGGCAAGACAGTCAACGAGTCGGGCTTGATGGGCGAAGCCGGACGCCTGGCCCTCCTGCGCAAGGAGATGCTCGAAAAGAAGATGGTCCAGGCATTTCCGGCAACGCTTCGGCGGCACAAGCGGGGGCCGGTGGAGGTCGAGATCAGCGCCTCGCTGTTCGATGCCGCGGACGACACGCTGGCCATTCTGGTGATCCGTGACGTCACCGAGCAGCATGCGGCGGAGCGAAAAATCGGCGAATTGAATGCTTCGCTGCAGGCCAGCGTGCGCCAGCTGCGCGCCATCGCCGACAACCTGCCCGTCGGCATCGGCCACACCGATCTGGAAGGCCGCATCCTGTTTCTCAACAAAACGGCGGAAGGCTGGCTCGCTACCACCGTCGACAAGGCGCGCGGCCGCAAGGCATCGGAGCTGTTCCCGCCGGACTACATCGAAGCAACGGCGCCGATGCGCGAAGCCTTCGCCCGCGGCGTGTCGCGTTACGAGCAGATCATTCCGATGCCGGACGGCCAGACGCGCGTGGTGGAAGCGATCAACATCCCGGACATCGACGAGGCCGGCATCCTCAACGGCTTCTTCGGCCTCACCATCGACGTCACGGAGCGTCGCCAGGCTGAAGACGAGCTGCTCGCCAGTCACGAAAAATTCGCCGGCGCCTTCCAGTACAGCACCGACGCGATGTGGGTCTCGACCGTCGGCGACAATGTCTGGGACGCGCGGATCCTGGACTTCAACCGCTCGGCCGAACGCATGCTCGGCTTCAAGCGGGACGAGGTCATTGGCCAGCCCGTGAGCGCCCTGCGCCGCGGCGGCGGCGCGTCCAGTCTCGAAGGCTATCGCGCCATCATGGAGCGCGACGGGCATGTCCGCGACTATCCCGCCACGCTGCGGCGCGCCGACGGCAGCGAGGTCGAGACGATGGTGAGCGGCTCCCGCTTTCTCCTGGGCGGCAAGCAGCACACGCTGACCGTGATCCGCGACGTGACCGAGGCGCTCGCCGCCGAGCGCAAAATCCGCGAGCTCAACGAGTCGCTGCAGACCAGCGTGCGCCAGCTCCGTGCCATCGCCGACAACCTGCCGGTCGCGATCTCGCATCACGACGCCGAGCGCCGCCTGCTGTTCATGAACCGCACGATGGAGCAATGGTTCGCGACAAAGGGCGAAGCGGCCTTGGGCAGGGCCGTCGACGATTTCGTTTCGCAGGACTATCTCACGGCCTTGCGGCCGGTGCGCGACCAGTTCCGCAACGACGAGCAATACCGGGCCGAGGCCGTGTTGCCCTACCCCGACGGCCAGACGCGCGCCATCGATCTTACTTTCGTTCCCGAGAAGGACGACGACGCGGCGGGGCGCTACTACACGCTGGCGGTCGATATCAGCGACCGCAAGCAGGCCGAAGCGGATCTCAAGGCATCGCACGACAAATTCTCCAGCGCCTTCGAATACAGCACCGACGCGATGATGGTCACGAGGTTCGAGGACGACGTCTGGGCCGGCATCGTGATCGACGCCAACCGCTCGGCGCAGCGCTTCCTCGAAGTCCCGCGCGAGCGCATCATCGGCGGGCGCTTCGATGCCCTGCGGGCCAATCTCGATGCCGGCCGGATGGAGGAATTCCGCCGCCGCATGGTTTCAGACGGCGACGTCCGCGACATGCCGCTGACCCTGACCTTCCCGAACAACGTGACCGTCCATGTGCTGATCAGCGCCGCGAGCTTCCGCGTCGCCGGCCAGAACTACATGCTGGCGATCATCCGCAACGTGACCGAGGCCGTTGCGGCGGAGCGCAAGATCCTGGAATTGAACGCTTCGCTGGAAGACAGCCTGCGCCAGCTGCGCGCCATCGCCGACAACATCCCGGTCGCGATCTCCTATCAGGACGCCAAGGGCCTGTTCCAGTTCGTCAACCACACGATGGAGATCTGGTTCAACGCGAAGGAGGCCGACATGATCGGCCAGTCGATCCATCCCTTCGTGTCCGAAGCCTACATGAAGGCGATCGAGCCGATCCGCGCCCGCCGCAATGCCGGCCTGATGCGCTCGGAAATCACCCTGCCCTATCCCGACGGCGTGGCGCGCACCGTCGAGCTCACCTTCGTCGCCCACCGCGACGCCGAGGGCGCCCTGGTCGGCTATTACACGCTTGCCATCGACATGACCGAGCGCAAGGCGGCGGAGGAGCAGCTCCAGCAGTCGCAGAAGATGCAGGCGATCGGCAAGCTGACCGGCGGCGTGGCGCACGACTTCAACAACCTGCTCGGCGTCATAAGCGGCAATCTGGAGCTCGCCAAGGAAGCGCTGAGCGACAAGAATCCGCAAGTCGCCAAATTGCTCGAGCCGGCACGCCGCGCCGCCGAACGCGGCTCGACCCTGACGCGCAGCCTTCTTTCCTTCGCGCGCCAGCAGCCCTTGAGCCCGCAGGTCACCGACCTCAACGGCCTCGCCCGCGACATGACGGAGCTGTTGCGCCGCACCCTGCCCTCCAACATCGGCATCGAATTCGTCGGCGGCGCCGGCCTGTGGACCAGCGAGATCGATCCGGGCCAGCTTCAGAACGCGCTGCTCAACCTCGTCGTCAACGCGCGCGACGCCATGCCCGACGGCGGGCGCCTGACGGTGGAGACGCAGAACGCCCGCATCGACCGCGACTATGCCGCGAGCCATGGCGACCTTGCGCCCGGGCAGTATGTGATGCTCGCGGTGTCGGACACCGGCACCGGCATGCCGCCGGACGTCATCGCCCGCGCCTTCGATCCCTTCTTCACCACCAAGGCGCTGGGCGAAGGCACCGGCCTCGGCCTCTCCATGGTCTACGGCTTCGCCAAGCAGTCCGGCGGCCATGTCGCGATCTACAGCGAGGTCGGCAGCGGCACGACGGTGAAGCTCTATCTGCCGCGCTGGGTCGGCAAAGAGGAAGAAGCGGCGCCGCGCGTCGAGCGCGGCATGCCGGCGGCGCAGAACGAGACCGTGCTGGTGGTCGAGGACGACGACGACATGCGCTTCATCGCCGTCACCATGCTGCGCTCCCTGGGCTATAGCGTGCTCGAGGCTACGCGCGGCGCCAAGGCGCTCGAGACGCTGGACGCGCACAAGGAGGTCGCGCTGCTGGTGACCGACGTGGTGCTGGCCGGGAGCATGAACGGCCGCCGTCTCGCCGAGGAAGCCACGACGCGCCGCCCCGGCCTCAAAGTGCTCTATATGTCGGGCTATACCGAGGACGCGATTGTGCATCACGGCCGGCTCGAGCACGGCGTGCACTTCATCCAGAAACCGTTCCGCAAACAGGATCTCGCGGCCAAGGCGCGCGAGGCGCTGTCCGGGCGCTAGCGGCTCATTCCGCGGCGGAACCACCCGATGTGCGACTGGACGCGCCTTGCCCACGGCCGGCAAAGCCGCCCATAACCAAGCTCTGCCATGACCGCCGACGTTCCCAAGTCCAATCCCGTATCGGCCGCCGCCTTGCCGACCTTGCTGTCGGTGATGTTCATCAACCTGCTCGGCTTCGGCATCATCGTGCCGCTGCTGCCGTTCTATGCGAAGTCGTTCCAGGCGCCCGCCTGGCAGATCGCGCTGGTGTTCTCGGCCTATGCCATCGGCGGCTTCTTCGGCGAGCCGTTCTGGGGCCGCCTGTCCGATACGGTGGGCCGCAAGCCGATCCTGATCAGCACCGTGACCGGCAATTGCCTGTGCTATCTCGCGCTCGCCTTCGCGCCCAACATCTATGTCGCATTCTTCGTGCGTCTTCTGGGCGGCATGGCAAGCGGCAATGGCGCGGTGATCCAGGGCTACATCGCCGACATCACGCCGCCCGACGAGCGCACCGGCAAGATGTCGTGGCTGGGCGCCGCCTACAACATCGGCTTCATCGTCGGTCCGGCGCTGGGCGGGTTGCTTGCCAACCCCGCCGCCGGCCATGCCGGTTTCCGCGTGCCGCTCCTGATCGCATCGAGCCTCTCGGCGACCTGCGTCGTCGGCCTCGTCCTGTTCCTGAAGGAGAGCCGCAGCCATCGCCGCATTTCGGGGCGGCCGAGCCGCTGGGCCGTGGTGGCGAGCGCGGCGCGCAATCCGGTGATCAGCCGCCTGTTCCTCGTGACGTTCCTCGCCGGCTGCGCCTTCAACGGCATCGAGTCGGTGTTCGGCCTGTGGACGCAGGCACGCTTCGGCTGGGGACCGCACGAGATCGGCTTTGCCTTCGCCGTCACCGGCATCGTCGCGGCGATCTGCCAGATATTCATCACCGGCCCGACCTCCAAGCGCTTCGGCGAGGCACGCGTGCTGACCGCCGGCATGGCGCTGACCACACTGTGCGCCTCGCTGCAGCCCTTCTCGACCGGCGGTCCGATGATCGTGACGCTGCTCGCGATCTCGGCATTCGGGCAGTCGGTGGCGTGGCCGAACGTTTCGGCGCTTCTGTCGCGCAACGTCGATTGGGAGCATCAGGGCCAATATCTCGGCCTCAACAACGCCGTCGGTTCGCTGGCGCGGCTGGTCGGACCGTTCATCGCGGCGCTGACCTTCTCCAACATCGCCGTCAACGCGCCGTTCTTCACCGCCGGCCTCCTGGTGCTGCCGGCGATCTTCTTCGCCTGGTACGCCGCGACGCATAAGAGTCGCACCGCGTTGTCCGAGCCACCGGAGGAGCCTACGCTTCCGGAATACTAGGGAGGTAAGCGGTCATGGCGGGCACGCTCAAAGGCAAGACGGCGCTGGTCACCGGCGCGAGCCGCGGCATCGGCGCCGCGATCGCCGTCCGGCTCGGCATGGAGGGCGCCAATGTCGTCGTCTCTGCCCGCACCGCCGAGAGCGGCGAGAGCCGCCTGCCCGGCACGCTGACCGAGACCGTCGACCGCGTGAAGAAGACCGGCGCCGATGTGACCTTCGTCAAGGCCGACCTCGCCCAGGCGAGCGAGCGCGAGATGCTGATCGACAAGGCGAAGGCGATCTATGGCGGCGTCGACATCCTGATCAACAACGCCGCGATCACCTATTTCATGCCGGTCGCGGAGTTCACCGAGAAGCGCTTCAAGCTGATGCTCGAAGTGCAGGTCTACGCGCCGTTCCATCTGTCGCAGCTTGTGCTGCCGGGGATGAAGGCGAAAAAGTCGGGCTGGATTGTCAATATCTCCTCCGGTGCCGGCCTGCATCCCAAGCAGCCCTACCTGGCCGGCGCGCGCGGCGGCACGGTCTACGGCCTGTGCAAGGCCGCATTGGAGCGCTTCACCACCGGTCTCGCCTCCGAGGTGCAAAGCGACGGCATCGCGGTGAACGTCGTCTCGCCCGGCCTCGTCGATACGCCCGGCGTCGCGGTGCACGGCCTGATCAACGAGCGCACCAAGGATCGCGTGCAGCCGATCGAGTTCATCGCCGAAGCGGTCTATCGCCTCGCCAGCGGCGATCCCAAGACGATGACCGGTCGCATCGACTATGCCGAGCCGTTGCTGAAAGAGCTGGGATTGAAGCCGTCGGCGCTCATCGCCTAATCCGGCACGCCGCCGCCGAGATCGAGATAGCGATAGGTCAACGCCGTATCGGTGGTCATGATCTTGTCGCCGGTCGGCGTCGGCATGATCAGCGCCGGAATGGTCTGGGTGAGGATCAGCAGCAGGTTCTTGCCGTCGGGACCCGGCCCCAGCGGAAAGACCGTCAGCTCCAGATGATGCGCGTAACCGCGCTCGTAGTTCACCGGCATGATCTGCCACAAGCCGCAGGGCCGCGACACGATCTGGCGCACCGACTCGATGGCCGCGGCGTGATAGGCCTCGGGCAGGTATTGCAGATAGTCCTCGCCGCGAAGGTCGCGCTGCACCCGAGCCGCGAACTCGCTGCCGACCAGCCGCATGCGGATGCAGGACTCGCCGTCCGGCAGGGCCTCGCACAGCAGGAAGTGGCGCAAGAAGCGCGGCGCCCGTTCGGGCCGGAACACCGCCCGGTTTGGCGCCAGTTGGCCTGCGTCAACCGGCAGCGCGCGGTAGAACGCCTCGAACTCGACGCTCAGCGACGTGCGTTCGAGCGACCCGGTGGGGACCGGTGCGATGCTGGCTTGAAACGTCATCCCGTACACTACCGATGGACATGGCCATGCTGATGGGCGCGGATGAACGCCGGGTTGATGGGCGCCTGGGTAGAACTACCCTATAGTTGGTGCCCTCGGTTCGATGACGAAGAGCGGCAGGAGGTCTCCATGATGCAACGACGTTCCAGCTGGCGGCTGGCGATCTGTGCGGCCATCGGCCTGCTGGCGCAACCCGCCGCGGCCCAGCTGACGATGTCGCCGGCTTATCCGCCGATCACACACACCGATCCCAATCAGTCGATCAAAGGCGCGCTTTGTCCGGCGAGCGCCAAGGCCAGCGGCGACGAGCCCGCGCCCGCGGGATGGAGCATCTACGCCGGCACCTTCAGTCTGCCGCTGTGGAACGTCGCGATCATGAGCAATGATGCGACGACCGACCGCCTGCTTTGCCTTTATGGCGGCTCGGTCCAGCTCTCGCTCAAGAAGATCGTGCCGAAGGGCACCTGCACGGTCAACGCAATGAAGACAGGCTTCGCCTGCAAATAGCGGGCGCTACGCCGTCGCGGCGACGATCCAGACGGCCGCATTCAGCGCGACGCGACCTTGCACGGCCTTCGCCGCCAGCGCCGGGCGCAAGCAGTCTTCGGCCGCTTCGCGCAGCTGCGGGTTCTCGCGCACGATCTTGCCGGCAGCGCCGACTTTCAGCAGCACGCTCAGCATCTCTTCCACGCCGCCGCTCGACACGGCAGTGTCAAAGGCCGCAACGGAGATTTGTCGAAAGCCCGCATTGCTCAGCGTGGCGCGGATGGTTGCCGCATCTTCGAAGCTGAATGGCGTGCGATCGACGCGATCCTTGAAACCGGCGACGCGCACCGGGAAAATATCCAGCTCGTTTTCCTCCAACGACCGCCAGCAGGCAAACGCCAGGCGGCCCGATGGCTTCATCTGGCGATGGAAAGTCGCGAAGGCCGCGACCGGATCGGCAAACGCCATCACGCCGAACCGAGAATAGATGCCGTCGACACTGCTCGGCGGCAGAGCAAGCTGCGCCGCATCGCCTTCGACGAAACGTACTTGCTGGAGGCCGGCGGCCCGCTGGCGCGCCCGCTGCAGCAGAAGCGGCGCGATATCGACGCCGACCACCTGCCCCTCCGGTCCGACCCGCTCGGCAAGCTGAAGGATGGTTTGGCCCGTGCCGCAACCGATATCGACAATCGTCTCGCCCAGCTTTGGCGCCAGTGCATCCATGGCGCGCAATCCGAGCGGCGAAAGCTGCAGGTCGATCAGCGCGGCGGCGTCGAGCCAGGCATTGGCGTGGCGGGCATCGGGCGGCATGCGCTCTCCTAAAGCCGCACGGCACCGACCGTCATCACGACCGCGACGGTATCGCCGACCGTGATGTTGGCCTTGCGCCGCACCGCGACCTTGAGCGGCAGCAGATAGGTGTCGCCCTTCGGGAACAGCGACGTCGTGAAGGTCGCCTTGCCGATCTTGGCCTCGACCGGCACCACGCCCCAGCCATAGCTCACGACCTTGGCGATGCGGCGCAGTTCCTCGACATGCTCCGGCGGGATCGGCGCATAGAAGAACGGTGCCGGGCCGCGCCATTCGATGATCCTGGTCTTGAACGTGAACCGGACCTGCGATCCCTTTCGCGCGGCCATGCGCCCACCCCTCATGCGGTCAGGGGCAGCTTACCCTCCAGGACGGTCTGTTCCAGCACCGGCTTCTCGCCCGGCTGCCAGGCCTTGGCGCGGTGCACCACGCGATAGAGCAAAGGTCCACCGTCGTCCGTCGTTGCGCGCTCGCTGGGCCGCGCGATGGCGACAAATTCGGTTTCCAGCGCCTCTGCACCGGCGCGCACTAGGCTGTATCCGTGCGCGCCCACGTCGACGAACGACAGATGCGGCGCAACTTCGGGATTGGAGTGGCTCAACGCCTCCTTCATATCGCCGCTTGCGTCATAGGCCAGGCTCGCGCGCACGCCGTGCATGACGCTCAGGTTCATCATCGGCTGTGGCGGAGCGTCCTTCGGCCGCCGCACCAGGAGCATGTGCAAGGGATCGGTATCCGGCTCCCGGAATTCATAGGCCTCGCCGTCCCCCGGCGACGAAATCGACGCGCCCACAAACTCCAGCGCGACAGGGTCATAGCTCAGCGGCGGCAGCGCCTTGGACAACACGCCCGCGTACGAGGCATGCCGGTCACCGCAAACCGAGGTCAGTCCCGTAACACCATTGGCCTTGACGAAGTCCAGGATCTCGCCACGCTCGCTGCGATAGGTGGACCAATCGACGGCTGTCAGCATCCCGTAACCCTTGCCCGGCCACTTGCCGAATTTCTCCGGCAGGTTTTGCATGTCTAGGCGGGTATCCAGCGAGCCGACGCTGTTCCCCCAGACCTTCCACGTCGCCGCGGACGTGCGCAGACGCTCCAGGAACCAGGCCTTCTGATCCTTGCCCAGCATGGTCGCCGCCGGCTTGTCCTTGCAGAAGTTGGGTATCTGCTTGTCGCCAAACGCGATAGTCTCCGGCGGCTTTCCGCCATTGTAGGTTCTGCCGGCATCCCAGATGTCCAGCGCCTCGAGCGGAAGCGCGCCTAGAAAGGTGGGCGTGGAGAAGGGGTCTGTCGCATCGTCATTGAGCGGGTGGTAAGAGCGATAGCTGCGATTGTCGGTCAGGATGAGATCGACGTTTCGGCCATAGCGAAGCTGGCGATACACCGTCAGCCCGCCGATCGCCGCCAGGTTGTTCGGCTCCTGGCCCAGACCAAATTCGTCGAACGTCGTGACCGGCGCATCCACGACCTTCGGCGCGTCGTAGGTGTTCCAGTCGCCGCCCCTGACCTTCTTCACGCGCGCCGGCTGATATTCGAACCAGGCTTGCGTAGCGGCGACTTTGCGCGTCTGAAAATTCACTAGGCCCTTTCCGAAATTGGCCAGGCCCTGAAAGCCTTGCCACGAAAATTCGTGATTGTCCCACATGCAAATGAAGGGCCAGCGCGCCCGCGCATCCTGCAGATCGGGATCGGAGAGGTACCCCCGATAGAGCGCCCGGTAGTCGTCGACATCCACGGGGATATGAAAATCGCTGATCTTCTCGCCCTTCGGGTAGCGGACGATGTCGCGGATTTTGCGCCCCAGGTAACCCTTCGTGCGGTCTTCGGGATACCAGACCATCTCATAGACGAAGTCACCGAGGTGCAGCACGAAGCCGAACTGCTCGCTGTCCGGCTTCTGCATGTCGTCGTAGATCATGCGGCGATAGGCGTTATTCCAGCCGGTGTTCTCGTCCTGGCAGCTCACGAAGGCGAACGCGACCGGTCGCGCGTCGTCCGCGGCTGGTGCGGTGCGGGTACGGCCGATGCGACTACCCAGACCTGCGGCGTCGCTGAAGCGGTACCAATAGGTGGTGGCGGGCTTGAGGCCGGCGGCGAGCACGCGGACGGTCCAATCGTTCTCCGCCTTCGGCCTGACATGCGCGGTCGCGACCACGCGCGTGAAGGCTTCGTCTTCAGCGACTTCCGCTGTGAGCGCCGGCACGCTGGTCCCCGCCGGTTCGCGCCGCGTCCACAGGATGACGCTGTCGGGCTGCGGATCGCCGGACGCGACGCCTTGCGGATAAAGATCACGGCGCTCGGTCCACGCATGCGCCGATGCGCGGACGCCCGAAGCGGTGGCCAGAACGGCGCCCAGCGCCGCAGCAGCCTTCGCGAAATCGCGGCGGCTGAGGTTCGTCGGTTTCGATGCGCGCGTCATGCGTCCCCCTGCGTCTTGAGCGCGAGGCTATGCCGTGTCGGGCCGCGCCGTCCCCGATGGCGCAATCAACTCTATGTGTAAGGGATTACTGATCGGGAATTGGCCCGACATATGACTGCCGGTCGGGATGAGCTAGCTCCGCTGGAAGTGCCAGCGCCAAAGCCAAGGGCGTGCCAATCCGGCTCACCCAGTTCAGGGAGCGCCTCCACGGCCTTGCCTCCGCCAGTAATTATAGTGCACTATATTTATCGATGATGTTTGATCATAAGGCGAGGATGAGCGTGGGAACGTCGGCTTTCAATGGGTTAGCGGCCGGGAAACGCCAAATCGAGGACCTGACGGGCACGGCTTGGTCCTTCGATCAAATCGCCGAACTGGCCAGATCGCTCAAGACCAGCCAGGGCCCCCTTGCGAACCAGCACCGCCGCGAACTGGCCGCGGCGTTCATCGCCGGGGCGTTCGCCGCCCCTGAGCAAAATGCCGACATCTATGAAGCCGCCGCGCTCGGCTGGTTCGGCGAGCCCGTGAAGGCTAAGCGGCTGGTTGCACGCGACCTGGGAAGACTGCCGCTTACGAAAGACTTCTGGACCGCCTTTTGGGATCTCATTGAGACCTCACGGCAACTCGATCCCGGTACGCTCACGATCCGCACGGCTGCCCTCGGCATGTACATAGCGCCCGAGTTTCAGCAGCGAGCAGCCGATGCCTGCTCCGCCTTTCCAGGCGTCGCTTCGATCGCGGGTCTGGGAATTCCGGATCGAATCCGGCTCGACGATCTCAAGTCATGTCCGAGCGGTTCGCTTGGCGAGCAACTCTACCGGCTCATCGTGGACAACGGATTCGACCTCGAAGTGCTCGATCGCGATGCGCTCGCGCTCAACAACTTGATCGCACCCTTGAACTATCTGAACACGCGTATCCTGTATGCGCACGATCTTTGGCACATCGTGGCCGGTTATCAACTCACCGCCTTGCACGAGGTCGGACTTTCGGCCTTCCAGCTCGGACAATTCGGCCACAACTATTCCGCCATGTTCCTGGCCGTCGTCCTGGCAAGCGCGGCATTCGGAGAACCGGAAGGATTCGATCTCCTGCTCGAGACGATTCTCGCGGGCTGGCGGCACGGCCGCGAAACGGCACCGCTGATTCTCGTGGAGTGGAATAAGGTCTGGCACAAGCCGGTCGATGCGATTCGCCGCGAGCATGGCGTGGCGCCCTTTGCGTCGCCATTTCCGCCCGATCTCTTCGAACAACTGGCGCGCCTGCAAACAGTCGCCGCTTAGACCGGGCGCCACGGCTGGATACGCCGGCGGTGCGGCGCTATAGGACGGCATGGACACGTCGGACAACACACTGGCCTCTGCGTATCCAAGGCGCGCGCGACGGAAGTTGGAGACGCGCGAGCGGATCATAAGCGCCGCGCAGCAATTGATCGGCAGTCGTGGCTACGCCGAGACGACCATGGCGGATATTGCCGCGACCGCCGACATCCATGTCACGACGCTGTTCACGCATTTCAAATCCAAGAAAGAACTCATCGCCGCGATGACGGAAGGGGCGACCGCGCAGCTGGAAATTGCCGTGCGCGGCGCGATCGGCAAGCTGCCATTTTTCGAATTCGTCCGCCTGCTCATCGGAGGCTGGGCGCGCAGCGAGCAGGAGGGCGGCGCTCGCAATTTGCGCTATGGATATGAGTTGCGCAGCGATCCGGAAATGGCTTTTAGCTGGCTTCAGTATCAAAGGCGCGAGATCTCGCTGCTAGCGGAATACGTGGCAGCCGATTACGGCCTCGACGCATCCAGCGACCTGCGTCCGGTTCTGGTTGCCAACATGGTTTCGGTCGGCAACGTCATTGCTCACGAGCGTTGGTTGGATTCAGGCGGCGCGTCCGACCTGGAACACGATGCCTTGGCCGCGCTCGATGCCTGCCAGAAACTGATAGAGCCCGCGCTTGCGGCGTCGCGCGCCTAGACTGGCGCTCCCACGGGGAATCGAACCCCGGTTTCAGCCTTGAGAGGGCCGCGTCCTAACCGCTAGACGATGGGAGCATAGGCGGTAGAGGCGGCGCTTATACCCTTGGGTCTGCGACGGGATCAAGCGAGCGGCGCATCGGCCATCAAAACCGGCAGAAAGCCCGTTCCATCAAAGACGTAGGCGGCAAGCTCGGCCACGCCATCGCCGCCCGGAACCGCGATCAGCCAGACAAATCCTGCCTCGGCGGCGCCCTCGCGGTCACGTGGCGACGGCTGCGCCCGACCGCCGGGATGGGAGTGGTAGCAGCCGACGATCGCCGTCCCGCGCAGCCGCGCGGCGTGCAGCGCCCGGAAGTGGTCGGCGGGGGCGATCTCGAAACGGTCGGTGTCTGGCGCGAGGTTGGCGGCCGGATGCAGGTCGGTTGCACGGATCGTGTCGGCGTCCCGCACCCCTGCGATCAAGCCGCAGCATTCGCGCGGAACAGCAGCGGCGGCAGCGCCCTCGATCTGTGCCCGCAAATCCGCCGGCAGGATCAGCGTGGTCACGGCCCGGCTTTGATCTTGGTGATCAGGCGGCCGTCCTCGGTGCTGACGATGTCGATCTCGTCGCCGCTCTTGGAGCGCACATGCAGGATCAACCGGCCGGGCTCGCTCGCGATGGTCAGAATCTGCGCGCCGGGCGGCAGGCTGAACAGAGCCGCGTTGGGGTTGCCCGCGGCGCGCGCGGTGCGGCCCGAGAACTTCATAATGCCGCCGACGACTAGCCCGATCAGCGCCAGGATGATAAGCGCGGACAGCACGATGACCGCGAGCCGGGCGGCCCGGAAGGTCGCCGTGTTCCTGGGATCTGCCGGCGCTTCGATGTCTGACACGACAACCTCCGACGAAAGCCCGCGCCGCGCCGTGGTCGGCGACGAGCAGGCGGGCTGGCGGCTGGACCGTTTCCTGGCCGCCGCGCTCTCCGATATCAGCCGCTCGCGCATTCAGCAATTGCTGGCCGCGGGCGCGGTCACCCAGGCGCGCCAGCCGGTCCGCGAGGCCAGCCGCCGGGTCAAGCCGGGCGAGGCTTATACCGTCTCGGTGCCGCCGCCGGCGCCGGCCGCGCCACAAGGCCAGGACATCCCGCTCGACGTCGTTTACGAGGACAAGGACCTTATCGTCATCGAGAAACCGGCCGGACTTGTCGTGCATCCGGCGGCGGGCAATCCCGACGGCACCCTGGTCAACGCCCTGATCGCGCACTGCGGCGCCTCGCTGCAGGGCGTCGGCGGCGAGGCGCGGCCCGGCATCGTCCACCGCCTCGACAAGGACACCAGCGGCCTCCTGGTCGCGGCGAAGAACGAACGCGCCATGACGAGCCTCGCCAAGCAGTTCGCCAACCACACGATCGAGCGGGCCTATCACGCCGTGGTCTGGGGTGCGCCGCGCGCCGCCGAAGGCAAGGTGGAGAGCCAGATCGGGCGCAATCCGTTCGATCGCAAGCGCATGACGGTGCTGCGCGGCGGCGGCAAGGAAGCGCGCACGCGCTATCGCGTCGTTGAAAGGTTCGGCAGCGCCGAGCGGCCCTTTGCCAGCCTGATTGAGTGCCGGTTGGAGACCGGGCGGACGCATCAGATCCGCGTGCACCTGACGCATCTCGGTCATCCGCTGATCGGCGATCCGTCCTATGGCAAGGCGCGCCAGCCGCCGCGGCCAAAGACTCCGGAGGAGGAAGCCGCGTTCAAAGCCGCCGCCGAATTCCCGCACCAGGCGCTGCACGCATATATCCTGGGCTTCCAGCATCCCAGCCTGCACAAGACGCTGCGTTTCGAGTCGAAGTGGCCGGCGGATTTCGCGGCACTCGTCGCCGCGCTGAGAACGCTTTCAGTTTAGCCGCGCGACGTCGCCGCGCGCCGGCGGCGAGCCGCTGACGAGGGTCGCGATGGAGACCTTCTCGTGCACTTCCTTGACCTCGATGTCGGCGAGCGGTTGCGTGATCGTCTCCAGGACGACGCCGGTTGCCGGATCGGTCAGGACCCGCACCTTGCGGATGACGTGCAGCTTCATGCCTGGCTGCATGTTCTGGTTGGCGCCGGCATTGAGAAAAATCTGATCGCCGGTGTTGTCTACGATCAGCGCCGACCACGGCGCGTGCTCCATGCCGAGATTGATGTGTTCCAGCGCGTGATTGACCGCGTCCTCGCAGGCCTTGCCGAGGGGGCTCTCAGCAAAGGCGCCGCCGCCGATCTGCATGCCGCTGGCATGATAGCTCTGGACGTCGAAGCCGCCCGACGATGCAGTGCCCGTCGCCGAACTGGTGTCGATGACCTGGCCCGTGGTGGTGTCGATCATGCGCAGCGTGACTTCGACGATGGCTTGCGAGCCGCTGAGGCCGATGGTGCCGGCGGCGCTGCCGAACAGCGATGGACCACCGATGCCGAACGTCGCGCCATGCGCCTTGGGATCGAACTTGGTGACGGTGCCGCGCACCAAGACACCGGCTCCGATGAGTTGACCTGGCGGCGGCGCTGTGCCCGGCGCCGCGCCGCCGGTCTGGCCCAGCGTCTGCTCCCATTGGATCTGTGCCATGGCGTTTCGTTCGGCGACGACGAAACGGCCGTCTTTCACCAGCGCTGCGGTGAGCATGGCACTGAGGCCGTCGGCGGTGGCGGCACCCCCCATGGTCTCCGCCGCTTCGAAGCCGCCGACGGCGATGGTCTTCCTCGGACCGACATAGGGCGCGCCCGCTGCGCCGGCGGTGAAAACCACCAGTGCCGCGGCAATGCAGAGATGTCGGCGCATCCGCATGCCAGCCACTATACCCCCTATTTCTTCGTCGGAGGTTGTTGATTCTCGGGCGTTTGATCGGCCGGCTTACCGCCACCGCCTTTTGTGCCCGGCGTCATGTTTTCGTAGTGGCCGTTCGGGCTGGCCTGGTTTCCGAACGCCGGATTGCCCGCGGCGGCCGGCTGGACGACGCCGGCCTGCTCGGGATGCATGGTCCAGGGATAAGGATCGGGCTGGACGTAACGCTCCGGCAGCACGAGCTTCGACATATCGACATGGGGATCGCAAGGGATCGGCTCGGGCGACAGTTCGACATGCTGGATGTAGAACTCGGCATTCGTATCGTTGCCGAAGATCGCGACTTGATTGACTGGAAACGACTGCTCGCTGCCGGCGATCCGCACCCAGCCATCGGCCGGGCCGACGGTCATGCCGGGACCTGAATTGCCCTGATCGCCGGCGCCCGCGCCGACGCGTCCGGCCACCACCTTCACGAGCGCGCAAAAATAGCCGTGCCTGCTGCCCGTATGAACCGGCGCAAAGACCTGATCGACCTCATAGCCGCGGACATGCAGCATCCTGGCGCCGACAAAGAGTTCGGACGGTTCGAGCCTTGTCCACACCCGACCGCCGGGGACACCGGTCCAGGTCAGCCACTCGTCGGCGGCGGCAAGGCCGCCCAAGGCATCCCGGCGCGTGCTGGTGAAGTCGGTCATGGGCAATTCGGACGGGGGATGACCGGGCGGCACCAGACCGGGGCGCGGGATGTGGAAATCGGCGTTGTGAACCAGGTTGGGGCTTGCAACGGCCGGAACCGACAGCACCGCAAGCATGGCGGCAGAAGCAAGAAAGCGTTGCATGCGCATGGGCTTGTGTCCTCCGAAGTACGTCCTATCCGCATCGGCTGAGCCTTCGCGGTGTTGCAATGAGCCTCGCCCCGCCGGGCCCTGACCGCGCTACCCATTTGGGTAGTGCCGGAATATTCTCATTGCAGGGACTGGACGATCTGCGCCGTGGGAAAGCCGCCGAACCCGATACGCGTGCCCCATCTATCGCTCGCCGAAAACGAGCGCGAACTCAGCGCGCTCAGCGCCTTGATCGGCCGCATCTACGAATGCGCCATCGATCCCAGCCAATGGGACGACACGCTGAGCGAAATGGGCGCGGCGCTCAGCCCGCCGGACTGGGACGTCATTCTGCTTCAGTGGGAAAAGCAAAGCCCGCCCGGTTGCCGGTTCATCGGTGCAACGCACCTCATTCCCATGGCGCGGGAAATCTACCGCACCACCTTCGCGGGACGTCATCCATGGTCGCGGCGCATGTGGTCGTTGCCGGTCGGCCGTGTCGTCGACAGCGACGAGATCATGCCGCGTTCGGAAATCCTCGAGAGCGACTTCTACAAGACATTCCTCAGCACCTGGAATCTGCAGATCGCCATCGGTGTGGTGCTCGACCGCCAGGGACCCGAAAGACTGGCGTTGACCATGCCGGGGCCCCCGGGCTACCGGATCGACGGGCTGAAGCGCGGCATTCGCCTGCTCGCGCCGCATATACAGCGCGCCGTCCGCATCAGTCGCGCGCTGGGCGAAGCCAGTCTTCGGGTCGACGCGGCGCAAAGCGCGATGGATGCCGCGCCCAATGCCATCGTGTCGTTGACGCCCGGCCTTAAAGTGATGACCAGCAATGCGAAGCTGCATGCGCTCGTCGAATCCGGTTGGGCGAAACTGTCCGACGGCGGCTTCGCGTTCACCGATCGCAAGGCGCAGCAGCAGCTCGTCGAGCTCGCTGCCGCCGCCCCGCCGACCAGTGCCGCCTTTCGCGCCACCGGACCGGACGGCAGCGACCTGGCCGTGCTCGGCGCCCGCCTGACGACGCAGACCGCCGATACGCTGGACGGCCGCATCGAGGGCGCGGGAATCATCCTGACCATCGGCATCACCACCGCCACGCCGCTGATCGCGATCGACCGGCTGGCGGCCTGGTACGGACTGACCCCTGCGGAAGCACGCCTCGCCGCCGAATTGTCAGCCGGCCGGGCCCTGGAGGATTGCGCCGCGCGCCGCAACGTCAGCATGAACGCCGTTCGCTTCCTGCTGAAGGGCATCTACCGCAAGACCGGCGACGCCTCGCAAGCCCAGCTGGTCGCCCGATTGCGGGACCTGCCGGCCGGTTAACGCCGCCGGCGGCTCTTGAAGATTTGCGAAATCGTCACCATGTCGTGCCTGGGTTGCGGCACTTTCACAAAAATGCCGTCGTCCAAAGGGGTGCCGGGGCGTTATAGACTGGCGGCACAAAAGCCACCCGCGATGCGCTTGGGCGTTGAAAGGGCGGCGAAAGGGGTCGGTTTCATGAGCAGCCGCGGTTTACCCGCTCTGCAGGGCGAAGGCGGGCTGTCCCGCTATCTCTCCGAAATCCGGAAGTTTCCGCTTCTGGAACCGGAGGAGGAGTACATGCTCGCCAAGCGTTGGAAGGAGCACGAAGACCCAACCGCGGCGCGCAAGCTCGTCACCAGCCATCTGCGCCTCGTCGCCAAGATCGCGATGGGCTATCGCGGCTATGGCCTGCCGGTCTCGGAAGTCATCGCCGAGGGCAATGTCGGCCTGATGCAGGCGGTCAAGCGCTTCGAGCCCGACAAGGGCTTTCGCCTCGCGACCTATGCCATGTGGTGGATCCGCGCGGCGATCCAGGAATACATCCTGCGCTCGTGGAGCCTGGTGAAGCTCGGCACCACGGCGAACCAGAAGAAGCTGTTCTTCAATCTGCGCAAGGCCAAGAACAAGATCGGCGCGATCGAGGAAGGCGACCTCACCAAGGAGCATGTCGAGACCCTGTCCGATCAGCTGGGCGTCACGGCGCAAGAGGTGACAGAGATGAACCGCCGCTTGTCGGGGCCGGATTCGTCGCTGAATGCGCCGCTGCGCTCGGATTCGGAGAGCGAGTGGCAGGACTGGCTGGCGGACGAGACGCTGGACCAGGAAACCCGCATGGCCGACCGCGAGGAACTGGGTGACCGCCACGCGCTGCTCACCGGCGCGATGGGCGAACTGACCGAGCGCGAGCGCGACATCATCCAGGCCCGGCGCCTGCAGGACGAGCCGGCGACACTGGAAGAGCTGTCGCAGAAATACGGCATCTCCCGCGAGCGCGTGCGCCAGATCGAGGTGCGGGCGTTCGAAAAGCTGCAGAAGCAGATGAAGAGCGCGCTCAACGACAAGCGCCCAGTGGTGATCGAAGCCTCGTCGAACTGATCATACCCGTCATGCAGGGTTGGGCGTTTCGCTTGCGGCGCAAACGCGCCTAGCGTTGCCGCCCGATTTGGAGGCGTGCATGAAACTCAAGATGTGGCAGGTCGATGCCTTCGCGGACAAGCCGTTCGCCGGCAACCCCGCGGCCATCGTGCCGCTCGAACGCTGGATCGACGACACGCTGATGCAGCGTATCGCCAACGAGAACAATCTCGCGGAGACGGCGTTCTTCGTTCCAACCGCGCCGGGCCAGTATCACCTGCGCTGGTTCACGCCCGAAGCGGAGGTCGAGCTCTGCGGCCACGCCACGCTCGCCAGCGCTTGGCTGCTGTTCGAGCAACTCGCACCCGAACTGAAGACGGTCGCGTTCCAAACCCGCTCCGGCACGCTGGTCGTCGATCGCGGCCGCGATGGGCGTCACACCATGTCGCTGCCCTCCGATCCGGTTGCACCTTATGGCGACGCGGCGTTTCCCCGGCAAATCGCCGACGCGTTGGGCTCGGCGACGGCACCGGCAACGGTTCTCAAAGGCCGCTACGCGATGGCGGTGTGGGATGATCCGCATAGCGTACGCGGTATTGCCGGACCCGGCGACGTCGCGCGCCTGCTGCATCCGCACGGCATCTGGGGCCTGATCGCGACCGCGCCGGGCGACGAAGGTTACGATTTCATCTCGCGCTTCTTCGCGCCGGAGAAAGGCGTGCCGGAGGACCCGGTGACCGGTTCGGCGCATTGCGCGCTGACGCCGTATTGGGCCAAGCGGCTGGGCAAGAAGGTGCTGAAGGCGCGGCAGGTGAGCCCGCGCGGCGGCGATCTGATCTGCGCCGACGAGGGCGCCCGCACCGTGCTCGCGGGCCCCTGCGCGCTCTACATGACGGCGGAGATTTCGGTCTAGTCTGGCGCGCATGATCCGTATCCGCCCGGGCACACGCGACGACGACGATGCGATCTGGCGCGTATTGGAACCGACGCTGCGCGCCGGCGAGACCTATCCGCAGCCGCGCGACATCTCCCGCCAGGATGCCCTGCTCTATTGGTGGAAGCCGGAGCATGCGATCTTTGTCGCCGAGGACGACGACGGCAGCATCGTCGGCACCTACTATCTCAAGCCAAACTCGACCGGACCGGCGGCGCACGTCGCCAATTGCGGCTACATGACCTTGCCGGAAGCGGCGGGTCGCGGTGTCGGCCGCGCCCTCTGCATGCACTCGCTGGATGAGGGGCGACAGCGCGGTTTTCGCGGTATCCAGTTCAATCTGGTCGTCGCCACGAACACGCGCGCCCTGCATCTGTGGCAGTCCTGCGGCTTTCAGATCGTCGGCCGCTTGCCGGGCGCCTTCGCGCACCCGACGCAGGGCTATGTCGACGCCTTCGTGATGTTCCAGACGCTGTGACTACTGCGGGCTGTCCCAGCCGTATTTGAGGATCAGCGACAGCGTCCATTGCTCGCCCAGGAGCGAGCGCGCATCGTCGAGCTTCCAGCCTGCGGCCGTCTTCTCGAAATAGAAGTGGATCTCGTTCGGCGTCTTCTCGTTCTTGAACTTGGCGATCACGACCATGCGGTTCGGCGCGTTCTCGACCGGCGCCTTGGTGACCACGACATTGCTGATCGTGCCGTCCTGGGCGTTCATCCAGAAGCTGAAATCGATGCGCCCGACCTCGCCGCCGGCTTCCTTCGAATCGAGCTTGAACAGCGCGTCGAGGCGCGGCGTGTAGATGTCGTCCGGCTCCGGCCTTTTCCCAACCGTCGTCGTGTAGATTTGCTTCACGAATTTCAGCGGGTCGTCGATCTTGGTCGCAGCACCGGCGGGCTGGGCGATAAACGCCGCGACGAGGACGGCGGCAAGCAGGCGAAAGGACATGGCATTCCCCCAATGTGTCGCATGCAATGCTAATTCATTGACCGGTAACCGGCGACTCCCTAAAAGGAAAGCGGGCCACGCCGCCCCAACGCGGCGCGAACATTCTGGAAGGAATGTCGATATGACCGGTAATACGCCGGCCGTGCGCCCTGCACGGCCTTTTTTTTCGTCCGGACCCTGCGCCAAACGGCCGGGATGGACACCGCAGGCGCTGAACGACGCGCTGATCGGACGCTCGCACCGCTCCAAGCCGGGCAAGGCGAAGCTGAAGGACGCCATCGACCGCACCAAGGCGCTGCTCGGCATTCCCGCCGACTACCGTGTCGGCATCGTGCCGGCCTCTGACACCGGCGCCGTGGAGATGGCGCTGTGGTCGCTGCTGGGCCCGCGCCCCGTCGACTGCTTCGCCTGGGAGAGCTTTGGCGAGGACTGGGTCACCGACACGCTCAAGCAGCTCAAGATCAAGGACAGCCGGGTGCTGAACGCGCCCTATGGCGAGCTTCCCGACCTCACCAAGGCCGATCCGACGCATGACATCGTGTTCCTGTGGAACGGCACGACCAGCGGCGTGCGCGTGCCGGACGCCGACTGGATCAAGAAGGACCGCGAGGGCCTGACGATCTGCGACGCGACCAGCGCGGCCTTCGCGATGGACCTGCCGTGGGACAAGCTCGATGTCACGACCTTCTCCTGGCAGAAGGTGCTGGGCGGCGAAGCGGCGCACGGCATGCTGGTGCTCAGCCCGCGCGCGGTGCAGCGGCTCGAGACTTACACGCCGCCATGGCCGATGCCGAAGATCTTCCGCATGACCAAGGGCGGCAAGATCGTCGACGGCATCTTCGAGGGCGAGACGATCAACACGCCGTCGATGCTGGCGCTGGAGGATTATCTCGACGCGCTGACCTGGGCCGAAGGGCTTGGCGGCCTCAAGTCGCTGATCGCGCGCAGCCAGGACAATCTCGGCGTGCTCGACCGCTGGGTGCGGACGTCCAGCTGGGCCGCGTTCCTGGCGCGCGAGCAAGGCACGCGCTCGAACACCAGCGTCTGCCTGAAGGTCGTCGATCCGTGGTTCCTAAGCCTCGGCGAAGACGCGCAGGCCGATGCCGCGAAGAAGATCGCCACGCTGCTCGAGAAGGAAGGTGTCGCGTTCGATGCCGCCGGCTATCGCTCGGCGCCGCCGGGCCTGCGCATCTGGTGCGGCGCGACCGTCGACAAGGCCGATCTCGAAGCATTGACGCCCTGGCTCGACTGGGCCTGGGCGCAGGTGAAGCCGGCCTAACGGAGGCGCCCGTGGCGTTCGAGCCGCAAAACGCTTTGGAGGCGGCACTGGCGAAAGCGGTGACCGATCCGCTGGCGCGGCCGGATTTCTACCGGCTGCTGATGGAGAGTGACCTGGTGGTACTGGGACGCAAGTCCGGCGAGCCGCCGTCATTCAACATCGCCACCATGCGCCACAACGGCCGCGAGTTCCTGCCGGTGTTCAGCGCCTTGCAGCGCTTGACGGCGTTCGCCGGCGAGGGCCGCGATCATTTCACCATCGACGGCCGCACCCTGTTCGAGACGACGCGCGGCGCGCATGTCGCGCTCAACCCCAATTGCGAATGCGGCAAGGTATTGATGGCGCCGGAAATCGCCTATTGGCTCGATCCGTCGGCGCGGGCACGGCGGCGCCTGAAGGATGCCGAGGTGCGCATCGCCGAACCGGCGGCACCGCCGCGCAAGCTGATCGAGGCTCTGCGCCTGTTCTTCGCCAATCGCGGCAGCGTGCAGACCGCCTATCTCCTCGAGGCGACCCCGCTCGACGGCAGCGAGCCGCCGCATCCCCTGATCGGAATCGAAACCCAGGACGACTGGATGAAGATCGCGCGCGAGGTCAGCGAGTTGGCCGCCGCGATCGCGCCGGAGACCATCATCGATCTCGTCTCGGTCGATCCCAGGCAGCCATCCGACGGCGTCGCCGCGCGCCTGACGCAGACCCTGCCCTTCTATCGCAAATCCGCCACGCCGAACTGAAAGCCAAGGAAATCGCCATGCCCAAAGTCCTGATCGCCGACAAGTTGTCGCCCGCCGCCGTCGCCATCTTCAAGGAACGCGGCGTCGAGGCCGATGTGAAGACCGGTCTCGCCAAGGACGAATTGCTGAAGATCGTCGATCAGTATGACGGCATCGCGATCCGCTCCGCGACCAAGGTCACCGCCGAGGTGATCAAGGCGGCGAAGAACCTGAAGGTCGTCGGCCGCGCCGGCATCGGCGTCGACAACGTCGATATCCCGGCGGCGACCGCGGCCGGCGTCATCGTGATGAACACGCCGTTCGGCAACTCGATCACCACGGCCGAGCACGCGATCTCGCTGATGCTGGCGCTGGCGCGCGAGCTTCCCGCCGCCAACGCCTCGACCCAGGCCGGCAAGTGGGAGAAGAACCGCTTCATGGGCGTCGAGATCACCGGCAAGGTGCTGGGTCTGATCGGCGCCGGCAATATCGGCTCGATCGTCGCCGACCGGGCGCGCGGATTGAAGATGCGGGTCGTCGCGTTCGACCCCTATCTCTCGGCCGAGCGGGCGCAGGATATCGGCGTCGAGAAGGTGGAGCTCAACGATCTTCTGGCGCGTGCCGATTTCATCACTCTGCACGTGCCGTTGACGGCCGAGACCAAGAACATTCTGTCGGCCGATGCGATCAACAAGATGAAGAAGGGCGTGCGCATCATCAATTGCGCGCGCGGCGGCTTGATCGACGAGAAGGCGCTGAAGGCGGCGATCGACAGCGGCCACGTCGCCGGCGCAGCACTGGACGTGTTCGAAGAAGAGCCGGCGACGGCCAATGTCCTGTTCGGCAGCGACAAGGTGGTGGCGACGCCGCATCTCGGCGCCTCGACCAGCGAGGCGCAGGAGAACGTCGCCCTGCAGGTCGCCGAGCAGATCGCCGACTATCTTCTCACCGGCGCGATCACCAACGCGCTCAACATGCCGTCGATTACCGCCGCCGAGGCGCAGAAGGTGCGTCCGTGGATCTCGCTGGCCGAAAAGCTCGGCTCCTTCGTGGGTCAGGTGACCGACACCAGCATCAAGGGCGTCGCGATCCTGTACGAAGGCGTCGCGGCAGAGCTCAATCAGAAGGCGCTGACCCAGGCGATCCTTGCCGGCATGCTGAAGCCGACCCTGTCGGGTGTGAACATGGTCAACGCCCCCGTGGTCGCCAAGGACCGTGGCATCAAGGTGAGCGAGACGCGTCAGCCACAGCAGGGCGCCTATGAAGGCTATATCAAGGTCACGGTCGATCTCGGCGGCACGACGCGGCGCGTCGCGGGCACCGTGTTCTCCAACGGGCGGCCGCGGCTCATCCAGATCAAGGACATCGACCTCGACGCCGAGTTCGCGCCAAACATGCTCTACATCGTCAACGAGGATAAACCGGGCTTCATCGGCAAGCTCGGCACCATGCTGGGCGACGCGCAGGTGAACATCGCCAACTTCAACCTCGGCCGCAGCGCGCCGGGCGAAGAGTCCATCTGTCTGGTGGAAGTCGACGGCGGCGTGGACGAAAAAGTGCTGGGCGAAATCCGCAAGCTCCCCTGGGTGCGCCACGCCAAGCCGCTTGTTTTCTGAGCTTTCGACCCTAGGTCAGGACCGGCGTCGGAGGGCAAGTGCATGGTTCCGGATCAGGCGATTTATGTTCCCTGGGGCATCTGGGTTGTGACCTGGGTTGCCGCGGCGGTGTGGGCGAACCGCACCGTCGGCCAGCCGCCCATCGGCAGCCAGACGTTCTATCGCCTGGTGGAGTACGCCGGCTTCGCCTTGCTCTTGTTCTACGCGGTGCGGCGCACGCATGACGGCCACTTCGTGCCAGCGTTCGGCGGCAGGCAGTTGTGGGTGCTACCCGATGAGATCAAATGGGCGATGGTCGGCGTCGCCTCCCTGGGCTTTGCCTTCTGCTGGTGGGCGCGCATCCACCTCGGCCGGCTGTGGTCGGGGTCGGTGACCCGCAAGGAAGGCCACCGTGTGATCGACACCGGGCCCTCCGCCATCGTGCGGCATCCGATCTACACCGGCATCATCGCGGCGGCGCTAGCGACCATGGCGGTCCGCGGCACCGCGACGGCCGCCACCGGCGCGGCGCTGATCGTCTTCGGCTACATCCTCAAGGGACGCCTCGAAGAGCGCTTCCTGCGCGGCGAACTCGGCACCGAGGCGTACGACGCCTACGCTCGCAAGACACCGATGCTCGTGCCGTTCGTCGGGCTTTAGACCGTATCGAAATACTGCACGTCGGGGCGGCCGGCCATCGACGGGCCCATTTTGGGGCCGATGCTGCGGAAGTGGTCGGACTTGCCGTGGGCCTCGAGCGCCGCCTGGTCGGCATAGATCTCCATCACGACATAGGTCGTGGGCTCCGATTTCGACTTGCAGAACTGATAGACGAGGTTGCCCTTCTCGTTGGCGCGCACCGCCGCCATCATTTCCTTCGCCACGGCCTCGAACGCCTCGTTCGTGCCTTCCTTGATCTTGATCGTCGCGACGACACCCACGGCCATGTCTTCCTCCCGATTGTTAGCCAGTAAGCAACGTAAACCGGAGTTAACCGTGGCGCCAAGCGCCTTTAACCGGTCTTAACCCGGCGTGCGTCACTGTTGCGCCACCACGGCCCGCCGTGGCGTTGGGGAAACTATGTTCGTCGCGAAGCCGACCAGAGCCGCCAGAGCGCGCGCGCCGACGCGCGGGCAGAAGCTCGTCCAGGATCAGCTCGCGCTTGCCCTGCGCAATCTGTTGCCCAATGCCTGGCTGATGCCGGCGCTGTCGGCCGTCGTCTGCGTGATGTTCCATCAGTGGATTGCGGTCTCGCACCTGATGCTGTGGTTCGCGCTGGTGACGCTGGCCTGCGTGCCGCTGGCGATCGTCGGACGGCGCTACGGCAACGCCGACAACGAGACCGACCGGCCGCAGCGGCGCGTCGTGATCGCGACCGTCTCATATTTCCTCTTCACGCTGAGCTGGGCCTCGCTTGGCTTCTTCCTGTGGGTGCCGCACAACGACCTGCCTTGCCTGATCGTCATCATGCTGCTGGCGTGCACCGTGGCGGGCAACGGCGCGCTGGTCGGCGCCAGCCGGCCCCTGACCTTCGTGTCCTATGGCAGCTACGGCGCGGTGCTGGTGGCGGCGCCGCTGCAATCGGGCGGCCTGGTCTATAACGGCATCGCGGTGCTGGCCGTGCTCTACATCGGCTACATGATGTTCATGTCGCGGCAGATCTACCTCACGGCGCGCGACATGCTGCTGCTGCGCTACGAAAAGAACGACCTGATCGACGCTCTGGCGCGTTCCAAGGAAGAGTCCGACATCGCGCGCGAGAACGCCGAAGCGGCGAGCCGCGCCAAGTCGCAGTTCCTCGCCAATATGAGTCACGAATTGCGCACGCCGCTGAACGCGATCCTGGGCTTCTCGGAGATGATCACCTCGCGGCTCTTCGCGCATGTGCCGGAGAAGCAATACGAGTATGCCGGGCTGATCCACAGCTCGGGTCATCACCTCCTGACGCTGATCAACGACATCCTGGACCTCGCCAAGATCGAGGCCGGCAGCTGGAGCTTGCGCGAGAGCGAGATCGCGCTGGGCGCGCTGATCGCCGACGCCTGCGCGATGATCGAGCCCAAGGCGGCGGCGGGCGATTGCGTGATCGTGGCGCAGATCGATCCGGCACTGCCTAAGGTGATCGCGGACGAGCGCGCCCTGAAGCAGATCCTGCTCAATCTCGCATCCAACGCCGTCAAATTCACCCGCGCCGGCGGCTGCATCACCTTGTTCGGGCGGATCGAGCCGTCGGGCGAGGCCTGCTTCGGCGTCCGCGACACCGGCGTCGGCATCGCGCCCGACGACATCGCCCGCGTGTTCGAAAGCTTCGGCCAGGGCCGGCACGACGTGGTCGCGGCCGACAAGGGCACCGGTCTCGGCCTTCCCATCGTGAAGGGCCTGATCGAAGCGCATGGCGGGCGCATCGCGCTGGAGAGCCAGGTCGGCGAAGGCACGACGGTCACCGTCTACCTGCCGGCCAACCGCGTGTGCGGCGCAGCGGCGCTGAAAGCCGCGTCCTAGAGGCGCAATTCCATCACGTCAACGTCGACGCGGAAGTCGGGGCGTAGCACGCGCTCGACCGAGAACGCGTATTTGAAGCCGACGCGATCATAGAGCGCGCGTGCGTGCCGATTGGTCCGCACCACGGCCAGCCGCAGGCTGCGCCCGCCCTTGCTTACGACATGCGCGCGGATCGCCTCGATAAGGCGGCGCGATAGTCCGGTGCCACGCACCGACCACGCCAGGAAGATGAGGCCGAGGAACCAGGTGCCTTCCTCGGGATAGTCGCGGATCACATCGATGACGGCGAGAAGCTGGGCACCGTGGTGGATGGTATAGACGAACTTGTCGGCATAGCTTTTCCCGTCCGGTAATTCCTTGATCAGGTTCCGTGCCTCGCCCGCGTCCGGCGGCGTACCTTGCACCAACAAGAAGTAACCGGGATCGCTTTCGAACAGCGCCTGGATCGCGGGGAGATCGGCTTCCCCGGCCAAGGCGATGTCGAGGCCCCCGGCCCCGATATGTGTCATTGACCCTTGTAGCTGCCCGCCCGCTTGTCGAAGAAGGCGCCGACCGCCTCCTGGTGGTCCTCGGTGAGATGCGCCAGCGCCTGATAGGCCGCCGACATTTCCATGATGATATCGAAGCTGACGTTCTGGCCCTCGCGCATCATCCTTTTTGTCATGCGCAGCACATCCGGCGGCTGGCGCGCGATCTTGGCGGCGAGGGCGCGAGCCTCATCCATCAGCGACGCGGCCGGCACGACGCGGCTGACGAGGCCCCAGGCGAGCGCGGTCTGCGCGTCGATGGTGTCACCGGTGAAGAACAACTCGGCGGCGCGGGCATGGCCGATGGTGCGCGGCAGGATCCAGGAGCCCCCGTCGCCCGGCACCAGGCCGATGCGCAGGAACGTGGCGCCGAAGATCGCATTGTCGGCGGCGAGCCGCATATCGGCGAGGCAGGCGACATCGTTACCGAGCCCGATGGCAGGACCGTTGACCGCCGCAATCAGCGGGACTTCAAGATGCCACAGGCTTTTGACGATGCGATGAATGCCGTTGCGGTAACGCTCGCGGATGTGGACGCCGGCGCCGGCGAAGCTGCCGGAGCGCTCGCGCATCGCCTTGACGTTGCCGCCGGCGGAGAAGGCGCTGCCCGCGCCGGTGAGAATGGCGCAGCGCACCTCGCGGTCGGCATTGATCGCGGCGCACGCCTCGCCGAACAGCGGCCCGTCACCCTCCTCGCCCAAGGGATTGCGGCTCTCGGGCCGGTTGATCGTGAGCGTGACGACGGGACCGGATTTTTCGACCAGCAGGGCGGACATGATTTCTCCGAAAAACAGCGTGAACAGAAGGTTATCACCGATCCGAAAACAAAGCGAAAAGCTCCATTAACGGATGCGGGATCACACTCTCCGTAAGGAGACCTATGTGACGCATTTATTGGCATCGCTGGCCAGCACGATCAAACGCGCCGGCGCGGAGCTTGTGGAGTTCCGGGACGGCATCATCCGTTCCCTGTTCCCCAAGACGCCGGCCGAGTTGCGCCTGGTCGACGACCAGCTGGCGATGGCGCGCAATGCCACCCGGGCAAATGTCTATGTCCTGCCGCTTGGCGCGGCGTTTATCGCGCTCTCCGCCATCAAGTATGTCCCGCTGTGGCGCGTGATCGGCTGGCCGCTCCTGATCACTGCGATCTGGGTGGGCGGCGAGTTCTACTATCGCCACCTGCTGCGCATCGCCGACCATTCGCCTGCCGACATTTCGCGCCGCGCTCGGACTTATGCGCGGCTGACGCTGGCGCAGAGCATCGCCTGGTGCGGCATGGCCGTGGCGCTGTGGACGCCGGGCCAGGTTCCCTTCCAGGGCTTCCTGCTGCTGATCATCGCCTGCTCCTTGTCGGGCTGGAGTTCGATGGGGGCGTTTCATCTGGCGTCGGCCGCGGCCGGCATGCCGCCCTATCTCATCGCGCTGGTGGCCATGCCCGTTGCCAGCACGCGGCCAGGCACCGCCATCCTGGTCCTGCTCTGCATCGGGTTCTGGCTGCTGATGCGCACGCTCCTGATGGCGAACTACGCCACGCGCCTGCGCATGCTGAAGCTCGAGCATGAGCGCGGCGGGCTGATCGACAAGCTGAAATCGGCGAAGGAGGATTCCGACGCGGCGCGGCTGCGCGCAGAGTCGGCAAGCCACGCCAAGTCGGCGTTCCTGGCCAATATGAGCCATGAATTGCGCACGCCGCTGAATGCGATCCTGGGCTTTTCGGAGATCATCCACACCAAGGCGATGGGCTCCGACGCGGTCGACCAATATGCCGAGTATGGCGGCTATATCCACGGCTCGGGCGAGCATCTGCTGTCGCTGATCAACGACATTCTGGACCTGGCCAAGATCGAAGCCGGGCGGCTGACACTGCGCGAGACCGAGATCGACTTGCGCGCTTTGATGGAAGACACGGCGCGGATGATGAGCGCCAAGGCGCAAGCGGCCGAGCTGGCGCTGGCGGTCGAGGTCGACCGCGACTTCCCCAACGTGTTCGCCGACGAGCGGGCGCTGCGTCAGATGCTGGTCAATCTCGCGTCGAACGCGATCAAGTTCACGCCGCCGGGCGGACGTATCATCGCCTTCGCCAATGTCATGGCCGATGGCGCGCTCGCTTTCGGCATCGACGACACCGGCGTCGGCATCGCGCCGGAGGAGCACGACAAGGTGTTCGAGAGCTTCGGCCAGGGCCGCCACGACGCGGTGCTGGCGGACAAGGGCACCGGCCTTGGCCTGCCGATCGTCAAGGGCCTCGCCGAGGCGCATGGCGGCCGCGTGATGCTGAACAGCGTGCGCAACGAAGGCACGCGGATCACGATCATCCTGCCGGCAAGCCGGGCGCGCGTGCGTGCTTCGGGGCTCGCTTTCGCTCGCACCTCAGCATGACGAAACCATCTCGATCGTCGTCATGCTGAGGTGCGAGGATGAAGCCCGAGCCCCGAAGGATCAGCTCAGCGCTGCATAGCGCTTCAAGTGATGATCGGTGTTGCCGAACAGCGTGTCGATCATCGTCAGGCGCTTGAAGTAGTGGCCGACGTTCAGCTCGTCGGTCATGCCGATGCCGCCGTGGATCTGCACCGCCTGCTGGCCGACGAAGCGGCCGGCCTTGCCGATGGTGACCTTGGCCGCCGACGCCGCCTTGGCGCGCTCGGCCTCAGCTTCGCCAAGCTTGAGCGTGACCATCAGCGTGATCGAGACCGACTGCTCGTAGTTCACGAACATGTCGACCATGCGGTGCTGCAGCACCTGGAACTTGCCGATCGGAACGCCGAACTGCTTTCGGGTCTTGGAGTACTCGACCGTCGCATCGGTCAGCACCTTCATGCAGCCCGTGGCCTCGGCGCAGATCGCGGCGATGGCCTCGTCGGCGACCTGCTCGATCAGCGCCAGACCGCCATCGGCGGGGCCGATCTGGTTGGCGGCCGGGACTTCGACGTTCTCGAGCGTCACTTCCGAGGCGCGCAATGAGTCGACCGTCGGATAATCGCGCAGCGACACGCCCTTGGCCTTCTTGTCGACCAGGAAGATGCTGACGCCGTCCTTGTCGCGCTGGCCACCGGCGGTGCGCGCCGTAACGATCAGCGTATCGGCCCAAGGCGCGCCGAGCACGACCGCCTTCTGGCCGTTCAGCACGTAATTGCCGCCCTGCTTCTTCGCCGTGGTCGTGAGATCGGCGAGATTGTAGCGGCCCTTGGGCTCAGCGAAGGCAAAAGACATCAGCGACTCGCCACCCGCGATCTTGCCCAGCCATTCGGATTTCTGCGCCGCGCTGCCGCCGCGGTTGATCAGGCCGCCGCCGATCACGACGGTGGGCACGTAAGGCTCGACGACCAGCGCCTTGCCGAACTCTTCCATGATGATCATGGTCTCGACCGCGCCGCCGCCGAGGCCGCCATGCTCCTCCGGGAGCGCCGCTGCGAGCAGGCCGAGCTCGGCGAACTGCTTCCAGTGATTGGGATCGCGGCCGGCGTCGTTGCGCGTGAATTTGCGCCACTGCTCGAACTTGTAATTGTCCGCCAGATATTTCGAGACGGAATTGCGCAGGAGCGTCTGCTCTTCAGTGTACGAGAAATCCATCGGTGCGTTTCCTAATTTCGTTTGCTTGCAGCGGTGCGGGACAGCTGCCCACTCTACCGCTTGGCGGTCCCCCCTCCCCCGCAACAGCGGGGGAGGAAAGGCACCTGCTAGAGTCCCAAAACGGCCTTGGCGATGATGTTGCGCTGGATTTCGTTGGAGCCGCCGAAGATCGAGGTCTTGCGCATGTTGAAGTAATGCCCCGCCTCGCCGAGCGCGTAGTCCGGCCCGATGAATTCGTTGGCGCCGAGGCCGCGTTCGTTGGGATAGGCGTAATAGCCGATCGCCTCGACCGTGAGCTCGGTGATGCGCTGCTGGATCTCGGTGCCGCGGATCTTGAGGATCGAGCTTTCCGGGCCGGCCATGTGGCCCTTGGACTCCTGCGCCAGCGTGCGCAGCTCGGTGTATTCCAGCGCCGCGAGATCGATCTCGAGATCGGCGATCTTGCGCGCGAAATCCTCGTCGTCGACCAGGGGCTCGCCGTTCAGCGTCTCGGCCGCCGCGATCTCCTTCAGGCGCGACACCGCCTTCTTGGAGCGCGCCACGCCGGCGATGCCGGAGCGCTCGTTGACCAGGAGGAACTTGGCGTAGGTCCAGCCCTTGTTCTCCTCGCCGACGCGGTTCTCAACCGGCACCTTGACGTTGTCGAAGAAGACCTCGTTCACCTCATGCGCACCGTCGAGCACGATGATCGGCTTGACGGTAATGCCGGGCGTCTTCATGTCGATGAGGAGGAAGGTGATGCCTTCCTGCTGCTTGACGTTCGGGTCGGTGCGGACGAGGCAGAAGATCCAGTCGGCGAACTGCGCCAGCGTGGTCCAGGTCTTCTGGCCGTTGACGACGTAGTGGTCGCCTTCGCGCACGGCCTTGGTGCGCAGGCTGGCGAGATCGGAGCCCGAGCCCGGCTCGGAATAGCCCTGGCACCACCAATCCTCGCCCGAGAGGATGCGCGGCAGGAATTTCTTTTTCTGCTCGTCATTGCCGTAGGTGAAGATCACCGGCGCGACCATGTTGAGGCCGAAGGGCAGCGTCGTCGGGGTCTCGGCGTTGGCGCACTCTTCATTAAAGATGTAGCGCTGGGTGACGTTCCAGCCTGTGCCGCCGTACTGCTTCGGCCACAACGGCGCGACCCAGCCCTTCTTGTAGAGAAGCTTGTGCCAGGCGAGATAATCTTCCTTGGAGCGATCGGCGCCCTCCATGTCGCCCAGGCCCTTGGGCAGCTTCTCCTTCGCCTCGGCGATGAAGGCGCGCACCTCCTTGCGGAAGGCTTCTTCTTCGGGCGAAAAGGTCACGTCCATGGGCGGCTCCCGTCGGCTATTTCGACATTTTGTCAGGGCATGATAGCGGGCGCGCGCGGCCCTGCAAGCACGACTGTCGCAGTGCGCGATTTACCGCACGACTCTTGTACTTCAAGGCTTGGCGGAACGGATCGCTTCGTGGTGGCGGATGACTTCGGTGACGATGAAGTTGAGGAATTTCTCGGCGAAATCGGGATCGAGCTTGGCGGTGTTGGCGAGCTGGCGCAGGCGAGCGATCTGCTGCTCCTCACGCGACTTGTCGGCCGGCGGCAAGCCGTGCGCCGCCTTGTAGACGCCCACCGCCTGGGTGCACTTGAAACGCTCGGCCAGCAGATGGATCAGCGCCGCGTCGATATTGTCGATGCTGTCGCGCAGGCGCAGCAATTCGGGATCGGCCATGACAAGCCCCTTAAGTCCGTGGGGTCAGTCTTAGCGACGCGGCGGTTTGACAGCAACAGCCTCAGCATCAAACATCCGCCCCGACCAATTCCGAGGGGCATGCGATGAAGGACCTGTTCTCCCTGGCCGGCAAGACGGCGCTGATCACCGGCGGTTCGCGCGGCATCGGCAAGATGATTGCCGAAGGCTTCCTGCACCAGGGCGCCCGGGTCTACATCTCGGCGCGCAAGGGCGGCGCCCTCGAGGAGACCGCCAAGGAGCTATCCAAGATCGGGCCTTGCACCGCGATCGTGCTCGACGCCTCGGGCGCGGAGGGCGCCAAGAAGATGGCCGAGGCGTATCTCAAGCACGAGAAGACGCTCGACATCCTGGTCAACAATGCCGGCGCCGCCTGGGGCGCGGATTTCGACGCCTTCCCCGAGAGCGGCTGGGACAAGGTCATGGACCTCAACGTCAAGACGCCGTTCTTCCTGACCCAGGCGCTGCATGGCGCGCTGAAGGCAGCGGGCACCAAGGAGCGGCTGGCCAAGGTGATCAACATCGCGAGCGTCGACGGCATCTCGGTCAACATGCAGGAGACCTATTCCTATGCGGCGTCGAAGTCGGGCCTCATCCACCTGACCAAGCGCATGGCGATGCGGCTGATCCGCGACAATATCGGCGTGACCGCGATCGCGCCGGGCGCCTTCGCCTCCGACATGAACCGCGACGCGCGCGACCATGGCGACATGGTGTCGAAAGCGATCCCGTCGCGCCGCATCGGCACGACCGAGGACATGGCGGGCGCCGCGATCTATCTCGCCTCGCGGGCGGGCGACTATGTCGTGGGCTCGACCATCATCGTGGACGGCGGCGTGACGTATTCGCGCGGCTAGGCTCGCGCGGTCTCCTGCCATTTGGTCTCGTTCACGGCGAAGATCGTCAGCCAGAGCGCGAGACTGACTTCGGCGACGAACGAGACCAGCAGCAGGTAGGGAACGTCCGGCAGCGGCAGGAACAGCCCGAAACTGTCGAACTGATAGACCGCGCCCGCCGCCATCATCAGCACGCCGAGGATGCGGGGCAGGAAGCCGCCGCGCAGGATCAGATAGCCGTTGAGCGCGCAGAACACGCCGAAGAAGCACAGGCTGGTGCTGAACACATAGGGAAAGAGCTTGATCGCGCCGCGCGCCAGCGCCTGCAGTTGATGGGCGTCGAACGCCGCGTGATATTCGGGCAGCGTGAAGATCAAAAGCGGTGCGATGTAGTTGACGAGGTTCATCGCCTCGATCGTCGTCGAGATCGTGATGAAGACCAGCGCCAACAGCGCGATGCGCCGGTTCACAACCTTGAGCAACTCATAGAGCATCACGCCCATCGGCGGATTGCACAGCACCGTGACGACGGCGGCGGAGAAGCCGAGCCGGTAGTAAAGCTCGTGCGCGACGAGATTGGCCGCGGTCTGCGCCATGTCGGCCGGGACGATGAGCTGCGCGCGCACGCGCATATAGGCGAAGATCGCGCAGGCCGTGATCGCCAGATAGAACGCTCCGGCGATGCGCGCGAGCAGGCGCGGGTTCGTGGTCAAGCTGGCCATCATCGTCCTCCGCCGGCAGCGCGAGCGCCTAGGCTAGCCCCGTACGGAACGGACACGCCATGACCACAGGTATCAGCGTCCTGGCCGATGGTAACAACGATCAAGCGCGCCGCAGCGCTGCCATGCCGATCCCGGCGCCGATCAGGAGCGTGCCGGCGACGCGGTCGGTGATGCGGGCGAAGCGGGGCTCGGCGGCGAGATGCGCGGCGCGGCCGGCAAGCAGCGCATAGAAGAGCTGCACGACAAACTCGATGACGAGCGAGGTCACGGTCAGGATCGCGATCTGCGGCGCCAGCGCGGCGTGCGGGTTGATGAACTGCGGCACCAGGGCGGTGAAGAACACCAGCGCCTTGGGGTTCGACATCTGGAGGATGAAGCCGTTGAGGAAGAGCCGCGCGCCGGGCACGGGCGCCGCGTCGGCGGCGCGGACCGAGAGCGTCTTGGACTTACCGAGGAAGGCGCTGACGCCGAGCCAGACGAGATAAGCCGCGCCGATCCACTTGATCGCGAAGAAGAGGTCGTAGGACGCCATCAGGATGGCGCCGACGCCGGTCGCCGACAGGATGAAGTAGGCTGTGTTGGCCGCAAGGATGCCACCGATCGACCAGATCGCACGCGGCGCGCCGCGGGTGAGCGCCTGGCTCAGCACCAGCAGCACGGCCGGACCTGGCGTGAGGCACAGCGCGAACTCGACCAGAAAAAAGGCGCTCCAGATTTGCCAGGTCATGGCTTGCCGCTGAACTGGCGGGCGAGGCCCGCGAAGGGCGCGTCGACGTTGAAATAGGCGCTGCGCGCCTCACCGGTCTGGTCGTCCTTGCCTTCGAGCAGGTCGATCTGGTGGCCGTCATGGTTGAGCAGCGCCTGCCGCTCCTCCTTGAAGCCGAGCATCGAGAGGATGAAGCCCTCCTCGCTCAGCGTAACGACGACATAGGCGGTGTCGAGCGATTTTCCATCGCCGCTGTTGCGGAGCGATTCCGCGAGGCCGCGGGCGATCGCCGCTTCGCGGTCGGCGCCGGCCGTGTCGCCGGCCTGCTTCAGGCAATCGCTAACCACGAAATGCATCGGGATGGTCACATAGTTGATCTTGAACATGGCGCGGGCCGATGCGACGGCGGTGGTGCAGTCCTTCGCCTGGAACGCCTGCCAGGCGGCGGCGAACAATGGACGGGTCTGCATGGCATAGGGGTCATAGGTCGCCGATTGGACATAGGCGAGGCGCAGCGCGGTGTAATCGACGGTCGCGTCGCCGGCATCAGCGCGGGCAACGAGGTCTTCATACGTCGGCGCGTCAGCGGCGGACGCGCCGGAGGCGAGCACGGCAGCAAGGCAAAGAACGGCAAGACGCATGACGATCCCCCGGGGGCAGAAACGATCCCGCGTTCACGCTCGCCGGGCAATTCGTCCATATTGCGGCCGCCCAGGCGCAAAACACTCGATCTTGATCATTGTTTGCAGGATTCGGCCCAATTCTCCCCGGGGCTCACAACACCCGCTCCGTCTGCCAGATCGCTTCGATGTTGTTGCCCTCGGGGTCGAAGAGGAAGGCCTCATAGCTGGTGGGGCGGCGGTAGCCGGGCGGGCCGTTGTCCTTGCCGCCGAGCCGCAGTCCCGTCTCATAAAACGCATCCACCGCCGCCGGCGTGTCGGCGCGGAAGGCGACGTGGAGCCGAAGCTCGGTGGCCTTCGCTCGCCAGTCCGCCGGGCCCTCGCCAATCCAGAGGCGGATCGCCGTGCCGGGGCGTTGGAAGGTCACCGCCTTGAGCTCGGGCTGGCGCTTGACCACCACGATGCCGAGCGGCGCGAGGCACGCTTCGTAGAACGGCACCATCACGTCGGGGCGGTGACACTTGATGCCGAAGTGGTCGAGCACGCGCCGCCTCCTAGAGCCGCGTCACCGTGATTGTCTTCGGCCCCGGCGTCTTGGCGCGGACGTGGAGGATGGTCTGGCCCTGCCATTCCGGATCGCAGTTCGGCGCGTCGACCTTGGCGCCGTTCGGGAAGTGGATCAGCGGCACGAAGATCTCCGTCGGAGCGGCGACCTTCGGATCGGCGTCGAACACCAGCGTGAAGCTGACCGCGTGCGGATCGAACTTCGCCGATTTCGGCTCGCCCTGGATGCGGCGGGCATAGGGGCGCGAGAAGCCCTTCACGGCGCGGCCGCCGGAATTGGGATCGTTGGGGCCGGTGCCCTGGTCCTTGGAATAGATCGAGAGGTCTTCCTGATTCCAGTTGTCGCCGGTCGCGGCATCGTTGCGGTTGGCGGCGGTGTAGTTCCACTGCGTCGAGGAGATCAGCAGCCGGTCCATCGCCTCGTACATCAGGCGCAAGGCGATCTCGTGCTCCTTCCACGGCTTGGACGAACGGTCGCCGCTCGCCCACGCGGCATAGGCGGCGCCTTCGTTGAGATCGAAGGGGATGCCGAACTCGCCGATCAGGGTCGGGGCGCTGTCGGGGCCAAGGCTGTCGGCGATCTTGGCGATGTGGCCGAGTTGTGCCGTGTATTTGCCGGCGACGATCTCCTGCGCGCCGCGATCGTCGAGATCGGTGCGCAATTCCTTCGGGCTAAACTTCTTCGAGCCGAGGGTGAGGATGTCGTACCAGTGGCTGGCGTTCACCGTGCGCGGCGGCGCGCCCGGCGCGAAGCCCTGGCCGGCGAAGGCGCGGAACGGGCTGACCTCGGCGAACACCATCCAGTCCTCGCGCACGGCGCGGATCGCATCGGCGACGCGGTGGAAGAACGGGTTCATGTAGTCGGCTTCGATGGAGAGCTGGCGGCCGTCGCGATGGGTGAAGAACTGCTCGTTCGCCAGGGCGTTGCGATCCTTCGAATTGTAGGCGCCGGCCTGCTCGAACGGACAGGGGCGCGTCCAGATCGAGATGCCGTTCGGGTTCAGCGTTTCCTCGCGCACCACCTTCATGGTGCGGGTCTCGCGATCCATCCCGAGGAACGGCACTTTGCGCGGCACGCCGATCGCCATCAGCATCGCGTCCATCGGGCTGATCGCGAGGCCGGGGCGCAGATCCGCCATGCCGGTGGAGTCGTGATGCTGGCTGCGGGTCAAGGGCTCGCCGATCCAGCCCTCGCCGGGCTCGTTCAGCGTGTCGAAGCCGATGACGTGGGCCAAGTCCTTCACGCGCAGCGCGATCTGGCGCATCGCGCCGATGTAGTGATCCTGCAGATAGTCCTGGACGTTCCTGCCGTCGATCTTGAAGTCCGGCGTCATGTCGCGGCCGGCGAAGAACAGCGTCCACATGATGGCGTTGGCCGGCAGGCGGTAGTTCGACGACCAGCTCATCTGCGGATAGGCGTCCTGGCGGCCGCCCTTCGTATAGTCGTATTTGTGCTGCATCACATGCGCGGCGCCGGCGGCGTGGAATTTGGTGAAGTCGAGGCCGACCGCCTCGAAGGTCCAGCCCGGCGCGCCGTCGCCGCCCGACATGCGGCTCCACACGTCCTGATGGAAATCGACGAAGACGTAGAGGCCGTACTCGCCGGCCTTGCGCGCGACCTCGGCGAAGTAGTCGAGATAGGCGGTGTCGTACTGGCCGGGGCCGGCATGCTCGACCGCTTCCCAGGTGGTAAGCAGGCGCAGGCAGTTGAAGCCCCAATGCTTGAGGCGGGCGAGATGCTCGTCCGCCTCGGCGAGCGGGAACGGGCGGCCGACGAACGAGACGGTGCGATGGTCGAAGAAATCCGACGGATGCTCGGTGCCGCCATCCGGCCACGGCACCTTGCAGTCGCCGCCGAGATTGACGCCGCGCAGGATGACGCGCCGGCCGGATTCGTCCACGAACCAGCGGCCTTTCATGTCGAGTTTCTGCATGGCGTTTCTCCAGCGGCCTTCTTATGATTGAACAGAACAAAATCGGTGGTCCATGTCCACGATTGCTCCCAAACGCGAAGTCAAAATCCATCCCCTGAACGTCGGGTTCGAGTGGTCGATGCCCGAGCCCAAGGACCTGCGCGCGCTGACGCCGGCGCAATATCGCCAGTTCGACGCCGAGGGCTTCGTCAAGCTCGAAGGCGTGTTCACGCCGGAAGAGGTCGCCACAGTGATCGCGGCGATCGACCCGCTCGAGCAGCAGAGCGAGGAATTTCTGCGCACCCAGGGCGGCCGCGTGTCGATCTCGGAAGCCGATGTCATCACCTTCACCACGCATATCGTGAAGAAGTCGGATGTGCTGAAGCGGTTCTCGGCGCATCCGAAAATTCGCGACATCTGCCACGACCTGATCGGCGGCGACGTCAGGCTCTATTGGGACCAGTCGGTCTACAAGAAGACCGGCAAGGAGCAGGAATTCCCCTGGCACCAGGACAACGGCTACACCTTCATCGAACCGCAGCAATACCTGACCCTGTGGATCCCGCTGGTCGACGTCGACGAGAACAATGGCTGCCCCTGGATCGCGCCCGGCGTGCACAAGCGCGGCACGCTGGAGCACTGGCTGACCGGCATCGGCCTCAAATGCATGGAAGACGCGCCGGACGCGGTGTGCGTGCCGGGCAGGGCCGGCGACGTGATCGCGTTCTCATCGCTGGCGCCGCATCGCACGGGGCCGAACCTGGTGAAGGGTACGGTGCGCAAGGCGTACATCCTGCAATATGCGCCGGACGGGGCTCACACGGTGCGCAGCGGCGTGCGCGTCGAGCAGAACGATCCGGCGCGGCAGTACATGATTTCGGAAGCCAGTCTCTGATCGTGCGTGCTTCGAGGCTCGCTGCGCTCGCACCTCAGCATGACGAGAGCGGAGAATTTGCAATAACGTCATCCTGAGGCGCGAGCGCAGCGAGCCTCGAAGGATGCGTGCTAGGCGCCGTCCTCGTCACCGTCGAACTCGAGCCACATCGCGTTGAGGACGGCGAAGGCGACTGCGAAGCCGAGGCCCAGGATCCACGAGAAGTACCACATGGTGCTCTCCTAATAGGCGCCGTGGTCGTTGGCGATGTCTTCCGGCCGGACGGGGCCGCGCATCACGCGGTAGACCCAGCCGGTGTAGGCGAGGATCAGCGGCAGGAAGATCAGCGTCGCGGCGAGCATGACTTCGAGCGTCAGCTTGCTCGATGACGCGTCCCAGACCGTCAGGCTGGCGTTCAGATTGCTCGACGACGGCAACAGGAATGGGAACAGCGCGAAGCCGGCGGTGGCAATAGTCGCAGCGCAGGTGGTCGCGGAGCCCAGGAAGGCGAAAAGCGGAAGACGGTGGGCGAACAGGATGGCTGCAACGGCGCCGAGTATGGCGCTGAGCGGCGCGAGTTCGAGCCAGCGGTTGGTTTCGTAGTTGATGTCCCAGAAGGCGCTCTCATGGACCACCGTCTTCAGCATCGGGTTCGAGGGACCGTCATGGGGCATGACGCCCTGAATGGCGAAGCCCTCGAAGCCGAACGACGACCACAGGCGCGCGGCAATAAACAGCACAATGAACGCGATGGCGAAGATCGGAATGAGGCTGCGCGCGCGTTCGGCGACGGCACCCTGCGTTTTCAGCGACAGCCAGGTGGCGCCATGCAGCGCGAGCATGACGAGGCTGATGACACCCACGAACAGCGCGAACGGGCTGAGCAGCGACAGCAGTGTGATGTCGGAGTGAAAGCGCAGGTCAGAGTCGAAGGTGAACGGGACGCCGAGGAAGAGATTGCCGAAGGCAACTCCGAAGATCAGCGACGGCACGAGCCCGGTCGCGAACAGGGTCCAATCCCAGGCACGGCGCCAAAGCGGGCTCGCCAGCTTGCTGCGATAGACGATGGCGAGCGGGCGGAAGATCAGCGCCGCCAGCACCGCGAACATCGCGAGGTAGAAGCCCGAGAACGACGCGGCGTAGAGCGCCGGCCAGGCGGCGAAGATCGCGCCGCCGCCCAAGATGAACCAGACCTGGTTGCCCTCCCACACCGGGCCGATGGAATTGAGCACGACGCGGCGCTCGATATCGTTGCGCGCGACGAAGGGCGAGAGCACGGCGCTGCCGAGATCGAAGCCGTCCATCACCGCGAAGCCGATCAGCAGCAGCCCAAGCAGCGCCCACCAGATCAGGCGGAGGAGTTCGTAGCTCATGACATAATCGCTTTGCGCCCTTCGGGCGCGGGCACCTCGTTGCGCAAGCCGGGCGCGGCGACCGGATGGCCCAGGACCCCGTCGGGGCCGAGGCGGATGTATTTGACCATCAGATAGAGGTCGGCAACGGCGAGGCCGGAATAGAACACGACGAAGCCGAGCAGGCTGAACAGCACGTTGTGCGCGTCGGTGCCGGAGACGCCGAGGAAGGTCGGCAGCACACCCTCGATCACCCAGGGCTGGCGGCCATATTCGGCGACGATCCAGCCGAGCTCGGCGGCGGCCCAAGGCAGCGGCAGGCTGAGCAGCGCGGCCCAGAGGAACAAGCGGTATCTGTCGAGCTTGCGCATCGCCGAGAAGTAGAAGGCGGTGCCGAACAGGAGGATGAACCAGAAGCCGCAGGCGACCATCAGGCGGAACGACCAGAACAGCACCGGGACGTCGGGGATGGTGGACTCGGCGGCGCGGGCGATGTCGGCGTCGGTCGCGTTCTCGATGTCGGGGCGGTAGCGCTTGAGCAGCAGGGCGTAGCCTAGATCGGCGACGTGGGCGTCGAGCTGTTTGCGCAACTCGGCGTTGCCGCGGTCGGCGCGCAGCTTGGCCAGCGTGGTGTAGGCGATGAGGCCGTTGCGGATGCGGGTGCCGGCGAGCTTCACCAGATCGTTGATGCCCGGGACCTGCTTGTCGATCGAGCGCGTCGTGATGAGGCCCAGCACATAGGGAATCCTGATCGCATAGTCGGTCTTGCGCCCTTCGCGGTCGGGGATGCCGACGAGCGTGAACGAGGCCGGCGCAGGCTCCGTCTCCCACATCGACTCGATGGCGGCGATCTTCATCTTCTGGTTCTCGGACGCGGTGTAGCCGCTCTCGTCCCCCAGCACGACGACACAGAGCGCGCCGGCGAGGCCGAAGCTGGCCGCGACCGTCATCGAGCGCAGGGCGAGCGGACGGTGCCGCTTCTGCAGCAGGTAAAGCGCCGAGATCGCAAGCACGAACATCGAGCCGGTGACGTAGCCGGCCGCGACGGTGTGCACGAACTTGGCCTGCGCCACCGGATTGAAGAACACGGCGGAAAAGTCGCTGACTTCCATGCGCATCGTGTCCGGGTTGAACTTGGCGCCGATGGGGAACTGCATCCAGGCATTGGCGATCAGAATCCAGAGCGCCGAGAACTGGCTGGCGACGGCGACGGCGGCGGTGACCGCGAGGTGCGCGACCTTGGAGAGGCGATTCCAGCCGAAGAAGAAGAGACCGACCAGCGTCGCTTCGAGGAAGAAGGCCATCAGGCCCTCGATGGCGAGCGGGGCCCCGAACACGTCACCGACATAATGCGCGTAATAGGCCCAGTTGGTGCCGAACTGGAATTCCATGGTGACGCCGGTGGCGACGCCCATGGCGAAGTTGATGCCGAACAGCGCGCCCCAGAACTTGACCATGTCGCGCCAAATGGCGCGGCCGGTCATGACGTAGACCGACTCCATGATCACCAGGATCAGCGACAGGCCGAGCGTCAGCGGCACGAACAGGAAATGGTAGAGCGCGGTGATCGCGAACTGGAGGCGCGAGAGCAGGACGATATCCACGCCTGCTAGCGTACACCCACGATATGGCTGGAGACAGCGCCTGCGTCACTGGCGACCGGGTGCGCCGGGGCGAAAAACATGAAGTAGAGCACGCCCAGAAACATCAGCTTGGCCGAGACGACGCCGAAGATCTCGAAGCCGAGGCTATGCCCGGCGTCGGCGGTCGGTCGGAGGCGGTGGAGCGTTGCCATGTGGCGCATCATGTCCCAGCGACAGGACAGTACAATACGATGTTCTACAGACCGTTAAAACGGAACCACCATTCACTTTAGGTTTCGGGCATGCTATGGGCCCTGCCGGGTGAAGGGGTGTGGGGTCATGGCTATCAAGAAGCGCTGGATTGCGCTGGGCATTACGGCCGGCGCGCTGGTCGTCGTCGGGACGGTGGGCGCGCTCCTGTTCCAGCAATACTGGTACTACATCCCCGGCATCATGGGGCGCTGGCGCGACCCGGTGCAGCCCAACCGGCCGGTGGTGTGGCAGGAGGGGCCGGCGACGGCGCCCGCGACGCGGCGGCCGAACGTCCTCTTCATCCTGGCCGACGATCTGGGCTTCAACGACCTGTCGTTCAATGGCGGCGGCGTGGCCGGCGGCCAAGCGCCGACGCCGCATATCGACGCCATCGGCCATGAAGGCGTGATCTTCACGCGTGGCTATGCCGGCAACGCGACCTGCGCGCCGTCGCGCGCCGCGATCATGACCGGGCGCTACGCGACGCGTTTCGGCTTCGAGTTCACGCCGGCGCCGCAGGCCTTCGAGAAGCTCGTCGCGACCTACGACTATGACGGGCGCAAGGGCTATTACGACAAGGAGCATGAGAACGAATTTCCGCAGAACGCCAATCTGCTGACGGTGCCGACCGGGGAGATCATGCTGCCCAGGCTGATGCATGACGCGGGCTACCGCACATTGTTCCTCGGCAAGTGGCATTTGGGCGGCACGCCGGGGACGCGGCCGGAGGACAAGGGCTTCGACGAGACGCTCGGCTTCCTCGAAGGCGCGGCGATGTATGCGCCGCCGGGCGATCCCAGCGTCGAGGAATCGCATCAGGACTTCGACCCCATCGACAAGTTCCTGTGGGCCAACCTCAACTTCGCGGTCGAGAACAACGGCAGCCAGCACTTCGCGCCGTCGCGATACATGACCGACTATCTGGGCGACGAGGCGGTGAAGGCGATCCATGCCAACCGCAACCGGCCGTGGTTCATGTACCTGACCTTCAACGCGATCCACACGCCGTTCCAGGCCTTGAAGAGCGACTACGACGCGCTGCCGCAGATCAAGGACCATCGCCTGCGCGTCTATGCCGCGATGCTGCGCGCGCTGGACCGCAACGTCGGCAAGGTGATGGACGAGCTCAAGCGAGACGGGCTCGATAACGACACGCTGGTGATCTTCACCAGCGACAATGGCGGGGCGCAGTACATCGGCCTGCCCGACATCAACAAGCCCTATCGCGGCTGGAAAGCGACATTCTTCGAAGGCGGCATCCATGTGCCGTATTTCATGCGCTGGCCGGGCAAGATCCCGGCGGGGTCGCACTACGACAAGCCGGTGGCGCATGTCGACATCTACGCGACCTCGGCGGCCGTCGCCGGCGCGCCCTTGCCGCATGACCGCATCGTCGACGGCGTGAACCTTCTGCCGTTCATCGCCGGCGAGAACGCCGGGCGGCCACATCAGACGCTGTTCTTCCGCTCCGGCTCCTACGCCACGCTGCTGGACGGCGATTGGAAATTGCAGGTGATGGACAAGCCTTACTCCAAGCTTTGGCTCTACGACCTTGCGAGCGATCCGACCGAGCACCACAATTTGGTGACGCCGGGCACGGGCGAGACCGCGGTGCTGCTCAAGGAACTGCGCGGCATCAGCGCGCAGCAGCACAAGCCGCTGTGGCCGTCGCTGCTGCTCGGGCCGGAGACCATCGATCACCCCCTGTCCTATCCGGATCACCCGGATGACGAGGTGATCTACTGGGCGAATTGACGTAGGGGCGGCCTCCCCTACCCTTGTGCGTGAGACCGGCTAAACTCCCGGAAAATTCCGGGAGATGCCCATGTCCGCGACCATCGCGCCGATCAAGGACGACGACGCCACGATCAAGACGGCCATCGAGCAGGCGCACCTGCCCAGCCTGATCGCGGCGCTGGTCCACATCACGGGCGACGAGCGCCTGGTCGGCGGCGAGATCAAGCCGGTCTACGACTTCTTCGGCGACGGACAGGGCGGCCTCACGCCCGAACAGATCGCAGCGACCAAGGCCAAGGCGTTCGCGGCGCTCAAGGGCCTGCGCGACGGCACGGCGAAGGTGGCGCCGCTGTCCAGCGACACCGTGCACAAGATGATGAGCTTCGTCGCCGGCGCCGAGATTCCGGAGCGCTACATCGCCTTCCTCGAGGAAGAGCTGGCGCTGGACGACAAGGACCATAAGGCGGTGCACGGGCTGGACGCGATCGCGGCGGGCAAGAAGCACGACTTCCGCGTGCTGATCGTCGGCGCCGGGATGTCGGGCCTGCTCGCCGCGATCCGCATGAAGCAGGCGGGCATCGATTACGTCGTGGTCGAGAAGAACAAGGATGTCGGCGGGACCTGGATGGTGAACTCCTATCCCGGCTGCCGCGTCGACAACCCCAACCATCTTTATTCCTACTCGTTCGAGCCGAACCACGACTGGCCCTATCACTTCTCGACCCAGCCACTGCTGTGGAAGTATTTCCAGGGCGTCGCCGACAAGTATGGCCTGCGACCCAATATCCGCTTCGAGACCGAGGTGATCGAGAGCGTCTATGACGAGGGCGAGGCGCTGTGGCACACGCGGGTGCGGCATGCCGACGGCAGGCAAGAGACGCTGGTCTCGAATGTCGTGATCACGGCGGTTGGGCAGCTGTCGCGCCCGCGCCTGCCGGACATTCCGGGCGTGAACGACTTCAAGGGCAAGTATTTCCACTCCGCGACCTGGGACCATTCGGTGGACCTGAAAGGCAAACGCGTCGCGGTGATCGGCACCGGGGCGAGCGCGTTCCAGTTCGTGCCGGAAATCGCGCCCGAGGTGCGCCAGCTCTATGTCTTCCAGCGCACCGCGCCATGGCTGGGGCCGACGCCGAATTATCACGACAAGGTCGATGAGGGGAAAAAGTGGCTGCTGAAGCACGTTCCCTACTACGCCAAATGGTACCGCTTCTGGCTGTGGTGGATGCTGACCGACGGCATCTATGAGTTCGTCAAGGCCGATCCCGGCTGGACCTCGCGCAAGGATTCGGTCGGTGCGCAGAACGACATGCTGCGCGAGATGCTGACGCAGTATACGCATAGCCAGCTCGAAGGCCGCGCCGACCTGCAGGCGGCGGCGACGCCGAACTATCCGCCGGGCGGCAAGCGCAGCGTGCGCGACAACGGGGTGTGGCTGGGCGCGCTGAAGCGGCCCAACGTCGAGACCGTCACCGATCCGATTGCCCAGATCACGCCGACCGGCCTCAAGACCAAGAGCGGCAAGACCTACGATGTCGATGTCATCGTCTACGGCACCGGCTTCACGGCGAGCGAGTTCCTGGCGCCGATGAAATTCAAGGGCAAGGGCGGCGTCGACCTGCACGAGCAGTGGAACGGCGACGCGCGCGCTTACCTCGGCATCACGGTGCCGAACTTCCCCAACCTCTTCATCATGTACGGCCCGAACACCAACATCGTGGTCAACGGCTCGATCATCTTCTTCTCCGAGTGCGAGATGCGCTACATCCAGGGGCTGATCGAGCTCCTGCTCAAGTCCAACGCCGCCGCGATCGAGGTGAAGAAGGACGTGCACGACGCCTTCAACGTGAAGGTCGACGCGACCAACCAGCAGATGGCCTGGGGCGCACCGCAGGTGACGAGCTGGTACAAGAACAAGAAGGGCCGCGTGTCGCAGAACTGGCCGTTCCCGCTGGTCGATTACTGGAACGCGACGCAGGCGCCCGATCCCAAGGACTTCGAGCTGCACGGCGCCGGCTCCAAAGTCGCGGCGCAGTAGGAGAGGCATCGTGCATTTCATCGAAGCGCTCCACGCGCGCAAATCCGTGCGGGCGTTCAAGCCCGATCCCGTGCCGCGCGAACTGGTCGAGGAACTGCTTGCCCTGGCGTCGCGCTCGCCGTCGGGCACCAACATCCAGCCCTGGAAGGTGCATGTCGTCGCCGGCGAGGTGCGGGCGCGGCTGGAGCGCGAGGTGCTGGCGCATCGCGAAACCAATCCGCCGGACACCGGCGCCGAATTCCCGCGCATGAACAAGCGCAAGGAGCCGTACCAGGGCCGCATGCGCAAGCTCGGCAAGGACATGTACGGCCTGATCGGCATTCCCAAGGGGGACCAGGCGGCGAACTGGGCGCAGTGGGGCCGCAACTACAAATTCTTCGACGCGCCGGTGGGGCTTCTCTTCACCATCGACAAGGAACTCGACCGCATGAGCTATGTCGATGTCGGCATGTTCATGCAGAGCTTCATGCTGGCGGCGAAGGTGAAAGGCCTCGACACCTGTGCCCAGGGCGCCTGGAACAACTATTGGAGCGTGACGCGGCGGGTGCTGAACGTGCCGGAAGACGAGTACATCATCGCCGGCATGTCGCTCGGCTATGCCGACGACAGCCATCCGGTGAACACGCTGATCGCCGAGCGTGAGATGGTGGAAAGCTTCGCCACATTCCACGGGTTCTGAGTTCCGGGAACAAGCGGCGGCACAGGCCGTTATCGAATGGCAACGTCCGCCAAGGCCAGCTCATGTCTGCGTTCCTGCTCTATATCATCGGCTTCTTCGTGCTGCTCGGTGGATTGATCTACGGCGCCTATCTGATCCATGTGCCCCAGACCTGGATTCTGGTCGGGACGCTGATCGTGCTCGGGCTTGGCGTCATGTCCGCGGTATCCCATACCAAGCGCCGCGATCCGCCGAGCGAGGCGCCGACGCCCTGAATGCGCACGGCATGGCGCTTCGTCACGGGTTGCGATAGCTTCGCGGCGCTTCTCGTGATGAGCACGCCGTGCACATCGTTGCCCCCGACTATCTGTTCGCCGAGCGAACGCTCTGGACCGTCGTCTTCTGGGCGAGTTTCCTGCTTCTGTTTGCGATGACGTCATGGGTGCAGAGCCGCGAGCGGAACGTCGCGCCAGGCGACAACCGCGACCGCGGCAGCAAGCCCGTCATCTATATCGTCTCGGTGATCGGCATGGCCGGCGCGTTCGCGGCCCCGGCCGTGTTGCCGGCGGCGCGTATCGCCCTACCGGCAACCGCCGTGTTCGCCACCGCGATGGCGATGTTCTGGTTCGGGTTCTTTCTTTATCTGTGGGCCGTCCGGACATTGGGGACGTTCTTCCGCACCTCGGTGCAGCTCCTGGAAGGTCAGCATCTGGTCAGACGCGGGCCTTATCGCGTGCTGCGCCATCCGGCCTATACCGGCGGCGTGCTGCTGTATGCCGGAGTCGGTCTCGCCATCGGCAACTGGATCTCGGCGGGCATCGCGCCGCTGGCGGCGCTGCTCGCCTACGCCTGGCGCATCCGGGTCGAGGAGGCGGCATTGCGCGAAAAGTTCGGCGCAGAGTTCGAAGAGCACCGTAAGCGCACCTGGGCGATCATTCCGCTCCTCTGGTAAAGCGCGGCGCGGCGCCCGATAGTACGGCTTCTCACGCACGGGCGGGCGCATGGCGGACGGCAAGCTGATCGCGATCACAGGTCCCGCGGCTTCGGGCAAATCGACTCTCACACGCGCCGTGCAGGCGGAGTTCACGCGGCGCGGCGAGCTTTGCCTCATTCTCGAACTCGATGTCTTCGGGCGCGGCGTGCCGCGCGACTGGGTGGCGTTCAGCGAGCGCCGTGGCGCGCAGGCAGGACGCGGGTTTTCCTATGACCGCGGCGCAGATGGCAGCGTGGCGCTGACACTCGGTCCGGACGGGCGGCGCGTGCTGGCGGCGTTCCACCGTGCCGTGGCGGCGAGCGTGCGTAGCGGCATGACGGTCGTGTGCGAAACCATCGTGTACGACGAAGACGATTGGCGCGACTGGTGCGAGGCGCTAGGCGGCATCGACGCCTGCTGGGTGCGGCTCAGCGCGCCCGTGGCGGCGCTGGAAGCACGCGAACAGGCGGATCGCTCGCGCGTGTTCCAGGGCCTGGCGCGCGGGATGAGCGCAAGGCCGTCGGTCGGGCGTTACATGATCGAGGCCGACACATCGGTGGAAGGCGCCGAGGCCATCGCGGCGCAGATTTTCACCACGTCTCCCTGAACGGCCGGATTTCGACGTTGAAGCTCCAGGCGCTCTTGTCCTGGTGCGCGAGATGGAAGACTTCGTCGGCGATGGCGGTGCTCTTGATGAAGAAATCGGGCGGCGCGTCCTTGTAGCGCTCGCGGGCCCAGGGAACATCGATCACCGCATCGATCACGACATAGGCGACGTGCACGCCTTTGGGGCCGGCGTCGCGCGCGATGGCTTCGGCGAGGATGCGCTGCGCCGCCTTGGTCGGTGCGAACCCCGCGAAACCGGCGCGGCCGCGCTGGGCCGAGGTGTTGCCGGTGGCGATCAGGGCGCCCACACCTCGCGCGATCATGCCGGGGACAAAACGCTGCGCGAGATAGAGCAGCGCCATGGTGTTGGTCTGGAAATTCGCGTTCAGGACTTCAGGCTTGATGTCCAGGAAAGTGCCAAAGGCACCGCCGACCGCGTTGTGAATCACGACCGACGGGGCGCCGAGGTCGCGCTCGACGGCGTCGGCGGCTTTGGCGAGGGCCGCGGGGTCGGCGACGTCGCAGGGGTACGCCTTGGCGCCCGGGATTTCGCCTTCGAGGCCCGCGAGGCGGTCGGCGTTGCGCGCCAGCATGGCGACACGATAGCCGCCGGCGGCAAAGCGGCGGGTGAGCGCGGCGCCGGTGCCTGGGCCGACGCCTGTGACGAGGGCGATCTTGTCGGTCATTTCTCACACATCTCCCGGCATCGTCATGGCCGGCCCTGTGCCGGCCATCCAGGAACACCCATGCAGCATGGGTGTTCCTGGGTCCCCGGGACAAGCCCGGGGATGACGATTGTGGTTTGGTTCAACGCAGGAAAGAAAGAGAATCCAAGTCCATGATCTGGTCGCTCGCGCTTTGCAGCATGGCCATGAACATGTCGTCGCCGCGCGGGGTCTGGGTCACGATCATCGAGGCGTAGAACGCTACCATGAACAAGCCAAACGTGTGGCTGCGATAGTCGCGCCAGCAGGTGGCGAAATCGTAGTCTTTCACACCAAGCGCGCGCAGATGGTCGTGGTATTCGCGCAGTAGCTCCTGCTCGCGGGCGCGACGCTCGTCGCGCGCAAGCGCGCCGGCGAGGAAATAGGCGACATCGGTGACGCCGCAGCCGAAGGCGAGCGACTGCCAATCGAGCACGGTGAGCGGACGGCCGCCGGCCGGCGTCGCGAACATCATGTTGTCCGGACGGTAGTCGATGTGCACCAGCGATTTGGGGCCGTCGTAGAGCGTCGCATAGCGCGCGTAATTCGCCGTCAACGTGTCGCCGATCAGGCGCGAATCCGCCGAGACGCGCTCGCCATAGCGGGCGCAGAAGGCCCGCCACAGCGCGATCACCGCGCCGGGATCGGCCGAGCCGCGGGCGCCGGCGGCGCGCGTGCCGCTGACCCAGGCGAGGTCTTCGATCGCCGCGTCGTCCCAATGCGATCCGTGCAGATTGGCGGCCTCCCGCACGGCGAGACGAGCCTGGTCGAGCGTGCAGCCCTTGAGCTGGTCACCCTGCTCCGCCGGGCTCAGATCGTCCATCATCAGCACGAATTCGCTGGTACCCGGATCGACGTCGGTGAAGTAGCACTTCGGCGTCGCGATCAGCGCGGTCGGCGCGAGATGCTTGTAGAAATTCACCTCGCGGATGTAGTTGCCGAGCGCGACGCCGGTGTTGAAGCTGTCGGTCTCCGGCGACGGGAATTTGCCGACCAGCGAGGCCGGCGCACCGGCCGAAGCGCTCGCATAGTCGAGCACGAATTTCATGCTCTGGCCGATCTGGCCGGTGCCGATGGGTTTCATCGTGAAGTCGCGCACCGGTGCGTCGACGCCACCGGCGCGCAGCACGGCCGTGAGCCAGTCCGGCGTGATCGCGTTGGGGCGCAGGATGGGGATCGTCACTTATGACTCTCTCAATTTGTCATGGCCCGCAAAAAGCGGGCCATCCAGTTTGGCGTGGAGCGAAACAGGCAACAGATGAGGCTGTGTCACCTGGATGGCCCGCTCTTGCGGGCCATGACAGTTATTGTTTTGTGGCAGCAATACTGACGTCCTAAGCCGGAAGCTGGTGAACATAGACTTCGTTGAGCGCGATCTTGTCGCCCCTCAGCACGACGAGATCGAAGCCGCGCATTTTGCCGCCGGCGCCGTTTTCGCCGATGGCGCAGTACCAGCGGCCGCAGAAGCCGTTATGGGTCGGCCAGATCTCCTCCGGCGTGTAGGTCATCGGCGGCGTCGCGCCGAACAGGCCTGTGAGATAGGCGCGCAGCGCTTCGTGGCCGGTGATGCCGGCGGCGGTCTGCGGGTCCTTGTAGACGCAATCGGAGGCGTAAAAGCCGAGCAGGCGCGGCACGTCCTTGTCGGTCCAGGCCTTCAGCCAGTCGGCGTTGAATTTCTCGAGATCCATGCTGGCTCCTAGGCGCCGAGGACGCGGACGCGGTGTGCTTCGGTGAAGAGCTCGGGCGGCGGCACCTCGGGGCCGGCCATGACCGCGACCGCGTGCATGCCGAGCGAGGGATCGGCGGCGCTGGCCTCGTGATAGCGGCGGCGGCGTTCGCGCGCGGCCTCGGAGAACTCCATGTCGAGCGCGGCCTGGAGCGCGGCGGCGAAGCGCAGACGGCGCATGCGCTCGGCGCGCTCTTCGGCGTAGGCGCCGAAGGATCTGGGCGACCAATCTTCGGTGCTCTTGAGGATGTCGGAGACGATTCGGACATCACGATAGGTGATCGAGAGGCCGAGACCGATGATCGGATCGTTCCAGCCGGCGGCATCGCCGATGAGCGCTACGCCGGGCGCGAAAGGCTCATCGGTCCAGGAGTCGTTGTTGAAATAGCTGAACAGCGGGCCGGCCGGCGTTGCGGCGGCGAGCGCTTCGTTGCCGGGCGCCGACTTCATGCGGAACGCGTCGAGGAAGAGCCGCGCGCCGTTGTCGCCGGAGAACCGCTTGCGCTGCTCCAACGCATAGCCGCCGTAGACGCGGACGCGGCCCTTGCCTTGCGGGAAGGCGAGGAAGGCGAAGTCGCCTTCGGTGCCGATGGCCTGGAGATCCTCGGCCCAGCCGCCGGCGCCGTCGACCAGGAGGCCCGCAAACCAGTGATGCGGCTTGTCCTGATGCAGCTTGATGCCCGCGGCCTCGCGGGTCGGCGAAAGGCGGCCGTCGGCGCCGATCACGAGGCGGGCGGTGGCGTGATGTGTCTGGCCCTCGTGCTCATAAGTGACGTTCGGCGGCGCGTTGGCCGTGACGCGGACGCCGCGCAATGCGGTGGCGCCCGACTGCTTGGCGTGGTCGAAAAGAGTCTGGCAGTGATGCGGATGGCCGATGCAGAGCGGGCCGGGCACGTCGGGCGCGAAGATGGCGAGCGGCAGCGCGCGCTGCTCCGACGTCGCGGCGTCGCGGGTCTCGTCATAGGTGACGTGGCGCGCCAGATGATGGCCGCCGGCGGCGAGGAGCAGGCCGTAGAGGCCAAGGCGCCGGGTCTCGGTCACGCCCCAGGGCGCGATCCATTCGCCGCGCACGCGGTCTTCGTATTGCGTCGACTGCTCGAGCAGCAACACCGATTTGCCGGCCTTGGCCATCGTCGCGGCCAGGGCCGAGCCGCCGATGCCGCCGCCGATGATGATCAGATCGTAGGATGTCATGCGGTTCCTCGTTGCAGGGAGGCTAGAGCGGTTTGCCGATCTACGAAATCGGCAAACCGCTCTAGCTTGTTGTTTTGTCGCAATTCCGGACGGAAAACCGCCGCACACTTTTCCTGGAATTGCTTTGCCATGGCGGGCACAATCGCCAAGTGAGCCAAGGCCTTCCGGTAATTGACGTAGCGCCACTCTTCGGGCGCGATGAAGCGGCGCGGGCGCGCGCCGCCGACGCGATCGGCCGCGCCTGCCGCGACAATGGGTTCTTCTACGCGACCGGCCACGGCGTGGATCCGTCGCGGCTCGATGCGCTGGCGCGCGAGTTCTTCGCGTTGCCGGAGCCCGAGAAGCTGGCCATCGCCATGGCGCGCGGCGGCAAGGCGTGGCGCGGCTTCTTTCCGGTCGGCGGCGAGCTCACCTCCGGCAAGCCGGACCGCAAGGAAGGCATCTATTTCGGCAGCGAGCTGCCCGACAGCGATCCAAGGCCGATGCATGGCGCCAACCAGTTTCCGGCGCGGCCGGTGGGATTGCGCGACGCGATGCTCGACTATCTCAGCGCCAACACGCGGGCGGCGCATGCGATCCTGGAAGGCATCGCTCTGAGTCTCGGGCTCGACGCGCAGTACTTCCGCGATCACTACACGCGCGAGCCGACCATCCTGTTCCGCATCTTCCACTATCCGCCCGACGTCGCGGGATCGGAGCAATGGGGCGTCGGCGAGCACACGGACTACGGGTTGCTGACGCTGCTCGCGCAGGACGATTGCGGCGGGCTTCAGGTGAAGTCCGGCGCGAGCTGGATCGAGGCGCCGCCCCTGCCCGGCACGCTGGTGTGCAACATCGGCGACATGCTCGACCGGCTGACCGGCGGGCTCTACCGCTCGACGCCGCATCGCGCGAAGAATCTGAGCGGGCGCGAGCGACTGTCATTCCCGTTCTTCTTCGATCCGGGCTGGGACGCGCAGATCGTGCCTTTGCCGGCGCACGCCAAGGCGCAGGACGACCGCGCGACGCGCTGGGACAAGGAAAGCGTGCATGATTTCTCCGGGACCTATGGCGACTATCTGCTCGGCAAGGTCGGAAAGGTGTTTCCGGACCTCAAGCGGGCGGTGATTGCGTGACGGATTGCCTCTCCCGCCCTTCGCGGGAGAGGTCGGCGAGCGAAGCGAGACGGGTGAGGGCCAACGCCGGTGCTTCACGCCAGTGCCCCTCACCTAGCAAAATCTAACGCTTAGCTACGCTACGCTCCGCTAAACGTAAGATTTTGCGTCCTCTCCCGCTCGCGGGAGAGGTAACGGACGCAACTGTGGGGACATAACGTATTTCGGGATTGTAGAGACTCGGTTCAAGGGGTGATCGGAAATAAATCCGCTTACGGACTATCCAACAGGCGACACGCAGGAAATCGCAGAGAACTGCGTTTTCTTGGCGAAGTGCTGTTGGATAGCGAACGATGCTGCACCGCGAAGCCGCAACTTTATTTCGGCGAAAATAAATTTTTCAGAGCGCGATCGCGATCTTGCCGAAGTGGCGGTTGGCTTTCATGTGGGCGAGCGCGTCCGCGATGTCGGTGAAGGCGAAAGTACGGTCGATGGGGAGGCGCAATTCGCCGGCGGCGAGCTTGTCCCACAGATCGGCCTTCATGCGGCGGTTGATCTCGCGGACCTCGGCGCGGCCGCGGGTGCGGAAGGTGACGCCGACATAGGTGATGCGGCGCAGGGCATGGAGATCGAAGTTGAACTCGGCCTTGTCGCCGCCGAGACGGCCGACATTGACGATGCGCCCGCCGATGCGGGTCGCTTGCATGGCGCGGTTGAGGCCGGCGCCGGACACCTGGTCGACGATCAAATCGACGCCTTTGCCGCCGGTGGCGTCCAGCACCTGCTGCGCCCAGTTCGGATCGCTGGAGTCGATGGCGAGCTGCGCGCCGCATTCGGCGAGGCGGGCGCGGCGCGCCGGATCGGTGGAGGAGCCGATGACGAGGCCAGCACCCATCGCGCGCGCGATCATCAGACCCATCAGGCCGACGCCGGAGCTGGCGCCCTGGATCAGCACCGACTGGCCGGGCTGGAGCGCGCCATGGGTCACGACGGCGTCGTGTATGGTCTGCAGCGCAACGGGCAGCGATGCCGCCTCCTCCCAGGACATTGCGCCGTCCGGCAATGGCAAGGCGCGGCCGGCGTCGGTCACGGCGTATTCGGCGAAGGCGCCGGCGCCGGAGCACATCACCCTGTCGCCGGGCCTGAGGCCCTGCGCCTCGGCGCCGGCCTCGACGACCTCGCCGGCCCATTCGACGCCGAGCGCATTGCCGGTGCCGCCGGCACCGCCATGGACGTGACCGCGCAGCATCATCAGGTCAACGCGGTTGAGCGCGGCGGCGCGCACGCGGACGAGGACGTCGGCGGGGCCGGGCTTCGGCATGGGGAGCTCGGCGAAGGCGGGACCGTTTTCGGTGAGGGCATAGGCTTTCATCAGATCGTCCAGCCGCCATCGATGACCAGGGTCTGGCCGGTGACGAAGGCGCTCTCGTCGCCGGCAAGATAAACCGCCGCCGCCGCGATCTCCTCGGCTTTGCCGAAGCGTCCCATCGGCTGACGGGCAATGAAGCCGGCCAGCGCCGCGTCGGGATCGGGCTGCGCCGCGATGCGCCCGCGCAGCGACGGCGTGTCGACGGTGCCGGGACAGATCGCGTTGCAGCGGATGCCCTGGCCGACGAAATCGGCGGCGACGGATTTGGTCAGGCCGATGACGGCGGCCTTGGTCGTGCCATAGACGCTGCGGTTCGGCACGCCGGTGATCGAGGAGGCGACCGACGACATGTTCACGATGGCGCCGGCACCTCGCGCCAGCATGCCGGGCAGCGCGGCACGGATGGTGCGCACCATCGAGAGGACGTTGAGGTCCCAGGCGTTCGCGAACGTCGCGGGGTCGGAGTCGAGAACCGTGCCGTTCGGCACCATGCCGGCGCAGTTGAAGAGCACATCGCAGCGCATCAGCGCCGCGAAAAAGGCGCCGACCGCGGCCTCGTCGCGCACATCGAGCGCGGCGCGGCGGATGTTCTTGTGGTCGAGGGTGGCGAGGCCGGCTTCGTCGATGTCGGTGGCGAGGACATGGGCGCCCTCATCGGCAAAGGCGAGCGCGGTGGCGCGGCCGATGCCCGCCGCGGCCGCGGTGACGACGGCGGTCTTGCCGGCGAGGCGCATAGATGAAGTCCTTTCGCGCTTATCGAGATCAGGCGGATGGGTCACCCTTCGAGGCCCGCCGCGTCACCCTGAGGTGCGAGCGCAGCGAGCCTCGAAGGGTGACGCGGCGAGAACCTCAGGATGACGAGAAAACGGGGACGAGAGCAACCCTGCGCTAGGCGCGGCTGGCAATCCGCACCTGCTGCGCCAGGCGGAACAGGAGCTCCTTGCGGCCGTAGTCGATGGTGAACATCGACGTCTTCTTGAGCAGGTTCATGCCGATGAACAGCGCCGGACGGTCCGACAAATTCCAGGCATCGAACACCTGGAGGTCGCAGATCACCAAGAGCGCGTTGGTGAAGTTGAGCGCGCCGATCTTGATCTTGTCGACAACCATCAGCCGGCCGTCCGCCGAGCCGCCGGTGACGCCATAGAGCGGGATGCGGACATTGCTGATGAAGCTGGCGTTGTTGGCCTTGTGCAATTCCTCGAACAGGCGGGTGTTGCCGATCGAGATCTCGGCGCCGGAATCGACGAAGGCGAAGGCGCGCACGCCGTCGACCCGGGCATCGACGTCGGTGAGGCGCCCGCCCTTGCCGTTGACGCGCACCAGCGCCTCGTCGGGGCGCGGGTTGTCCGGGAAAATCACCGAGCGTTCGATGGTGAGCGCGCTGTTTTGGAAATCGAAGGTGACGCGGCGGCCGTCGATGGCGTCGATCCCGAGATAGCCGTCGGCATCGAGCCATTCGCGCGGCAGGATCGGCGTCTCGAGACGATCGACCGCGATGCGGCCGAGTTTGAGGCCCTTTAGCGTGACGGTCCCGGCCGGCACGGCGCGGGCGATGCCCTGGACCAACACCTGGTCGCCGGCGACGAGGCCGAGGCTGGCGGCAAGCTCCGTCGCGATCACGGTGCGGTCGGCGCCGGTGTCGACGATGAAGCGATAGGGCCCGGCATCGCCGATCATGACCTTGACGGTGAGCCGGTCTGCATCGTCGGCGCGACCCTGGATGTTCTCCGGCGGCGCGACGGCGGGCGGCGGCGCCGGCACCTCGGCACGGCCGAGTGCCGGCAACAGACCGACGCCGGCGGCCCCAAGGCCGAAGAATTTCCTGCGGGACGGCGTGAAGGAGTCCATGCGGTACCCCTAAGCGTCAGGCCCTCGCGATGCGAACCTGCGCCAGCTTGAAGCGGTATTCCTTGCGGCCGTAGTCGATGGTCACCGACGAGGTCTGGCGCAGGAAGTTCATGCCGATGAAGATCGCCGGCTTGCCGTCGAGGCCCCAGATGTCGAAGACCGGCAGATCGGAGATGACGATGGCGCTGTTCTGGAAACGGATCGAGCCCATCTTGATCTGATCGATGGCCGCGACACGACCTAGCGCCTGGCCGCCGGTGACGCCGATCAGCACGACCTGGTCGTCGCTGAGGTAGCGGGCGCCATTCTTGGCGAGTTCATTGAAGAGCTGGGTGTTGCCGATCGAGATCTCGGCACCCGAATCGATGAAGGCATAGGCCTTCACGCCGTTGACCGAGCAGTTCACCGCGGTGAGGCGGCCGTCCTGGCCGTTGACGCGCACCAGCGCCTGATCGGCCATCGGCATCCAGGTGGTGGAATGCTCAGACGGATCGATGGTGAGGCGGTGGTTCTGGAAATCGAAGGTGACCGACTGGCGGTCGATGACGTCGAGGCCGAGGAAGCCGTCGGCGTCGAGCCAGCCGCGCGGCAAGAGCGGCATCGGCACGCCGGTCAGATGAACCCGGCCGACGCGCAAGCTGTCGATGCTGACGGCACGGGCGGGCAGCGCGCGCGAGATGCCCTGTACGATGACATCGGCCGTGTTCGGCAGGCCGATCGCGTTGGCGACGTCTTCCGACAGCACGCTGCGGTCGGCACCGGTATCGACCACGAAGCGGAACGGGCCCTTGTCGTTGATGTAGGATTCGACGGTCAACCGGTTGGCGGCGTCGGTGCCGCCCTGGATGTGCTCGACCGGCTTGGGCATCGCCAGGTTGGGCGGCGACGGGTTGAGCAGCGTGCCGGTGGCGGCGCGGGCCAGCTCCGGGGCAAAGGCCAGCGCGGCGGCGCCGGTGCCGAAGAGATGTCGCCTGGAATATCGCTCGACGGGTGCCATGCGCTCCTCCGTCCCCCCAGACGAACCGAGTCCCCAACCAAGGGCCAGTCTAGCACCGGCCGGGGCGGCGGCGGAACGGGCGGGGCGATCACGCTCCCGTCAATACCGCCCTGCCCTAGCGTCGCGGTCCCCCGGTGTTAGGATTACCGCCACTTTCTTGGAAGGGACGGCCATGACCTACGCCCAGCGCGCGATGTACGACGCCGACAGCCACATCATGGAATTGCCGGACTTCCTGCAAAAATACGCCGATCCGGCCCTGCGCGCCGAGATGCCGGCGGTGAGCTATTCCGCCTCCATCGTCACCGACGAGGAGGTGGCGGTGATCATGGCCCAGGGCGGGCGGCACAGCGACGCCCATATCGCCGAGCAGATCGGCTTCGGCGACGAGCTGATCGCCAAGTCCAAGGAAATCCAGGCGCTGGGCGCCTTCGACGGCGCCGACCGGCGGCGCGCCATGGACATGCTGGGGTTCAAGAAGCAGCTGGTGTTCGCGACGCACAGCGTGGCGATGCCGTTCTCGGCGAGCTCCAAGGTGGACCCGAAGCTGCGTTATGGCGGAACGCGGGCGCATAACCGGCATATGAGCGAGTTCTGCGCCCATGACGACCGGCTGATGGGCGTGGCGATCATCCCCCTGGACGACGCCGAGCTGGCGATCGCCGAGCTCGAATGGGTGCTGAAGAGCAATCTGAAGGCGGTGTGGGTGCCGCATCGCTCGGCCGGCGACAAGTCGCCGGGGCATGTGTCGCTCGATCCCTTCTGGGCGCGGCTGGCCGACGCCGGAATGCCCTTCCTGCTGCATGTCGGCGGTTCGCCGCTGCAGCTCAGCAAGGCGTGGGGCAACAATGGCCGCGCCGCGACCAAGGATTGGCTGGGCGGCGGCGAGAATTTGCGCACCAAGGACGTCGCGGTGCTGCATCAGGGGCCGGAGACGTTCCTCTCCATGCTGGTGATCGAAGGCATCTTCGAGCGCTTTCCGAAATTGAAGGGCGCGAGCGTCGAATTGGGCGCGGGCTGGGTGCCGGAGATGCTGCGCCGGCTCGATTGGGTGGCGAAGCACTGGGGCCGCACCGACAAGACGCTGGCGAGCTTCACGCGGCCGCCGTCGCGGCAATTGACCGACCAGATGGCGTTCACGCCCTTCGTGTTCGAGGAAGTCGGGACGTTCATCGACCAGTCGAAAGAGGACCTCTACCTGTTCTCCAGCGACTATCCGCACATCGAAGGCGGACGCAATCCGGTGGGCCGCTTCGAAGCGGCGCTGGGCGAGCGTCCGGCACGGGTGCGCGAGAAATTCTACGCCGACAATTTCCTGCGGATTTTTCCCGACGCGCGGGTGGGATGAGTTGCCTATCTCAATTGTCATGGCCCGCAAAAGCGGGCCATCCAGTTGGTGAGCTAATACTTTCAACAACTATGGCGGTGTCACCTGGATGGCCCGCTTTTGCGGGCCATGACATCGATATGAAAAAGAGACACGGGGGGAACGCATGAGACTGACTCAACCGCGCATCGCGCCGCTGACCGATGCCGAGTTCACCGACGAGCAGAAGGAGATCCTGGCGCCGATGGGCGGGCGGGTGCTCAATATTTTCCGCACGCTGGTGCGCGAGCCCAAGGCGATCAAGGGCTTTTTAGGCTGGGGCAATTACGTGCTGTCGAAGCGCAACGCGCTGCCGGCGCGCGAGCGCGAGATCGTGATCCTGCGCATCGGGTTCCTGTGCAAGTCGGGCTACGAGTGGACGCAGCACGTCGCGATCGGCAAGCGCGAAGGCCTGACCGATGACGAGATCGCGCGCATCAAGAAGGGCGCGGAGGCGGGCTGGAGCGCGGCCGATGCGGCGCTGATCAAGGCGAGCGACGAGCTGCATCACGACCAGTTCATCACCGAGCCGACCTGGAGGGCGCTCGCTGCGCATTTCACGCAGAAGCAGTGCATGGACGTGGTGTTCACGGCCGGGCAGTACACCCAGGTGTCGATGATCCTGAACTCGTTCGGCGTGCAGCTCGATGCCGGCCAGACGCTCGATCCCGATCTGAAGGGTTTCTGATGCGCCTGAAGGACAAGACCGCCGTGGTGGTCGGCGCCGGGCAGACGCCCGGCAGCACCATCGGCAACGGCCGCGCCATGGCGATCCTGTTCGCGCGCGAGGGCGCCAGCGTCCTCTGTGTCGACCGCGACGGGACGCGGGCCGAGGAGACGGCGGCCATGATCACGAAGGACGGCGGCCGCGCCTTCGCGATGGGCGCCGACGTCACCAAGCCCGGCGCCGGCGAGGCCATCGTCGCCGAGGCGAAGAACAAGCTCGGGCGGCTCGACATCCTGGTCAACAATGTCGGGATCGGCGGGCGCGACGGACCGGCGCATACGCTGGCGGAGCCGGATTTCGACCGCACCTTCACGGTGAACTTCAAGGGCATGTGGCTGACGATCAAGGCCGCGATCCCGGTGATGCGGGCGCAGGGCGGCGGGGCGATCGTGAACATCTCGTCCATGGCCTCGGTCGCGGGCGGGCATCAGGTCGCCTATGAGGTGTCGAAGGCCGGCGTGAACCGCATGACGACCGGCATCGCGCTCGCCAATGCCAAGCACAATATCCGCTGCAACGCGGTGCTGCCCGGACTGATGGACACGCCGATGGCGGTGGCGGGCATCGCGCGGGCGAGCGGGCGCGAGGAGGACGCGGTGCGCGCCGAGCGCGACGCGCGCGTGCCGCTGGGCCGCAAGATGGGCAGCGGCTGGGACACGGCCTATGCCGCGCTGTTCCTCGCGAGCGACGAGGCGAAGTTCATCACCGGCGTGCTCTTGCCGGTCGACGGCGGGATGTCGGTGCAGATCGGATGAACCGGCCGGCGCTGGCGGGCCTTACCGCGATGCGCCGACCCGGTGAATTGAACGGTCAGGAGAACAACTCGCGGTCGCGGATCTTGCGCGGATCGGAATAGTCCTCCGCCCACCACGCCTTGCCGCCGGGCTTCGGCGGCGTTTCGAGATAGAGCTGCTTTTTCGCCGTCTTGGCGTCGCGCTGCAGGATGCGGAAGCGATAGTGGTCGAACATGGTGAGCGCCTCGATCATGTAGGACACCGCGATGCGGCGGTCCTTGATCAGCACCAGGTTCTCGCCGTTGTTCAGATCCGCGGCCTTGGAGAAATTGTAGGAACCGAGATAGACGCGCGCCGTCGGCTTGTCGAAATCGATGACGATGAACTTGTGGTGCATGCGGGTGCCGCCGCCGCCCGTCGGCTCCTTGGAGAAGGGCGGCGGGACGTTCTCCGCCAGCTCGACGGCATAGACCGGGGCGCGGCCGCCGCTCGGCTTCTGCACGTCGATGCCGGCGAAGGCCTTGGGATCGTCGTCGTCGAATCCCTTCACCTTCTTGTCGGAGATGCCGTAGATGAAGAGCTTCTCGTCCTTGGCGACCTTCTTGAACGCGTCGCGGATCGCGCCGGGGGTCTGGTAAAGGAAGGCCATGGAGTAGAGCAGCGAGGATGTCGTCTTGCCGACATCGTCGGCGACCGACTGCAGCAGCGCGTTCGCCTTGGCATGCGGCGAGAACGCGATCCGGGCATCGATGTCCTTCAGGCCGAGATCGGTCCACTTCGCCGACACCGTCTGGCCGAACGAGCCTTCGTTGTTCCAATAATCGTCGAACGCCTGCGTGAACGGCGCGATCGCCTTGGCACCCATCACCACGACCGCGTTGTTGGACTGCACGAACATGCCGCGCCAGCTGAAATTGGTCGAGCCGCACACCGCCTTCTTCACCTTCGGGCCGTCGACCACAATGGTCTTGTTGTGCTGCAAGCCGCCCATGTGCTGGCGCTTGACGTTCGCCGCGCCGGCGGTCTTGGCGAGCTTGGCGGCCGCGATGCTCTCCGCCGCGGTCTTCTTGCCGTGCGTGCCGCTGTCGTCGATGATGATCTTGAGCCGCTTCTTCAGCTTCGCGAGGCGGTCGACCACTTCCGGCTGGTTGAGGTCGTAGGCGACGACGCGGACCTGCGCCTTGGTGTCCTTGATCGCCTCGTCGAGCAGATCGAGGATGGCGCGCCGCGCCTCAAACCCCATCCATTCCAGGGCTTCGTCCTTCTTCGGATGCGTCGGCTTGAACGACAGGCCGCCGTCCGCCTTGGGCGCCACCAGCGTGTTGATCTTGCCGAACTTCTCGTAGCGGTCGACGAAGGCCTGCGACGACACGAAGCCGCGGGTGAAGCAGACGTCGAGCTCGCCCTTGTAGGTGTCGCGGCTGAGCGCGATCGGCGCCTCCTGCGCCTCGCCATAGCTGAGCTCGCTCTGTGCGTTCATGAACACCGGCGTGACGCGGTAGATGAAGTCGCCGTCGAGATTGGCATTGCGCGGGAAATGGACCCAGCGGAACATCTGGATCGGCGACAGGCGCGTCGAGAGCTGGGTGGGATCGACCTTGCCGTCCTTGCCGAGGAAGCCGAGCCGGTTCTTGAGCGCGAAGAAGCGGTCGCCTTTCGGCTCCTGGTATTCGATCGCGAAGCCGACGAATTCGTTCGGCGGCGTTCCCTGTTTCCAGTTCATGCCCAAGAGCGTCATGCCGTCGCCGCGATGCAGCTTCAGCGTGAAAAGCGCCTTGGCGTTGGTGCCTTGAACCGCGAATTCGCTGGCCATGCCAATCTCCCGATGCGATGACGATCGTTGTGGAGCGCAGGCGCGAAAAACACGGCCACTTGCGCGAAGACGTACACAGGCGATTCGATGCTATCGCGGTCCGTGGCCGGGCGACAAGCGTTGCCGGGTGTCGGCGCTCCGGCCTAGCATGGCGCGATGTCCAAGCCCGACCAGCAAACCGGTGGACCGCTCAGCGGGATTCGCGTGCTCGATCTCACCGCGGTGGTGCTGGGGCCGTTCGCGACGCAGATCCTGGGCGATTTCGGCGCGCAGATCATCAAGGTCGAGAGCCCGTCGGGCGATCTGATGCGGCTGAACGGCGTGTCGCTGCATCGCGGCATGAGCTCGATCTTCCTGACGCTAAACCGCAACAAGCGGTCGCTGGCGCTCGACCTGCAGACGCCGGAGGGCGCGGCCGTGCTGCGGCGACTGATCCCGACGGTGGACGTGCTGGTGCACAATATGCGGGTGGAGGCGATCGAGCGGCTGGGCTTCGGCTATGACGCGGTGGCCGCGCTGAACCCCAAGATCGTCTACTGCGCCGCGACCGGCTTCGACCAGGACGGGCCGCATGCCGGGCGCCCGGCCTTCGACGACATCATCCAGGCCGCGAGCGGCCTTGCGGCGGTGGCGAGCACGGGGCGCGAGGTGCCGGACTATGTCCCCGCCCTGATCGCCGACAAGACGGCCGGCATGGCGGTGGTGAACGCGGTGCTGGCGGCGCTGGTGCATCGCGAGCGCCACGGCGCGGGGCAATATGTCGAAGTGCCGATGCTGGAGACCATGGTCGCCTTCGTGCTGACGGAGCATCTGGGCGGGCTCGCCTTCGAGCCGCCGCCGGCGCCGCCCGGCTATGCGCGGCTGCTGACCGGCGGGCGCAAGCCGGCGCCGACCAAGGACGGCTTCATCGCCATGCTGCCCTACTCCGCGGGGCATTGGCGGGCGTTCTTCGAGGCGGCCGGGCGGCCGGAGATCGGCGAGGAGCTGGCGCATGACGACCGCGCCCTGCGCAACCAGAACAACGCCAAGCTCTATGCCGCGGTGCAGGCGATCACGCCGACGCGGACAACGGCGGAATGGATGGCGATCTGCGAAGAGCGCGACATCCCCGCGACGCCGATCTATGCGCTGGAGCAATTGCTGAAGCACCCGCAGCTGGAAGCCGTCGGCCTGTTCCGCATGGACGAGCATCCGAGCGAAGGCGCCGTGCGCTACATCCGACCCGCCACCAAATTCGCGGCGACGCCGGCGGCGATCCGCAGCCACGCACCGGCGCATGGCGAGCACAGCGCCGCGATCCTGCGCGAAGCCGGCTTCGCCGAGGCCGAGATCGCCGCGCTGCGCGCCAAGAACATCATCGTCACGAAGGACTAAAGCCATGGATTTCGAGCTTTCCGAAGAACACCGCATGCTGAAGGAGCTGGTGCACCGGTTCGTCGAGGACGAGCTGATGCCGCTGGAAGCCGGCGTGCTCGACCGCGAAGCGAAAGGACATGGCCTCGGCATCGGCGAGAAGGAAATCGCGCGCATCGACAAGATTTCGAAGGAACTGGGGCTTTGGGGCCTGGATGCGCCGGAGGACGTCGGCGGCGCCGATCTGCCGGCCGTCGCGATGATCGGGGTCAACGAGGAACTGGGGCGGACGATCACGCCCTACACCCTGCCGCCGGACTCGCCCAATCTGCGCATGATGATGGCGACGGTGAATGAGCGCCAGCGCGAGGCCTATCTGGCGCCCTATGTCCGCGGCGAGACGGTGTCGGCCATCGGCATCTCCGAGCCCGGCGCCGGCGCCGATCCCGCCGGCATGATCACGCGCGCCGAGCGCGACGGCGACGATTGGGTGCTGAACGGGCGCAAGATCTGGATCAGCCGCGCCGATCACGCCGACTTCACCATCGTGATGGCGGTGACCAACAAGGAGAAGCGTGCGCGGGGCGGCATCTCGGCCTTCCTGGTCGATCGCGACACCAAGGGCTTCAACGTGCTGCGCCGCATCCCGATGATCGGCGGCGCCGCAACCTATGAGATCGCGCTGGAAGATTGCCGCGTGCCGGGGTGGAAGCTGCTGGGCACCGAAGGCTCGGGCTTCGCGCCGATGCAGATTCGTCTCGGCACGCGACGGCTGGAGATGGCGGCGTGGTCGATCGGCATGGCGCAGCGCGCCCTCGACATGATGTGCGCCTTCGCGCCGACGCGCGTGACCTTCGGCGCGCCCTTGTCCGAGCGCCAGTCGACGCAGTGGTGGGTGGCCGATGCGGCGACCAAGATCCACGCGGCGCGGCTGATGACCTATGACTGCGCCTGGAAACTCGACACCGGGCGCGACGTGCGTCAGGAGATCTCAATGATCAAGGCGTTCGCGACCGAGATGGCGTACGAGATCGTCGACCATGCGATGCAGCTCCACGGCGCCATGGGCATGACCAAGGAGCTGCCGCTGCAATTGATGTCCACCAAGCTGCGCACCATGCGCATCTATGACGGCCCCACCGAGGTCCACAAATGGGTGGTGGCGCGCAACCTGTTGGGATCGAAGCGATAAAGCTCGACTCTTTTTGTCATGGCCCGCAAAAGCGGGCCATCCAGGTGACACAGCCACATCTGTTGAAAGTGATGGCTCACCAACTGGATGGCCCGCTTTTGCGGGCCATGACAGCCAGTTTTGTTCGCTTCAGATCCACGGCTTGCCGCCGGGGAAATCTTGGCGGACCGGAGCGAATAAGCGATGATCCGGCAAACGGGAGGAACGTCATGACGGCCATTGCACGGGGCCTCAGCCATGTCGCGCTGGTGTGCTCGGACATGTACGAGACGGTCAAGTTCTGGGAGGACATCGGCATCCCGCTGGTCAAGATGGAGGAGCTGCCGCGCGGCGGGCAGCACAGCTTCCACGACATGGGCAATGGCGCGATGCTGTCCTACATGACGTTCGACAACGCGCCGGCCAAGGCGCCCGGTATCGCCTCGCAGCACATGAACGTGGTCAAGGACGGCGCGGCGACGGCCATCGCCTCGATGAACCATGTCGCAATGGATTTGCCCAAGGAGAAGTTCGACTCGGTGCTCGCCGGCTTGCGCGCCAAGGGCATCAAGGTCTTTTCGATCAACCACGGCAGCGACAAGCCGTTCGAGGCCGAGCCCGACGACAAGACCTGGATCCGCTCGATGTATTTCCGCGACCCCGACGGCATCGCCTTCGAGTTCGCCAGCCTGTTGCGCGAACTGGGCACGGCGGAAGATCTCGCGCCCCAGGTGAAGAACGCCAAGGGCGAGCGGGTGGACTATGTGCCCGTGCTTCTGCGCAAGCAGCAGGCGGCGGAATGAAGACGCAATACGGCGACGTCGCCGTCGCGCGTGACGGACATGTGGCGGTGCTGGAGATCAGCCGGCCGCCGAACAACCATGTCAGCGTCGGATTGATGCGCGACCTCGCCGATGCGCTGGGCGACATCGATGCCGAGCGCGAGTTGCGGGCGAGCGTGCTGTGCACGGCGGGCAAGGTGTTCTGCGCCGGCGCCGACCTCAATGCGCCGGGCGAGAGCAACATCGTCAGCCCCGGCGCCGGGCCGGGTATCAACGCGCTCTATGTCGAGGCGGTGCGGCTTTTCTCCAACAAGAAGCCGATCGTGGCGGCGGTTCAGGGCGCGGCGGTTGGCGCCGGACTCGGCCTGGCGCTGGTCGCCGACTTCCGCATCGCGGCACCGGAAGCGCGGTTCACGGCGAACTTCACCAAGCTCGGGTTTCATCCGGGCTTCGGCATAACGCATACCCTGCCCCGCCTGATCGGCGAGCAGCGCGCGGCGCTGATGTGCCTGACCGGGCGGCGGATCAAGGCGGAAGAGGCGCTGGCCTGGGGCTTGGTCGACGAGGTCGCGCCGCTCGAAGGCTTGCGCGACGCGGCGCTGGCCTTGGCGCGCGAGATCGCGGAAGCCGCGCCGCTGGCGGTGCAGTCGACGCGCGCGACGCTGCGCAAGGGCATCGCCGAGGCGGTGAAGGCCCAGACCGACCACGAATTCGTCGAGCAAAGCTGGCTGCGCAAGACCAACGACTTCGCCGAGGGCGTTCGCTCGGTCGCCGAACGACGCGCGGGGAATTTCTCGGGGACGTAGCGGTGGCACGACGTCAAAATCCGCCGCGCGTTCATCTTGCTCGAGCAATCCATCCAAAAAGGCACACACTGGGCGGTTTTCGAGCCGAACGACGCGCGGCGGATTCTACGCGGACTTGGCGTCGAGCCGCGCCTTGATCGCCAGCACGTAGTCGCGGGCCTGCTGCACCGTTGTCAGCGACTTGAACGCTGCCAATGCGGCGTCGCGCGTGCCACCCAGTTCGAGCTCCGCCTTCAGCAGCACGTGCAGGAAGCCGAAGGTGTTGCCAGTGGCGGGAAGCGGGCCGTCGGGGGACGCCGCCGGCGCGGGCGACTTCGGGATCACGGCTGGTGAGACCAGCGTCTTCGGGCAATCGGTGCGGGGCGTGGCCAGCGACAGAAGGTGGCGCACGTCATTGGCCTTCTCGTCGCGTTTGGTGAGATGGCGCAGGTCCAGCAGCCGCTCCAGCGTCGCCAGAGCCGAGGTGTGGTCGTAGAGCGTGTGATCGACCGTGCCCTTGGGGATCAGCGGCGAGACGATCACCGCCGGCACGCGCACACCGTAGCGCGTGAAATCGAAGCCGGAGGAATTGAGCTTGGGGCCGTTGAGGGGGATCAGATCGCCCGGTGCCGGCGCGGGGCCCGGCGCGACGTGATCGTAGAACCCGCCATGCTCGTCATAGACGACGATCAGCAGGCTCGTGTCCCACACCGGCGAATTGCGGATCGCCTCGTAGACGAATTTGATCAGGCCCTCGCCGCCCGATGGATCGTCCTCCGGATGCTGCGCCGAGCCGCCCTTGTAGGTCGGGCCGGGATGGCCGTCCTGCGGCGAGAAGAAGCTGCGGCCGAAATTGGGCTCGATGAAAGTGTAGCGGTACTTGAGATAAGCGGGCGTGCCGTCCGGCGCGCGCGCGGCGAGATCGTCCTTGAAACGCTTCAGCGAATGGATGTCGAGCAGGCTGATGCCCTTGAGCGACGCGACCTGGGATATCCAGCCGCCATATTCGAGACCGGAGGGGTCGCCGCTGAACTGGTTGTCCTTGTCCTGGTAGAGCCGCCAGGCATGGCCGTTCTCGTTCAGGCGATCGTAGATCGAGCCGTTGGCGTAGACGAAGCCGTTCGCGGTCTCCCAATCGATCTCCTCGGGCGTGGTCGGGCTGCGGTCCATGTAGGATGACGATGCGCCGTGCACGAAGAACCGGTTCGGCCAGGTCGGACCGGGCAGCGACGAATGCCAGGCGTCGCAGATCGCGAACTCGCGCGCGAGCTGGTTGATCACCGGCAGCTGCGTTGGCGTGTGGAAGCAGGCCATGATGTCGCCGATGCGATCCTGCGCCGGCGTGCCGGTGCCCTCGCTGACCGAGGTCGCATAGCTGCCGGCGAAGCCGGAGAGATCGATCGCGGGATAGGCGCCGCCCTTATACTTCTTGGCCGTGTCGGCGCCGCACAGCTGCTCCAGCACGTCGGGAAATTCGTGGCCGGGATCGGTCGGCATGCTCCAGGGCGCGCCATCCTTGACCGGATAGACCTTCGGCTCCTTCGCGCCGGGCGGGGTCCATTTGTTGCTGTCCCTCGTGGTGGCGACGCGGATGCCCGGGATGCCCGACATCGCGAAAATATTGTCGAAGGAGTGGTTCTCGAGCATCAGGACGAAGACGTTGGTGACCGCCGGATTCATGCGCTGCCCTCCGATGCGATTGCCGGAATAGCAGTTTCGCGGTCTATTGCCCACCGGAGGAACGATGGACGTTCGCAGACAGATCTGGCTGTACCTGGCGCTGGTGGTGGCGGGGAGTGCCGTGCTCGACGTGCTCATCGTGCGCGGCGGCGGGATGAACAATCCGCAAGGCTTCGCACTGATCCCCGCGTTAATGTGGACGCCGGGCCTCGCGGCGATGCTGACCAAGCTGATCGCGACGCGCTCGCTGGCCGGGCTGGGCTGGTGGCCGAAGCGGCCGCTCAACCTGTTCGTGGGATGGCTGCTGCCGATCATCTATGGCGGCATCCCGTTCGCGATCGCAGGCCTGGTGGGTGCCGGGACGTTTCATATCCTGGGCTGGAACGAGTTGCCGCTGCCGCTGGTGATGGTGTTCGGCACGATCGCATCGCTGCTGACAGCGACCGGCGAGGAGATCGGCTGGCGCGGCTTTCTGGTGCCTGCGCTGGCGGAGCGGCACGGCTTCTGGGCGGTGTCGATGATCACGGGCGGCATCTGGCTCCTCTATCACCTGCCGCTGATCCTGTTCGCCGGCTATGCCGGCGCAGGAACGCCGCTCTGGTTCAGCGTCACGTGCTTCACCGCGCTGATCCTGGTGTTCAACCCGCTGTTCACGGCGCTGGCGTTGCGCTCGCAGAGCTTCTGGCCAACGGCGCTGGCGCATGCCTCGCACAATTTCTTCATCCAGTCGGTGTTCACGCAGATGGTGGTGGCGAACGCGACGACGCCATGGCTGACGGGCGAGTTCGGATGGATCACGCCGCTTTCGGCGGCAGCGGTGGTCGCCGTGTATTTCTGGATCACGGGCGTGCCGAAGACGGCCGGCGATCGCGCATGAGCGACGTCATCGTCGTCGGCGGCGGGCATAACGGGCTGGTCTGCGCCTTCTATCTGGCGCGCGCCGGGCTGAAGGCGACGGTGCTCGAGCGGCGCGGCATCGTCGGCGGCGCGGCGGTGACGGAGGAGTTCTTCCCCGGCTTCCGCAACTCCATCGCCAGCTACACGGTTTCGCTGCTCAATCCCAAGATCATCCGCGATCTGGAGCTGGCGCGGCATGGCCTTCGGATCGTGGCGCGGCAAGTGTCGAATTTTCTGCCGGTGAACGACCGGGACTATCTGAGCGGAACCGGTGCGGAAGAGATCGCCAAATTCTCGGCCAGGGACGCGGCGCGGATCGGCGACTACAATGCGCGGCTGGAGGCCATCGCCGACGTCCTGCGCGAACTCGTGCTCGAGACGCCGCCGAACCTGACGAACGGTTGGACGGCGGCGTTGCCGCAAATGCTGAAGAGCGCGGCGCTGGGCCGGCGCCTGTCGCGGCTGGACGAAACGGCGCGGCGCGATCTGCTGGCGTTGTTCGCGCAATCGGCGGGCGACTGGCTGGACGGCTGGTTCGAGAGCGATCCGATCAAGGCGGTGCTGGGGTTCGACTCCATCGTCGGGAATTATGCGAGCCCCTACACGCCGGGTTCGGCTTATGTGCTGCTGCATCACGTGTTCGGCGAGGTGAACGGGACCAAGGGCGCCTGGGGCCATGCCATCGGCGGCATGGGCGCGATCACGCAGGCGATGGCGGCGGCGTGCCGCGAACAGGGCGTCGCGATCCGCACCGATTGCGCGGTGAAGGAGATCATCGTCGAGAACGGCCGGGCCGTGGGCGTCGCAACGGCCGGTGGCGAGACGCTGCGCGCGCCGCGCGTCGTGTCGAACCTCAATCCCAAGCTGCTGTTCGGCGGGATGATCGATCCGGCCGCCCTGCCCGCCGATTTTCGCGAGCGCATCGCGCGCTATCGCAACGGCTCCGGCACGTTCCGGATGAATCTGGCGTTGTCGCAGTTGCCGCGCTTTGCCTGCTTGCCGCAGGCAGGTCCGCATCTGACGGCAGGGATCATCCTGGCGCCGAGTCTCGCCTATATGGATCGCGCCTATGCCGACGCGCGGGCGGGTGGCTGGTCGAAGGAGCCGATCGTCGAGATGCTGATCCCGTCCCTGGTGGACGACACGCTGGCGCCGCCGGGTCGCCATGTCGCGAGCCTGTTCTGCCAGCACGTCGCGCCGCAATTGCCGGAGGGCCGGTCATGGGACGATCACAAGGATGAGGTCGCGCGACTGATGATCGACACGGTCGAGCGTTTTGCGCCCGGCTTCAAGGCATCGGTGCTGGGTGTGCAGGCGCTGAGCCCTCTGGATCTCGAACGCACCTTCGGCCTGGTGGGCGGCGATATCCTGCACGGCAAGCTGGAGCTCGATCAGCTGTTCTCGGCGCGTCCGGTGCTGGGGCACGGCAACTACCGCTCGCCGGTTCCCGGACTCTATATGTGCGGCGCCGGCACGCATCCGGGCGGCGGTGTGAGCGGCGCACCGGGGCACAATGCGGCGCGCGAAATCCTGAAGGACGCGCGACGGCGGCGGGCCTGAGTTGGACTATCAAGCACCTAACAGTATGTCATGGCCCGCAAAAGCGGGCCATCCAGGTGACGCAGCCACAATTGCAAAAGAACCAGCGCACCAACTGGATGGCCCGCATTTGCGGGCCATGACAGCACTGCTTTTCTAACACGTGCGAATTCTGAATGAGCTACAGCCGCGCCAGCTCGGACTGCACCTTGGCGCCGAAGGTCTTGAGCGCTTGCGCCTGGTACCCGACGCCCGGGATACCGAACGCGAAGTCGACGATGCCGACCCCACAATCGCGCATCGTCGCGACGCGCTCGGTGAAGGTCCGCGGTCCACCGAAGAAGAAGGGCTGGAACAGCGCCGGGCGCGGCGACGGCGGGGCCGCGGGGCCGCCCATCTCGCGTGCCGTGGAATCGGAATGCGTCGCGGCGCTGCTGGCGCGCGCGGCGGCGGCCTCGGCCATCTGCTCGCGCGCCAGCGCGTCGCTGTCGGCGATGTGCGCGATGTGGCGGTAGAGGACGTTGTCGCGCGTCGGCTGCCAGCCGGCCTTGTCGCACTCGGCATGATAGAGCGCGACCCACTTCTTCACCGTGTCGGGCGGCGCGAAGGAGATCGCGATCGAGAGCTTGCGCTGCGCGGCGAAGATCACCGACTCCTCGCTGTTGCCCGAGGCGAACACCGGCGGATGCGGCGACTGGATCGGGCGCGGCCAGGCGGAGATCGTCTTGAACTGGTACTCGGCGCCTTCCCACGAGAACGGCTCAAGCGCGGTCCAGGTCTTGAGGATCAGCTCGATGCCTTCCTGCGTCATGGCGCGGCTGCGCGCCGCGACGTCGTTGTAGGTGAGCTGCTCGTTCGGCGTGCCGCGCAGGAAGAGCGCGACGAGGCGCCCCTGCGTCATGCAATCCAGCATCGCCAGCTCTTCGGCGATGCGCACCGGGTTGTTGAGCGGCAGGATCGGCCCCAACACGGCGATCGTGGCGCGGCGGATCACCTGGCTGAGGACGCCGGCCATCACGTTCGGGCTGGGCGTCAGGGTGATCGGCGAGAAGTGATGCTCCGAGACGCTGATCCAATCGAAGCCGGCGGCTTCGGCGATGCGTGCGTTCTCGATGGCGCCCAGCAGGCTGCGTTGCGCGGTGGCGGGATCGCAGGCCGAAGGCGGCATCGGCCAGGCCGGCCGCGACGGGCCGTCATACCCGGCGGCGCACATATAAGAGAGTTTCACGCGCGATCCCCGCTTGCGAACGCACGCCACCATACCGTGTTTTCTAATACTGCGGACGGCGGCGCCGTCGGGATAGGCTGACGCACCGGACGCGTCAGCCCGTCATGCCGTAGCCGCGCGCCATCGCCGCGGCGAAAACCGGAATGAGCAGGAAGAGCACCACCTCGATCCAGATGAAGCGGCGGACATTGGCGATTGCGTGCCGGGTGGGCAGCGCGGCGGGGTCCGCGGCGAGCGCGCGGCGCCAGCGAATGAAAGAGATAGTCGGCGGAATCGACAGAAGACCGACGAGGATGAACGTCCCCATCTTCGCCCAGAAGAACAGATTGTGGGAATAGTACTCCCAGCCCTTGGCGGCGTAGATCGCGCGCGCGAAGCCGACCGCGACGATGAGACCGGCGAGAACGCCATACCAGGCATCGACGTGTCCGGCGCGGCGGACATCCATCGCGGTCAGGCCGGCGCGCACCACACCGAGCTCGAAGGCCAGCACGCTCGCCAGCAGAAAGATCAACACATGATGCGCGATGGCGAGGATGAGATCGAGCGTGGCGAAGTCCGGCATGGCTTGCTCCTCAATTCGCGCCCAGCGCTCGCGCGCTGGTCTTGACGAGATCGATGGCGCCGGCCGTGACACCGGCCGCCAGTCCCGGCGTCTGCGCCAGCACCTGCTCGGCGAAGACGCGGGCGAGGCCGATGCGGGTCTGCCACCATTGATCTGCATCGTCGCCGGAATGCTTCGCTGCCGCGAGCGCGCCCTTGGCCAGCATCCAGCCGCCGGTGAGATCGCCGAGGAGCTTGAGATAGGCCGTCGCGCCGGCGAGCGCGTCGGGCTGGGCGTGACCGCGGCGCTCGACCATCCAGCTCGTCGCGGTCTGCGCCGCGCCGGCCGCCGCTTCGAGCCGCGTGCCGATGGTGTGCAGCCAGGCGTTCGGCGAGCTTTTGAGCGCGCCGATGGTCGACCAGATCTCGTCGAGCAGGTCGCGCACGGCGCGGCCGTTCTCCAGCGCCAGCTTGCGGCCCATCAGGTCGATCGCCTGGATGCCGTTGGTGCCTTCATAGATCGGCGCGATGCGGGCATCGCGATAATGCTGCGCCGCGCCGGTCTCCTCGATGAAGCCCATGCCGCCATGGATCTGCACGCCCATCGAGGCGACCTCGACGCCGACATCGGTGGACCACGCCTTGGCGATGGGTGTGAGCAACTCGGCCCGCAGTTGCGCCTTCTGACGGAGCGCCGCGTCGTCGCCCGCGCCGGCGAGATCGGCGGCGACCGCGGTCGAGAGGCAGATGGCGCGCGCCGCCTCGATCTTCGCTTTCATCAGCATGAGCGAACGGCGGATGTCGGGATGATCGAAGATCGGCGCCGTGAGTTCGCCGGTCCACGCCGAGCGGCCCTGGCGGCGCTCGAGGGCATAGCCCAGCGCCTGCTGATAGGCGCGCTCGGCAATCGCGACGCCTTCGGTGCCGACCTGCAGCCGCGCCGCGTTCATCATCGTGAACATATGCGCGAGACCCTGGTTCTTCTCGCCGACCAGCTCGGCGCGCGCACCGTCGAAGCTCATGACGCAGGTCGGCGAGCCGTGGATGCCGAGCTTGTGCTCGATGCCGGCGGGGCGCGCGCTGTTGGCGGCGCCGAGCGAACCATCGTCGTCGACATGACGCTTCGACACGAGGAACAGCGAGATGCCGCGGCTGCCCGCCGGCGCATCGGGCAGCCGCGCGAGAACGAGATGGACGATGTTCTCGGCCATGTCGTGATCGCCCCAGGTGATGAAGATCTTCTGGCCGGTGATGCGATAGAAGCCCTCCCCGTCCGGCTCGGCCCTGGTGCGCAGCGTGCCGAGATCGGAGCCCGATTGCGGTTCGGTCAGGTTCATCGTGCCGGTCCATTCGCCGCTGATGAGCTTTCCGAGATAGAGCGATTTCTGGCGCGCCGTGCCGTGCTCCGACAACGCTTCCACCGCGCCGCGCGTCAGCATCGGGCAGAGGCCGAACGCCATGTTGGCGGCGTGGATCATCTCGAACACCGCGATCTCCAGCGCCTTCGGCAGGCCCTGGCCGCCATACGCCGGATCGGAGGCCAGCGCGCCCCAGCCGCCCTCGACGAATTTCTTGTAGGCGGCGGCAAAGCCGGGCACGGCGCGGACTTGGCCGTTGGCGATCTGGGCCCCGATCTTGTCGCCATCGCGGTTGAGCGGCGCGAGTTCTTCGGCCGCCAGCGTGCCGCCGGCTTCGAGGATCGCGGCGACGGTGGCGTCGTCGCAGTCGGCGAATTTGGGGAGCGCCCGGAGCTGCGGGAAGCCGACGACGTCGTTGAGGGCGAACAGCAGATCGCGGACGGGCGCGGTGTAGGTCATGTGGGGAGAAACCGGAGACTGCCCGAACAGCTTAGCCGATTTGGCGGTTCCTACGACATGCGATCGCGCAGGGCGCGTGGGCTCTGGCCTGTCCAGCGCTTGAAGGCGCGGCTGAACACGGCGGGGTCGGAAAAGCCGACGAGATAGGCGGTCTCGTTCACCGAGGCCTTCTTGCCGCTGAGATAATGCAGCGCAAGCTTGTGGCGCAGTTCGTCCAGCACCTTTTCGAAAGTTGTGCCTTCGGCCTTCAGCTTGCGGAACAAGGTTTGGCGGCTGAGCGCCATCTTGGACGCGATCAGGTCCATGCCGACATCGCCGGTGTGCAGGATCGGCATCAACAGGCTCTCGACCTTGCCGCGTGTGGTCTTAGACTGCTCGAGATTCCTGAGCAGCGCGTCGGCATGCTCGCTCAATATGCCGAACGCGTAGCGCGGCGCCGCCTGGATGCGGTGCATGAGCCATCGCTCGTCGATCAGGAACGCATTCTTCTCCGCTTCGAAGGTCACCGGGCAGGCATAGACGCGCTCATACTCGGCGCGATAGGCGGGCGCGGCATGGGTCACGGTCACGGCGCGCGCCAGATCCGTGACGCCGTACAGCCGCGGGCCGCAGATCATGCGCGCGAAGGTGGACTCGGTGAGCTCGGGGAAATCGTTGGGATGCTCGCGGTTGTCGACGATCCACATGCCGCGCGCGTCCTGCTCGACGCGGAAGCGCTCGGGCGGGCCGTCGAACTCGATCACCAGCCGGCCGTAGCGGTTGAGCTGGGCGAAGGCGTGCATCATCGTCTCGGACGCGGCACCGATCAGGCCGACGATCGAGACCTGCGCCATGTCGTTGGTCTCGCCGTAATGCAGCGCGAGCGCCGGGTCGCCGCTCAGCTCCTTGCCGGCGCGCATCAGGCGGACATAGTTGGCGAGCGGGATGCGGTTGTCGTGGTCCTCCAGCACCTTGGGATCGATGCCGGCGCGGGCCGCCAGCGCCGCCGCGTTCGCGCCTTTCGAGACCGCCAGCTCCAGCAGGCCGCGTGCGAGGCCGGCGGCCACGGTGAGCTCAGGCATGGCGGTTGTTACCTGGGATCATGCTTTTGATGCCTGGCGTCATGGGGCGCGGCCCGGCCCGTGCCTACCTAAATCTAAGGAGCGCTGGGACGGGGGACAAGGATGGCGAGCATTGCGCTGGAGGCCCCGGCAGCCCGGAACGGCGGCGCGCGCGCGGCCCTGACCGCGGCGGCGGGGTTCTGGTGGTTCGTCGCGGTGTTCGGGCAGTGGGCGTTTCTCGCCTATATCGCCGCCTTCTACGGAACCTCGACCTTCGCCGGCGACTTCGCGGCGTGGAGCAAGAACACCTTTCTGATCAAAGGCTATGTCGCGGGCGACACCGCCGGGAACCTGGCCTTCGCGGCGCACGCGCTGCTGGCGGCGGTGACCTCGTTTGCCGGCGGACTCCAACTGGTGCCGCAGATCCGCCGCCGCGCCATCGGGCTGCATCGCTGGAACGGGCGCGTGTTCCTCGTGACCGCATTCGGCGTGAGCCTGACAGGGCTCTATATGATTTGGGTGCGCGGCGAGACCACGGACCTGGTCAGCGCGCTCGGCATCAGCGTCAACGCGGCGCTCATCATGGTGTGCGGCGTGCTGACCTGGCGCCGCGTGCTCGCCGGAGATATCGCGGCGCACCGCCGCTGGGCGCTGCGGACCTATCTTGTGGCCAATGCCCAATGGTTCACCCGCGTCGGCGTATTCGGCACGTTCCTTGTCGCCAAGGTGCTCGGGCTCGCCGGCGGCAAGGGCTTTGGCGGCGCGGTGCTCCTGTTCTGGACCTTCGGTTGCTATCTGGTGCCGTTGGCGGTGCTCGAACTCTACCTGCGCGCCAAGGACGGCGGCGGGACGCGCTTGCAGTCCGGCACGGCAGGGCTTCTGATCGTGCTCACATTCCTGATGGCGGCCGGCATCTTCGGCGTCAGCCTGTTCGTGTGGTGGCCGTTGATCGGCAAAGCGTAACCAACGCGGAGGTGCCCATGCTTGCCCGGCTGTTTCCCAAGACGATCGACAACACCTATCGCGGCCACCCCATCGCGCTGTGGCTGTTCTATCCCCTGGTGCTCGTGAACGTTGCGATCGCGGTGGTGGCGATCGTGCGCGCCGACGGCGGGGCACAATCGGCCGACGGCATCCCTTTGGACACGTTCCCGGTGGCCGCGGCGACGACGATCATCGGAATCGGCGCCTTCCTCGGCCTCGCCAAGCTGCTCTTGGGCTCGCTCTACACGCTGGCGGCGCTGCGCTATCGCGCCATGATCCCGTTGATGTACGCGCTGATCGTGACCGACCTTGTCGGGCGCAAGATCCTCGTGTTGTACAAGCCCATCGCGCGCATGGCCGGGACCGCGACCGGCAGCTATGTCACCTGGACACTGTTCGCGCTGAGCGTGATCGGACTGGTGCTGTCGCTGTGGCCGGCGCGGGCTATTCGCCAAGGCGCGTGATGGCACCCCGTCGCGGTGTGGGCGGCGATGGAGGCGGCGTAGTCGGTGTCGGAGGTGCCGTTGTTCGACACGTCGCCGATCTGGATGCCGTTGAAGTAGTAGTGCAGCTCGTGCGGGGTGTAGCCCGAGGGCGGGCTGGAACCGCCGGTCGCGACCTCGTCGCGGCGCACAACCTGGCCCGACGCGTCGGTGATGAAGTTCACGTTGCGGCTATGGCCGTCGGCGATCTGCACCTGCTCGAGGTGGTTGTTGAGATCGTGCTGCCAGTCGATCGTGATCGGCATCGGGCCGCCGCTGGCACAAAAAAGCGGGTCCCTTTAGGCGCGCGATTGCACAGGGCAACACGCAAAAATCAGCGAGCAACGACGCCCTTTGCTCTTAGCAGATCAATGACGCGGGCCTTTGCAGCCACCTGATTTGGATCAAAGACCATTCTAATCTCGACGGATCGCAACAAACGAGACAAATCGTACTTATACCCTCTGTGCAACAGCTCCTCGACTTTGTCCATCGCGCCCAACGCGACGGCCCAATCGGCAATCGTCGCGCCCACAGAGTTGGCCTGTTCGATATTTGCGCCGGCGCTGAGCAGCAAATCATAGTTGGCCCACTTGCGCTGATGAACGCCCAGACTGAGCGCTCTTTGAAGAGCCGATCTGTCGGCCGCATCCCCTTCATACGAATTCGGATCGCCACCCTTGTGCAGCAACACCGACAATATGTCCGTGTTATCCATTCCAGCGGCGACATAGACAGCGGAAAAACCATATATCGGTCGCGGCTCCGGCGGCCATATTCCCAGCTTCTCGGCATCTTGTTGCGTCAGAGCTTTCTCCGGCGCCTTGAAGCTCGGATTGGCACCGGCCGTAAGGAGGATTTCGACGCCGCCAAGATTTCCACAGGACACAGCCCAGGTAAGCGGCGTATCATTCCACGGACCAGGCGCATTGGCGCTCGCGCCCTTCTTGAGGGCCGCAGCGACTCCACCGGCGTCTCCAGCACACGCTGCCTGCGCCAAATCACGAACGACAGGATCGGAGAACGACTCGTTCAGCGAGCGTTGCACTTTGGCTTGCACGACGTCCCATCCACAACAAAGCGCCAATATGAGAATGACGGCGCGCCGCATCATGCCTCATCTCCCTTTAAGGTATTTGGAATAGTCCAGAACTTTGTCGACCACCGGAGAACCCATAAGGTTCGAAGTGACAGCATATGTCATGAAGTCCATTCCATGTGCATCCATTATAGTGTCATGAGCTGTTCCACTCCAAGCTGTCCCAGGATCGAGCCGCACAACATCACCAACGGGATCTAAGACCGGCCCAAAGCGCTGAAGGTCGTCAAGCCAGTTTCCTGGTTCGACATAGGCCGTAATCAAGTGGTTGGTGATGCTCTCAAAGTTCCTATACATATCCGTACTTCCCATGAAGCGGGCCGCCGTATTCCGGTTCAATCCTGGCGGATCGAATACAATCGCCTTATAACCCGTCGCCACGGCCTGCGCACTCGCCTCTCCCCCACCCATGGAGTGGCCCGTGAACACAATATTGGTCCGGTCGGCATTGCCTACCCCAAATGCGATCTTAACCGCGAGTGACATCGCATCATCATAGTCATCAGATTCCATTCCGGCGTTCTGAAGCTCGTTCGACACCATGTTAGGCGAAGTCAGATCATCGACGTGTTCAGTCCCGCGATTTGCAACGATGTAAGACGCATTGCGGTCTCCAACATTTCCATGCACGAACACGTAAGCATGATAATCGTTGTCGGCATCTTCGAGGTCATTTCTACGCAATGACATTTTTGCCAAATCCGCAGCATCATCATACTCAATTCGCTTATAGCCCTGTGGGTCGAGCTGAGGAATGTCCTTATAGAAGTAGGCAGAATAACTCGCGAACATTGTGTTGAATGTCATACGCGTCCTGAGCACCGCATTTGCGAGATCGCTTCCAATGGCGGCGGGGTCCGTCAAGGCGACATTGACCAGACCATCGTACGCCGCCTTCATCTGTGCGACGACCGCGGCCTGCGTGGCTTGAGCTACGCTATTCGGGCTATTGCCCCACTCCGCAATAACTTGATCGTAAACAGATTTCTCCAAAGCGTTGTTGGGATCATATTTTGGATTCACAGTTGGATTGAGCGCCGACCCGCCGCCCCATATCTGGCCGTTCCGGACAAGCTTAATAAGTTCCTGCCCTGTGTCAGGTGCGAGTTTCTTGTCCAGTACAGCTTGCTGAATAGCCGAAACTGCGTCATCCGTCTGTTGCTGGCGCGCTATCGCGTTCCCAATGGCATTGGCGATCTGGCTGCCGATGACGTTGCCGATGGCGTCGGGAAGTGCGGCGATGACGTTGTCGCCGAAGTCCGAGCCGTTGACGAGGCTGCGGGTCGCCGCGCTAGCGATCATACCAGCGAAGCCGCTCACCGCGCTGTTGAACGACGTGGCGCCGACCTGAGTGACTATGCTCGCGCCCGTGCTGCGCGAGACGTTGAGTTCGGCATGGGCCGCACCTGGCAATGCGTCGCTCACTATCTGCGCCACTCCGGCGCCGACGCCGGCTGCCGCGACACCGGCCCAGTCGAATTTCTTCTGCAAGCCGGTAGCAACACCGATGCCCTGCGAAAGCGCGTTGCTGGCTGCGCCGCGCAATGCGGCGTCGACAAACTTGATGCCGGTGAGGCCGCCGAACGCACCGTTCTCGCCGAACAAGCCCCCCGGACCCATCGCGCCACCGACCGCGCCGCCGATGGCCGCAAGGCCAACAGCGCCCCAGTTGAAGCTCTTCTGGATGCCGGTAGCGACGCCGACGCCTTGGCTGACGATGCTGCCGGCCGCGGCCGCGACCGCTCCGCCAACAATCGCGCCGGCCGTTGTGCTGCCAAGGAGCCCGCCAAAGTACGTCACCAGCGGGTTGAGCGTCAGGAGCGATACCGCGATGGCGATGATCGAGAGCAGGATCTGCCCGAACACGCCGCAATTGTTCTTGCCCTTCGGCACGGTCGGCGCGACGTCGCCGATGGCTTCGTTGGGGTCGTAGGGTTTGAAGGTGGTCGCGTTGTTGTGGACGTTGGCGACCTTGTTGGGGATGAGCAGCGTGGTGCCGGCGGCGATGGCGCTGCCGCTGCCCATGCCGTTGGCGTCGGCGATCAGGTACCAGAGCGAGCTGTCGCCCCACATCATCTGGGCGATGGACTGCAGCGTGTCGCCGTCGGCGGCGGTGTAGCTGGAGGCGGTGGAGCCGTAGCTGTTGCCGTTGATCGGGCTGTAGCTCTGGTCGAAATTGCCGTAGCTCAACGACAAGGAGTAGTTCTGCCCGGCACGGAACCAGCCAGAGCCCGCGGTCGCGGTGTGCGCGGCGATCGAGGCGGCATAGTCGGTGTCGCTCGTTCCGTTGTTCGACACATCGCCGATCTGGATGCCGTTGAAGAAGTAGTGCAGCTCGTGCGGGGTGTAGCCCGACGGCGGGCTGGAGCCGCCGGTCGCGACCTCGTCGCGGCGCAGCACCTGGCCGCTAGCGTCGGTGATGAAGTTCACGTTGCGCGCATGGCCGTCGGCGATCTGCACCTGCTCGAGATGGTTGTTGAGGTCGTAGTTGAAGGTCGAGGTGTTGTAGGTGCCGTAGGACGTGACGTTGGGGATGTACTTGGTCGAGGATTGCAGCGCGTTGTCGGCCCAGAAGTACCAGTTCTCGGTCTCCGAGTTGGTGGTGGTGCCGCTGACCGTGGTGGCGGTCTGCACGCGAGTCGTTACGCCCTGATAGCCGCCGTCGTAGTTCCAGTCATGGGTGGTGGAGTTGTAGGTGCCCTGGCCGACATAGGAATAGGTCGAGACCTGGGTCGTGGTCGTGCCGCTGCGCGTGGTCGCGGTGGTGTCGCCGGTCAAGAGGTTGTTGTTGGCGTAGCCGATGCTGTAGCGGTGATAGACCGTGCTGCCGCCCGAATCCTTCTCGGTGTACTCGCTGACCCGGCCCAGCGTGTCGTAGCTATAGATCGCCCGCGTCGTCCCGCCGATCGAGACCTGCGCCAACAGGCCGTCGGTCGAGTAGGTGTAGGCTTCCGACGAGATGTTGTCGGTCATCGTCGCGCGGCTGCCGTCGGCGTTGTAGGTGATGTCGGAGCCGGTGGTGCCGTGGCCGATGACGCCGCTCGCGATGGTGCCCATCGTCGTGGTGAAGCGGTTCATCGCGTCGTATTTGTACCAGTAGTCTTCCGTGCCGCCGCCGGTGGTAAGCGCGCCCGCGCCGTTCATCGAGGCGTAGGTCGCCTGCATGCGGCGGATGTTACCCGCCAGGTCGTAGGTCCATGTCACCGAAGCGGGCGCGCTGCCATGGCTGCCCGAGTCGGTGAAGGTCAGCATGCGGTTGGTCGCATCCCAGGTGACGACGGCTTCTTCCTCCACCGTCGTGTCGTAGCCGGTCTTGTGATAAATCGGCTCGCCGCCATGGTAGTCGTAGGTCGAGTACCACTGCGCCTTGGTGTACTTCTCCGTCAGGCGGTTGCCGTCGACGTCGTAGGTGTAGCTCGCGGTCGCCAGGTCTGCGTTGGTGTCGTCGTCGAGGTCGTGGAAGTCGCCGTTCATGTAGCCCGACACCGACGTCGCCATGTTGCCGGTGTTGAAGTAGGTGTAGGCCAGGTTCTGGCCGCTCACCGAGCCGTTGGTCATGTTGATGAGGCGGCCGGCGAGATCGTAGGTGTAGCCGTAGACCGGCGGCGACGTGACCACGGACGCGTCGTAGAAGTTGGTCTTCGACACGGTGCGGCCGAACAAGTCCACGGTCTGCTTCTGCGTGAGGCCGGCGGTGTTGACGGTGGTCTTGATCCAGCCGCCGAAGGTGCCGAGCCCGGTGGTCGCCGCGCTGCCCGACCAGGCATAGCTGTAGCTCGTGGCATGGCCGGACAAATCGACCGTGCCGATCACGCGGCCCTGCAGGTCGTAGTCGGTGGTCTCGATCACCGAGCTGCCGAGGAAGCTGTTGTAGTGCTTGATGCGCTGACCAAGGCCGTCATAGACGTAGGTGTCGACCAGGGTCTGCGCCGAGCCGGTGGCGTTGCCGGCCGAGCCGGACGCGCGGGTGGGATGGGTCTCGGTCAGAAGGCGGCCCATCGCGTCATAGGTGAAGGTCTCGTCGACCTCGCCGGATCCGCTGATCGCGTTGACGATGCCGTTGACCGAACGCTTCGTCATGTTGCCGAAGCCGTCGTAATAGTCGGCGAACTTGCCGCTGTCGGGATGGAACTCCAACACCATCTGCGCGTCGCTGCCGCCATAGCCGGTGCCGGCGAGGAGGACGCGCGTGCTGGTGTTGCCGTTGGCGTCGGTGGTCGCGACGACACGGCCGGACGCGTCGTAATAGGTGTATTCGGTCGGACGCACCGAGCTGTGCAGCGTGCCGCTCTCGTCGGTGTAGTTGACGGCTGGCAGCTGGCGCTGCGTGACCTTGCCCTCGGTGTTGTAGGTGTAGTTGGTGACGTTGCCGCGCGCATCGGTCTCGCTCAGCACCTCGCCGAAGGCGTTGTAGGTGCGGCTGTGGACGATGGTGGAGGTGGTGTAGCCGCTGGTGGCGTCGCCCGACAGCTGGCGGTAGGGCTCGCGGGTCGAGAGCTGCTGGCCGCGCTTGTCGAAGGTCGCGATGGTCACGGTGTAGCCGGCGACATTGGTGCTGCCCAGCGCGGTGCTGCTGCCGGTGAGATCGCTGAGCGCATTGTCGATGGTCATCGAGGACCATGACCGGCCGGACGGATTGGCGCCGTCGGTCGTGATCGTCGCCGACTGATCGCCATTGGCGTCGTAGAGATAGAACTTGACCGTGCCGTCGCCGGCGGTCGAGCGGTAGAGGTGGCCCGCCTTGTCGTAGGCGAAGGTCTCCTGGGCGCCGCCATTGGTGCTCTTCTCCGCGAGCTCGCCCCAGGCGTCGTAGGTCATGGTGACGACATCGCCGTCGCTCCACGCCGAGCCGCTCCAGGTCGACTTCTTCTGCGTCACCACGCGGCCGAGCGCGTCATAGCCGGTGAGCGTCGCCTCGGTATGGCTGGTGCCGGCGGAATCCACGCGCGTGTACTGGTCGACCATCTGGCGGCCGTCGAGATCGTATTTGTAGGTGTGCACGAAACCCGCCGCGTCGGTCATCGTCGCGATGCGGCCGCCGGCGTCGTAGGTGTAGGACGTGACATGGCTGCCGCTGCCGCTCGTCAGATTGGTGACGGTCGACGAGCTGAGGTTGTTGAGGCCGTCATAGGCCTCGGTGGTGACGGTGTGGTTGGTGGCCCCGGCCGCGTCGGTGAAGTCGGGCGTCGTGACGGTGATCTGGCGGCCCAGATTGTCATAGGTGTAGGTCGTGACGTCGCCCGTGGCCTCCGTCTTGGTCAGGACCTCGCCGAGCGCGTTGTAGGTGTAGACGATCGAAGCCGTGACGCTGCTGGTGGTCAGCGCGCCGGTGGACGAATTCACCGTGCCGATCGCGACCGAGCCGCGATTCTCGAACAGGCGCCGGCCCATTCTGTCGTACTGCATGCCGGTGGTGCGGTCGTTGGCGGCATCGACCGTGCCGGTGGGCAGCGTGCCGATCGTCGGTGCGCCGGTCAGCTTGGTGGCATAGCGCGTCTCGACCCTCACCTGGCCGAAGGCGTTGATCAGATAGGTCGTCAGATAGAGTTCCTGATCGACCTGCGCGACCTTGGTGCCGCGCTTGTCGTAGAAGAACCAGGAATAGTTACCGCGGGCATCGGTCTGGCGGACGATGTTGCCGGCGGCGTCGTAGGTGTTGGTGAGGACGATGTCGGCCGACGGCGGCGTGCCCGCGGTCACGCCGTACTCGTAGGTGCGGATCGACGCGACGGTCGTCGTCAGCAGGCGGTTCGCCTTGTCGTAGGTATAGGTGGTCGCGCGGTAGTCGCTCGAGCCGGGCGACGGCGGCGTGCCGCCGGGCGTCGACGGCAGCGTGAAGGTATCGGCGTAGACACGCTGCTCGGTGACGTTGCCGTTAAGGTCGTAGGTCCACTTCGACATGATGCCGAGGGCACTGAGCTCGACGGTCTTGCGGTTCGAACGGTCGTAGTAGAACAGGGTGCGCGCGCCCATCGCGTCGTCCTGCTCGATCAAATTGCCGGCGAGATCGTATTTGTAGGTCGTGACCGGCGCGGCCGAGGTCGCCGCCAGCCAGGACGAATTGACGATCGGCACCGTCATCCCGGTGGTCGAGGTCAAACGGTCCAGCTTGTCGTAGGCGTAGGTGGTGGTGCGCTGCTCGCTGCGGCCGGAGGCTTCGACCATCTGCGTGCGATTGCCGCGCAGATCGTAGGCGTAGGTGTTGGTGACAGCCGGCGCCACCGACGTGCTCGACACCGCCTCGGAGACGACCAGGCCGCGCTTGTCGAAGGTGTAGGTGGTGGTGCCACCGAGCTTGTTGGTGACGCTCGTGCGGTTGCCTTCGGCGTCGTAAGCGTAGGTCTCGTAATAACCTTCGGCATCGGTCATCGTCGTGACGCGGCCGAGGGAGTTGCGGGTGTAGGAAGTGACGCGGTCCTTCGCGGCCGCCGACACCGTCGAGAAGGTGTTGAGGGCCGGTGCGCTCGAAAGCGGGTTGGCCCAGAGCTTGGTCTGAGTAACCTCACCGAACGCATTGTAAGTCGTGTCGGTGATGTAGAGCAGCTGATCGACCGCCTGGATCAGCCGGTTGTCCTTGTCGTAGCAGTAATAGATCGTGTTGCCATTCGGGTCGGTCATCGAGCTGACGTTGCCGAAGCCGTTGTAGGTGTAGCTCGTGGTCGCGCTGACGCCGGATGCGATCGGCACCACCTTGGTCAGGACGTGGTCGAGCTTGTCATAGGTATAGGTCGTTGCATTGCCGTTGGGATCCGTCACGCTGGTGGCGTCACCGAAGGCGTTGTAGGCGGTGGTGACAGTCGCGGTCGCGGAGCCGTCGATCGGCGCGATCGCGGTCAGATTGCGGCCGTCCTTGTCGTGCGTGAAGCTGGTGACATAGCCGTTCTGGTCGGTGCGCGTGAGCACTTCGCCGCGGCTCGAATACGTGTAAGTGACGGTCGAGGCGAGCAGCGAGTCGCCATAGGCATGGGTCTCGGTCAGGACGCGGCCGAGGATATCGTAGGTATAATGCGTCGTGACGGCGTCGGACGTGCCATAGGCCTCGATGACGTCGGTCAGCTGGCCGAAGAGGTTGTACTGATAGTTGGTCTGGACCGTGGTCGAGCCGAGCGTCGGCGCGACCTTCTGGGTCATCCGGCTCAGCGAATCGTAGGCGAAGGTGATCGTGTTGCCGTTACGGTCCGTCGTGCTCGTCAGCCGCCCCATGCCGTCATAGGTGTGGGAGGTCAGCCCGCTGGCGACATCCGTCTCCTTCTTCAGATGGCCGGCGCCGTCATAGACGTAGGCGGTGACGCGCACATCGGAGGTGCCGTAGGCCTCGCGCTTGACGACCATGTGGTCGAGGGCGTTGTACTCGAACTTCGTGCGCACGCCCATGCCGTCGTAGATGTCGCTGACGCGGCCATCGACGTCATAGGCGATCAAGGTCTGGACGGCGGTGCTGGGCGACCCGATCAGCGTGGCCAGGCCCGACATGGTCGTCGAGTCGGTGACGGTGTAGAAGCCGACGTAGTGCGTCGTATAGGTGACGCGGTTCGCCAGATCGTAATCGGTCTTCACGACGCCGCCGAGCGCATCGACGGTGTAGCGCACGCGGCTTAGCGAATCGTAGAACCAGCGGCTGACGCGGTCGTTCGAGCCGCCATTGCTGCTGACCCAGGTCGCCATGTCCGACATGCTGGGATCGGACGTCGTGCTGCGCAGCGTCGCGAAGCGCGTCTGCTTTATCAGGCGGCCGTCGCTGTCATAGGCGTTGGCAACGACCGCGCCGGTCGGATCGATCGTATAGGCGAGCTGGCCGGTGGCCGTGTCGTAGACGTTCCAGGTGATGCGCGTCTCGGCGTTGCCGAGCAGCGAGAGCGAGCTGATCTGGCTCGCGACATAGGATGCGGTGTAGGTGCTGGTCGAGCCGATCGCGGCACCGTACTCGATGGTGTGCAGCAGATGCCCGGCCGCGTCGTAGACGTATTCCGTCGGACGCAGGGTCGCGTCCAGCTTGTACTGCAGAAGGCCGCGGCCATCGTAGAAATAGCGGGTGTGGACGTCCTGGCTGCTCGTCGTGATGCCGCTCAGGATCGTGGCAAAACTCGCGTTGTAGGTGCCGGCATTGGCGTAGGCGATCGTCTCGGCGACCTCGCCAGTGGCGTTGTAGATGGTCTGGGTCGTGGCGCCGGTGGTGTAGGCGAGCGTTCCGATCACGCGCCGATCGGCGTCGAAATAGTTGTAGTGCAGATCGTCTTTGCTGAGATCGCTCGAGGGATAGGAGAAGCTCGTCGGCGGCGTCGCGATGAAACCGGCGATCGCTGTGGATGAATAGACGCTTGCAAAGGCATGCGCACCGTACAGCTTCTCGGTGCCGTCGGTTCCGGTCAGCAGCGCATCGCCGTCGGAGTTGATCGTCAGGAACAGCTGGTCGCCACCAGTGTAGTAGACGCGCCATTCGTAATAGTCGGGATTATCGGCATCCGTGCTGGCAGCCGGGCGCACCGCGCTCACCGCCACGCTGGCGGGGTTGCCGCTGCCGTCGACCAGCGACGCCAGCGCGGTCGAGCCGATCAGCGTCGCCCAGCGGATCGTGGTCTGCAGCCGGTCGCCGGAATCGTAGCGGTATTCCGTCAACTCGCCGTCGGGCGAAATGTCCGCGGTCTTGCGCCCCGCGGAGTCGTAGAGCGTGTAGTGCTTGTTGCCCAGCACGTCGGTGACCATGCGCAGCTGGCCGAGCTTGTCGTAGGCGTAGGACGCGGTGGCCGTCGAGATGTCGCTGGCGGATTGCTGGAAGCTGGTGAGCCAGCCGGCGTAGTTGTAGGTCGAAAGCTCGGTCAGGCCGGTCTCGGTGGTGTAGACCGACTTGGTGTTCGCGGAATCGGTGAAGGTGACGGTGGTGTGCACGCCGTTGAGGTCGACGGCGGTGAGCATGCGGCCGAGGCCGTCATAGGTGAACACTTCGGTATTGCTCATGCCGCTGGTCTGGCGCGTCAGCAGGCTGCCGAACTGGTCGTAGGTATAGGTCACGCGGGTATAGGTCGCGGTCGTGAGACCGTTGCCGCTGCTGTCGGCCTTGCTGTAGCTGGTGACGGTCGCGACGTTGCCGCGGAAGTCGTAGGTCGTGTCGGTGCGCTCGATATTGCTCTTGTCGGAGAGGCCGGAGACCCACGACGCCAGGCTGCTCTCCGAGATCGGATCGGTGACGGCGAGGCTGCTGATGTTATAGGTGTTGTCGCGGTAGACGATCTTCGCGGTGACGTTGCCCGCCGAATAGCGGTATTCGGTGACCTCGCCCAACTCGCTGACGGCGAAGCGCAGGTTGTTGTAGGCGTCGTAGGCGTAACGCGCCGTGACCGGGCTGGACGCGGCGCCGGATCCCGAGCCGTCGGGATCGCGCGTGACGTAGCGCGTGCTGGTGAGCAGCTGGTTGGTCGCGCTGTAGGTCGCGCTGACCGTGACGCCGGTCGGATCGCGCGACAGCGTCATGTTGCCATTGGCGTCGTAGGTGTAGGCCGTGACCAGGCCGCTGCCGTCGGTCGCGCTCAGCACATCGCCGTTGGAATTGTAGGAGAAGGTGACGTAGAGCGACGTCGGGTAGTCGATGCGCGTGAGCTGGCCGTTCGAATCGTAGCTCAGTGTCCAGGCATTGCCCAACCCGTCGGTCACGGTGGTCGCGCCGGAGGAATAGCTGAAACTGGTGGTCGAGGTGAGGCCGCTCGCGAGCGTCTGGGTGAAGCTGGAGACGCGATGGCTGCCGTCGTAGGAGATGGAGAGATAAGCGCCGCCGGTCTGGCTGATCGTCGCGACGCGCGTGCTGGTGCTGTCGTAGGTATAGGTCGTCGTCACCGCGCTGCTGTCGCTGGTGTTGGTGGGCGTCAGGTCGGTCGTCACCGTCGAGAGGCGGTTCGACCCGTCATAGGTGTAGGTGACGCGCGAGATCGTCGAGGAATCGCTCTTGGTCGTATAGACCTGCGTGAGGTTGTTCCCCGACCAGACGAAATTGGTGTACTCGCCGTCGCTGGTATTGATCTGCGAGAGCTTGTCGCCGCTCGCCCAGGAGTAGCCGGTCGTGTTGCCGCTGGTATCGGCCGCCGCGATGATGCGGCTGAAATAGGTGTCGCTGCCGTTGTGCGGATTGGTGGCGACGGCATAGGTCTCCGTCATCTGGGTGTCGCCATCGGTCCAAACCCATCGGCTGTCGGAGAAGTCCTCCAAGCCGGCGGTGAACGCCAGCGTGTCGTAGGCGCCGGCACCCTGCTTGCAGACATAGCAGCCGAGCGTGGTGTCGTAAGTATAGAGCGTGTCGGAGCCGTCCCAATCGAGGCGCGTGACCGTGCTGCCCGAGGTGTTCACCGTGCCGGTCAAGGTCGTGATCTGCTTGGCGAGACCGACGCGCCAGTTGTCGCTGTTGTCGTCGACCAGGTTGCCGAGGCTGTTGTAGGCACGGTTTACGACGTTATCGATGCCCTGCCCGATCAGCACATCGTCGACCCGGTCGATCGCGAGATTGCCGGTCGCGGCATTGACCGTGACCTTCTCGCCGTAGCGGCCGAAGGCGCTGTCGCCGAGCTGGCCGCGCGAACCCAAGACGAAACCCGAACCACGCTCCACGCCAAGCCCGGTACCCGTGACGATCGCGACCATGTCTTTTGTCCCTTGCAAAGCTATCCAAGGGGGTGCGGCGGCAGCGGGCGCGCTAGTCCCCTTTGTTAACCCTGGTCGGCGGGGCGGCGATTTCGTTTAGGACTTTTTTTGTTCTCAAAACCGTAATAAAGCACTGAAAAACAGCGATTTTCTTCCAATGACGCGATAGACTACGCAAGGAGAAGACGGAAGGAATAAACGATGTCTGTCGAGGCGGCGGTGCAAGGCGGTTCGCGGCTGGAGCGGCTGCTGCGCTATCTGGAAAGCGACCCGAGAAACCCGTCGCTGCTGGCCGATGCCGCGGCGGCCGCGTTCGACGAAAAGGCGTTCGATCGCGCGGCGGACCTGCTGGCGCGGCATGCCGCGATCGCGCAGCCGAGCGCCGATCTGCTCAATCTGCGCGGCCTGGTGGCGCTGGCCCAGCAGCGCTTCGGCGACGCCGCCGAGATCTTCGAGAGCTTGCGCCGCGCCGGCGGCGACGATCCGGTGTTGCGCTTCAATCTCGCCTGGGCCAAGGCGATGACCGGCGCCTATGAGGAAACGCTCGCGCTGCTCGACGACGATGCCGTGGCGGTTTCGCCGCGCGCGCCGGCACTCAAAATCCAAATGCTGCACCATCTCGACCGCTTGGACGAAGCGTTGGCCACCGGCGAGTCCCTGGCGGCGCGCTATCCCGCAAATGGCGCGTTGATGGGCGCCCTGGCGACGCTGGCGATGGATGCCGACAAGCCGGACCTGGCGCTCGCCTATGCGCAGCGCGCCGGCGACGATGCCGAGGGGCGCGCCGCGCTCGGCATGCTGACGCTCGGCCAGTACGACGCCGCCAAGTCGCTGGAATTGTTCGATCAGGCGATCGCGCGGCAGCCGGGCAATGCACGCGCCTGGGTCGGCAAGGGACTGAGCCTGATCGCTTCGGGCGATGCCAAGACCGGCGCGGACGCGATCGATCGCGGCGCCGATCTGTTCCGCGACCATATCGGTTCGTGGATCGCCTCGGGCTGGGCGCATTTCGTCAATGGCGACAATGCCAAGGCGCGCGCCAGCTTCGAGCGGGCGCTGGCGATCGACGAGAACTTCGCCGAGAGCCATGGCGCGCTGGCCGTGATGGACATCATGGACGGCAAGCTGGACGAGGCCAAGCGGCGCAGCGACATCGCGCTCAGGCTCGATCGCAACTGCTTCGGCGGCGCGCTCGCCAAGACGCTGCTGCTGGAGCGCAGCGGCCATGCGCAGCTGGCGCAGAAGGTCCGCGATATCGCGCTGAACACACCGATCGGTCCGAACGGCCAGACGATCCTGCAGGCGCTCGCCGGCTTCGGTGGACAGCGGAAATAGCGGCCTCCAAATCGTCGCGCAATTTTACGGAAAACCGGCGACCACTTTTCCGAATTGCGCTCTAGGACGCGCGCAGATCGGCGATCAGGCGCGACAGGAGGCTGGAGGCTTCGGCATCCTCCTCGATCGCATCGGCGACCCGGGTCACGATCTGCTGGAACTGCGCATCGTTGATGAGGCCAGGCCCTAGCTGGTCGTCCAACAGACTCTGGATGAAAGCGCGGCGCAGCGGCCGTTCGTCGACACCCTCGATCGCGGCGAGCGCATGCAGGCCGGTCGGCGCCTGCGGCGCCGCGATGCCGCTCTTCGTCTTCGCGCCGCCACGCGCCGATTTCGACCGCTCGAGCAGCTTCCGCCGCAGCAGAAGCACGAGCCGGTCGGCGTTCGAAATCGGTTCCATCGCCCTTGCCTAGTGCTTGGTCGACTTGAAGGCGGATTGCTGCAGCAGGAAGTCGACCGACGACAACGGCGCGGCCGGCCCTTGTGCCGGGCGGCTGCGCACCTGGTCGATGATGAGCTGCATGTCGTTGTTCATCGGCGGATTCTCGTTGTTGCGCGAGATGCCGTCCTGCAGGAGACGAACCGTGTCGTCGAACTCGTCCCGGATGAGATGACAAAGACCTTCCACGAACAAGCGCAGATAGTGGTCGCGCGGCAGGCCGTGCAGCGGCCCCCAGGCTTCCTGGGCGGCATGCGCCTCACCGCTGGTCAAGGCGAGGAAGCCGAGCTGGAAACGCGCGACGTGATAGTCCGGCGCGAGATCGACGGCATGGCGCATCGCGGCGCGCGCGCCGGCGTAGTCCTCGCTCGCGGCGAGCAGCGAGCCCTTGAGGAAGTGCAGACGCGGGTCGCCGGGATAAGACCGCAGCAGATTGTCGAGCTCGCGCAGGCCCGCGCTCGCATCCTTTCCCGCCGCGCCGAGCAGCGCCGTCATCTTGTCGTCTGGGCACAAAGTCGTTCGATCCGCCATGATATCCTCCTATCGTCCCGGTCCGAATGGTGCGCGTTCGCTCAGCCGCTTGCGCAAAAGCTGGAGCGCGGCGCGATGCAGCTGCGACACCCGGCCCTTGCTGAGGGCGAGCAGGGACGCAAGCTGGTCGAAGTTCACGCCGTTCAAATAGTGCTCCTTGAGGATCAGGCGTTCGCGCTCCGGCAAGGTCGCCAAACCCGCCTGAAGCTGCGCCACGGTATCCTTCCAGGCAAGGCTGTCATAGGCATTGTCGTGGCCGGCGCCGCGCGCCGGGCTTTCGCCGGCGACGAAAAGGCCGGTGCCTTCCAGCATGAAGCCGAGCGCGAGGCCGACCGCGATCTCGGCGAGCTTCGCCATGGCATCCGATGTCGTCGCGGTGTCCGTCATGCCTTCGGTCAGCGATTGCAGGCGCTCGCGCCGGGCGCGGTGACGCCAGGAAATCTGCTCGCGCACCTCGGTCATGTGCATCAGCCCGTCGCGGATGCTGCCGGAGATGCGATGCGCGGCGAAGGCGCGAAACGGCGCGCCGCGCGAGGGATCGAAACGATCCAGCGCTTCCAGAAGGCCGGCATAGGCGAGCTGCTGCAGATCCGGAAGATCGATGTCGCCGCGCGACTGCTCGCGGTGATGCCGCCGCGCGATGTTGCGCGCGAAGGCGGCATGGCGCGCGAACAGCTGCTCGCGCGCCGCCGCCTGGCCGCCACTCTTATAAGCCGTCCACAGGAGCTTCTCTTCATCGGGCGGGTCGGTGACGAGCGGCATGGCGCCGCCTAATGGAAGCTGCCGAGCACGCCCTGCAGGACGAGGCTCCAGCCGTCGATCAGCACGAACATCAGGACCTTGAGCGGCAGGGACAACGTCGACGGCGGCACCATCAGCATGCCGAGCGACAGCAGGATGCTCGATACGACGAGGTCGATGAGCAGGAAAGGCAAGAGCACGACGAAGCCGATGCGGAAGGCGACGCGAAGCTCGTTCAGCATGAAGGCGGGGATGAGCTTCATCAGGCTGACATCGGCGGCGCGGGCGGGCAGCGGCGTGCGCGCGATGTCGTAGATCGCCTTGATGTCCTGGTCGCGAACCTGCTTGAGCATGAAGGTGCGCGCCGGTCCGCTGCCCTGATCCACCGCCTGCTGCACCGACAGCTTGCCGTCGAGAAAGGGTTGCAGCGCCTGGGTATTCACCGCTTCGAAGGTCGGCGCCATCGAGAAGGCGGTGAGGAATACCGCGAGGCTGACCAGGACGGCGTTGGGCGGCGTCTCCGGCATGCCGAGCGCGTGGCGGATCATCGACAGCACGACGACGATGCGCACGAAAGACGTCATGCAGATCAGGATCGCCGGCAACAGCGCCATCAGGGCGAGGATGAGCGCGGTGCGCACGACGTCGGCGGTCGCCGTGCCGGCCGGCAACGGCGCCAGCGCCGGCAACGGCACCGGGACCGGCGGCGTCGCGGCCGGAGCAGCGTTAACGGGCGCCGGTGTGGCTGCCGTATGCGCGACCGGCGCATGATGATGGCGCGGCGCGGCAAGGCTCGGAGCGGTGAGGCCGAGCAAAAGCACCACGACACATATAATAAGACGCGCGATGCGCATGATCATGCCCGCTCGTCCGTGGGCGCAGCAGCGCCGGCGGGTTCAGGCTGCAACAGCCGGGCACCACGCGCGGAGGCCGCGACCAGCATCTCGCGGCCGTCGCAGGCGACGATGCACAGATCGATCTGATGGCTGAGCCGCAAGGTCTCGATCAGTTGCAGCCGCCGCGCCTGCCGCGCGGCGCCGAAGAAGCTCGGGAGCTTGCCGCTTCCCAGCCGCGCCCGCAGCGCCACCGCGGCGAATACCGCGAGGCAAAGACAAAGGATCAGCACCGCCACGACGCGCCAGGTCGATATGCCGTCGTCGCCGCCCTGCCCCAGCGTCTGCGCCAGCGCCGGCGCGACGAGCAGCGGCACGAGGCACACCCCGGCAACGGCCCGCGCGAGCGACTGCCGATGGCGGCGCGAGGACGGCGGCGTGCCCATCATGGTTTGGCGGCAAGATCGACGATGCGCACGCCGTATTTGTCGCCGACCGCGACGATCTCGCCGCGCGCCACCAGCGTGCCGTTGAGATAAAGATCGACGTGATCGGCCAGACCGGTCTCCAGCGTCACCACCGCGCCCGATTTGAGCGCCATGATCTCGTCGACGGTCATGCCGGCTTCGCCGAGCCGCGCCTCAAGCGCAACCCGCACGCCGCGGAAGAGCTCGCCGCCGATCGGCGCCAGGCCGGGGCCCGGCTTCTGCTGCTCGACACTGCCGGCCGCGTCCGCCACTCTCACAATGCTACCTGACATCACACACCCATTCGCTTCAGAACTGAATCGCCACGCGAGCGCCGTTGCGCCCGAGCTTGCCTTGTCCGATGCGCCGGCCCGTCGCCGCGACGCGCAGCTCGACCGGCTCGGACAGCGGACGGTCGAGGATCACCACGTCGCCGATGCCGAGCTCCTGCACGTCGTCGAGCGACAGTTCGGCGGCGCCCAGCACGCCTTGCGCCGTCACCGGCAGCGGCCGGAGCGCTTCGGCCCGGGCGCGCGGCACGGTATCGAGGCGGCGGACCGCGCCGATACGCGCCTTCATCGCCGGGATGAGGCCATGTTCCGGCAGCGTCACCACCAGCGCATCGCCGTCGCCGATCGCGATCGCAAGCCGCAGGCGCACCGTGTCGTCGCGGCCAGCGCCGAGAAGATCGTCCAGCATCGCCACCAGATCCGCGACGGCCCGCAACGCGAGGCCGTCGAGGACATGATGATCGTCCGGCCCGAGCGCGAGCAGCGCGAGATCGGCGTCGAGCGCCGCCTCGAGCAGACGGCGCTTGCCGGTGCCCGGCAGCTCGGCATCGGCCACGGCCCCCGCGACGACGCGACCGCTGCCGAACCCGCCGTCGAGCGGCCGCGACACCGCCGCGACCGCCGCCGCTTCACGCACGAACCAGCGCCGCGACCAGCGGCCGAGAGGCTCGGCCAACGCGGCCTTCACCGCGTCGTCCGAGAACGCCCCCTTCGGCAACCAAGGCCTAACGCCCGTCATCGCTTACTGGCCCCTGATCGCGAACAATTGCTGGATCATGTCGTTCGAGACGCTCACCACCTGCGAGCACGCCTGGAAACCGCGCTGGATCAGGATGAGATCGCCGAACTCGGCCGACAGATCGACGTTGGAGGCCTCGATCGTCTTGGGCGTCAGCTTGCCGACGCCGCCCGTCGCGCTGGCGAGGTAGCGCGGCGCTTCGCTGCCGCCATTGACGTACAGACCATCTCCGGTGCGCTCGAGCTTCTGCGGCGAGCGGAAATCGGCGATCGCCACCGCGCCTTCGAGCTCGGTCTTCTCGTTGGTGTAGGTGAGCTTGATCTGCCCGTTGTCGTCGACCGTCACGGTGCTGAGCGTCCCGACCGCGTTGCCGTCGACCGAAGCGGCGCGCAGCGTCGACGCGGTGCCGGCCGAGAACGAGGTGACGCCGGTCGAGAAGTCGAGCGTCACGTCCATCGCGCTGGCGCCGGTGGGCGTGAGATGGACCGTCGACGTCGCGGTCGTGCTGTCGACAATGCTGCCGATGAACTTCAGCGACGAGGTGCCGATGCTGGTGCCGCTCTCGTCCTTGACGTTGATGTCCCACTGATCGGCGACGGTGGTGGATTTGGTGAAGTCCACCGACCACACATGCTTGCCGCCACGGTCGTCGTATACCGTGATGTTCGAGACGCTCGCCGTCGTGGCCGAGGACGACAGGTTGTCGGAGAAGGTGATCTTGGTCGTCGGCGCCGGCGCACTGGTCTGCTTGGCGTTGATGTTGACGGCGACGGGATGACCGGTGGCATCGAGCACCGCGAGGCGATCGCCGGTGACCTGGTCGGCGATGTAGCCGTCCTTGTCGACCGCGAAGGAGCCGGTACGCGTGTAGAAGGTCTTGCCGTCCTTATCGAGCACGACGAGGAAGCCGCTGCCCTGGATGCCGAGGTCGAGATCGTTGCCGGTCTGGCGCAATTCGCCCTGATGGAAATCGATCAACGAGCTGCCGATGTGCACGCCGCTGCCGCCATTGCCGAAGCCGCCGCCGAGATAGGAGCGGCCGCCGGTTCCGGAGAACAGATCGGTGAAGGCGAGCGAGGTCTGCTTGAACCCGTTCGAGTTCAGGTTCGCGACGTTGTTGGAGATGACCTGGAGGCCCTTCGAATAGGCGTCCATGCCACTCAGTCCGATGTAGATAGAGCCAAGCATGATGTTCTCTCCTTGTTGATGCGATCAGCGCACTTGCTGGACGTTGGCGATGGAAATGTTGGCGATGGTTTGCCCATCGCTCGTCGTTATGGTGATTTCCGGCGAGCCGGAGGCGAACGACACGGCCGACACCGTGCCCGACACGGTGGTCCCCGCGCTCTGCGTGAGGTCGACGGTCTTGCCGAGCAGCCCGGTTGCCTGCGCCGCCGCCTGCGAGGCGAGCAGGCTGGTGATCTGGTCGTTGAGCGACTGGCTCTGCTGCAACTGCGCGAACTGGCCGAGCTGCGAGACGAACTGGAAATTGTCGAGCGGCTTGAGCGGATCCTGATAAGTCAATTGCGTCAGGATGATCTTGAGCAGCGATTGGAAATCGAGGCCAAAGGCGGCCGTGTTTCCGTTCGTTGCGCTAACGGGTGTGACTGCCACGATTGCCTCCCAGCATAGATCCGAAAATGGGCTCCGCCGCGGAGCCGTTGAGACGAAGGTCGGCGACATCCATGCCGAACTCCGCCGCGGTGCTTTCGACCAGGCCACGGAGCCTGACGTAGTCGGCCTCGCCGGCGGCGCGGATCGCGACGGACAGCGCCGCGGCAGGACCGGAGACGACGACGTTGACGTTCGTCGGTGGGGGCGGCGCGGCTTGCAGGCGCGTCAAGGGCTTGCCGCCGGAACCGGCGCTTCCCGGAAGCGCGACGGCTTCATCGCTGCTCGTGACGAGGATCGGTGCGCGCAGATCAGGCGGCGAGACTGGTTCCGGCGAAACGGCGAACGTGACTTCGGCTGCTGTTGCCGGCGCCAAGACCGACAGCGGCGTGTCATCGATCACCGCGGCGTCTTCCGCGATCGCGACAGGCGTGGCGACAGGCTGCGGCGCTGCAACGCCGCGCGGCGCTGCGGGCGTCGTTGCCTCGATGTGCGGAGGCGGTGCGGCCTGTCGCGGTGGCGCGATAGGCGCCGTCACTGACACAACCGGCGACTCACTGTGCGCCGGCGGCGCGGCTTGGATCGACGGTGTCACCGGCGGCGGCGCAGCGATCCTGGTCGCGGCAGCCGCAGGAATAACGCGAGGCTCGGCCTGCGGCGCGACAGGCCGTGGAGCATGCGTCTCCAAAGCTGCCATCGGAGCATTGAACTGTCGCGGCTGCGCGCGTGGCGCCGCCGGCGATTCCGGTTGCGGCGCCGAAGCGGTGGCCTTGGCATACTGCGCCGCGAACTCGCCGAAGACGCCGAGCTCCTTGAACTCGAAGGTCTCGGCACGGGGCGGCGCGACGACTTCGCCGGCGTCCTGGGTCACAGGCACCGGCAGCGACGCGCGAACCGGCAGCGGTGCCATCGGCGGTTCCATGGTCACGAGATTCGATTGTGGTCCGGATACCGGCGCAACAACCGGGACCGGCGCGACCGTTTCGGGCACCGACGTCTGCACCGGCGCGATAGGATCGATGCTGAGCGCCACGGGAGTCTGCTGCACGGCAGCGGCGGTGTCATCCGGCATTTCGCTATCCGGCTGAGCACGAGGAACTGGCGCCGGTGTCGTCACCACCGCCACAGCGCGCGCCGTGACGTCGTGCGGTGTTGCCGGCACGACGGTCTTGACGACAGGAAGCGCGATGGCCGGCGCGATCGCCGGCGGCGAATTCTGCGAAGTCGCTGGCTTGCTTGGGAGTGACGATTGCGGCACCGCAATCGGTATGGGCGCAGCCACAGCAATTGGCACAACGGGCGATGCTACCGAAACAGGCGTAGATACCACTTCCATCACGATCACCGGATCAGGCTGTGGCATCGGATGTGGCGAGACGGAGACCGGCTGGATCGGAGCTGGCGCGGTCACTTCCAGGACTGGTGCCGGCAGTGATGCAAGCTGCGCCGGAGCAGCGGGCGTCTTCGTCGAAGCCAGTTGCGAAGTCAGGACGGGCTGGATCCGCGGCAAAGATGGCGCCGGTAGCGGCGCGGGGGGCGGCGTTTCCACCTCTGCCGATGGAACGAAGAGCTGAGTGCGCAGCCAGTCGCCGGCGTTTTCATCAGCGGGTTTGGCTTGCGCCGGTGTCGCGGGCGCCGCGGTGTCGAGAAGTGCCGCGAATGGCGTTGCGGGATCGGCCGGCAGCGGCGTCGGGCCCGGTGGAAGCGGGGCGCGAAGCTGCGGGAGGAACGGAAGGATCTGGGTCATGCGCCCGCCCTCCGGCTCACATGCAGATCCGCCGCGTCCTGCAGTGCCCGTTCCTCGCGGTCGCGCTGCCGTTCCTTCACCGATTTGCGCACGAGGTCCTTGGCGATGTCGTGGCGCTGGGTCGCCGCGAGCCAGTCGGCACGGCGGCGGTCGAGTTCGGCTTGCGCCGCATCGGCGTCGAGGCCGGCGCGGCGGGCGTCACCCTCACGCGCGAGCAGCGCGGACGACCATAGCGGCAGGGTGTCGACCGGCATGACCGGCGACAGGATGGCGGCGCGCCAATCGTGCTCCGCCGCCGCGCGTTGCTTCTCGCTCGCCGCGAGCGCTTCGTCCTTGGCGTCGCGCGCTGCGGCGGCGCGCGCCGCGTCGCTCTGCGCCGCGACGCATTGCAGATCGCGCACGGTGGCGATACGGCGAAGCGCGGCGATGTCGGTGGATTTGCGCATCAGACGCGCTCCCCGGCGAGAGCAGTGAGCGCCGTATCGGTGTCGCCGAATGCGCTGCGCTCGTCGCGTGCCTGTTTCAGGAAGCGCACGATCAGCGGCAGGCGCTCGATGGCGCGGTCCAGCGTCTCGTTGCTGCCCTTCGCGTAGAGACCGGCGTCGAGCAGCGTGCGCGACGCGTCGTAGACGCTGAGCCATTCGAGCACTTGCAGGGCGCGGCGGCGCTGCAAGGCCGGCACCAGGCCCTCGGCCTGGCGGCTGACGCTGCGCACCGCGTCGATGGCGGGAAAACGCCCCTGCTCGGCCAACCCGCGCGACAGCACGATGTGGCCGTCGAGCAGGGACTTCATCATCTCGCAGACCGGATCGTCGACGTCGTCGCTTTCGCTCAGCACCGTCATCACCGCGGTGATCGCGCCGCCGGATTTGAGCGCGCCACAGCGCTCGACCATCTTCGGAATCGCGGAGAACACGCTGGGGGTATAGGCGCGCACCGTCGGCGGTTCGCCGGCGGCCAGGCCGATCTCGCGCATCGCCATCGCGAGGCGGGTGACGGAATCGAGCACGAAGAGCACATGCCGGCCCTGGGCGCGCCAGTATTCGGCGAGCGCCAGCGCATAGTGCGCGGCGCGGACGCGCAGCGCCGCCGGTTGATCCGAGGTCGCCACGACGAGCGTGGCGCGCGCCCGCGCCTCGTCCCCAAGACCCTGGTTCCACAGCGCCTCGACCTCGCGGCCGCGCTCGCCCACCAGACAGAGGATAAGAATGTCGGCCTCGGTCTGGCGCGCGATCTGCGTCATCAGACTGGTCTTGCCAACGCCACTGGCGGCGAAGACGCCGACACGCTGGCCGCGCCCGAGCGTGAGCAGGCCGTCGATGGCGCGCAGGCCCGTCTCCAGAGCCACGGTCGGCGAGGCGCGGTCCAAGGGCGTTGTGGCGAGGCCTTGCAACGGCAAACGCTCGAGCGCGCGCGGCGCGCCCTTGCCGTCGACGGCGCGGCCGAGCGCATCGACGGCCCGACCGAGGAATGCCGGACCGACGGCAACGCTGCCGGCCTCGCCCTGGGCCGTCACACGCGCGCCGGAGAAAGCGGCGACGCCGTCTTCGAGCGGCGCCAGGACGATACTGTCGCGATCGACGCGCACGACCTCGGCCGGAAAGCTGCGCGCCGCGCCATGAGCCCGCGCCTCGACGGCGCAGAGCGTGCCGAGCGGCACGCAGGGTCCATCCGCCTCGACATGCGTGGGCATGACCTTGCAGACGCGCCCGGTGCGCAGGACGGGATCGGCGGCGCGCAGCCATTGCCGCATGGGATGCAGCGTCATGGCGCCACCTCCGGCTCGGCCATCTCGCCGAGCAGCGCCGACAGCGTGCCCCATTGCTGATCGAGACCGACGCGCATGCGGCCGAGGCGCAGGACCATGACGCAGCCGCCGGCGGCAAGATCGGCACTGGCCGAGAGCGAGACCGAAAGCGGCGCGAGGCGGCCGGCCAGATCGGCCAATGCAGCCTCGTCGGCGAAATCCTCGCGCGACACCTCGATGCCGAGCAGCATCGCCTTGTCGATCTTGGCGACCTGCGCCGCCACGATGCGGGCAATGAGGCCGGCGCGGTCATCGGCGTTGCCGAGGATCATCTCGACACAATCGCGCGCGAGCAGCGCCGCGAGACGATCGAGCGAGACAAGACCGGCGCCAAGCGCGTCCTTCGTTTCCTCCAGACTGCGCTCCAGAAGCACGAGACGGTCGGCCTGCCGATCCGCCGCCTCGGTGAGGCCGGCGTCGCGGCCCTTGGCCATGCCGTCGTCGAAGGCGCGCTCGACATCCTTGCGCAGAACCTCGATGGCGACGTCGCGCTCGCGCAATTCGCCCTCCAGCGTGGCGACGCTGCGGCGCAGGCGTTCCTTCTCCTCGTCCTGCCGCACCAGCGGGAGCACCGCGGCCGGCGCCGGCGTGTGAAGCGCGCGCACCGATGCGAGGTCGGACAGGTTCCCGGACTTGATGATGCCGCTCATGCCACGGCCTCGCGCTTGCGCCAGCCGAAGCGGCGGCGGGGACGTGCCGGCAGCGGCGCCGGCGGCATGGCGTTGAGCTCGACCACGAGATCGCGAAGCGCGGCACGGGTTTCCGCGGTCAGCAGGTCCGGCGCGGCAAGACGTTCGGCCAGCCAGGGCGACAGGCGCTTCGTATCGAGCTTTTCCTCCGCCGGCGCGGCGACGGGCACCGGCGGCGGCACGAAGAGATCGGCATGCTCGCGCAGCAAGTCCTCGACGCTGCGGCGCTCGGCCGCCGAAAGATCGCTCAGGATCGCGGCGATGTCGTCGGCGTGCAGCATCGCAAGGTCCGCGACCAGGCGGCGCAGGGATTTGTCAGGATTGAGGCGTGGCATGAGCCTCTCCTTCTCCCAACACGCCGCGCAGCTTGGCGACGAAGTCGGAACGGCGCTTCTCGCTCATCCGGCGCGGACCGCGCAGACGGCGCAGCAGCACGAGGCCGAGGCCGAGAAACACCGCGACGGCCGCGAGCGCGATGCCCCATTCGAACGAAAGCTCATGCTCCTCATCCGGCAGCGCAGCGAGCACCGGTGACGGCGCGGCCGCACCGCGCGGCGTTACGGGCGGCACCGCATCCAGCGGCGGCGGCGCGACGGCGGCGCCGAAGACGACGACGTCGTCCTGGGCAAGGCTCGAGGCGATGGCGCCGGCGGCCAGCGTGCGGGCATTGGCCTGCGCCGCGTCGTCCATCGCCGCGGCGGGCGACAGCGTGACCTGAAGCGGGAAGCCGCGCAGGCCCGGCGTCCAGCCGGCGAGACCGGCGGTCGAATTGTCGACCACGCCGTCGGCGACGATCTCCGCCAGCACCGCGACTTCGATCTGGACCGGCAGGTTCGCATGCGCGAACGCCTGGCGGATGCGTGCTTCGTAGTATTCCTCCACCGCGCGCTTTTCCTCGGCCAGCGGCGAGACCGCGTTGGCGGGGAGCCCAGTGGGCAGCGCGGCGCTGACGACCTGGCCGCCCTCGTCCAGGATCACGACATTGGCGGCGTCGAGATTGGGCACCGCCGCCGCGACCAGGCGCTTGACGCCTTGCGCCGCGCTTTCGGACAGGACCGCGCGCCGCGCCATGCGGATGGTGACCGACCCCTTGGGCGGCACGCGATCGTCGCGGAACAGCCGGTCCTCGCCGAGCGACAGATGCACGCGCGCCGTGTCGACGCCGTCGAGCGTCATGATGGTGCGCTCGAGCTCGCCCTGCAGCGCGCGCTGGTAGTTGATCTTCTGCGCGAAGTCGGTGAGGCCCATATCCGACTTGTTGAACAACTCGAAGCCGACCGTGCCCTTGAGCGGGATGTCGTCGGTCATCACCGACAGGCGCGTGGAGTCGACGACGTCCTCCGGCACCAGGATCACCGTGCCGTGGTCGGCGAGGCGGTAGGGAATCTTCTTGCGCTCGAGCGCCGAGACGATCGCCGCCGCGTCGGTGGGACGCAGATCGCCGAACAGCGGCTGATAGCTCGTGTGCAGGAAGACGAACCAGAGCGCGCCGAGCAGCAGACCGAGCACGCACATGGCGGCGGCGATCATCTGGATCTGCTGGGTCTGCGAAGCGGCGCGGAAACGGTCGAACAAGGTCTAACTCCGGATCACAACTGCATGTTCATGAGCTGCTGGTAACCGTCGATCAGGCGGCTGCGCACCTGCATCATCAGGTCGAGCGACAGGCGGGCCTGCTCCAGCGCGTAGGTCACCTGGTGCACCGGCACCGCCGAGTCGTCGAGCGTGAAGGCGCGGACGAGCCGGTCGGCCTCCAGCACCTTGTTGTTCACGGCGTCGACGCCGTTGCTCAGCATGTCGGCGAATGAGGCGCCGTTGGGCGCCGTGGGCACCGGCAGGGGCGGCAGCGTCGCGCGGTCGATCAAGGACGGCGCGGCAATCGCGGGAATGGTCGGCAAGGTCATCAGCGTCTCCCGATATCCAGCGCCTTGGCGTACATCTGCTTCGCGGCGTTCATCGCGACGATGTTGGCCTCATAGGCGCGTGAGGTTTTGACCAGCAGCAGCATCTGCTCGGCGTGATCGATGCCCGGATAAGCAACCATGCCGTTGGCATCGGCGCCGGGATTGCCGGGCTCGTGCACCAGGCGCGGCTGGGCATTGTCGTTCTCGATGCCGAGGACCGAGACGCCGCCGAGATGGGCGAAGTCGGGCGCGCCGTCGAGATGCGCAGCGAAATCCGCGCGCGGACCCGACAGCAACCGGCGCGCCTGATAGAGCGTCCCGGTCGGACCCCGCGTCGAATTCAGGTTGGCGAGGTTCTCGGAGATGATTTCCAGCCGGCGCCATTCGACGTCCAGCGCGGTGCGGCTGATTTCGATCGCTTGCATGATCAGCGGTTCCCCGTGATGGCGAGCTCTTGCATCTGGAGCTGGCGGTTCAGGATGTCGGAGATCGCGCCATAGCGGCCGGCGGTGCCCGCCGCCGTCGCCATTTCCAGGTCGAGGCGCACTTTCCAGCACAGTGGGATCCGAAGCTTGGAATTCACGTGACTTGAAGTCGCGGCCGCACTGACCCTATAGTGAGTCGTATTAATTTAAATCATACCAACATGGTCAAATAAAACGAAAGGCTCAGTCGAAAGACTGGGCCTTTCGTTTTAATCTGATCGGCACGTAAGAGGTTCCAACTTTCACCATA
>JADMIO011006337.1_pt1 | contig 105630 bp, 97 predicted proteins | sample 8958161 | NCBI WGS metagenome assembly JADMIO01 (sample SAMN16585339, study PRJNA669376) | soil metagenome | isolation source: Crop rotation soil | place: USA: Cullars Rotation, Alabama | collected 2011
AGGTGAGCCAGTGTGATTACATTTGCGGCCTAACTGTGGCCAGTCCAGTTACGCTGGAGTCACTAGTATTTAGGTGACACTATAGAAGCGGCCGCGACAACTTGTCCACGTGGAATTCTAAGCTTAGGATCCCAATGTGCTGGAAAGCCCTTCCCTTGAGTTGGTTTCTGTGCTTCATTCTTGTTCATAGGTGAGGCAAACCACACCTCACTGGTTGGTGGTAGTCATGTGTCCGAGAAGTCACTCGGGTTGAGTGCCTACAACTAGCTTGAATGGGCTAAACCGCCGCGCGTCTGCCCGTGATCAACTGAAATACCAGCGCGATCACAGCCAGCACCAGCAATATGTGGATAAATCCACCCATCGTGTAGCTACTGACAACTCCCAACAGCCATAGAACAAGCAAAACTACAAATAGTGTCCAAAGCATGTCACCCTCACAATTCGTTCTCGTCGGTAATATTTTTGTAAACCAGCTAACAATCTCGTCAATAGCTTGGAAGCCAATAGAGGGCGGGACGGTTGCTAAAAATCGAGAGCTGCTCAGGCGCACCTGCATTAAGCCCTTAATTCACAGACATTTGGCACGTTGTAGATTCAAAAATGCTGCATTTTCCATGGTCTCTGCCTTTCCTTATTTGTTACTAATAAGGTTTTCGATTAAGCAGAAGCTATGGCTGTCTTATTCGGACCACAAAAACAGATCAGGCAACCCGTTCGTAACGCAGCAATGTTCCCTTCACATTGGCAGCCGCGCGTCGAAAGCGATATTGTTATTCACCATGAAAGTAGCCATCCAGGGCGAGCGTGGAGCATTCAGCCATCAGGCGGCCTTGCAGCTTGTGCGCGGGGCTGATGTGCTGGCGTGTGCTACGTCTGTCCAGGTTTTTGACGCACTGGATTCGCGCCGTGCCGCCGCTGCGGTGATTCCCGTGGAGAACACGTTGGCCGGCCCAGTGGGTGAGCACCTTGATCTGCTTTTAGAGCGCGACGTTTTTATTCATGCTGAAATGCGTTTGCGAATCGCGCACAATTTGATTGCCGCTCCGGGTGTAAAGCTCAAAGACATTCGCCAGGTGCTTTCGCATCCGGTAGCGCTGGACCAGTGCCGGAATTTTTTTCGCAAGCATCGGGGCATAGCGGCCGTTCCCTTTTATGACACAGCCGGAAGCGTGAAGCATATTATGGCGAAGGGGTTGCGAGACACAGCAGGCATCGCGAGCAGCCAGGCAGCCAAAGAATATGGCGGCAAGGTGCTAATGTCCGGCCTTGAAGACAATAAACAGAACTTCACCCGTTTTTTCCTGATCGATAAGAAGAAGAAAGTTACGGCTGGGGCCAATAAGACCTCTCTGGTGTTTTCGCTCAAGAATGTCTCTGGGGCGCTCTTCAAGGCTTTAAGCGTTTTTGCCCTGCGTGATCTCGATCTCAGCAAAATTGAGTCGCGCCCGGTGCGGGGCAAGCCGTGGGAGTATCGTTTTTATGTCGATGTGATGAGCGGCGAGGAACCAGCCATGAAGCTAGCTCTTAACCATCTCAAAGAGATCGCTGGCTTTGTAAAAGTGCTGGGAGTTTATCCCAGGGCCAAGTGAGAGGCTCGTTTTCCAGCAACTCTAAGAGATTGAAAATCAAGAGAGTTGAATCTATGCGAAAGAAAACGGTGGTACAATCCGCACGGTGAAAACATTGCGTAAACTGCATCTTTCCGTAATACCGTATCATCAAATGTGAGCGTACTTATATCAAGGATAAATTTTATGGCGTCTGAGACAAAATCGACTACAGAAATTGAGCCTATCGCTGTGACGCCTGATCAGCGCCCAACTTTGACTGAGGAACAGCAGAAGAGCATACCGGTCCTGCCGGTCCGTGATACCGTGCTGTTCCCGCATGCGGTTCTGCCGTTAACGGTAGGACGCGAAAGCTCTATTCAATTGATCAATTCGCTGGGTGAAGAGAAGACCATTCTCGTGGTAGCCCAGCGTGAAGCCCGCGTGGATGCACCGCAACCAACTGATTTATATGCCATTGGGACTTTGGCCACCGTTCATAAAGTGGTCAAGATGCCGAACCAGAGCCTGTTCGTTTTTACTGAAGGGCTGACGCGTGGCAAGCTGCAGGACTTTACCCAGCTCACACCGTTCCTCCGTGCCAACGTAGAGCCGATTCCAGACACCGAACCGGAAGCGTCGCCGGAAATTGAAGCGTTACAGCGCAATGTACTGACATTGTTCCAGCAGATTGTGGCCGGTTCGCCCACGCTCTCCGACGAGCTCCAGACCGTGGCCATTAACATTGAAGAACCCGGCAGGCTTGTGGATTTTATTGCCTCGTCGCTGCCGTTCCTCTCTACCAAAGACAAACAGGAAATCTTGGAAACGCCCGACGTAAGCCACCGGCTTCAGGCCATCAACCATCATCTGGCGAAAGAGCTGGAAGTCCAGCAACTGCGCAACAAGATCCAGAATGAAGTGCAGGACCAGGTGCAGCAGTCGCAGCGTGAATACTATTTGCGCGAGCAGATGAAGGCCATCCAGAAAGAACTGGGTGAGCAGGATGAAACCCAGCGCGACGTTGAGGAACTGCGACAGAAGATTGACGCGGCCGGCATGCCGGAAGAAGTAAAGAAAGAGGCCACCAAGGAGCTCAATCGGCTGGCCCGCATGTCACCGATGGCGGCGGACTACTCCGTGACGCGTAACTACATTGAATGGCTGGCGGTATTGCCGTGGGCCAAATCGAGCGGCGTTGTGGTTGACATTAAAAAAGCCGCCGAGGTGCTCGACGCAGACCACTACGATCTGAAGAAAGTAAAAGACCGCATTCTGGATTATCTTTCCGTGCGCCGGCTGAAGCCGACCATGAAGGGGCCGATCCTTTGCTTTGTCGGCCCTCCGGGCGTAGGCAAGACTTCTCTTGGCCGCAGCATTGCACGCGCGCTGGAACGGAAATTTGTTCGCTTGTCGCTAGGCGGTGTGCACGATGAAGCGGAGATTCGCGGGCATCGCCGTACATACATCGGCGCGTTGCCGGGGCAGATCATGCAGGGGCTGCGCCGCGCGGAGACCAATGACCCTGTCTTTGTGCTGGATGAAGTGGACAAGCTGGGGCGCGATTTCCGTGGTGATCCTTCTTCGGCGCTGCTGGAAACTCTTGATCCTGAGCAGAACTCCACGTTCCGCGATAACTATCTGGACGTGCCGTTTGACTTGTCGAAAGTGCTTTTCATCTGCACGGCCAATATGCTGGATACGATTCCGGAGCCGTTGCGTGACCGTATGGAAATCATCGAACTTCAGGGCTACACGGAAGACGACAAGACGCACATCGCTGAGCGTTATCTGATTCCGAAGCAGATCGAGGAAAACGGTCTGACCAAAGATCAGATTGAATTTCCTGAAGCTTCTGTTCGGTTCATCAGCCGGCATTACACGCGTGAAGCGGGTGTGCGCAACCTCGAACGCAACATCGGCACGGTCTGCCGCAAGCAGGCGCGCCGCATTGCGGAAGGCAAAGACGAGAAGTTGCTGGTCACTCAGGAGATCGTTCAGGAATTTCTGGGCGGTATCAAAATCCGTATTGATACGGAAATTGCTGAGCGCACCAAGCGTCCCGGAGTGGCCGTGGGCTTGGCTTGGACACCGGCAGGCGGCGATATCCTCTTCATTGAAGCGAACAAGATGAAGGGCAAAGGCGGCTTCACCATGACCGGCCAGATCGGCCAGGTGATGCAGGAGTCAATGCAGGCAGCTTTGACGTGGGTGCGGTCGAACGCGGAAAAGCTCGCGATCCCTGAAGAATTTTTCAAGGACCATGACATTCACATCCACGTGCCTGCGGGCGCTATCCCCAAAGATGGCCCTTCAGCCGGCGTGACCATGGCGACCGCGCTGGTTTCACTACTCAAGGAGAGGCCCGTGCGTCCGCTGACTGGAATGACAGGTGAGTTGACGCTGAGCGGGAATGTCCTGCCGATAGGCGGAGTGAAGGAAAAATTCCTGGCCGCCAAGCGAGCTGGCGTGAAAGACATTCTTTTCCCCGCTGAGAACCGTATGAACGTGGAAGAAGACTTAACTCCGGAACAACTGGAAGGCTTGAACGTGCATTTCGTAAGTACGATTGAAGAAGTACTGGAGGTTGCGCTTCCGGGTTCGCGGCAGGAAGAGCGGCAAGATGCAGAAACACGTGAGCGCGTGCTGAGCAACGCCTAATTACAAGCTAGTCTGGATGAACAGGCAGGGAGCAATCCCTGCCTGTTCTTCTTTCGGCGCGCTTTCTCTACCTAATCCTCGATTTAAGGTGAGTTTCCGGCCAGCAGCAGCACACCCATAAGCATCCAACCACCAGATAAACACCATTCCCTAGAGGGACCCATGACGCAGAGCACAAATTCCGGATACAACTCTGCCATTTCAGAGTGGCTGAAATTTCCGCTGCGGGTCTCATCTGGGTACTTGCTTATTTTGTTCATCGTGCTTGCCGGAATTTCTTGCAATGCGCAAGCGCAATCCGCCGGCAGCAGCATTAGCGCTTACGCTGATGCCATCAAGCAATCGACCATCTCTGAGCGCGTCACCGCTATGGATCGATATGTGGCGATGGCAGGCAACAGCAAGTTGAAAACCGACGCGCTGGAGTTTCTTGTCTGGGACCAGCTTCGATTAGGGCATCAATCGCAGAGCGCGCAGCGGGCCAAAGAATTGCTGGCTATCTCACCCGGCAATCCGATTGCTGTGGCCGTACTCAATCAGGACATGTCGTCCGCCCCTCGCGACAAAAACGCCACAGCAAACCGGCTGGCGCAGTTGAATTCAGCCATGAGCAGCCTTGAGCAGTTAAGCAAGCCTGAAGGCATGCTGGATAGAAACTTCCAGATGCTCAAGCAGCAGGTGGCCATCATGCTCAACGGGGCGGTTGGCCTGAGTTATCTGGCGATTGAAGATTATCCCCAGGCGCGGGCGGCGTTGGAGCTGGCGGTGGCCAGCGATCCAAATAATGCGCAGTGGGTTTATGGCATGGGGCTGGCGCTGCTCAACGGAAAAAATCGCGATCCATATCGCGGCTACTGGTACCTGGCCCGGGCCGCGAATTTGACCGGTGGAACGCCACAAGGTCAGGAGATAACTAATTATGCATGGCGCTCCTACGTAAAAGACGGCGGAAAAGCCGAAGGCTGGCAGCGCTATCAGGCCAGCGCCGCGGCTTTAGACGCGCCGCCCAATCCTGACACGGGCAAACCCACAACGAACACCGTGGCAGCATCGAACAATGCCAATTCGCGCCTGACGGGCAATTCTTCAGTTGCCGCCAACAGCGCCAGTCCCTCCAAGAGTTCAAGTGCGGCCAAGCGCAGTGAGACCCTTGAAGCTTCCAATCGCGACACTTCTACACGAAGGAAGAAAACGCCTTTTGGATTTGAAGACACGCTGCATGAGCCGCCTTCGCGTGAAACTGCAGCCGCGCCCAATGTTCCGGCAAATCGACCTAAAGTGATAGCCGCGCCTTCTGAAGCAGTGTCATTGGGCATATTGATTGAGACTTCACTGCTGACCAACCAGAACCGGCAAGCGATTATTGCCACCCTAAAAGACATTGTGAGAAATCTGCGGACCAATGACGAAGCCGCCATTCTGGTCTTTAGTGACCAGCTTGATTTTGAGCAGGACCTCACCGCCGACGACGCGCTTCTGGAAGATGCGCTCAGCCAGATACGGCCTAAGCCGGGCAAGGCGCTGATCTCTGGAATTGCGTTTGCCGCAGGACACCTGAAGCGAATCGGCAAGAACAGTAACCGTGTTCTTCTTGTAATCTCCGATGGCCGCAGCGGGCAGACTACTTCAGACACGCTCACATTCCGCAGCCAGGTAGCCGGCGTGCGTATCGACTGCATTGGAGTGAATGCGGAGGGCGCATCGGAGCGGGCATTGCTGGAGCAGGTTGCAGCTTATTCCGGCGGCAAGGCCTCTTTCGCGTCCGATTCTGGCGAGTTCCGTACCGCCGCTCTGCAGATGACGCGGAATATGGGGATCGCCGTTCCTTAAGACGCTTGGGGCAAAGCGTCGACGCATTTCACCTTGGGAACGAAAAACCGAAACAAAAAGCTGAGACAAAAAATTTCCGGAGCAGTGCGTGAAACCGCTCCGGATGAGTTCGTAAACTGTGCATTAGCCTTGATGGCTGATACGCAATTAGACGCAAAAACGTTCCCTCAAGGTAGTGCCACTCGTCACCGCTAAACAAATCTTTATTTCAATCACCCCTGGAATAACACATGTCGTAACTGAGACGTTCTGAAAAAACTCTCACGCCAGCCGGGCAGTGTTTCCGCTATGCTTATTTCATGCGTGTTAAGGTGCTGCTGTTTGGGCAGCTCAAAGATATTGTCGGCCGGCCGGAGGAGACGCTGGAACTAAACTCAGGCGCCCGCCTTTCATCGGTGATGGACCATTATTCCAGCCGCTACCCTAAATTTCAGGGGCTTACCAAGTCGATTGCCTGCTCCATCAACCAGGAGTATGCGCAAGGCGAGGCTGAGTTGAAAGAAGGCGACGAGATCGGCCTGCTCCCGCCGGTGAGCGGTGGCAAATCGAAAACCGTGGAACTCCAATCCGCACATTGCGCCATTGTGCGCGAAGCCATTGATATTCAGGCGATTAGAAAGAGCCTGGAGCGCCCGGAAGACGGCTCGGCATTATTTTTTGATGGAATTGTGCGCAATAATACGCGCGGACGCCGTACTTTGTTTTTGGACTATGAAGCCTACGAGTCCATGGCTTTAAATGAAATGGAAAAGCTGGCCCAGGCGGCGCTTGAACAATTTAAAGTTCGCGATGTTTGCCTGGTTCATCGTCTGGGCAGGCTGGAAATTGGCGAAACCAGCGTGTTGATCGGCGTGGCGTCTGCTCACAGGGTAGCGGCTTTTGAGGCGTGCCGATGGCTGATCGACACGCTGAAGAAGACCGTGCCTATATGGAAGAAGGAGTACTTTGAAGATGGCGCTGTCTGGGCCGATGGTGAACCTTTTCCTGAAGAAATTAGAGTAAATAAATAACTCTTTACCGCCGTTTGCATCTAAGTTGTCCAGAATACCCGCTGATAACTATGAATCGGACTCGCGCTTTACCGCCGTGGTTCAGTCTGGCTTGCCTGCTTGTGTACCTGCTGTGTGCGTGGGGCGCAAGCGCCGTTGCGCAAGATCCACAGAAGGGCGATCGCATTCCGCCGGGATCGCAATCGCAAAAAGACGAATCAACCTACCGCGTGAATGTGCGCCTGGTGAACGTCTTTACTACCGTTACCGATTCCCGCGGCGCTCCGGTGGCTGACCTGACCAAAGACAATTTCCAATTGTTTGAGGATGGCGTGCCGCAGACCATCAGGGTGTTTGAGAAAGAGTCGGCCATTCCTTTGAGCATTGCGCTGGCCATTGATACCAGTCCCAGCACCCTGCGCGACTTCAAGCTTGAGGCCACCTCGGCGCGCAGATTTGTTCATTCCATCCTGCGGAATGAAGACCGGCTCTCAGTTTTTCAAGTGACAGAAAACATTGATCAGCTAACGCGCTTTACCTCTGACCTGAAAACCATTGAGCGCGGCATTGACGATCTGCGCACTGGACCAGGCACTTCTATTTACGACGCAATCTTCTTGTGCTCAGAGTCCCTGCTGGACCGCGAAGGCCGCAAGGTGCTGGTGCTGATTACTGACGGCGGCGACACCACCAGCAAGGCCGACTACAACGGCGCATTGCGGCGGGCCCAGCAGGCTGAGGCAATCGTCTACAGCATTATTGTGGTCCCCGTTGAGGCCGATGCCGGCCGCAACCTTGGCGGCGAGCACGCATTGATCCAGATCTCCAAAGATACCGGCGGCAAATATTATTACGCCGAAGGCCAGGCGCAACTGGATGAAGCCTTCCGCAAAATCAGTGAAGAACTGCGCACGCAGTATCTGCTGGCGTATTACCCCAGCCGCAAAATTTCCGATTCGCCTTTCCGCCGAATCAAGGTAGAACTCAACAAAAAAGATCCAGAGGGACAGGCCTATCAGGTGCGCAATCGCGCCGGGTACTACACAGCGCCGGCAAGGTAGCGGATTTTCAGGAGATTGCTGCTTCGCTCGGTAGAGACAACTATGTCCTTAATGCAAGAGTTAACGACCGACGGATATCAAGCAGCATGCACATAAGGATTGCAGCAGCACTTGCGCTCTTTTTGATGATTTCTTCAGTTGGATGTAGCAAGCCAACTGAGGAACGGGTTACTTACTATAAACATGGACAGTATAAGATAGTCGTTCGCTCACAACAATTTCATAACTTATCTGTTCAGAATGTGGATATTTGCGTGGCTCAGATAGATGCGCGGAGCTTTCCTAGCGACAAAGGCCAATGCTTTTTGCATGGCTTTGATTTCTCAGGTCTTTCAGTGCGCTGGCTTTCAGACAGTGATGTAGAAATCGGATTGAGAGCCTCGCTGCGAGTCTTTTCAAAGTTAGCGAAAGTAAGCTTGGGGTGGGTAGTGGGGGTCGAACCTGCCTTTAAAGGTAGATCCAACAACATACAAAGTAACGGACGGCATGTAAGTCATTGATAGTACGTAGAGCGCTTTGCGAACGGCACGTAACGGCACGTAAAGTTTTTCGCGCAAGGTGGTGGGATTTGTGGCGATAACACGCAAGCAGGAGGTTTCGTCAAACAAGGATTTCATTCACTGTTCCTGCTCCCACCGTCCGTCCGCCTTCGCGGATAGCAAAGCGCAAGCCTTTCTCCATGGCCACCGGCGTAATCAGCTCAATGGTCAGCGATACATTGTCTCCCGGCATCACCAACTCCATTCCAGAAGGTAGTTCAGCTACACCCGTCACGTCCGTGGTGCGGAAATAGAACTGTGGACGATAGCCCTTGAAGAACGGCACATGCCGTCCACCTTCTTCCTTGCTCAAAATGTAAACCTCAGCCTTGAACTTGGTGTGTGGCGTAATCGACCCCGGCTTTGCCAGAACCATGCCGCGCTCAACGTCATCTTTGCCGATGCCGCGCAGTAGCAGCCCAGCGTTGTCTCCGGCCATGCCTTCGTCCAACTGTTTCTTGAACATTTCCACGCCCGTGACCACGGTTTTACGTGTGTTGCGGAAACCGACGATCTCAACTTCTTCCCCCAGCTTCACCTTGCCGCGCTCGATTCTTCCCATAACCACGGTGCCACGGCCAGAGATCGAGAAGATATCTTCAATCGGCATCAAAAACGGCTTCTCCACATCGCGTATTGGCAATGGTATATACGCATCTAAAGCTTCCATCAGCTCATCAATTTTTCGTTCCCATTTGGCGTCGCCATTCAGAGCACCTAAAGCTGACACACGAATCACTGGAACTTCGTCGCCTGGGAATTTATACCTTTTTAGTAGCTCTCTGACCTCCAATTCAGTCAAATCTAGATGTTCCGAATCAACGATGTCGGCTTTGTTCAGCGCCACAACGATATACGGTACACCTACTTGCCGAGCAAGCAACACATGCTCTCTGGTCTGTGAAGTGGGACCATCGTTGGCCGCCACTACTAAAATCAATCCATCAAGTTGCGCCATACCAGTGATTGCACTCTTCACATAATCGGCATGACCACGAAAGTCCAGATGCCTGTAAATGCGGGCTTGGGTCTCATAATTCACGGCAGCGGCATACGCAGTGGTCGTGATAGACAATCCCGCTTGGATTTCTCTGTAAGCATTTTCGAGAGATTCAAAACTCCGAAATTGCGTCTTGTCATTGCGGCCAGATAAAACTTTTGTAATTCCAGCCAAAAGCGTGGTTTTTCCGTGCTGAACTTCTCCTATAGCACCTACTGTGCAGTAAGGCTTGTGAAGTTTGTTTGCAATCCTTGCAGCAGCATGAAGAACCGGACCCTGCTCAGAAAGCAAAGCTGCTTTCTTCAAATTGATTCTGATCGTATCTGCGGTTGAAAAATTAGTGCCGGTCACATCAGCATCTCGTAGCTTGCAACCATGCAATTTAGCGCCGGTAACATTGACATTCACGAAGGAGGCAAATCGCAGGTCCGTGCGAACTAGTGATGCCCCGCTAAGGTCTGCATTTGTAAGATCAGCATAGGACAAATCTGCTTCATCCAAATTTGCTCCCGTGAGATTGCTGTCTCGCAAATTTGCTTCCCGAAAATCCTGTTTACTTAGGTTCGCGCCACTCAAATCTGTACCGCTCAGATCAGTTTTGGGATTTAATCGCGCAGCGGTCAAGAGCGCTGATAAATTATCAGTATCGAGGCTATCAAGAATGTGAAGGAGTTCTGTCAACTGGTCGTCATCAAGATGCTCGGACATGTTACTTAACCTCAAAATATTTGCGACTCAAATGAGGAGCTATCTTCTTATTCAACCATGCCCAAATTAGGATTTTTCTGACCGCCCTATGGCTATTATTTATATGGGTTGGAAAGAGTCCGCTTGCTCCAGACAAGATGAGGTCTCGTTGCATAGCCGTGAACTCTGCGCTAACTGTGCATGGATTGCCGTGAATTCGTAGCACACCAAGTTTTTGTTTCTTAAATCCCCCTAAGAGAACGCCATTTCCTTGTTTCTCTTCAAAGCGCCAGCTAGGATTGGAGTCGTATCCAGTGGCATAGACGGTGCATTGTGACACTGAAAACTGATCTTCCACTTGAGTGGAAGTCTTTTTTGATTCCTCCTGTTTACCCGTGCTTTTGATTTTCGGGGCCGCTGTCGCTTCAAAACCCGCCTCTGAGGCAAATGACGCGCTCTGCTCTTCGCCGCGTGAAATTTTGCGCTGCGTCGTAAAAGTCGGAGGCAATGCTGCTATTAAATTCCGTGACTTTAGTGGCATTGTGCTGCCAGTAAGTTGGAGTTTCAAATGAATTCTCTTGAATCCAACCTCGACAGCTCCCAGAAGTTTGAGTGACTCGTATTCCGAGAAGAGATTGATGTCCAGAAATAAATCAGCTTCTTGGTTTCTGACATTGCTTGAGCTTAAGTCGAAATCTACTCCGAAAGGAGATTTCTGGGCACCCAAAGGGTCTGGGCATGACACAAGCTGCATCATAGAGCGGAATTGTACACCTTGTCCGCTGAAATAACATGATCTCACGCACATCAGGTGCAAATTTTGAAATTTAAAGGCCCATACAAGCCAAGTTTCAAGGATAGTGTCTACTTTGAACCGCCTAAATCACCGCTAATCAGCGCCTTCATTGTATGTTGGATCAATACTATCAAGTTGGCGTCCCCGACCAACACTTTTTGCCAATCGGAGCGGCTGACACGGTTCAGGAGGCGGTTCGGCAGTTTGGAATGAAAATCATGAGTCCGGCAAAGTCGGAAAATGCCGCGTCCTAGTCGAAAACATTGATGCCCTGAGCTGCTGCAACCGCTTGATGACATGCCAGTTTGCATTCAAACTGAAGCCCCGAGCTTCTCGGGTGTTGCTCAAGATATGTTGAGGCTGCATTCACAGCCTGCTTATTTTCATCGTGCGCCCTCTGCCGGAGTTCTGCAACATCTTCTGAGTCTCTAATTGCAAATTTCGTCCTGAGCTGCGCGGCCTCCTGATCTTTGGTAAGGGAGGACTCAATGTTTGCTAATACCACATCGAACTCGACTCGTTCTGCCACGTAAATCTTTTGCACTAGGTCCACTTTTGCATCCAATTTCATTTCCTGTGGAAAACTCAAGAAAACCACCTTCTTTGCGACCTCCTCAGCCAGAATACGACGCATCTGTTCAGAGCTTTCAGCGTTCGCTAACTCCTCACCAAGCTGTACGGCATCAATAACTTTGCATGCCGCGTTTGACTCAAGCTCGTCTGCGATTATGCATACTGCTGGAATGGCAGTGTTGCGCCAGAAAGGACCATTCCCTGAAGGGGGTGGTGGTGCAGCGGATGGAGTTGCCGGATTCGGCGGGAGTGGTAGAGGATCAAGATGAGGTGACGGCAAAGGTGGCGGCAATGGCGATAGTGGCGGCTGTGGAATCACGGTAGGCGGCAGCGGAGGTAGTACGACGGGGGCGGACTGGGATTGACCCCAGAGAGTGCCTGCCGCAAGAAACACAACTAAAAGGCTTAACCGAACCTGTCTCAGTGGATTGAGCAGCAAAGCAAAGGTACACATATTAATCTCCTCTACTTTGAGGTGGTGATCCCGCGGCGCTTATCGTTTCAGCGATGGCATATTTGATCAGAATGGCTTCAGGCAGGCTGCAAAAAGGCAGGATTGCAGCCTTCAAATATATTTTTTTACGACACACAGTGTAGCGGGCACGGAAGTACCCGATGAAGTCACTTGCTGCTCCTTTTTTCGAGGGAGCAATACATATCGACGAAAGAATTTGCTTGCGCCACTTCCAACACAGGTCTGCGATTATTGCCGGCTGGCGTCCAGTGTTGTAACAGATGACGGCATGATGCTAATTATTAAGAGCTTGGGGTGGGTAGTGGGGGTCGAACCCACGACATCCAGAGCCACAGTCTGGCGTTCTGCCACTGAACTATACCCACCGTAAAGGCTAGAACCTCATTTTACACGATTTCAGCAGCCTGCCCGTGAGAATGCGCTGCGTCGATCCACGCTCTGTGCTAGATGCACTAATTCATGCTGCAAGCGCCAGGGCCGCGAGGGTCGCCGCAGCTTTCGCATGGGCCGCTGGCAAGAGCTGCCGCGCGAGACTTTTCGCCGCCTACGGCAAAGCTCGATAATTGCTGGCTCAGCCGTTTGCTCTCACATTTGGGGCAGGCGGCTTTTTGTTTGCTCATGACAATGGCTTCAAATTGGTGGTTACACTGCTGGCAGACGTATTCAAAAATCGGCATCTTTGCTGGCTCATTTAAAATATTAGCAGCATCATTATTATAGGCGAACTCACAAGAGCAATTTGCAGCAGCATGGCTGAAGATCCAAGAAACCCGATTTTCGATCCATTTGTCCCGCGCCGTTATCTGCGCAATCGGCACGCCATGACGTTGGCCGGCAACTTCCTTCCGCGCAAAAACAAGCTGCCCGCGCCGGAAGAATGTCTGTATCGGGTGGATGCCGAAACGCAGGTTTTGTGCCACTGCCATTGGCACGCCGACGCCGAACGCCGCGCGACAGTGATTATCGTCCATGGGCTTGAGGGCTCAAGTTTGTCACAATACGTGATTGGCAACTCCGCCAAAGCCTGGGACGCCGGCATGAACGTTGTGCGCATGAACATGCGCACGTGTGGAGGCACCGGCGGGTTGACGCCGACGCTGTATCATTCCGGCCTCTCCAGCGATGTGGGCGCGGTGCTGCATACGGTGATTCAGCACCGAAAAGTTTCACGCGTGGGACTGATTGGTTACTCCATGGGCGGCAACCTGGTGCTGAAACTTGCCGGTGAACTGGGCGCGTACGCGCCTGCAGAACTGAAAGCCGTAGCGGCGGTGTCTCCGGCGGCGGACCTGGCTGCATCTGCGGATGCCATGCACCTGGACGGCAATCGCATTTACGAATGGAAATTTCTTGTGAGCCTGATGCGTACCTATGAACGCAAGCGCAAGTTGTTTCCTGAGACATATAAAAAGATCGATCGCTTTCCTAAGACTATCCGCGAATTTGATGATGTGGTTACCGCGCGCTACTGCGGCTTTGAAAGCGCGCAGGATTATTACACTCGCTCTGGCGCATACCGCGTGATTGAAAAGATCACGCTCCCGACCCTGATCGTCCATGCTGCGGATGATCCGTTTATACGCTTGTTGCCGGAAACTCGCGCTAAGATCATGGCGAATCCGCACATTACGTTGCTGGAAACCGCTCACGGCGGCCACTGCGCCTTTTTGGCTCAGCCCAACGGATACGATGGCCGCTGGGCAGAACGCCAGATTATGCGCTTCTTTCAACATCATGGAATGTATTAATGCAAGCCGACTTTTCTGTTGAGTTGGGCGGCGACTCTCCCGCATTGGAAATTCCCTGGTCTTCCAATGATCCTAATGTCCGTTATGTTGATCTGAAAAGTCATCCTGAATCAATACAGCAGATTCCTGAGGCTGTTGCGTATCCGGAGCTTGGTGCATTTCTTTCGCGCATCAATGCCCCTGGATTTCCACTGGCAACCGCAAAGTGTGACGCCTGGGCAAGCAGTGAAGTCGCTCCTGAAGAAGAGATCTTTGGCGATCGAAAATTTGTTTCTTACATTGATCTCATCTTTGTGGACGAAAAAGACCGCTGTTCATTCGAAAAGAGTGAAGCCTTTGCTAAACAACTTTGCCGGTTGCTTGGCCACGCTCCTGAAATCGCAGCCACTGTGGAATTAGTGATACGCCATTGCCACTGGCATGAGGGTAGCCGTGTCCCTAATGATGGCGGTGCTTGCGGAGATAGCTCTGCTTCTGAAAATAGCTTTGCCTTTGAAAATAGCCCTGCCTTAAGAAATAGTTCTGTCTTGAAAAATAGCTCTGAGCAGAGCGGCACCGGACCGTCGATGACACAGAGAGAGCAGGGAATGCGGCTAACGAACGACGAACGTATTGGTCCCGATGCTGAAACTCACTTGCTGTCTCCTGAACTATGCGCGGATATTGTTGGGCAAGCAGATATTGTTGAGCAATCAGATGTCGTTGAGCAGGCACGGATCTCGTTCCATGACCTGTCCAATGACATTGCACTTCACAATAAGCACGCGGATATCGTGCCCCCCGCCCAGCCCAGGGAACTTGGATTTCATCATCATCACGCGGATGTCGTGCCCTGCGACCAGCGTGCAGGAGCCACGACGCACCAAGAATCTACAAGAGGCCTCTGCATCACGGCGTATGTTACAGGTTTTGGCAACAGAGACCATGACCCCTCGCGTCAATGCGCAATCGGGCTCAATCTGCTGCTCCATGCAATAGTCCAATTAAACTCCAATGCCATGGTCCAACTGAACTCCAATTCACAACCGAAGTCTTAGTTTACAATCCAAAATCAGGCCGCAAGCTAATAATCACGCCACAATCTAATCACAGTCAGGGCTGAAGCCCAGAGTCCGACTAGGTCCAAAGCACGCTAACTCAAGGCATTCAAGGCAATGCGAGCTCCAAGAGGATGTAATCTCCAAGACCATGTAAGCTCCAGACGATGCAAGCTCCATGAACGATCCAAGGCAATGCAAGGTTCAAGGCCAATGCAAATCTAAGGACAACATCGTGCTAAGACGCAGGAGCAAGAGAATAAGCGACGGACGTCGTAAGCTCCGGTTCGCAGAAAGCGTTGAGATGGGTTCAATGTACTTCGAGACCCAGTAGCAAATGTCGCGGCGCATTTCCGGACGATTTCCATAGTACTCGAAGATAGAGCCCGATATCCTATGCCCTTCTGCCTTCTAAGCAGAAGGCTACAAAGACTCGGCTCGTCAGCGTTTACAGCTTGCTTTCGGCTGTCAAAAGTAATGAATCCATTGCTTTTTGACTTGATCTCATTCGATTCTCGTTGGGCAACCTCTCAGCCGAATCAGCAAAAAAGTCGTTATGAATCGACGTCTCCACTTTGCGTGCTCACCAAATTATTTCGCGGGTGGCGGCGCAGGGCCAAAGATCCGTTAGTAGTTCTCGTAGCATCTTCATTTCCGACTGATCAATCGTTTCAATCAGCTAGCACTGCCCCAGACGCCATATGTCTCATCTGCGGATCTCACCGCTCGATGTCCTGTCCCGTTTGCGAACAGGATTTTTGCAGCATTCATCTCTACACGTGTCTGGACTGTGGCAGCCAATATTGCAGCAGATGTCTTGACGACCACCGTGTCGAGGGCCATTGGACCGATTCCGATACTGCTGCCGAACTGAACCATGGGTGGCGAGTCTCATCCATTTTGGCTTGCTTGCTCATCGGGAATCATTGTGCCTCGTACGACACATACCTGAGTCAGACGACCGCATGTACCTCGCGCACACGCATTACTGGCTCTGTTGTTCTTCCTGCACAACGCGCCAGCGATGAACAATCTGCGGGCCAAGCTCATTCTAGTGCGATCTTAGAAGCAGCCCGCAATCAGCCATCCTCTCGATTCTTGCAGGGCGTTGCTCTACGTTTCCTCGCTTCTGAATTTGCTCGCGTATTCCGCGCAGTTCGCCTATGTCTCTCATGGTGGGGAGCCCGCGAACTGGGGAATGTGTCCTCTCAATCTCTGCATTATCCGGAGGTTCGCTTGTGACTAGGCTGCGCAATCCACATCTGGTTACGACCGTGAAGTGTGCCGCGCCGGGATGCACCAATGTCCGCCGGGAAGCCAATCACTGGTTCGTCACGACTGCTGACCAGCGGTTTACCTGCCGACCGTACTCAGCCACCAATGACTTGCGCCCGACGGATGAACCAGCTTGCGGCCAGGCATGCGCTCAAAAGCTTTTTGAAAGATATCTTGCGAAGCAGGCGTTATGACAACAGAGTTCAACAAACTCCAAACCGTTTCAGTAGCACAAGAGAAGAACACAATGCACGATCATGAATCTTTATCATCTTCCGCACAGCTCTCTTCACTGCACCAGTCAATTTTAGATGATCGTAATCAATCTTCTTCTCAGCCATTAGCGCCGCAGGCGGCACTGCGCCCATGTATCTATATCGCTCTTCGATGCTCACGCTGCGGCTCGGTCCGTCAGGCAATTACAGAGCTTCCAGCGCAATCTTTCGTCGCGTGCCCGGAATGTAGCAGGGAATGCGCCTTCGTCGTACTCGGCTCCGGACTTACATCAAGGCCCCTTCCTTTTCACCAAGTTCACATCATTGAGCCCACACAGTGGGACTCACAGCTTGGTGGTGAGGCAAATAGTTCCTGAGCGGATCACACTGACGCAATGCCTGTGTTACGCGATAACGGGTCGCGCAATCCTGAAGATCTCACCAGCGGCCGTACAGACCAACATGAACAACCTGTTTACTGAGTGGGGGAATTCCAGTGTCAAACGAGCTTGTACCTGTATATAGAATGCACCAGCCTTCGTTTGTCTCTCCTTGCATTCTGGGAGACCCGTGCAGAACCTGTGCGATTCATGCATATTGTCTGTCAAATCCCTGTAAAGATTGTCTTCAGGGTAAAACCGTGGCGTGTGAGCGTGCTTATCCCGCGCCGCCGGCCTTTGCTGTGCGGATCCCATCAGCCATCACGCTCGTTAGAGATGGCATGGCTGAGTTCATTCACCAGAACAACGCTTTGCGGCTGACCTTCGCCAAGATTACTTATTTGCGTGATACCAGCTGCAATATCAATGGGACCGCCATCTGGGAATACGCAGCAGGCTCTGAACGGGTTAAGGCTGCGCTCTACGTTGGATGGCGTAACCGTGTTGCAACCCTGAGGTCGGTCGACGACGCATCCCATCCGAACTCCGAAATTGATGGTGACCCTGACTTGCCGGCTGAAGCAATCGAACATCAGCAAATGTATTCCGTGTCATTTGAGGCTTAAAACGAATGGCTGAAATCAGCAAAAGCGTGATGGCAATGCGCCACAAGAAAGGCCGCAGCTCCAGTGACAAGCCTCATTCAAAGTCAACGCCCCGCTCTGCGCCGCTGTTGACCAGTGGGGGCAATCCTGTCCCTGCTTCTGCGCTGGCACCGAATGACACAAAGGATCGTAAGGAAGCCGCGGTGCCGGAATCAGCGGAGCAGAAAGGAATTCGCCAGGTCACTCTCCAAACCTTTGTCGATGAAGCTTGGCATCTGCTTGAGCCGGTCAGTACTCTCGTCTGGAACTGGCATCTTGATCTCATCTGTGAATACCTCACGCTGATCAGAGACAATAACTTCAAAAAAGTTTGTGGTGATCTTGAAGGCATCATCTTCAACGTCCCCCCGCGGACCATGAAGAGTCTGTTGATCTCGGTTTTCTTCCCCATCTGGGTCTGGACTACCGATCCTTCGCGGCGCTTTATGTTCATTTCATATTCTGAGAAGCTCAGCACACAACATAGCGTTTTCCGTCGCAGCATTATTGAGTCAGATTGGTACCAAAAAGATTGGAGCACTGTTTTCTCGCTATCGCGCGATCAGAATGTGAAGAGTCACTATGAAAATTCCAAACGCGGCACCATGTTTTCCACTGGCATGCAGGCCACAGCCACTGGTATGGGCGGCGATGTCTTAATCTTTGACGATCCTTTAAATCCTGAACAGGCTATCAGTCAGGTGGAAAGGGAAGCGGTCAACCTGCGTTTTGATACTACGTTTCGCAGCCGCATCAATGATCCGGCTACAGGCGTCAAGCTCATCATTATGCAGCGTCTGCATGAACTTGATCTGACGGGGCATGTTCTTGGGCGTGAGAGCACCTGCTGGAAGCATGTGAGCTTGCCGGCGATTGCTCCTGAAGATAAAAACCTGGGAGTTTCCCAAATCCAAAGAAGAGGTAAACGTAAAAGCCGATGACCTGCTCTGGTCTGCCCGCCTGCCGCAATCTTTTCTGGATAGCCAGCGTGTCGGCATGGGTAGCTGGGCTTTCAACGGACAATACCAGCAAACTCCGGCACCGCTCGATGGCGGCATCATCAAGCGCCAATGGGTTCGCTTCTATCGTCAGATGCCGGAAAAATTTGAGTTCGTAGTCCAGTCCTGGGACTGCACCTTCAGTGGCGGCAGTGATAATGACTTCGTTGCCGGCCAAGTTTGGGGCCGCTGCGGCGGAAAATATTTCATGCTGCCTTACCGTACTTATGAGAGGCTTGATTTCGGTCCCACCATGGCTGCCATCAAGGCTTGCCATGCCAAGTTTCCCCAGGCGCATGCCGTGTTAATTGAGGATAAGGCTAACGGTCCCGCAATCATCAGTGAATTGCAGAAAGAAATTGCAGGTGTGGTCGGCGTCAATCCTGAAGGCGGCAAGCTTGCCCGCGCTCAGGCTACCGCGCCTCTCTGGGAATCCGGAAGTATTGAGCTGCCAGATCCGCAGGTCTTCGGTTGCCATTGGATAGAAGATTATCTGCATAATATCTGCACGTTTCCCAAGGCCGCGCATGACGATGACGTTGATGCAACATCGCAAGCGCTCATTTACATGCGCAATCGTCTCGGCGGCGGCATTGTTGAGTTTTACCGCCAGCAAGCCACTGGAGAAATTCGTGAGCCCTCGAAGACTCGCAAACCCACGCGGCCTTCTTTGGGTTCACCAATCATTATCGAGGACGGCGCTCTGGTCCGAAATGTCCTCGCCGCCGTGGAGCAGGGAAGTCAGATTAAGTGTCACGAAAAGCAATATCCTGCTATCCGGGCGGTGCTCAGTAATGCTGCTGAGAAGGCCGATGAAGATAGCATTTCTGCACAGCTGGCACGCAATGAAATCAAGCGGCTGGATCAAACGTTCAATTGGAAGCAGCTATCGATCGGCTAAACATTTTTAACTGCTTCATTGGATATACGCACAGCTCTTTCACAGGACACTCATAACACTGCGGCGATTTGTCGCGGCAAATCACTTTCCCATGTTGCCGCAGCAGCAAATGCGCCTGCGCAATACCTTCGGCCTTGCGTGGCAACTCCGGCTTCAATGCTTCCTGCACTGACTTGTAGGCTGCCCCATAATTTTTCTGCCACCGTCCGTACCCAACGCGGGTCAACACACGCAAACCGTTCCACTCGAGCGGTAACCCTGGCGACACACCGCAGAACATCAGAATTTTTTCCGCGCCCGGGTCGCCGATATTGGGAAATTGCTTCAATGCTTTCTTTGCTTGTGCGTAAGGCAGCTTCAGAATTTGGTCTAGGTCGCCATCAAACTGGCTCAAGGTGATTCGCGCAATCTCCTGCCAGCGAAAGACACGCACCTTGGGACGCATGCCTCCCATCGTGGCCAATGCCAGCAGCACATCGCCATTCGCCTTGAGAATTGCTTTTGCATTAAGGCCAACCTGTTTTCGTAGGCCTTGGAAAACAGCTGCTCGACGATTATCCGGCAGCAGATAGCAGGCATTTTCCCACATCACCAGCTCAAACGGTTCCTTTGCAGGCGGCACAGCGGGAGAGCCGTAATGCTTCTTCAGTTTGGCAATCACTTTCTTGAATTCAGGCATTGGTGAGACAGCATAACCCGGCCGCCGGATTTGCTGATGAGGATTTCACAGGATACGCAAAAGGAAATTGAAGCTCGCAAGAGCAACTCTAAGGAGCAGTCCATGACTGATATTGAATTTATGGCCCGTCTTACAGCCTTTCTTGCGCAATTCAGTGAAGGCCAAGAACCCACGGTTCCTTTGTTCAAAAAGGATGATGGCTCTATCGATCGCAACAAGACCCTACTGCTGCCTTGCTATGCAAGTTTTCATCTAGAACAATGACGGCCTTCCTGAAGTTCCTAGCAGGGAATTATTCACATTGGCCAGGATATGGGTTCCTTCATGGCCCCATGCGAACACAACTGAGAGTACCGGAAAGCCTCCTGCGCGTACTGTTAAGCCCGTCGCGAAAGTGTGTATCCACGGATTGGATCCCAGATCGCCGCTCTCAAGGGCAACTTTGCCTTGATCTGCAGAGAGCAGGAATCCAATCGGCCACTTTCCCAGCGTGTGTTCAAATGTTTCGCGGGTCAGCAGCACATTCGGTGCGCGGAAGCGGTAATCGGTATAAGCGCTCAGCGTCTGATTGCCGTTGATGTCGCCTCCGCCCAGGGTTGGTTGGAAATAAAATGGTACACCGGCGCTGCCCGTCATCGTGGAAAGAGACGTGAAAACGCGAACCCCCAGCGTGCCTACCTTGTTGCGCGAATATTGTGTGGAGCAGGTCTTCACTCTGCTGGGCACTTCGCCGGTAAGTGGGTCTTTTGCAGGTTGATCTAGCGCGCAGTCGTCAGGTCCGTTGGTAGCGCTGCTGATTGGAAATCCTCTGCCATAAAATTGAAACTCATGTTGCAAGTCGGCCGTGAAACGGCCAAAGGTAAACTGGGAATCTGTAGCAGCAATATAGGGACGAAACGCCAGATCGTAGTCCAGGTGTAGGCGCTTTAAATCAGGCCTCATTCTCGCACCGACTCCGAATTGCAGGAAAAACGGCTGTGTTGTCAGTCCGGGAGCTGTCGCATCGTTATAGAGCGTCTGGATCGCAGGTAGGGAGCCGTCATTGGGTGGACGAATGTCAACCCAGCGTCCGTTCAGTTCCGCATAAACTCCGGCGTTGACCTTGTGGTCGTTGAATGGCTTGATCGCGCTGGCGCCGGCAATGGTTTCCTGCATGCCGTAGAATGAACGCCCGGCAAGCGTACTGTTGGGACCCAGGCCAAAGAACATGAGCTTATTCAGCGTAATGGCTTGCACGTAAACATTGATCACCGGCTGCTCATCGGCCTCGGTTGGGTTTTTGGCTTTGATGCCTTTTGTGCCTTTCTGAATTCCGATGTCTTTTATGCGTGAATCAACAAATTTCAAGTAGAGTCCGGTGCGCCATGAGAGATTAGGCGATACAACTCCGTCAGCATTCCATGTATTGCGCCAGTTCCCGCTCACGTTATTATGCCCGCCAACGTAAGCAATTCCTGCGGCAAAGCCATTCTGAGGAGCAATGCTGCCCACCGCGATGTGCACTGGTTGGCCCGTGAATAGCACCTGCAGACAGCCTGGAATGCTGTGAAACGGACAATTTTTCTTCAACTGGCCTATTTCGTCTCCCGGATCAAAAGCTTTTACGTCGGGTGGCGTAGGAGAAGGCGTCGGCGTTGGACTTGGGTTCGTTTGCCCCATTGCGGCGGCTGCAACACATAAAAACAAAATGTAAGTTATCTTTCGCACAGCTTTTTCCTTTACTTGCGCTTTTTCGCAGCCTTGCGGCCTTTGCCCGATTTCGACGCCCGCTTCTTCGCGGTTTTACGCGGCTTGCCGGCGCTCTTCTTCGGGGTCTTTTTTTTGGACTTGCCTGCTCGATGTAGCAGTTTGGTAACTTTCTGGATGTATTCCGCTGCCTCGCCTTCAGTGTGCAATGTCGCAATATTGATTCCGGTGCGTCGTACCGTGGGCGGCAGCATTTGCTCGGCCGTGCTCAAATGGATGAGCTGCATCTGGATCAGCCCGGAAATTGGGCGATCCGGGTTGTAAGCTTCCTTTTCCACCTCAGGGACGTCAATCATTCTCATGGTTTTCTCCTTACAGGTTGAATGCCACGCAATCATCGTCGGGGCGCATGGTGTCAGTCAGCAGATCAAGAAAGGTTTCCGATTTCTGCTCGCGATCAGTGCGCGCATTGTATTGCCCTATGAAATGGTTGGTCACAGTATTGGGAATGGAAGCGTGCTCAAAGATGCGTTGATTGGCCGGATCTTCTGTCCCGGGAACGATTGTGCCCCTTGGTATCCAAGGCGAAATAGCGATTGCTGGCACGCGCACGCCCAGGCGGTCGAAGTTGAATGGCTGCCCCGTACCCGTTTGCGCCGGCTTGGCCGAATATGGGGGATTGTTTCCTAGCTGGTCTTTGCCTTTGCAGTTCGGCGGCACCACATGATCGTACATGCCTCCATGCTCGTCGTAGACCACCAGCAATAAAGTGCTTTCCCAAAGATCAGGGTTGGTGCGGATCACGTTGTAAACCTGCGCGATAAATTTTTCTCCGGCCTTTACGTTGTGGTCTGGATGCTGGTCATTCGCCAGAATCTGGCCTCCTCCTGGACCGGGATGATCGGAATAATTTGGCTCAATGAAGCAATATTCTGGTAGCTTGCCCGTCGCCGCATCTTTAACAAAATCGGTGTAAACACCGAACAGCTCCTGCTGGTTCTGCAGCAGGTTCGGAACCTCCAGGCTCGAGCTTGCCATGTCAAAGTAATAAACTTTGGAAGAGTGGCGCGCCTTGTTCATGCGGTCATAAATGCTGAGAATCGGATCAGTGATGTAGAAAATGTTCATGTCCACGTTGCCGAATGAAGTGCCGTAATGTGCAAAGGCGCGGTTGCAAAGTGTGGGACCGGGAATGGAAGCGAACCATCCGTTGAACAGCGCATATTCGGTAGCCAGTGTCGTTAGTACCGGCAATTGTTGCGGCGTGAAGTAATACATGATGGCATGTGACTGGTTGGTATTGGTGTCCTGAGTTTTGTAGCTCTTGATGAAGCCCTGCATGTTTGCCACGCGATCAGGCGCCATGTTTCCATTAAAAATCTGCAGATCAACCCCAGCGAAATGGTGGTCAGGATCATGACCGAGTTGTCCCTGAAAAGTAGCCTTAGCTTGCACCAGGATTTTTGCGCCGGTGTCATCAACGTTCGATTCATCTCCGTTGAGGCCATTGATGCCGGGATTTGTTTTCTTGAGCGCCCCCAGCATGTGGTCAAAGGAGCGGTTTTCCATCATGAGCACGACAATATGTTCCAATTTGTCCAATCCTTGCGGCATGCAGGCATCTCGCTTTCATAGGAGTGTTCGAGCGTCTGATTCATAAACACGATACCTGATATTTAGTGTCACGAGCGGTCGGATCGTTACAAGGAACAAAACGAGTCACTTGCGCGGATTAAAACAATCGCCTTAGCTTGGGAGTCGAAAAGTCCCGCTATCGGTCTTCTCTATCTCGCCCGCCTCAGCCATCCTGCGCAAAACCGTATGAATGGATGAAAGTAGATTTACCTGGCCCACACCAATGCCCATCTTTACCAGGTCCTCGCGGATTTCGGTGGGGCTTAGCGCCGTTTGGTGTATGCGGAAAAGCCGCCGGATGGATTCGGTGAATCCCGGCTTGGCGTCAATGGCAAAGCCCTCCACCAGGAGCAGTTTGTCAATCTCTTCCGGTGGGGCGCCGCACATTTCTCCCAGGGCCTTGACCGTTTGTTTGAGCTTGCGGATCTTCTGGTCCAGGTCGTCTCGTTTTTGCAGCTGCTGCAGCAGGTCGGTTTTTGCTGTCGCGTAAGCCTGCTTGTACGTTTCGCGAGCCATAAGTGTGCTTGAAGTCTAAGTAATGTCTAAATAATTGTCAACACTTTACATGTCCGATAATAAGTGGAAATCCTGAAAATTTGAGAAAAAATGATTTTTGCTATTGACTTCTGAAAGCAGGTTGTCGTATAAGATGTCTATGCAGGGCGGAAGTTGGTTCTGCATAGCCGGGAGCGGCGCCGGCTTAATCAAACGGCCTGCACCCTTTCCAAGGCCGGCGTACCGTTTGCGTCTGCTGCGGGAACCTCATTCTGGGCTTTTGCATGTGGCGTCTTTACCTGTTTCGGCGGGAACGTGCGCGCACATCGGGAGCAGAGCACAAGGACCTCGGCAGGTTCTTGCTCCATCGCAGAATGATAGGTTCCCAAAAACCGTCAAAAATAACCCTGATAGTTAGTCAATTCGCAAGTTGCTGCTAGTTTCTTTCGGCATTACTTCCTCAGAGCCGAATTGCTGCAGTTAGTAACCTCCGAGACTAAGTACTAAATACCAAGTACAAATCACCGTTTTCCCAGCAGAGGTGTTTCCATGGCACACGATCATAACGGACGTGTCGGTCCGCCGCGGTGTGAAGAATGTAACGCGCCACTCAACTCCGATGATCGCCGCTCCGCACCGACGTCCGCGCGATCACTCTGCCTGGATTGTTATCTTGAGCGCGCCCCTTCGTTATCCCGAACTCCGAGGGACGAGCCTTGGGTGAGACCAAGTGGGTGAGGGAACGGCTCCGCGGCGGTATCGCCTGAGCAGAATCGTGTAACCGTAACAAGGCATCCCGACAGAAAACGCTTTTGTAGACGAGACAAGTGTCAGGGCACGAGTTTACTCGTGCCACATTCGTCCAAAATGATTTGGGCTTAGCCCCTGAAAAGAAACATGGAGATAACGTGAACAAAAGAATTTTGTACCTCGCCATTCTTGCTTTACTGTCCATCACTACGCTGCTCGTCTTCTCTCAAACTTCCAGCGAGTTCCCTGAACTGGATAAAAACGGCAGGCCCGTGCTGCCTCACCCGATGCCACACTTGGTTTACTCTCCCACGGACCTGGCGCATAGCGGTGTTGCTCTCCCGGCTTCCGTCGGCGGCGCTACTCCCAGCACTAGCATTATCCGCGTTGGCGATGCTACCAAGATGACTGTCTTCGCTTCATGCACGCAGAACTTTGATCTCGTCATGAGTGTTTACATCGCGGACGATCAGGGGCAGTCGAACCCGAACTTCGTCTTGTACAACAGCTACAACATTGCCACCAACATGGCGGCGGGCGCGCAGCAGGCATTTTTGGCCACTGAACTGGCTCCCACAGTGACCAGTGGAACGCTCGGCGCGCCAGTCCGGCTTCCGCAGCTTGCTGTCTCATTCTTTGAAAAGAATGACGTCGCCACTGCCGGTACCTGCACGGATCGCGTGATTGTTGGCTATTAGAGAAGAATTTCCTCGGCGCTGCTGAAGCAATTGGAGCGAGAAAAAAGAGCCACGGCCAACATGCCCTACTTGCACTTTTTGTCGTCGACGTGGGCGACGGGTCGCGTGCCGCTTGCTTGTCAGGTGGGGAACGCCGACTTGGCATCGGGTTATCTCAAACCCTCCACTCTAGATCTGTCATCCCGAACTCCAAGGTCGAGCCTAAGGTGAGACCGAGTGGGTGAGGGAACGGCTCCGCCGCAGCATCGCGTGAGCCACGATTGGGTTGTATGTTTCCTTTTTCAACGCTGCAAAAGCGGTTTGGAGCGAAGCGAGAGTATGAAATGGATAGGCGAATACATCATCGATGACGCAGGCCAATGCCGCTGGCATGAGGGCCTGCGCATTCAGGATGAACACATGAAGTCCGCATATCGCAAAAACTCTTTGATTGAATTCATCATTGAAACTTCCGCCGTCATGGGCGTGAAAGTGGGGATTGCCTGATTATGGCTGAAACACTCAATGGCGGAAAAATTACCACGCTGCAACCCGGGGTGTCGCAAACCGGCTTCGTAGCGCGCGTCGGGCGCAAGCTGCGCAGCACGCTCGATGTCTGGTTTGGCCCTGATTTTCCCATGGCTCCCAGCGCGCCCGCAGGAACTCCACCGCGGACATTCGACTATCCGGTCGGCTACAACATTAACATTCAGCCGCGCAACATGGAGTCCATTTCCTTTGACCAGATGCGCTCGCTGGCTGATTCGTTCGACCTCGTTCGTCTCTGCATTGAAACGCGCAAAGACCAGGTCAGCCGGATGCCCTGGGCGTTCCGTCTAAAGACGCAACCCGGCGCGCCAAAGCGTTCGCTGAACACCAGCAACAGCGCGATCAGTGGAAACGATGATGAAGAAAAAGATCCGCGCCTTACTCAACTGGCAAATTTCTTTTCTTACCCGGATCGCGAGCACAGTTGGCAGCAATGGGTTCGCCTCTTGCTGGAAGACCTGCTTGTCCTCGACGCGCCGGTCCTCGTTCCTATCGTCTCGCAGGATGGCGAGTTGTGGTCGCCCGGCAAGACGCTTTATGCCCTAGAAGTGATTGATGGCTCCACCATCGCGCGCAAGATTGACGCCATGGGACGTACGCCGGCCTCGCCTGCAATCGCGTACCAACAGATTCTCAAAGGCCTGCCCGCCGTTGACTTCACTACCGACCAGCTCATCTATCGTCCACGTAACGTGCGCGCGCACAAGTTCTTCGGTTTCTCGCCGGTTGAGCAGATCATTCTCACCATCAACATCGGCCTGCGCCGTCAGATTCATCTTCTGAATTACTACACTGAAGGCAACGTACCGGAAGCTTTGGCGCAGGTTCCCAAGGAGTGGTCGGCTGACCAGATCAGCGAGTTCCAGGAATGGTTTGATAGCGCGCTGGCCGGAAACTCCGCTCGTCGCCGTCGCATCACCTTTGTACCGGAATGCGGCAATCTCCAGTTCACGCGCGATCCTATGTTGAAAGACGCGCTCGATGAATGGATTACCCGCATCGTCTGCTATGCCTTTGGTCTGTCGCCGCAGCAATTTGTCAGCGTCATGAATCGTGCCACGGCTGAAACCAGTGTGGAGCAGGCCGCCGCGGAAGGTCTTGTGCCCATCCTTGGCTACCTGGCTGACATCATTAACCTCATCGTCAATCGCTACTTCGGTTATAGCGATATCGAGTTTGTCTGGGAACAGGATCGCACTTTGAATGCCCTCGACCAGGCAAAGGTTGACGATATTTATGTCCGCGCCGGCGTGCTCTCTATTGACGAGGTGCGCGAAAGCCTGGGCAAGCATCCCATCGGAGTCGGCAACGCTGTGATCACCACGCGAGGCGCGTTTCCTTTTGATCTCAAAGGCGCTGCTCAAGACCCGGAATTGCCAGAACAAGTTCAATCTATGGGCTCTCAATCCTCGTCATCCTGAGGCACTAAGCGCCGTTAAGCAATTGCGATATCTTCCACCTAAGGCAGCCTGCGCGCTGCCTTTTCCATTGGAGCCAACATGAAATCCATGAATCTTTTTGCCCAAATCGCCAAGATCGACGAATTACTTCATGAAGTCTGGGGCGTCGCGACAGCGGAAATTGTCGACAAAGAAGGCGAAATCTTTGACTACGATTCCTCCAAGCCTTATTTCAAGCTCTGGAGCGACGAAATCTCCAAAGCAACTGACGGCAAGAGCCTTGGCAACGTCCGTGAGATGCATGAGCCCAGCGCCGTAGGCAAGCTTGTTGCTATTGCGTTTGATGATGACCTGAAGCAGATCCGAGTCGGCGCACGCATCGTTGATTCAGTCGCCTGGCAGAAATGCATGCTCGGCGTGTACACCGGTTTTTCCATCGGCGGCGCTTACGTTAAGGCATGGAAGGACGGAGAGTATGTCCGTTTCACTGCCAATCCCGTGGAAATCAGCGTGGTCGATAATCCCTGCGTTCCCGGTGCGCACTTTACCGCAGTCAAGGTCGATGGTACCTGCGAAGTTCGCAAATTCACGTCGGCAGCTGGCACTCAACAGGCGTTAAAGGTCGGTGCGCGCCATTCCAAAGCGACCCTGGCGCATCTTGATGCGATCAAGACCTGCATGGACAAGATGGCGCAAAGCCATGAAGAAGCCTCCACGCACATGGACGCGCTTCTTGATACCGGCGATGCTGCCACCCGCGCAGCCTCGGCTGGCATGAAAAAAATCCCGGGCGACTTACGCTCCGGAGCAAAGACAGGAGATCAAAGCACAATGCTGGAAGCAAATGATAAAGCGCAATTGGAAAAGGCACGGGCCGGCTCCGCATCCGCACTCGCCAAGCTGGCTGAAATGGAACAGGAAGTGGCCGGCTTGCGCAGCGACATGGAGAGCAATAACCAGGAGATCCAGCGTTCGCTGAGCAATCTCCTTTCTCTGGTGGAAAAACTAGTCTCGCCGCAGGACTCCTCGGCGCGTGTGGCGCGTACCGGCGTGCCCACACAAACTATAACCAAGGAAGATGACGCGCGTCCCGCACTGGCCAAGGCCGCTGGCGAGCCCAGCGTCCATGAGCTTCTCAAGCGTACGCTGCAAAAACCTCAGCCAGCCTCTACATACCTGCGCTAGAAGTTTCTCGATCACTCAATGCCATGTTGCGGGTGAAGCAGGCATTCACGCCTGCGCGAACTGCTTTGCACACAAGCGGCTCTGGCCGCTGAGGTATTGAATTCATCTCAACACCGCAATTCTCCAGCGGAGAAAAGGACTAGAAAAATGTTTGGCGATCTCAGTCAGCAGACGTTTGATCTGCTCAACAAGGCGGATATGTCCTCCTTGAACAAAACCACCATTAGCCAGTCAACGATCAGCGGCGTGGCTGGCAACTTAAACGCTTTTGATCTGCGTGGGCCGGCCCTTCAGCTCTATCCGGTCATCACCCCGCTGCGCAATCGCCTGCCGCGCCAGCTCAGCGACCGTGGCGATCTCGCAACGCGTTGGAAGGCAATCACCGGCGTGAACACTTCGGGTTTCGAACTCGGCGTGGCTCCGGGGCGTCGCTCAGCGGAAATGGCCGTGACAGAGCAGGACTATGTTGCGTCTTACGCCGGTCTTGGACTGGAAGCTTCCATCGATTGGGAAGCCGTTTGGTCCGGCGGCAAAGAGTTTGATAACAAAGCTACTCTTGTCCAGTCATTGCTGCGCGCAGTCATGATCGGTGAAGAAAACGTAATTCTCAACGGCAATGCTTCCATGCCGCTGGGTGCTCCCCTTGCCCCCACCATCACTATGACGGCGGGCGGTTCCCTGGGAAATCCTGCGAATGCCGTGGCGCTGGTCACCGCTCTCACACCACGGGCCCTCGCCGCGGCGACCGTGTCACTCACCGGCGTGCCTTATGGCCAGATCACTCGTGTCAACATTGATGGAACCACCACGCAATATGGCACCGGGGCGAGCGCCATCAGTCCGGCATCCGCCAGTGTGCCAACCACCTCTGGCAATCAGACTGCGGTGATCACCGTCCAGGCAGTGAAGGGCGCCGCGGGCTATGCCTGGTATCTCGGCACAACTGCTGCCGCGGCCACGCTGTGCGCCATTACTACTGTGAACAAAGTCACCGTAAGCGCCTTTGTCTCCGGTACGCAGTCGGCCACAGTCGCCAACTCCAACGTGGACGGTTCCGCGAACACGCTCGTGTTCGATGGCTTTCTCACCCAGGCTCTCAAGTCTGGCGCCGGTTACTTTGCGTCGCTCGATGGCAACACTCTTACCGCCGATCAAGCCAACGGCATCATCGAGATCGACACGGCCTTGCAGTGGTTCTGGGACAACAAGCGCCTCAGCCCAACGGAAATCTGGGTGAACTCACAGGAAGCGCGCAATATCAACAAGAAGATTGTTGCTTCCGGCGGTGTTCCGCTCTTCCGTTTCACTTTGCCGGGCAGCACTGGATCGGATGACGACAAGCCGGCACTGCTGGGTGGCGCGAGCATTGCCAAGTACTGGAACAAGTTCACGCAGCAGTTTCTGGATATCCGCATCCATCCGAACCTGGCTCCTGGCACTATTTTCTTCAACAGCTCGGAGATTCCGTACCCGCTTTCCGGAGTGGACAACGTCTCGTTTGTCCGTTGCCGCCGCGATTACTACCAGATCGAGTGGCCCGTCGTCTCGCGCCAGTATGTCTATGGCGTCTATGCCGACGAAGTCCTCGTCTGCCGGGCGCCGTTCTCGCTTGGCGTGATTGCCAACGTCGCGAACGGATAACACGATTCATCGGCGGCTTGATTTCCGCGAATCGCCGCTGATGCTCCTCACCCTGCCAACCAGCAGGTTGCAGGAGACCAAAAGGCAGTCTGAGGTCCCTCTGCCCAGACTGCCTTCCTCTTTTTGAATTTCACAATCAGTATTGCGTTGCGAATCTGCTTTTTGGAGGTAGCCCATGGCCGCCGCACCTGACGATCTTTGCACTGTTGCAGAACTCAAATCGTGGCTGCCCAACCAGGGCAATAACGATGATGCTACTCTGCAAAGCCTTATCACCAACGCCAGCCTGCAAGTGTTGCAGTACATTGACCGGCCGCACATCTTGTCGTCTGTGCTCGGGCCGTTGACGGAGAACTATGACGGAAATGATTCGGACCGTCTTCTCCCGCGCAACTTCCCCATTATTTCTGTAAGCAGCGTCAGCATTGATGGCGTCGCGGTTCAAGCGGCAACAACTCCAACAACCGCAGGCTATTTGTGGGACGGACGGCGCATTCTTCTGCGCGGCTTTCGCTTCTGCCGGGGTGTGCAGAATGTCCAGCTCTCATATAGCGCGGGATATCCCAGTGTGCCGCTTGACCTGAAGCAGGCAGCGATTGAGGCCTTTGCTTTGACCTATCGCCAGCGCGTGCGCATCGGCGAAAAATCCAACAGCATGAGCGGACAGGTAAATGTCTCGTTTGATATGGGCGATGTGCCTCCTCGCTCTATGGCTATTTTCAATCAGTATCGGAGGTTGGCGCTGTGATTAGCGTTCAAATTGACAATTCAGCTATCCAGCAACTCCAGCAGCGGCTTGCCGGACTCGCGCCGAGCGTGGTGGCCCAGGTTTATAAGGCATTGCAGCCGCTCATCTACCAATCGCTGAGCCCTGCAGTTCCAAAGTATTTTGCGGGCTCAGCAGGCAAAGGTTCTTCCAGCGATTTGCTTACTTCCCGCAGTGGAGATCTGCTCAATTCGGTCTTGCAATCTATTCAGGCCAAGATTGAAGGCGACAGCTTGAGCGTCAGCATCGGATCGAAACTGCCTTATGCACGCATCCACGAATACGGAGGCTTCGCCGGCCGATCGGGACCGTTCAAGAAAAAAGACGGACGCCGTCCTTACATTCGACCTCGGCCTTACCTCCAGCCCGCGATGAACGATCTTCAACAGGCATTGCCTGATCTGCTTGAGCAGGCAATCCAGCAAGTTCAGGTGACGCAGTGATTTTTCCGCGCGAGCAGATTTATTCCGCGCTGTTCTCCACGTTGCAGGGCGCGCTCCTCACGCCGGCTGGTCCGTTCAAAACGGTCAGCCGGCGCTGGCAGGATCCATCGCAACTCTCGCCCGCTGATCGTCCATCGTTGTTTCAGGTGCAGAAAGATGAGCTGACAGGCACCAGCGTCAACGGCCTGCCGATTCTCGCCAGGCTCACGGTCGATCTTGTTCTTTATACCGCGGGAGACAGCGAGCCGAACGCGGTCCCATCCACCGAACTGAATTCACTGCTGGACGCGGTGGAAGCTGCGATTCGCAACGCGACGCCGGGAATCGCGCAATCCTTGGGCGGCAAAGTGTCACACTGCCGCATTGAAGGGAAGATTGAGATTGTTGAGAACGTGATTGGCTCCATGGCGCTCGCTGTGGTGCCCATAGAGATTCTCACCACCGCATAGCAACACATTGATTTTAGAAAGCCGCAGTCGGCCCACCGGCCGCACGCGCTTCAATTTCTGGGAGTGCAGGGTTGGCTCCCCAAAGGAGAAAGAAAAAAATGTTTGAATTTGGATCAGGCACCTTGTGGGGCTTTCCCGTGGGCGGCAATACCGCCACCAACCCCACTCCCATGAAGTCCGGAACGCTGCAGGACGTTTCGCTCGATATCTCGGGCGACGTAAAGCAGCTTTACGGACAGAAGCAGTTTCCTGAGGCCGTGGCCCGCGGCAAATGCAAGATCACGGGCAAGTCAAAGTTTGCTGCCATCAATGGCAAAATGCTCAATGATCTGTTCTTCGGCCAGACGATGGGCGCCGGCATGATCAAGACCTCTCTGGATGAAGACATTGCCCCCATCCCTGCAACGCCATTCCAAATCACGGTGGCGAATGCTGCTACCTTCAAGCAGGACTGGGGCGTTCGCTATACGACAACCGGATTGCCTCTCACCCGCGTTGCCGCCAGCCCGGTGCAGGGACAGTATTCGGTGAACACCAGCACCGGCGTTTATACCTTTGCCTCGGCGGATACTGGCGCACATGTTCAAATTTCATACACCTTTGTTGCCGCAGCAACCGGATCGCAGCTCAACATCACCAACCAACTCATGGGTTTTGCCCCGACCATCCAGGTCCTGCTGGAAACGGCTTACAACGCCAACCAATTTTCCGTATTGCTGTATTCGGTGGTGGCGTCAAAGCTGAGCTTTGCCACCAAGCAGGAAGATTTCATCATTCCAGAGTTTGACTTTGAGGCTTTTGCGAACGCAGCCGGCCAGGTCATCGACATGTATTCCAACGAGTAACTCTCTCTCCAGCGGGCAAGGCTCCTTGCCGCGCCCGCTTTTTCATACAGCGGCTTTGCCAACTTCTATCAGGAGGAATCATGCTTAAGCAACAAACCGTCCCCACATCGCTGGGACAACTTACGGTCTCATCCCTTACGCTCGGAGAACTGCGGCAACTGGACTCGCTTTTCCAGGACAAATCTTCCGCGGAAAGCTCTGGCCTTGCTTCATTGCTCAGATATCTGCCCGTGCTCCAGAGTGCCGTAAGAAAAGTCCACCAGGACCTTACCGCTGAGCAGCTTGAGAACGGCCTTACCTTTGACGATTTCAATGTGCTTTTCAATGCCATGCTTGAAGTCTCCGGTCTCAAGAAGGCGGCCGCGGGGGAACCGACTCCGGTACCGGTATAGCTGACTGGCCTTTTGTTTTTGGCCACGTTGCCACCGCTACCGGATGGACGCTCGATGAGATCGAGCAGCTTACTTTATGGGACCTGAACGATTTGTTGGCGTACTGGAAGGATTATCCCCCGACTCACGTGCTGGTAGCTGCATACCTCATGGGCGGGAAGAAAGGCTCTGCCGGTAAAACTGGTCGCCAAGGCCAGAGCAATTTTGGTGAGCTCACGCAGGCAGTCTCTTTTGCTGGCGGAAGCGTAACCAAAAAGCTACCGCAGTTCTACAAAGCTTAACTTATAAGGTCTAGCTGACCTGCTACGAGCACGGCATCTTTAGAATGTTCGTTTCTTATCCAGAGCTCATTTTGATCTTTACAACCGGCGAAATTCTCCAATAGTATCTCTGATTCCAAGGGAGAGTAGCTAATGCGGAAGGCAGGAATTCTGCTACTGTTGGTCTTGTTCGGTTGTTCGAGTAACAAATTGGATCAGAGTACTGCTGAAGGGTTAGCGAAGCGCTTTTTATCATCGAATCCGTCCCGGATCCAGATGCATGTTGGCCGAGTTGGGACTCAGTGCCCTTACCTGAATGACAAAGGTCAGCAAGCCGAACTGCCGCTGGACCTCACTCCTCAGGCGGAATTTTCTACGGTTTTTGCCGAGATGGCCGGATACGTTACGGTAAATGCCGATGGGGATGGATATTGGAAGGTCGCTCTCACGGACTCCGGAAAAAAGGTCTTTGAGCAGAGTGGAAGCAGAAGCCTCAGAGATCCGGCGATGAATGGTTGCGACTACGAAACCGATTTTCTCAACGTCGCTGTGCCGGAATTGGTAAAAGTTTCAGCGATCACTCCCAGCGAAACCTCCACTGAAATCGCCTTTGTGTGGAAGTGGAACGCGACCGATCTGGGACGAGAGTTGCGCCAGGATGCAAAGCTTTATTCCATGCTGGCTCCGGCGCAACGTGAAGAACTGCGGCGCAATGTGCGCTCTGGCTTCCAGAAACCCACGCTTCCTTTGCCCGGGGATGACTTTACTGGAACTGGCAGTGTTCGAGTCAAAAAAGACACGAATGGCTGGGGGCCTGCCTAGTTAATTGCAATTCTTCGCACATGAGAGTTTTGGTGATTGCTGGTCAGAATGAAAGGATTGAAATGGTGGCAGAGAAAAGGCTCCAAAGCGCAGTCGGCTCTTTGTTGGTGAGTGTGATCACATCAGTTTTGTTGCTGGTAGGATGCTCCAGTGCCCAGAGCAAACAGGCTGCGGTTGAAGCCCTTAATAAAGGCTGGCATCGGGACGCAGTCATGTTGTTCGTAAAGATTGGCCGCCTCAGCCAAAGTTGTTCCGACATCATTGGTTTTGAGAAAGGTGAAGATCTGACAGAGGTCACCAATTTCCGCGCTGCACAAAAAGCTGGCTTGATCACCATTGCGCCGGATGGTCCTGGCTTCTGGAAGGTTGAACTCGTCAACCCGAACCCGAAAGTCGTGGAGAATCTTAAGACGATCAAGCACACCGTCAGAGACGGCTGTGATTCGATGGGATTTGTTTTCCCGGTTGCTTCAAAGGCCGTGGCGGAGGTCCTGCAAATCCACGAAATAACCAGCCAGAAGTCGGAAGTCGAATACACATGGAAATGGACGCTGGTTGAACCAGGCGTCAAGTTAGTGGACAACCTGACCCATCCGGAACTGATTGAAGTAAACGCCAAATTGCAGGACCGGAATCACCAACCAATCCCAACTTTCAACCTGGCGGACATGACTCAAAGCGGTACGCCCCGTCCCGGAAAGGCAACGTTGAAGAAGTCCGGCGACAGTTGGGTCATGGATGAGTAGTTGTCCTTTTTGCATATTTCAAAAAAGGCAGCCTTCGGGCTGCTTTTTTATTGTCCATACAACCTGCATGGAGAACCAACGCGCATGTCCGAAATCATCAACATCGAGATACAGGCCGACGAATCAGGCGCCGAAGAAGCGCTTAAGCAGGTCAACAATTCGCTGAAAGAAGGAACGGAGGCCGCTGAAGCCTTGAGTCATGCTCTCGATGGTGATGTGGCAGGCGCATTTAAGTCACTGGGTGAGCTGAGTAAGACTTTGGGCATCGAACTCGGCCTGGCATTCAGTCCGGCCGAAATAATAGCTTTTGTCCAGATCATTGCCGAAGTCACAGATAAAGTAAGCAAGCTAATCGCGGACACCTTCATCTATACGGATGCGATGAAAGAGCAAGACAAAGCTCTTGCATCAGCCAATAAATCACTGGAAGCCTCTGCCGCCCGAGTGAAGGCTCTGGGGCGGGAAACCCAGATTGCAGCTGAAAAAAGCGAGGCCGGAAAAGAAAAGCTTCGGCTCGCATTCACTCTTGAAGATCTCGGCGGCAATCCTGAAGCACTCCGGGCGAAATTACAAAAGGCAACAAAGGACTTCTCTGACTTTACTGCTAATGTAGTCAACGCCACGACAAGAGAGGGACAGGTAGAAGCATTAAAGAAGTTTGGGCTGGCCATGGATGGGCTCGTAAACCCTGCCCAAATGAGGAGCAAGCTGGCGGAACTGGAAAACTCAGTGCTTGCGCTTAGGAGCGCTCTTCAGGTCGCTGAAGCTGAAACCCAAAAAGCCGGGCAGACGATAAAAAACGATCTTGCGGCCGAAGCCAATAGAACCGCTGCTGAAGTCGATCGAGCCGCTAAGGACAAAAAGACAGAACAGGATGCGCTGGACGCTTGGGTTGCTCATGCGGTTCACTCGCGAGGCACGCTTACAGAAGCAGTCAAAAGGATGGCCAAGGAACAGGAGCAGGCTGATATTGACGCCAATGCGGCCCTTGCCAAATCAGAAGAGGCTCGAATCGCGAAAATAAATGCCGATGAAAAAGCCGCCGCAGAACAAGAAAAAGAGAGGCAGGACGAAGTTTATAAAGGGACCATCGAAGTCGCCAAGGTTGCCAGCGAAACAAAAATCCAGCTGATCACGCAGGACTTTCAAAAAGGAAAGATCACACAGCAGCAAGAAATCGCCCTGATCGCTAAAGCGAAACAAGACGAACTCCAACTGGAAATCCTTTATCAGCAGAAGCGCCAGGCGCTCTGGGACAATGATCCAAAGAAAGTCCAGGAAATCCAGAACCAGATCAACAAAATCAAGGCGCAAAGCGAGTTGATTGGAGTTAAGGCGACAACCGACGAACTCAACGCTGCCGGGCAGAAATGGAAAACTTTTAGCAGCAACATAAGCCAGTCGCTTAATTCGGCTCTTTCCGGGTGGATACAGGGAACCCAAACTTTTGGCCAGGCCTGGGCCAAGATGGCGGACGACATGGCGATGAAATTCATCTCGTCGCTGGAACAGCAGCTTGTGCAGTTTCTTGTGCATCTCGCTGTGAAGGACGCTGCGGACAAAGCAGCCTCTGCAAAGAACAACCTCCGGGCGGCCTACGATTCGGCTCACAACACCTATAAGTGGGCGACTGGGGTCGTTGGCCCTGTTATCGCAGGTGTGCTAGCCGCTGGCGCTTTTGTTGCCGCTGAGTCGCTTGGTTCTGCTGAAGGCGGTCAATACTACGTTCCCAACAATCAGCTCACTATGCTGCATCCGCAGGAGATGGTGCTACCGGCGGGAATCGCCAACCAGATGCGGAGCGTTATTGGCGGTGGTGGGAGTGGCGGCTCCGGCGTGACGGTGGTTGTAAACCATTCCGTCAGCGCTGTGGATGCAGCTTCATTTCAAGGCCACATTCGCCGGCACAGCAACATGATCGCCAATGAAGTAACGCGGGCGCTCAAGCGGAAAGGAGCAAGATGAGCAACCTTCTCTTTCCCAAGGTGCGTGGTCTGGGTTGGACCATCACCAAAAATCCTACGTTTTCAACAGAGATCCAATCGTCGCTGGCAGGCCGCGAAGTGAGGGTACAGAACTTCCAGAATCCTATATGGGAATTCACCCTGGCCTATGAGTATTTGTTGAATGATCCGCGTTTAAGAGATGAAAACGAACAGACACCTCTGGAAACGCTTGTCGGTTTCTTTCTGGCTCGTGGCGGCCAGTTTGATGATTTCCTGCTGAATGAGAGCGACTTGACGCAGCGGCTGGAAGATTCCGTTTTCACCGGGCAGCCCATTGGGGCCGGTGACGACTCGACCAAAAACTTTCAGCTTGTGCGCAATGTCGGAGGATTTCTGGAAGCCTGCCAAAATCCTGCCAACCAAACCGCAACTGTCTACGATAACGGAACGCTCAAAACGCCAACCGCGGATTACGCGATCACCAATGGCTTGGTGCAGTTTACGAATGCGCCGGCAGCAGGGCATTCCATTACAGCGGACTTTACTTTCCTGCACCGCGTGAGGTTCGACGCCGGCACCACGCGAGGCAGTTCCGCCAGCGGCACGCGTGAAGGGATCGAGTTTAGCAATTTCTATTTCAACCTCTATGAATGCAAGGAAATCCAGTTAATTTCAGTACGCAAATAGCATGTGCTGGTTTCGCAGCCAAGGGCTGATGAAAGTTTTTGCCCCCAAAGCTACTACTCTGGTAAGATTCCAGCCTTTGGAGGGGGGACATGGAAGAGTTGGTATACGTTCTGGCATTGTTAATCAGCATCGTAGCCTTATTTGCGCTGCTGCGACTATTTAGCATTTCCAACGATGTGAAAGCGATTCGAGAACATATATGCAGCGGTAAAACGGATGGCATGGCCTCAGCGGCAAAAAGCGGGACAGGGCCGCAAGGCTCATGAAGAGATGGGAGCTGATAGGCGGGATCATCGTCTTGCTGGTAGCCGGGCTGGTTGTGCCGCGCCAAGTCTGGTTGCACGACAAGCGCGAGCGATTCAAAGAGCTAACATCGCAGGTGCCAAACTGCAAAACTCTTCCGTGTTTGAGCAAACTGACGGAAGACTTACACGCGCTGAATGACGAGATTGATCATCGCCCATGGTATGTGTGGGGAGATGTCGATTTGAAATAACACGGTCAAACATTTACTCAGACCAGCAGCCCTTACAGGGCTGCTTTTTTATTTCCTTTAGAGACCACGCTCAGGCGTTGCTTGTCGCGGCCAAATTCGCGTTGGTCCATCGCGACATAAGGACATCACCTTCAGGGATAAACAATGAAGACACCTACAAATATCGGCGGTAACAACCTGGTCACGTGGCTTCAGGGCGCAACAGAAATCCGCATGGCCGATCTTTACACCATTACTCTCAAGACCGGTCCGGCATTGCGGTACACAAGCTGGGACGCAAACCTGACGGTGCTGGGGAACACATTCCTGACGGGTCCGCCGAATATTGCTCGATCGGCGATTGAAGAGAAGCTCGGCATGGACGTGGCGACGCTCGAGGTAACGATTGAAGCAAGCCTGACTGACGTGATCAATGGTGTGCCGATTCTACAAGCCATCGGGCAGGGATTGTTTGATGGCGCTGTGTTTCGCATTGACCGCCTGTTTATGGATTCTGCATCGAACCAGATCGGTACAGTTATCAGATTTTCCGGCTTCATTGGCGCTCTGGACGAGCTTACACGCTCTTTCGCCAAGCTTTCCGTTAACGCCGGCACGGCTTACCTGAGCATGCAACTTCCGGCTGTGATTCTTCAGCCCGGATGCACGAATACACTCTTTGACGCTCGCTGCGGATTAGTGAAAGTCAGTTTTGCTGAAGCCAATGTTGTGCAGGCTGGAAGCACGGTCAACAAACTGCTTTCGCTGTCCACCAAAGGCGACGGCTATTACGACAATGGACAGATCGCGTTTACATCGGGAGCGAACGCGGGGTTGGTGAAAGCCGTGAGGACATATTTCTCGACCGGCGGCCCATTCTTTACGTTCAATTCTCCGCTTCCGTTTGCGCCGAGCGCCGGAGATGCGTTCACAGCTTATCCGGGATGCGACAAAACTCAGGCCACCTGCGCCAGCCCCAAATTTTCCAATCTGGTGAATTTTGAGGGCTTTCCTTACGTGCCTGCGCCGGAAACCGCTATTTAGAAGGGGATCGCACAATGCAAAGACTCACAACAGAGCAGCGGAGCAATATTGTGCGCGCAGCCAAAGAGTGGCTGGGTACTCCATATCACCACCATGCGCGAGTAAAGCACGCCGGTGCCGATTGCGCCATGTTTCCGCTGGCTGTATATCAGGAGTGCGGTGTAGTGCCACGAGAGTATAGACCGCCGCAGTACTCGGTCCAATGGCATTTGCATCGCAGTGAAGAGCTCTACCTGAATGAGATTGAAAAGTTCGTTTCGGAAATTCAAACGCCTCCACAGCCCGGAGATTTCATTGTGTTTCGGTTCGGGCGAACATTCTCACACGGCGCTATCGTGGTGGAATGGCCGACTGTAATCCACTCTTACATTCCCCACGGGGTTCTTCTGAGTGACGCCTTACGCGATGGCGAGCTTTTGGGAAGAGAATACAAATCTTTTGAAGTGCATCCAGCGGTAGCGATGGATGCCGCGCGCCACTCGCAAGATCAGTCGCAACTCACAACCAACTTATAAGTACATGAGGTCGATTGTATGGCTCTGATGGGCGGAAAAGGCGGCGGGAAAAATGCGCTCGCGGCAAAACCGAACCTGCTTTCCGCGTTGCGCGTGCAAACCAGTTCGTACGGGCAAGTCATTCCGATCCTCTATGGGCAAAACCGCATTGCTGCCCGGCTGATCTGGGCCGGTGATTTCGCGGCGATTCCGCACACATCCACTACCAAGGTTGGCGGCAAGGGACTTGGCTCCGGCGGAGGAAATGCAATTTCGAACACCACATACACCTATCAAACCGCAGTGGCCATGGCGCTGTGCCAAGGGCCAATACAAAACTTGCATAATGTTTGGGACACGAAAGGAAAATTGACGCTCATCACTGCCACGATCCCTTATACCGTTCCGGGCGGCGGCGGAGCGATTACTGTGACACCTCCTGGCACCGGGATTTTTCATTCCCACAAAGGTGTCAGCAGAGCAGACATTTTCAGCTTCAACCAAAATGATTTCGGCTCTGACGGCTCCGTTCTCTTTTCAGGTCCTCAAGCCACACCTATGACGCAGGTGGCCAGCTCTCCTGGCGCAGGACAGTTCACGCAATCCGGCGCAGTCTTTACATTTTCGGCCGCCGATGCCGGTAAGGTGATGACCATCACTTATGTTTACTCAGTTCCTGATTCCAACTCGAACGGCCAACCGCAACAGAAGCTAAGCCTCACGCTATTTTTGGGCTCGCGTCCGCAGACGCCCTGGAGTTATCTGACGTCACAGCATCCTGGCCAGGACCTTGGATACAACGGAATCGCTTATGTCGCGGCGTCCGCCATGGATTTGGGCGAATCCGGCACGATGCCAAACCTGAGTTTTGAAGTGCTGAGCGCCATCACTTTTGGCGCAGGCATTGCCGATGCAGAGCCTTCCGCCATTATTGCCGACCTGTTGGCTAATCAGTTTTATGGGCTTGCGGGCGTGGTGGCTCCGGGCGATTTCACACAGTACCGGAATTTCTGCACGGCCAACGGACTGTTTATCTCGCCTGTGCTGGATGCGCAAAGAGCCGCAAGCGACTGGATACAGGAAATTCTGGACATCACCAACGCTGCGGCGGTCTGGAGTGAGGGCGTTCTAAAAATCATTCCTTATGGCGATACGACCGCAGTAGGCAACGGTGCAACGTTCATCCCAAACACCGCACCTATTTACGATCTTACAACTAGTGATCTTCTGACCGCAGTGGTGATCAAACGTCCGTCTGTGGCCGACGTGATGAACTCCGTTTCTATCGAATTTGCCAATCGCGCCAATGATTACAACCCAGAAGTTGCTGAGGACAAAGACGAGGCTATGATTGCGCTTTACGGTCTGCGCAAGGCGTCACCGGTTCAGGCGCATTCCATCACCACAACCACGGTGGCCAAGTTCGCGGCCAATTTGCTGCGCAAACGTTCGGTGGAAATCCGGGCGACTTACACGTTTTCTCTGGGATGGCAATTCAACCTGCTTGAGCCCATGGATTTGGTCACGCTTACTATCCCAGAATTGGGTTACAACAAGAAGCCGGTGCGGATCACGGCCATGCGAGAAGACGACTCCGGCAAGCTGGAAGTAGATTGTGAAGATTTTCCGTGGGGGACAGCGGCGCCCACGCTGTATCCCCATCAACCCGGCACAGGGTTTGTCGCACAGGCAAATTCTGATCCTGGCGCGATTTCAACGCCGATTATATTTGAAGCAAATGACCGGCTTTCACTTACCGGAAACTATGAAGTTTGGCTCGGAGTCTGCGGACCCACGGTAGCAATCACGGGAGTCACCTATCCTACGCCACCGCCTCTGGTGCCTTCGCCAATTCAGATCACGGCGACGAATCATGGCTACAAGACAGGACAGAAAACTACCATCTCTGGAGTTGGCGGAGTCACCGCGGCGAACGGCACATGGACTGTTACCGTAATTGATCCAAACAACTTCACGCTGAATGGATCCATCGGTAGTGGGACGTACACTTCCGGCGGCGTGGCCGTAAATCAAGACTGGGGCGGGGCTTCTGTCTGGATATCGCCGGACAACAGCAATTATGTGCAGCTCGGCAAGATGTATGGGCCGTCGCGAATGGGTGTGCTCACGGCGCAGCTTATGAGCTCAGCCGATCCTGACACAGCGCACACGCTCGCGGTCGACCTAACGCAATCCACGGGAATTCTGAATTCTGGCACGCAGTCGGACTGTGATAATTTCCGCACACTCTGCTATGTCGATGGAGAACTCATCAGTTATGAAGACGCAACGCTTACCGGCGCTTGTCGCTACGATCTGGGCGCGCACGGTTCTCCGGCAGCAATTACTGGCGCGACGAATGCCAGCCCGATCAAGATCACTGTGGCGAATCATGGCCTGGGCACCGGCGAGACTGTGGTGATTGCCGGCGTTGGCGGAAATACAGCCGCAAATGGAACATGGGTGATCACAGTCCTTGATGGCAGCAATTTCACTTTGAATGGCAGCACGGGAAACGGCGCGTATACATCGGGTGGGACGGCGACAGTGGCAGCGCGGCTGCGGCGCGGCGTTTTCGGATCGCCAATTGCAACGCACAATATTGGCTCGGTATTTCTCCGGCTCGACAACGGCGTTTTTGTCTGGGAAGCCGACCCGACGCTGGTCGGCACCACAATTTACTTCAAGTTCACCAGCTTCAATCGCATGGGATTGATGGAGCAGTCACTGGCCAATGCAACTCCATACAGCTTTGTATTCAATGGAATGTTCGGCAATCATGATGAAACGCCGGCCAACAACGCCACGCTGGATTCGGTTTTTGTGAGTGGAACGTCGGTCAACATCCGCGCTTACGGGCCAGGCGGCGTGGGAACTTCATACACGGCCTGGAAGATGAAGGACCAGGGCGCCACACGGACTATTCCCGCGCAGACCATTACGGGAGTCGATGACAATGGGGGAGCATCTCCGCAGGTCACCACGAATTACTGGATCAGTTATGACTTCAGCGCGGCCCGGCATCGAGCATGGGTGAATTACAACAATTACGTTCAAGCCATCTATCGCGGGCAGATGCGCGTTGGGCTGATGACCACCGTAAATTCCAGCGGTACCGGCGGCACCTCCGGCGGACTGGGCGATTCCGGTTCCGGCGGCTCAGGATCGGGTAATCGAAAACTTCCACAAATGTAAGGCAGCTACTAGCTCCTAGCTGCTGGCCTTTAGCCAAACCAGAATCTGGGTTCGTGTTCATTCGCGTGAATTAGCGGGCCAGCATTTCTTTCTGATCTGCTGATAGCCGCGTAATCAGCGGCTAAATAGCTTTAGAGGAGTTTCACTTGAAGAGATTTATTTTTCGCTCTGTGTTCCTTTGTGTCCTCTGTGGTTCAGGGTTTGCCCAGAATCTGACCACTGTGTCCGCTTCCAACATCACCGATATCAACGGCGCCAAGCTGGCGGCAGGCCAGCTCTGTTTTCTCATCACGGATCAGCAGGACAACCCGATTTCCGTCTCGATCGGCGGCGGGGGACAGGCCCTGAAGCGCGGCTATTGCTCCCCTGTTGCGGCGGGCGCGGTCAGTCCCACGTTCACGGTGCCAAATCCGGCGAACACGCTGCCCTCAGGGATCTATTACCGCATTACTGTAAAGGATTCCTCAACCGGACAAGAAGTGTTGCGGTATACGCAGGTGTCATTCACCGGGGCCACGTTCAATTTTGACAATTACGCGCCCCTGAACATGGGCGGCTTTGCGCCACTTACAGGAAACAGCGTTTCCGGTAATTTGGCGGTGAGTGGAAACATCGCAGCCACAGGAACGGTTACGGGATCAAATATTCCCGGTTCAATCCTTCAGCAGATTTTCAATGCCGGAGTTGGGCTCACGCAGCGCACCGCCTTCAACTGTCTGGCCGGGGTGTTTTGCTCTGACAATGCGGGAACCTCGCGTACGGATGTACGCCTCGGCTCGCTTACCACAGTCACCTTTTCAGCCACGCCAACGTTTGATGCATCCACGGCGGCCAGCTTCAAACTAACGCTGACTGGGAACGTTACCAGCTCAACGCTGACCAATGCCGTAGCCGGTGAGCCGATCAACTTTGAAATCTGTCAGGACGCCACCGGCGGACGTGCTTTTGTTCCTCCGACCAATGTTTTGAACATGGGGACTATTGTGAGCACGGCGAACGCTTGCAGCACACAGGAATTCTGGTTTGATGGATCGAATGCTGTCTCTTCCGGGCCAATGCAGAGCAGCGGCGGATCAATCATTCCCGGCACGCTATCCGTGGCAGGAACTTCAACGCTGGCCAATGTCAACCTGGGGGCAGGAAACCTGCTTGGCGTTTCGTCAATTAGACAAGTTTCCCCGACCACCGCATTCAATATCTCGGACAATCTTGGTGTCAGCCATTTTTTTATCTCAAGTTCCTCGCCCTATATCAACACGTTTATTCAAGGAAACGGTTCAGGGAGTGTCTTTTTTGGTACGGCCAATAAGGCTTTTGTCTCCGATACAACCGGAACGATTACCACGGCAGGGAGCATTTCATTGCAAACCACATCCCAGACGCTTCCGGCAAGCATCGCAAACGATACTGCTGGTGGAATCCTCTTTACGAATAACGCAGGAACCTCAATGCAATTGGGCAATAACGGTACCCTGTTTTTAAATAGCCCACAAGGGATACGCTGGACAGGTGCAACGTCAGGCAATACGGTCGTTCAGGCCTCAGCAGTTGCAGGAACGGGCGTTCTTACGTTACCTGCGACTGTAACTGATACTTTGGCGGCTCGCACCAGCACAGATACGCTAACGAACAAGACTCTCACGTCCCCAACTATTACTAACCCAGTGATCAACGGCGGTGTAAGTCAGGGAACTGGAATCAAGCATCAGAGGTTTGGGGCTTCGTGTACAACGGCAGCAGCAATTGGCGCGGCCTGCAACAGTACTTATACCTGGACTACTGCATTTGCCGATGCAAATTATTCCGTGGTTTGCACAGGGGATAGTCGCAGTGCGGGCGCCTTGGGGATACCGGTCGTCATCAATACCAACAGTACTGGCGCTTCAACATTCCTGGTGAGTATCGCCGCATTCAGTGCGGCGGCAGCACAGTTTCCCTCAGTTGATTGTATAGCCTTTCATGACTAACTGAGTCTCGCGTGAGGATCTCACGAATCTTAAACGATTGATGGGTTCTTGAGAACAGCGTGACAATCTAGCGTCATTAAGTCCTGCTCCGGCATGGTCCTAAATTGCGCGGACATTTTGTTTTGGGCAGTTGGCAGTGAAGGCCAGACATTTCGGGCTTTTACTGAGACGACGAAATACTCTTCAAGTATTGCTCGCATTTTGGCCCAAGGAATTCGATTTGTATAAAACCCAGACTTAGCCATGAAATCGCTTTCCCAAACTCGTTCTGAGAATCTAAGGTTATTAAGAGCGTATTGAAGATGATCGCGGAAATCGATTTGATGAGAAGCAATTCCCGCTGGTTTAAGAACGCGCTTCATCTCCAATACCAAAGGGAGGAATTCCTTAAGGCGAATGTGTTCGAGCACTGCGTTTGAGAAAAGAAAATCGACCGAGGCATCAGGGACTTCACGGAAAGATTTGAGTCCTGAAGTTAAGTAAACAGTGTTAGGAAACGGCTCAACTTTGGCGATGGGTTCTGAATCGATGAGCCACGTTTTTGCGGCGCCGAGCTCGTTGGCATACTTCCCTGTAAGCAAACCATTTCCAGGGCCAATTTCAAGGATTGTTTTGTTGGCAAGATCAGAAAACCCGCTTGCATCAAAATGCTTATAAAATATCGAGCGGGCATATTCATCGCTGTCCATACCGCCAGCACGGAATAACCGAAGTTTTTGCCAGACCTTACCGCTAACGGGCAGACGAGATAGGACAACCTTCGTTGGAATCTTTACATACCACGGAATCATGTTTCTCTTTCCTTTGAATCCTCTAAAATCGCGCCTGTGCCGCGCGGAAAAAAGGGTGTTCTGCTTGTAGCGGTAAGACTGATTTTACACCGACATTGCGCATTACAGCATGCCGCTTGACCTCTTAGGCTAATAACGTCAAGCACTAAGGCTTCTATCGGATAACTGTTACTTCTTGAACGCCGCCCCAAAACGTTTTCCAACCAGCGCCAGGCCGATCTGTTGTTCGCCAATAAAGCGTGTAAAAGCCTTGCTCATATGAATGTCGTCGGAGAGAAGAACACCACCGCCGTTCATCTTTTGCCACGCAGCCTGGAATTCGAAAGTCATGTTCCTGGTGGTGTGCAGGCTGTCATGGAGAAACACGTCAGGAGCCGGCAGGTCGTTCAGCAGTCGTGGTAGCAGATCGCGGGAGCGGCCCCGCAGAAGAGTCCAGCGGTTGCGCAGATGTTGGGGGACAAAGCTGCCGGCAAACTGTTCTGCGCCTATAGGCGGCAGGTCAATGCTCCAGAGATGTCCTTCATTGTTGTCGGCCAACGCCTGCAGGATAAAAGAAGTGGTTACGCCGCTGCCCACTCCGGTTTCCACAACAACGCGCGGTCTGAGTGCGCGGCAGGTGACGTAACAAAAATCCGGTAGCCCTGCATCGGCATCATGCATGGCGGCCGATGCTGGGCGGTTCAAAAGCGCCCTTTCTGAATCAATGTGCGCACGGATCGCCTCAACGTTCGGGTCATGCAGAAAGGCGCTGAGATCAATACCTAGGTATTTCGAACTCAGGTCAAGCATGGCCGCAAGATCCAGCCCACTGGCACCGGCAGCAGATTGCGGTGGCGATGCCATTCCTTCAGCCCTGGTCTTAACCCGGTCAAAAAACTCAGATGGACGGCTGAACAGCAGCTTTAAAAGCAGACGGTATTTTTGCGACGTGCCCTGATTCACATTTGGATTTTAGCGGAGCGCGCTTCCAGTTTCACATTGTGTGAACGATTTGTCTTGAGCGAACCGTTTTCTCAGCAAGCCATTCTTCCAGAGAGGGGACCCATGCAAATTCATTTTTCTGATTTTGTTACCGCAGCAAACCTGCTGGTGCTGCTTGGAATTTATCGCAAGCTATCGATCATTGTGTACCAGCACAAGCTGATGTGGACAGATTTTGCTGAACGAAAGGGAATCAGCCCAAACGGCAAGCATGCAGCCAGTGTTTAGCAATCAAGTTCAGACAATCCAGCCGCGAATGAGCGCGAAGAACGCGAATCTAAGGGGCTTCCTGCAGGTAAATTCCAATGAAACTTACTCCAAGAGAAAGATTTCTGGCGAAGGTGCGTCCGGAGGCAAAGAGCGGGTGCTGGCTGTGGCAAGGGCAGGTACGTGCCGACGGATATGGCCTCGCCTGGCTAGAGGGCAAGTCGCGCGTCGCGCACCGGGTCGCCTGGGTGCTTTTCCGTGGCCAGATCGATTCGCGCTTAGTGGTCTGTCACAAATGCGACGTGCCCACTTGTGTCAATCCTGACCATTTGTTTCTCGGAACACCTCGCGACAATGCAAGAGACAGGAATGAAAAAGGCAGAGGTATCCTGGGTGAAAGGGTTCATAGTTCCAAGCTTTCTGAGGCGCAGGTTCGCGAGATCAAAACCGCGCTGGCTGAAGGCCGCTTGTATATGACCGAACTGGCGCGTGAATATGCAGTTTCAGTCGGCACGATCGCTCGCATCGCCAGAGGACAGTCGTGGCGTCACGTGAAGGCGGACACCCCTCAGGCGCCGGAACTCGGCAATATTTCCGCTGATCATGCAGCGAAGCAACCCATCATTTCTGACGATCCGAATCACGATCTCTGATGACATTTCAATCTGGAGGTAACTGCATGGCCGATTTCAAGCCTGCATTCTTGTTCACGCTGCAACATGAAGACGCAACTCGCTCCGGCAAAGTCACAGTGGACGCTGGCGGACGAACACGCTTTGGCATTGCAGAGAAGTTTCATCCTGATCTGCCCGACGAATTCTTTACCGGTCCGGCGGAAGATGCGCTGGCCGAAGCAGAGGAGATTGAAGAACGCGAATACTGGCACGCAATCCGCTTGGGCGAAGTCGAAAATCAAAACATCGCAAACAAACTATTTGATATGGGTGTGAACATGGGAGTGCGGCAGGCAGCCATTTATGCCCAACGCGCGGCGAATTTATTCTTGGCCGCCAATATAAGTCTGGTGCAAGACGGTGAGATTGGTGCGAAGACGCTGGCTGCTATCAATAGCCTGAATCCAATCGCGTATCACCAGGCGCTGTGCGGGCTGAGCGTGACACATTATCGGCACGTGGCCGCTGTGAATCCGGAGCAAGCGGTCAATTTAGCGGGTTGGCTCAATCGAGCCAGCGCCTGAGCAAAAGCCAAAAACTGCTGCCTTCAATGATCCGCAATTAAAAACAATTCAACCCAAAAGAGAGGAACAACACCATGAACCTTGCAACCTGGTTCAAGGGGCTGGGCGTGTTTGCGCTGAGCTCAATGATTACCGCGCTGGCCACCATGCAACTGGATCCGGCGAGCTTTAACTTTTCCAAAGCCGGTCTGACAAAGGTTGGCGCGGCGGCGTTAGTGATTGGCGTAAAGTCAGTGCTGCTGTATCTCAAGCAGTCGCCACTGCTGGGAAACCAGCCGGCGCGCATCACTGACTGGACAAAGATCACCAGTGTGCTGGCATTCTGCGTGATCATCCCTGCATCTGCGCTGCTGGCGGGGTGCGTGAATTCATGGGACCAGGCGACGTATGCATCATTGGCCGCGAGCAAAGCGCTGATTGATTGCGCCGTGGCTGGCTATAACCATTTTGATGCCGACATCCGGCACGCGTGCGCCGGCAATCCGCAGGATGCGGCGTTTGATCCGCAAGCGTTTTATCTGCCGCAAACGCGTGAGGCGCAGCAAGCCGTGGAGAAAGCCCGCCAGGTACAGACTGCCGCCGTCGATGCCTTTGCTGCGTATGCCGTCGCCAAAGTGGCAAAAGATAAATCAGCCACGTTACGCGAGAAACAGGCTGCGGTTGTGGGGCTGCTGGAACAATTTCCCGCATTGCTAAATGCAGTGCGCGGCCTGATGGGCAAGAATCCGGTGGGCATTGTTCGAGCGCCAGATGTTCGAGATCCTATAGCGGCGATTGCGGCGTTGAAACCGGTGGTCTCTTCGGGAGACTAAAGGTCAAGGCAAAATAACAGCCGATTTTTCGCAGCCTAAATGGCCCCTCTTCTCCAAACATCATTCCCACTCTTCGCGAAGATCATGGTGGATCTTTTGCCAAGTACCAAATACCGATGACTAAATACCGCTTTCACGAGGTGCAATCTTGGCCACAGATTCAGTACCCAGTATTTCCAAAGCAGACAAACTGAAACAAATGCTTCAGACAGTGACGGGCGCCGTACTGTTCATTGAGCAAATCCTTGGTGCAATTGCACCGGCCGGCGGAGTGGATGAGTTCGATGCAGCTACGACCGAAGGCCTGACAACGGCGTTCGGCAACCTGGCGACCATCGCTATCCAGGCTGCGCACGACGTGGCGGGCAAACAGATAACGCCAGAAAGTGTGATGGAGCTAATGCCAGTAAGCACGCCGTTGCAGGCGGCCGTCGAAGGATAAAAAGCTGTGCAGGCACATGGCAATATCTACGCAAGCGCAGTGGCGGAGTCGAGGCGGGCCATGCCGTTTCGCTACTTCCTGTCCAAAACCATATGTTGTGGGCCAATTCCGTTACTGCCATAGATTTTGTTGTAGCGAATAAACGACGAATCTCCTAGAATGCCTTTGAACCCAAGTGAGCGGACTCCCGGCTAAATCCTACGGCCGTAGCCCGCAAAGCAAGGCCTGAACTATGAGAGCAATGACGCCACTGCAGTTTCGTACACTTCCTTTTGAGGAAGCAGCCGCACACTGGTTGGACATCAAGAAAATGCACAGCAAGAAGCCACGGACAATTGAAATGTATGAATGGTATGTCCGAAACCTGAACAAGATGTTTGCGGGTGTGTTGCTGTCGCAGATTCATATTGGCCATTTTTTGGAATATCAGCGGAAGCGGCGGATGGAAGCAGGAGCCTCCTGCGTGAACCATGAGTTGAATACGCTGTCGCAAATTTTGAAGGCGGCCGACTTGTGGGATCTCATTGAGAAGCATTACAAGCCGCTGCCGCTGCCGAATTGGACGCCACCGAAAGTCTTGACCGCGGAAGAAGAAGAAAGGTTCTTTCGCGTGGTGGCTGGGAATCCGGATTGGAGCGTAGCCTACTGGGCGGTTTCGCTGACGAATAATACGTCGGCAATGGGAATTGAGTTGCGGCACCTGCAGATGAAACATGTTTTTCTGGATCACGAACCGCCGACCATTCATATTCCCGATGCGAAAGTGAAAAATGAATTTCGCGCACGCGTGGTGCCGCTGAATGCAGTCGCAGCAAAACAGGTGAGCAGGATCGTGGAGCGGGCGAAACGTCTCGGTGCCTGGCATCCGGACCACTACATCTTTCCGTATCGGATAAAACGCGGCAGCTATAACGTGACCAAGCCGGCGTCGCCATACTTTATACGGTCAGCGTTCAGAGCCATGCGCAAAAAAACCGGCTTGGATTGGCTCCAGCCGCGAAACTTTCGCAACCAGATCATCACGAAGCTTTTTGAATCGGGAGCGCCCGATGAAACAATCATGTCAATCGCTGGTCATCAGTCAATCAGAATGTCTCGCTACTATTCAAGAATTCGTATAGCCGCCAAAGCAGAAGCACTCAATGCCATTTGTCCCGGGAATACGCCTTCTATCGCAAGACAATATTAGTGCGCGTGCAAGTCAACAGTAGAGCGATTAAGGAATTCGCTACTAAGAAATGTGTTTTTTGATGCTAATATTTTTTGGGTTGTTAGCCGTGGTTTTTCTTTTAGCATGAGGATACTTTTAGCATGAGGATGTCAAGGCAGTCGAACACCTTGTTTTAGAACACTTCATTAATAACCATAACTTATTAGAAAATATTTTGTTAAACAGCTGATTCAGTGAAGCTGATAGTGGTAACAAAAATGGCCAACTCTCCGAGCTCAAATAACTCATCAATCTTCCGCCCACTGATTAAGTGGCTGTGTATTGCAATCATAACATCGACCCACAGCCGATATCCTATGCCCCTCTGCCTTCTAAGCAGAAGGTCACAAGTCGATCAGTTATAAAGCGGAAAAAGAGACAAAAGAGACGGCTGTAATTCGCAGCTTTGCGCGCCCGTTTACTCTTGTGTGTGAATAACTGGCGGCCGAGCTCCGTACTCGTAACTATTACTTCCGGAACAGCGTGTTTTATGATCGCGGAGGAAGATTGTTTACCGACTATCACTCCTCGGAGTGGATCCGGCGGGCTTTGCCTTTATTCAGCTTGGAATCGATTTGTTGGGCTTTTTCCAGGTGCTTTTGCAATACCGGCAGCGTCTTACTTGCCCATTGCTTCACGTCAGGATCTTTGGCGTTCTGTGATTTATCGGTAAACTCCTGAACGTCTTTCTGATGATCTTCAACCATGCGTTCCATGTAGTCTTTGTCCAACTGCTTGCCAGTGTCACTGGATAGTTTTGTCTGGAGCATTTTGGCATCCTCTGGCAGATCATCATTGAAATTTAGATTCCTGGATTGGGCGAGTTCCTGCAACTCATTCAGCGCGGTGGTGTGGTCTTTCACCATCATCTGAGCGAACTGCTTCACGCTCGGATTTTTACTCTTGGCGGCGACTATTTTTCCCAACTCAATTTCGGCGCTGTTGCCCTGCGCTGCCTTGGTGACGAAGTTCTGATCAGAGTTGATTGACGGACTGGAAGCCGCGGCTCCGGAATTCGGTTGAGCGGCGGTATCGGACGTGGCAGCTTTGTTTGTGCTGGTACAGCCAACAGTCATCAATGCCAGCACTAGCAGGACGAATGGGCTATGTTTCATGGACGGAAACTCCTTCGGCGGTTTCACGAAAATTTGATGTATGGAAGAAGCGTGGGGATGGCGGGGCGACATCGATCTGCTGAGACTGAAATTATTTTTATTCGCAATGCTGGTTGGCCGATGACAGCGGTTCTTTGTCCAGACAACCGAAAAAAATGTCGCGAGTGGAAAAGTGACGGTTGAATGAAAGTTTGGATGGCGCTTCTGGGTGGGGACTTGTCTTGATCCATCAGGAATTCACGGTTACGAGGTGGACTCAACGATTTCGCACCCTGCGGCGCTGGCGATTCCAGATGCAAGATGCGATGAGAAGCACAGTCGCTAGTCTCACTGCTCAGCGTCTTGCTCCAGGTGCTTGAGTTAGCTAGCCAAACGGGAATATCCAGCGGCAAACCAGGTTGCGCGAGAAAGCAGCCATTTTGTTTTTCAGGGCTAAAGCCCCCGCTTGTCTAAAGCTTACGGCATGACCTGAAGTCATGCCCTGACACTTGTTCTGACGAGACATGCCAAAACAAGCCTTGTCTAAAATTCTTACTCGTATTTCCCTTGCAGGATCTGTAGGGATTTCTAAAGCTGGTCTATCCCAAGCAGTTTTACCTCAGCGGCTGAAGCCGGCTGTATATTGCGCTGCAACGCAGGCATAAATGCCTGCTCCACCCTCACGGGAATACAGTAACTCTGGATTGTCCTAAAACTTATCTCACCAAGAGCCTTCAAATCTCGAAGAGCCCCATCGAGAACTTTACAGATCTACTCACGTTTATCCGTGATGCTTGCCTAATCCTAAAGACCAAAGTTGTCGCAGCAATTCGAGATCAAGAAGTCAAGCCAAAACTTTATCTTCCGTTCTCAAAACTCCTGACGAACTCAATCAAGCTTCGCACGCCGATTCCCGAGGGGCCTTTCGCGATCCAGCTTTTGTTTTCTTCCATCCATGCGGTGCCGGCGATGTCGAGATGCAGCCAGGGTGTGTCGTCGACAAACTCTTTCAAGAAGACCGCGGCGGTGCTGGCGCCGCCCCAGCGTCCGCCGGTGTTCATAATGTCGGCGATGTTGGAGCGGATCTGGTCGAGATATTCCTGATCGAGCGGCAAACGCCAGAATTTTTCTCCTGAGCGTTGCAGCGCACTAGTGAAGTGCTGGTAAGCATCTTCATTGTTGGCAAATACGCCGGCATTAGCATAACCAAGAGCAACAACGCACGCGCCGGTGAGGGTTGCCGCGTCAATGAGGTGAGTGCAGCCGAGGGTCCGGGCGTAATAAAGTCCATCGGCGAGCACGAGACGCCCTTCAGCGTCTGTATTAATGATCTCAATGGATTTGCCGGACATGGCAATCTGCACGTCGCCGGGTTTCTGTGCCTTGCCGCTGGGCATATTTTCTGAAGCGCATACAATGCCGATGACTTTTACTTTTGGTTTCAGCAGGGCAATGGCGCGCATGGCGCCGATCATGGCTGCGCCACCGGCCATATCGTATTTCATCTTCTCCATGCCGTCCGCAGGCTTGATGGAGATGCCGCCGGTATCGAAGGTGATTCCTTTTCCTACAAGGCCAAGCACAGGTTTTTCCGGTGCTCCGGGCGGATCATAACGCATCACGATTAGACGCGGCTCTTCGTCCGATCCCTGGGAGACGCTCCAGAACGCGCCCATCTTCATCTCTTTGATTTTGTCCGGGCCCATGAGCTCGCATTTCAGACCCACGGTGTCGCACATTTTTTTTGCGCGATCGCCCAGCATCGTGGGGGTGAGGCGGTTGCTCGGCTCATTCACCAGTTCGCGAGTAAAGTTCTGCGATTCGCCGATGACGCGACCCTGCGTTAAGGCGTTTTGCAGCTTGGCTTGATCTGCACCTGACGGAGCGACCACGGTGATTTCCTTCACGCTCTGGTCTTTGCGATCACTGCGGTAGGTGTCGGGATCAAAGTCAGCGACCAGAGCGCCTTCAACAATTGTGCGTACTGCATCTTCCGCGCCGCTCGCGAGATCGGGCGTAAGAAAAGCACAGCTCTTGATTGCCTTGGGTTTGAGCGCGCGAATGGCACTACCAGCGGCTTTACGCACTTCAGCGTGGGTGAACGATTTGGCTTTGCCTGCGCCCACTACCAGCAGCCTCTTGGCTTTCAATCCCTGTGGACGGTGGAGCAGGGCCGTTTCAAAAGCCTTGCCAGTCATCTCTCCACTGGCAATCAGTTCGGCAATAGCTTTATCCAAGCCGCCATCTTTTATGGCCAGCCTGGGTTCAGGCTTTGCCGCTTCTTTGCCAGCGTTTTGATTGCCTTTTGTCAGGTCTTTATTAGCACTGTCCTTGGTGGCATGGTCCAGAGCAAAAACGACCAGGCATTCGGTTTCAACTTCGGCGGGATTGGCTGCGATTAGACGTATATCCATAATTGCGCTTTCAACTCCTATAAAAATGAGGCTAATGTTTTCGTGACCGGGCTATTGCTTCGCGGGCTTCCTTATCGGCAGTGCGGCGGCGTTCAGTTTCACGTTTGTCCCAGCTTTGTTTGCCTTTGGCCAGGGCGATCTCACATTTGATCTTACCGTTTTTGAAATACATACGCGTTGGCACCAGCGTGTAACCTTTTTGCTGGGTCTTGGCGTGGAGCTTGCGCAATTCGTCCGCGTGGACCAGAAGTTTGCGCGTGCGGAGAGGTGTATGTCCAGCGTAACCGGCGTTTTCATAAGCCCCGATATGGGCATTCAGGAGCCATAATTCGCCGTCTTTGAGCAGGGCGTAGCCATCTTTAAGGTTTGCGCGTCCGGCGCGGACAGACTTAACTTCCGACCCGGTCAGCACGATTCCGGTTTCCATTTTGTCTTCAAGGAAGTAATTGTGGCTGGCGGCCCGATTAAACGTGGCATCGCGCTCGCCGGAAGCAATGGGATCACGCTTGACGTTTTTTGGCTTGTTAGGCTCGATTTGGTGTGTGGTCTGGCGTGCCATGGCGTGTTTCAGCGGCTTACGGCAAACTTTTTATGCTACCACAGCGCAAAATTGGTTACTAAAGTCGTTCTAGGTAAGGCACCAAAACCGGTGTATAATCTGGCTTCCGAAAAGTCTGAATTCCGGATAGCACGATGGGAAGTGCCCCCACTATTCCCCTGAAAAATGAAAGACTTAGGAAAAAAGCCTAGATGAGTAGGAGCGTATGAGGAAGGTTACAGCAACCCTCACAATTTTGTTTCTTTTTGCGGCATTTTTGTCCGCCGCAGAATCAGCCAAAAGTCTCTTCCAAAAAGGGGCAAAAGCAGAGGCGCGGCAGGATTTTGAGGCCGCGTTTGAATTTTACAAAGCCGCGTACCAGCAAAAGCCAGACGACCTGAAATATCGTGTGCCTTATGAGCGCACCCGTATGCTCGCTGCCGCAAGCAAGATTAAGCGGGGACAAAAGCTCAGGGAACAAGGCACCCTGCAGGAAGCACTTACGCTTTTCCAGCAGGCACTGGAGATTGATCCCAGCAATGATCTGGCGGCCCAGGAAATCCGGCGCACAGAGCTGATGATTCAAAAAGGAGGCGCGGGCGGGGGACAGGCAACTACAACCGCGCCGGACCGTCGCGAGGAAGAAGACCCTTTGCGGAAGCGCCTGGAAGGCGCCAGTTCTCCAGTGGCGCTGGCCCAGTTTCCTGATTCACCAATCACTGCGCTGGAAATGACAGAAGATTCCAAAGTGGCCTATGAGACCATTGGCAAGCTGGCCGGCATTAACGTTCTTTTTGATCCTGACTACACTTCCCGCCGCCTCACCATTAAGCTGAAAGGCGTAAGCCTGCAGGAAGGACTGGATATCGTCGCGCTGGAATCGCGTACTTTCTGGCGTCCGGTAACGCCGAACACAATTTTTGTTGCCCAGGACACGCAGGCGAAGCGCCGCGAACTGGAGCAAAACGTAGTAAAGACTTTTTATCTCGGCAACGTTTCCGGCCCTACCGATCTTCAGGACATTGTGAACGCCATCCGCACCGTGCTTGAGGTGCAGCGCATCCAGCAGATTCCGTCGCAGAGCGCCATTGTGATCAAGGGCACGCCAGACCAACTCGCGCTGGCTTCCAAGATGATTGACGACATCGACAAATCAAAGCCTGAAGTAATTGTGGATGTGTGGGTAGCACAGGTACGTCGTGACAAGCTGCGCAATTTGGGCATTACGCCGCCGCAAAATATGACGGTGGCCTTGCAGGGCACTAATACCACCAGTTCCACTGGAACCGGGACGACCACTACCACGACTTCAGGCGGCTTGAACTTTAATGACTTGCAGCACCTGAATTCAACGAACTATGCGGTAACGATTGATCCGCTCAAGGCAATAGCGTTGTTCTCTGATGCTGATACCAAGATCATGCAGAACCCGAAGATTCGCGCTACCGACAACGAAAAAGCAACTCTTACGATCGCGGACAAGATTCCAATTGCGACAGGCTCATTCGGTACGCCGCTTGGAATCGGCACAGGCGTAGGTTCGGTGGGCGTGAATACGCAGTTCACCTATACCGACGTAGGCGTAAAAATGGAAATCACGCCGCGTGTGCATCCTGACGGACAAGTCACGCTGAAAACGTCACTGGAAATCTCAAACCTGAACGGATCACAAACCATTGGCGGCATCACCCAGCCAATTATCAGCACACGCAAAGTTGAGCATACGATCCGCTTGATGGATGGAGAAACCAACCTGCTGGGCGGAATCCTGGAAGTAGATGACAGCACAACCGTCAGCGGCACGCCATTTTTGGGGCAAGTCCCGCTCCTGAAGTACCTCTTTAGCTCAACGCAAAGGCAGCACACTACGAATGAATTGGTATTTATCCTGGTGCCGCACATTGTGCGCAGCCAGGAACTCAACGATTTGAACCGGCGCGCGTTTGACGTGGGCACAGGTAGCGGAATCGATTTGCGCATGGCCGGCCGCCAAGTGCCAGCCAGCAACGTCACTCCGCCAGCAGCCACGCCGGCCCAGCAGCAACCAGCGGCCGTAGCGCCAACAACGCCGGCAAGACCGCCTGTAGCCACAGTTCCGCCGCAACAGGCTCCGGCACAGCCGCCGCAAAATGCAGCCCCTCAAGGCACGCCTGCGCCTCAGCAAAATCTAAAGCCAGGCCAGGTAGGATTGCGCCTTGAACCCGGGAGTCAACAGCAGCAAGTTGGAAGCACTTTCCCCATGACAGTTGTATTGTCACAGGGCGAGGACATTGCATCCGTCCCCATCCAGATCACTTACGATCCCAAGCTGTTCCAGTTCTCTAAAGTGACGAATGGAGATTTCCTGGCGAAAGACGGCCAGAACGTGGCCTTGGTTTATCGTGACGATCCAGCAACGGGCAGACTCCAAGTCACGGCGCAACGCACGCCAGGCTCGCAAGGCATTACCGGCGACGGAACCGTCTTCAACCTGACGTTCACGGCAAAAGCCAAAGGGACCGGAGTGATTTCCATCACGGTGCCTGGCGCACGCAACAGCAAGAACCAGCCGGTAATGGCGCTAGGATCGCAGAGCACGGTCACGGTAAACTAGTAGAAGACCCGTGATGAGGCAGAGACAAACAGATCGTTTGCACCGCGTTTCTAGCAGGGAATGTATTTTGCCGGTGCGGCAGCGCGGCGTGACCCTGCTGGAAATGATCGTGGTGATCACGATTTTGTTGATCCTGATGGGAGCGGCAATGCCGGTGCTGAAAGTGAGCATACGGCGCCAGCGAGAAGTGGAATTGCGGCGCGATCTTTGGGAAATGCGTGCCGCGATTGATCGCTATAAGGACGCGGCAGACAAAAACGCGTTCCAGCAGAAGCTGGGTTCTGAAGGCTATCCTCCGGACATGGATACGCTGGTGAATGGCGTGGAAGTTGCCGGAGGTAAGAAGCTGCGCTTTCTCCGCCGTATCCCTGTAGATCCCATGACAGGGAACACGGATTGGGGTTTGCGCTCCATGCAGGACGATCCTCAGTCTGATTCCTGGGGCGGGCAAAATGTTTTTGACGTTTACACAAAATCGACCGGAGTGGCTTTAAACGGCACCAAATATAAGGATTGGTAATTCTATGGTCCGATCCAAACAACACGGGCAGCGCGGGTTCACCCTGATTGAGTTGATCATTGTGTGCGCCATGATCTCAATCCTGCTGGGAATCATGGTGCCGGTTTATAAAATCCACGTGCTGCATGCCAATGAGGCGGTGCTGAAGGAAGACCTCTACCACATGCGGACCGCCATTGATCAATACACGCAGGACAAAGGAAAAGCCCCGCAAACTTTGGATGACATTGTGACCGCAGGCTATCTGCATGCGATCCCCAAGGATCCTTTTACTCACGCCGCCGATACATGGCAGACGGTGCAGGAAGACGTGCTCACCAGCATTGACCAGACAGAACCGGGCATCAGCGATGTGAAGAGCGGATCAAGCCTGGTCAGCTCTGAAGGCACGGCTTATAACACCTGGTAAGAGTTTTTATTGTCGCTTCGGACCGCTTAGCATTTTCTTAGATTTTCATTGCAGCCGCACACGGATGCCGCTTAGAGCAAGTCGGCAAATCGCGTGGCAGGTGTTCGAGCCAAAGTCTTCACGCGGCGTCTTCGCCTTCTTCAGGCTCGGTCTCAGCAATTGGATCAAGCTCGGCTTCTTTCTCTGATTCCCGTACCGCTTCCGGATCGACCTGCCGCTCGTGTACATCCTGCTCTTTCCTGCTGATGCCGGCACGTTCCGGCAGATCTTCACCCTGCGGACGGTTGAGAGGCGTGGTGCCAATCTGGTCTGAGGCGTCTGCCGCCATCTGGCCTGAGTTGTGTTCGCCCACGCGCCCAACGTGTGGCTCATCATGGCCAAGCTGCTTGCTTAGATTTCTCATCTCCCACTCACCTTTCTCAATGCCGCGATTCACAATGTCTTCGCGAATTCTGCTGTCCAAGTTCGCACCTCCCAGTGACTTGATTGTTAGATGCCGGAAGCAGAGCGCAAGATCAGAGCAGCGCGTCGGAGCGAGATTGCACGCAATCAGCTCCATATTTGCTACCATCTTTGATTATGCCGGTTGATACTGAAATTCAGGCGACTCATCTTCCTCCATTGAAAGCTCCCCGGGGAACGGAACTCACGTGCAAAGGCTGGCCGCAAGAAGCCGCCATGCGCATGCTGATGAACAACCTTGACGATGAGGTGGGAGAGCGTCCGCGCGATTTGGTGGTCTATGGCGGCACGGGCAAAGCCGCCCGCAACCAGCAATGCCTGGAGGTAATCCTTGCATCTTTGAAGTCGTTGGAAAGCGACGAGACGTTGCTGGTGCAGTCGGGCAAGCCGGTAGGGGTTTTCAAAACGCATGACTACGCGCCGCGAGTGCTGATTGCAAACTCGAACCTTGTGGGCCACTGGTCAAACTGGGAGAAGTTCAACGAACTGGAGCGCGCCGGGCTGATGATGTACGGGCAGATGACGGCCGGGTCATGGATTTATATCGGCTCGCAAGGGATTATTCAGGGGACATTTGAGACGTTTGCAGCAGCGGCGGAAAAACATTTTGGCGGGGAGTTGGCGGGCAAGCTGGTGGTGAGCGGCGGCATGGGCGGCATGGGAGGCGCGCAGCCTCTGGCAGCGACGATGACCGGTGCGTGCTTTCTGGGAATCGACGTTGACGCAGAGCGAATTAAGAAGCGCCTGAAGACTGGCTATTGCGACTTCATGGTCAACAATCTGGATGAAGCGCTGCGCATCCTGAAAAATGCTGTGCGCAAGAAAGAGGCGATTTCAGTCGGGCTGGTGGGGAACTGCGCGGACGTGATTCCTGAGCTGGCTGAGCGCGGTGTGCTCCCGGATATTCTTACCGACCAGACTTCAGCGCATGACCCGCTCAATGGCTATGTACCGAATGGCATGACGCTGGAGCAGGCGTTGGAGCTACGCAAGAGCGATCCCAAGGCATATCTGGAAAAATCGCTGAATGCGATGGCCCGCCATGTTGAAGGCATGCTGCGCCTGCAGAAGATGGGCAGCGTGACCTTTGATTATGGGAACAACATCAGAACGTTCGCATTTCAGCAGGGCGTGAAAGACGCTTACGATTTTCCGGGCTTTGTGCCGGCGTATATTCGTCCGCTCTTCTGTGAAGGACGCGGGCCGTTCCGTTGGGTGGCGCTCTCTGGTGATCCCGCCGATATCGCGGTTACCGATGATCTGGTCTTAGAGCTGTTTCCCAAGAATCGGATCCTTGACCGCTGGATAAATCTGGCGCGTAAACGGATCAAGTTCCAGGGGTTGCCAGCGCGCATCTGCTGGCTGGGCTATGGCGAGCGCGCGGAATTCGGCTTGGCGATGAATGATCTGGTAAAGAAAGGTAAAATCAAGGCGCCGATCGTGATTGGGCGCGACCATCTGGATTGCGGGTCGGTGGCGTCGCCGTACCGTGAAACCGAGAGCATGAAAGACGGCAGCGATGCCGTAGCAGACTGGCCGCTGCTGAACGCGCTGCTCAATACCGCCAGCGGCGCGAGCTGGGTATCGATCCATAACGGCGGTGGCGTGGGCATTGGGTATTCCTTGCATGCCGGGCAGGTAACAGTCGCGGATGGAACAGAGATGATGGCGAAGCGCATTGAGCGCGTGCTAACAAACGATCCCGGAATCGGCGTTGCGCGGCACGTGGACGCTGGGTATGAGGATGCAGAGCGCTTCGCGGAGAAGAAGGGTGTGAAGATCCCGATGCGCTGATACATTTCAGTAATGCAGTGCCGGTACTAATGACAATGGACTACGCGGCGAAATAAATTGTTCATCCTACGCGGGGTTTATAACCTTGGACGAAAAATCGTTGCATATCGTAACGATGTTTGTCTTACGTGTGCTGCACCCCGACGTATTTACGGGCTGCGGGCCTTCAGAATCTTCCATATTTTCTTTGTGCCGCTGATCCCTCTGGGATTTAGCCGTATTTGGCGATGTTCAGTTTGTAAGCTCGACCCGCGCTTGAATACAGGAGCCGAAATAGGAGGGGCATGGCTTTGGTGCATTTTCTTTGGCATCATTTCCGTAACAGGTTGGCTTGATGCTCAGTCTTATCCAATGCAGGCGTTGTTCTTCCTGGCCTACATCTGGTTGGTGTTCCTCTTCTTGCTATGGCAGGCGGTGAGCATCACCCGCCGTTACCGCTCAATACCGGTGTTTGTTCTGGAACATAAACTGCGTGAGTTGAAACCGGCTGATGAGAAATTCTGCCCATTTTGCGGAAGCGCTTTCATGGATGGACACCGCGTATTTTGCTCTCATTGCGGCGTGGAAAGAGTGCAGGCTGTCTAAATGGCGAAAGTTCCCGGAAAATCTTCGACTTATCTCCTGCTTGCAAACATAGGACAATTGCTGACGCTGAAGGGCGACGCTGCGGCGCGGCGCGGACGCGATCTGCAAGAAATCGGCCTGATAAAGGACGCAGCAGTTCTTTGCGGCGGAGGAAAGATCCTTGCTGCTGGGCCGCAGCGCGAATTGCTGCGCGATCCCTGGGTGAGAACGAAACGAAAGAAAATTCAGGAGCTTGATTGCGACGGCCGTGTGGTGATGCCAGGGCTGATTGATTGCCACACGCATCCGGTGTTTGCTGAGCCGCGCTTGGTTGATTTTGAAAAGCGCATTGCAGGAGCCGGTTACGAAGAGATTGCGGCGGCAGGCGGCGGAATTCGGTCGAGCGTCGCGGCGGTGCGAAAGGCGAGTCGCGGCGAGCTGAGCAAGAAAGTTTTGACCGCGCTGAATGCCATGCTGGAGCAGGGAACCAGCGCGGTGGAGGCCAAGTCTGGCTATGGGCTGACCATGGAAGATGAGGTCAAGTCGCTGGTCGCGATACGCGACGCGGCGCGGCAATGGCCGGGCGAGGTGGTTCCAACTTTATTGGCGGCGCATGTGGTGCCGCAGGAATATCACGGCAAGGCGGATGAGTACGTGAGGAAAGTTTGCGAAGAAATGATTCCTCTGGTCGCCAAAAAGAAGCTGGCGAAATACGTGGATGTCTTTTGTGATCGCGGAGCGTTCACGCAGGAACAGTCGGAAAAGGTCCTGGCAGCAGCGCGCAAACATGGCCTGGGAACTCGCGCGCATGTATGCCAGTTTACGGCGGCAAAATTGAAGCCGTTGCTTGAGTATCAGCCTGCGTCGTTTGATCACATGGATTGTGTCCAGCCGGAAGATGTTTCTATGCTGGCGCGCGAGGACACAGTGGCTGTCCTGCTGCCGGGAGCAAATTATTTTCTTGGCCACAAAGAGTTTCCCGATGCGCGGCGGCTGATCGATGCCGGCGTGCCGGCGGCGCTGGCCACGGACTACAATCCCGGAACCTCACCCACGCCGAGCATGCCATTTGTGATATCGCTGGCATGCACACATATGAAGATGACGCCTGCAGAGGCAATTGCGGCGGCGACCATCAACGCTGCCTGCGCGCTGAGGCTGCAGGATCGCAAAGGAAGCCTGGAAGCGGGTAAAGACGCTGACATGGCGGTCTTTGACGTGAAGGATTATAGGGAAATAGCTTATTGGTTTGCCTGGGACCGCTGTGTTGAAATGGTGGTGGCGGGGCAGGTGTGCTCTTAAACATCATTTCTCAGGGGCTAAAGCCCCGATCCTTAAGCGAGCCCAGCGGCCCGGCTAAAGCCCGGGCCCTGATACGAATCTATTTGTCGGTGCGGCTAAGTTTCTTACCGCTCCTCATCATTGCTTTCAGTTCACATCTGGCGGCCACCGTCCGCCAGAGTAAGCAATTGCCGCAAGGAACGACGGCTGCCTCGAATCCGCAGGCTTATCCAACTCCCACGCCGCAGGTCTCGCCATCTCCGACTCCCGCGCCCCTAGCCTCGCCTTCTCCGATAGCGAACGGCTCGATTCAAAAGACTTCTAACAGCGACGAGATCATTGTCACTGCAGTTGGCGATGTAATGCTGGGGACCACTTTCCCAGACGAGTCCACGCTGCCGCCGAATGATGGAGCAGACTTGCTCGCGGAAGTCACGCCATTTCTCAAGCGGGGTGATGTGGTGTACGGAAATCTGGAAGGGCCGATTGTTGATGGCGGCGATTCAGCCAAGTGCCATGGAAAGAAAATAGGCACGTGCTTTGCCTTCCGTGTGCCGACGCGTTATGGCAAGTATCTGAAGGATGCGGGATTCACCACGATGGGGCTGGCGAACAATCATGCTATGGACTTCGGATTGGAAGGGCGCGCTAGTTCGCGGCAGGTACTGGATGTTCAGCAGATCGCGCACACCGGAGAAGTGGGTGACATTGCGCGGCTGGCGGTGAAGGGCAGAAAGATTGCGATTATCGCGTTTGCTACATATCCGGGTGCATACAACTTTCTTGATCTGGATGAATCGTTGCAGACCATCCGTACGACGAAAGCTGAATCCGATCTACTGATCGTGAGTTTTCATGGCGGCGCAGAAGGCGCAACGCACCAGCACGTGCTGGAAGGTGACGAGACTTTTCTTGGAGAAGATCGCGGTGACCTGCGCCGGTTCACCCACGCCGCGATTGATGCCGGCGCTGACTTAGTGCTGGGATCAGGTCCGCATGTGGTTCGCGCCATGGAGATTTATAAAGGCAAGCTGATCGCTTATTCGCTGGGAAACTTTGCTACGTATGGGCCGTTCAATCTGAGTGCGGAAAATGGATTGTCTTTGGTGCTGGAGGCGCATCTGACTTCCGATGGAACATTCCTCGGCGGACAAGCATACCCGGTGAAGCAAGAGAAACCAGGAGGTCCGCAATTGGATCCTGACATGAAGATTCTGCCGGTGTTGCGCGCGCTCTCCAAGGCGGATTTCCCCCAGACGGCGATTGTGGTGGGACCACAAGGTGAACTATGGCCGCCCGGAACAGAAGTAGCGCCATGCAGTGATGCCCCGGACCTGCTTGAACAACGGCTTGGCGCGAGGGTGTGTGGTATCTTGCCTTAATAGCCCCATATATAATGACGCATTCTTAGGACCCATGAAATCCATCATCTTATTAGCTTTTGCGTTTCTCAGTGGAGCAGTAGCGGTGTGTGTTGCGCAGCAAGACAGCTTGTCGCCAGACTTGAAGAGGGCTGTGCTTAAGGACGCGGCATGCACGACGGCTGCTGATTCCAGCAGCAACGATCCGACGCTGGAAGCATTGCCGATTCGTTCTAGTGGTCGCGACGTTGGGACAATCGTTGAGGTGCAGGGCGCGTGCCACTGCCAAAACACGAATTGCGATGCGCTGGTTTATCTACGAAACGGAGAAGGATACAAGCTGGCGTTGCATGAAAAATACGCCTCACTTCATCCTATGAAGATCGTCAAACAAGGCATGCCTTCACTTACGGGGCAGTTTGAAATCAGCTCATTGAAGATGGAAACCACTGTCTATGACTGGGACGGCAAAGCCTATAAGCCCAGCCTTTGCGCAACTGTGATTAAAGGAAAGAAAGTGCCATCCATTACGCGGCACCCGTGCAAAGCGCTTTAGCAAACAGGGAGCGCGCCCATGCTGTGACGGAAGTTCTGATTCGAGTTCTTGAGGAAACAATGATCTTATTGAAAAAATTTATTTGGATGGTCCTTATCTTTCTGCCTTTGCTAGCTGGGGCACAACGCCTGCCTTACGGCTTGAGCGCAAAGCATTACGGCCTGACTTTTACGCCGGACTTGCAGAAAGCTGTTTTCAGCGGCGACGAAACTCTTGACGTAGAGGTAAACAAGGCGGCAACTGAATTCACGCTGAACTCTGCGGAACTGGAATTTCAGGAAGCAACGATAACCCAGGACAACAAGACGCAGCCGGCGAAATGGAATTTTGTCACTGACAAAGAGCAGGTAACGCTTACGGTTGCCGATCCTCTGGAGCCGGGACCGGCAACGATCCATATTAAGTACACCGGTATTTTGAATGACAAGCTGCGCGGATTTTACCTAGCCCGCACGAAAAAACGGAATTACGCGACCACGCAATTTGAATCGACAGACGCGCGGCGCGCTTTTCCTTCTCTAGATGAACCCGCTTACAAAGCAACTTTCGACATCACACTGATTGCGGACAAAGGTGATACGGCAATTTCCAACAGCGTGATAGCTTCAGACACACCGGGGCCGGGAGAAGAAAAACACACCATCAAGTTTGCCCCTACGCCAAAAATGTCAACGTATCTGGTGGCGATGGCGGTGGGCGATTTTGAATGTGTTGAGGGCTCGGCGGATAACACGCCGATCAGAGTTTGCGGCACTCCGGACAAGAAGCCCTTAAGCACCGCTGCGCTGCGTTATGCTGCGGAGATCCTGAAGTTTTATAACCAGTATTACGGTATTCCGTATCCGTTTGGAAAGCTGGACATTCTGGGCGTGCCCGATTTTGAAGCGGGCGCCATGGAAAATACAGCCGCGATTTTTTATCGCGAATCGCTGCTTTTTATCGACGACCAGAATTCCTCCGTAGAGTCGCACCAGGCAGTGTTTGAAGTGCTGGCGCATGAGATGGCGCACCAGTGGTTCGGAGATCTGGTGACGATGAAGTGGTGGGATAACATTTGGCTCAACGAAGGATTTGCCACGTGGATGGCACTAAAGCCATCACAGGCACTGCATCCTGAATGGAACGCGAGCCTAGATGCTGTGCAGGCCACGGACACTGCGCTGACACTTGACGCGCTGGTGAATACACATCCAATTCGAGCCAAAGCGGAAACGCCGGACGAGATTAACGAGCTCTTTGATCCAATTTCTTACGAAAAAGCCAGCGCGGTGCTGCGTATGGTGGAAGCTTATGTCAGCCCGGATGTTTTCCGTCGCGGCGTGAACGTCTACCTGCGCAAGTTCCTGTATGGCAATGCCACCGCAGAAGACTTCTGGACCGCGTTAAGCGCAGCATCAGGTCGGCCCGTAGACAAGATCATGCCAACGTTTATTGACCAGGCAGGCGAGCCGCTTTTGACGGTGAGATCTGCGTGTCTGAATCCGCCTGCGCAGAAAGCGCCGGTAGTGCGCAAAGGCAGGCGGTCACGACGCGGGCCAATTAAACCGAACCCCACAACGCAAGTCACAGTGTCACAACAGCGCTTCTGGGCTTATCCTGACACCGCTCCCAAGAAAGAGCAGATATGGATGGCGCCGCTGTGCGTGAAATCGGGCGCGGCCAAACCGTTTTGCCAAATTTTGAGCCAGAAAGAGCAGACGCTGCCGCTTGCGGGATGTTCACCGTGGGTTTTTGTGAATAGCAGCGCAGCAGGATACTACCGCACGGAGTATGACAAGGCTGATTTACAGAAGTTGATTGCCGTGGCCGGAACAGAATTGACCACGGGGGAACGAATTTCACTTTTGCGCGACCAGGCCGCGCTCGTCGGCTCAGGACAGCAAAGCATGGCAACGTATCTGGATCTGATTTCAGCCATGAACCAGGACGCTCAAAGAGAGATCGTGGAAAGCTACTTGCCAACGCTGGATTACGTGAACAGCTACCTGCTTGGCAATACGGATGCAGCTTCATTTCGCGCGTGGGTGCGATCCAACTTTGGGCCCATGATGGCGAAGATCGGCTGGACACCGGGAGCAAATGAGAGCGCTGATGTTCGCACGCTGCGCGGCAACCTGATTCATATTCTGGGTAGGGTAGGGGAAGATCCGGAGACGATCCAGAAGGCGACGAGCTTGGCGCAAGAGTACCTGAAAGATCCGAACTCAGTGGATGCCAGCATTGCCAAAGACGTGCTGGGAGTGGCTGCGCGGTTTGGCAACGAAGAATTGTTCCAGCAGTATGTGAGTTCAATGGGCCACATGCATTCGCCGGAACAGTTTTACAACGTGGGCGGAGCGCTCTCTGAATTTCGCGATCCTAAGATCGTGGATAAGGTGCTGGAGATGGCCGTGTCCGATGAAGTGCGTAATCAGGACGCAGCCGGACTGATAGCTAAAGTGCTGATCAACCCCGACAACCAGAAGACTGGTTGGGAATGGGTGAAAGCGCACTGGCCCGCGGTGGAAAAGAAAATCACCATGTCAAGCGGTGCGGAAATTGTGGGCGCGACGCGAAAATTCTGTAGTGCTGAGATGAACGATGATGTTCAGCAATTCTTTAGTGAGCACAAGGTGGCATCAGCGGATCGGGCGCTGAAGCAATCGCACGAGGATATTCAAGGGTGCGTGAAGCGGCGTGCCCGATTGCAGACGGAGTTAGCGCAGTGGCTGCAGCAACACGCGGGAACGACGAGGGCAGGCCAGTGAGAGCGGTATTTGGTAATTGGTGTTTAGTATGTTCGCCTAACGCGATGGAAGAGCGTAGTTAATAGCTACGCTGTCCCACCGTTCGTTCTGCCTCCTTACCAGGCTAGGGCTGCAATGCGCGCATGAAATGCTCAGCGCTGAGGGCGATGTCCAATGCAAGGTGAGACCCGCGCTGGCGGCGTCCAACTCCACTTCAAAGACTTCGCCGTTCGTCGCGCTGCCGGAGAAAAATCCTCTTTCCAAATCGTTTTTAGCGGCGCGAAGATTCACGTGGGTAAAGAATGGCGTGTCAACGCCGCAACGCCGCTCCATTACTGCGGCGGTCCATTGTCTATTCTGGTCGGTTGATTCAGCTACCAGGCGATCAGAGCAGCGCGGACGCGTGTGCAGGTAAACAACCGTGAGCACGGCAAACATGACCAGCATGATGCCGCCATAAACAAACGCGCCCTGCCACATCTTGCGCGCGAATGGGTCCATGGGTTTGCGGATCATTGCTGCATGCCTGTTCGGGAGCGGATCTCGCGCCAGAGCTCGGCGCGTCCGTCACTGGTTTTGGCCGAGTAGGGAAGCAGTGTGTGAATGCCGTGATCGCGAGCCAGCGCGGCGAGTGCGTTACGAAGCTTGTTGCCGGAAAGCTTGTCAGCCTTAGTGGCGACCACGAGAAAATCTCGATCCGCGCTGCGCAGAAAATCGATGAGATGGCGGTCTGCCGGCTGGGCAGGAACGTTGGAGTCAATCAAGACAATGCAGAGCGCCAGCGTCTCACGCTCCTGCAAATAGGGTTCAATAAACTTAGGCCACTCAGCGGAAATTTCTTTTGACAGCTTGGCATAGCCATAGCCCGGCAGATCAACCAAAAGGCTTTCCGGATGCGGCTGGTTGGGCTTGGCGTAAATTCCGAAAAAATTGATGTTGCGCGTGCGTCCTGGAGTAGAGCTGACGTGCGCGATCTTCTGTCTCAGCAGGGAATTGATGAGGCTGGATTTACCGACGTTGGAACGTCCCAGAAAAGCGAATTCCGGCGGGCCTTCAGGCGGAAAGAATTTAGGATCGGCCGCAGAGGTCAGGAATTTAGCAATGAGGGGTTTCATTCGGTCAACAAACCAGTGTAGCAACTGCAAAGGCTCGCCGCAGGTTTACGCGGCTGAATCGCAAATCAAAAAAAATCCCACGGAGACACGGAGAACAGCTTGATCAAATCCTCTTTGCGAAAAAACCGCCCGTTTGCGTTAAGCATTCGGGCGGTCTTGGAGCCAACGAACAGAAATCACAGATAACGTTCGCGGGATATCTCAGGCTGCACGGCTGGCGCTGGTATTGCCTGGGCGCCTTCTTCCGGGAAATCGGGTAGAGGCGTTTCCAGCGCAATCTTCAATACCTGGTCCATGCTTTCCACAAAGTGGATCTTCATCTGCCCGCGGATATTTTCCGGAACGTCAGCAAGGTCTTTTTCGTTTTCCTTCGGGATAATCGCTTCTTTGATTCCGGCACGCAGCGCAGCCAGAAGTTTTTCTTTCAGCCCGCCGATGGGCAACACTTTGCCGCGCAGCGTAATCTCGCCGGTCATGGCGATATCTCGCCGCACAGGAATCTTGCTCAATGCGCTCGATATAGCCGTGGCCATCGTGATTCCAGCAGAAGGACCATCTTTGGGGATAGCGCCTTCCGGCACGTGAATGTGGATATCCACGTTGCGATAGAAATCTTTTGGGATACCAAGCCGCACGGCGCGTGAGCGCACATAAGACATCGCGGCGTGCGCCGACTCCTGCATCACGTCGCCCAACTGGCCTGTGATGGTGAGCTTGCCTTTGCCGTCCACGATAGCTACTTCAGTGCTCAGAATCGAGCCGCCAACTTCCGTCCATGCCAATCCAGTGACCAGGCCGATTTCGCTCTTTTCATTGGCCAGAGTGTCACGGAATTTTGTAACGCCCAGGAACTCGTTGACTTTGTCAGCGGTTAAAGCAACTGTGTACGAAGCGTCTTTCACCACTTTGCGCGCAACTTTACGTGAGATGTTTCCAATCTCGCGCTCAAGATTGCGCACACCCGCTTCACGCGTGTATGAGCGGATAATCTCGCGCAGGGCATCATCGCCAAACGTGAGCTGTTTTTCTGTCAGCCCGGTGGCTTCGCGCTGTTTGCGCACCAGAAACTGCTTTGCGATCTCTACTTTTTCCAGCTCAGTGTAGCCATGCAGCCGCAGGACTTCCATGCGGTCCTGCAGAGCGGCGGGAATGGTGTGCAGCACGTTCGCCGTAGCGACGAAGAAAACCTGCGACAGATCATATTCCACGTCAAGGTAGTGGTCCTGGAACATCCAGTTCTGCTCAGGATCAAGCACTTCAAGCAGCGCAGAAGAAGGATCGCCGCGGAAATCTGAAGCCATTTTGTCGACTTCATCCAGCATAAAGACCGGATTTTTAGTGCCGGCTTTCTTCATCATCTGGATAATCTGTCCCGGCAGCGCGCCGATATATGTGCGGCGATGGCCGCGAATTTCAGCTTCATCGCGTACGCCGCCTAGTGACATGCGTACAAACTTGCGTCCAGTGGCTTTCGCAATCGACATGCCGAGAGAAGTTTTGCCTACGCCCGGAGGGCCAACAAAGCAGAGAATCGAGCCCTTGGGGTTCTTCACTAACTGCCGCACGGCCAAAAATTCAAGAATGCGGTCTTTGATCTTCTCCAGGCCGTAGTGGTCCTGGTTCAGGATTTTTTCTGCGTGCTCAATGTTGCGGATCTCTTTTGATTTCTTCTTCCACGGCACGGCAAGCAGCCAGTCCAGATAATTGCGGGAGACGGTTGACTCGGCGGACATGGGCGGCATGGCTTCCAGCTTCTTCAATTCCTGGATCGCCTTCTCATGCACTTCTTTGGGCATGCCGGCGGTATCAATCTTCTTTTTCAGCTCGTCAAACTCGCTCTTTTCGCCGCGGCCCAGCTCTTTCTGTATCGCCTTGATCTTCTCGTTCAGGTAATACTCTTTCTGCGCGCGCTCCATCTGGCGCTTCACCCGCGTCTGGATGGTGCGGTCCATGTTCAGCTTTTCAATTTCAATATCCAGCACATCGGCAATGCGGTTGAGCCGCTCCGCCGGATCAAAAATTTCCAGCAGCTCCTGCTTTTCTTCAATGGAAAGCTGCAGGTTCTGGGCGATCGTGTCGCTCAGCTTCGCCGGATCGCTCATCCCGGTAATAATCACGGGCTCAAGATTCAAACTCTGGCAGAGCTTTACATATTGATCAAAAAGGTTGTGCACGCGCTGCATGGCCGCGTCCAGCGCCTTGGTGGGATCGGGCGGATACTTCACCGTCCGGACTTCCGCTTCAAAATAGCCTTCAGTATTGGTCAGCTTCAGGATCTTGCCGCGTTCCACGCCTTCCACCAGCACCTTTATATTGCCGTCCGGCAGCTTCAGGTTCTGTACTATGTTGGCAATCGTGCCTACCTGGTAAATCTCATTCGGCTTGGGCTCGTCAATGCTCGCGTCATGCTGGGTGGCCAGAAAGATCTTGCGGTCAGAGGCCAGCGCTTCCTCCAGGGCACGCACGCTGGACTCGCGGCCCACGATAAACGGGGTCATCATGTACGGGAAGATGACCACATCGCGTATGGGCATCATCGGGAGCTTGCGAGTTTCGAATTTTTCCTTAATTTGGGTCACTGATTCGCCTTTTCTCTCTGTTTTACTCGGATGGTTTCCACCATTCTCTCTATTTCTCTCTACTTTACTGTGGTGGTTTCCACCATCTTGCTACTTTTAAGAATATCACGCAACGCAAGCTGCCGCCCTGTGGGTATTTCCGCGCCGATTTGGAAATTCTGGCGTGTGGAATCAATGGTTTAACTGAAAATCGCGCTTGGGCTTGCCGATCACCTCATCTTCTAGAAGGGGTAAGTTTTTGCCTTTCCGATCTTCCATGCTTGGCTGTTCTCCGCGTCTCCGCGCCTCCGTGGTGGGGTTGTTTTCCCGATTTCGGCGATCACGGCGATGATTTAAGCTGCGCGGCGCGAAATCGCCGCGCCTCAACCTGTCATCCTGAAAGAGCGACCGTTTCTGCCGCGAATGAAGGACCTAAATTGGCGAAGCCATCCTTCTCCCCCTCCCTGTATATCCCACCGCATCCCATGTCACCCCTGATTGGCGTGCTTTAAAGCCACGCGGCGTAAAATTCGCCGCGTCTCAACCTGTCATCGTGAGGGAGCGGCGCAACGGGGCCCCCGGCAAGCGCGCCTTTCGCTTGCTGGGGTAAGGAGCCGGGAGTCGAACGATCTAAATCGCGCAGCCTCCAAATCCCTATCCAACCCAGCTCTCCTTTGCGCCTTCTGCGTCTGCTCCATGCAATGGCTTTGCGGTGAAAAGGTCTTGGGTTTGCCGATCACCCGATCTCCCGATCACCCGATCACCCGATGACGGCCCAATCTTCACCCCAAATCTCGCCTCATACGCCGCTCGCCCTTCGGGCGTGTCCATTCTGTACATGTCCGGCGTAGGCTTCCATTCCACAGGCTTGGGTCTCTGCACAAATCCGCGTTGATCAGCGTTCATCAGCGGTAAGGTTTTGTCTTTCCCTGGCTGTTCCTCCGTGTCCTTCGTGTCCTTTGTGGTTAAAGGGTTTTGGTTTTCCCTGAGTGCATCGTCCTCGTCGATAGTCGTCCGCACCAGCTCTTCCGTCTTTGCCTGTCCAAACGTCGTCTGCTTTACGTTCTGCAGCGCCAGTTGCATTGAGTACAAAAGCAGCCCTGCCATCTTCGTCGATATTGTGCCCTCAATCAGCGCTTTCTGTATCCGCATAATCCCAATCTGGATCGCGTTAGCGTCCTCCAGCGCAGGCAAACTCAGCGCCAGAGCCCGTGCTTCCATCATCTGCCTATGGGCAAAGCAGTAGATGTGCTTCTTCATCTGCGGTGACCCGCAGCTTGTCCCGTCCTGCCTCACCCAGCGGCATCGCGGCGCTTCGTCGGCCAACTCCAGCCCCGGGGTCCCCGGACCGCGCCGGTTTTGCGCGGGCTGGGGTGAGAGGCGCGCCTTCAGCCGCACGTAAGCATCTTTGTGCTCTTCCGCTCCCCGCGTCGCCCGCCCCACCAACTCCGGATTCTCCTCCGCCAGCCTATCCAGCTCATCGCAGGTCTCTCCAATCCTCCGCACCAGCGCCTCCGCCCGCTGCCGTAGGCGTTCTTTCTCTGTGTTCTCTGTGTCCTCGGTGGTAAAAGGTCTTTGATTTTGGCTTTGCATGGTGCTCTTTTCCTTCCAGATTCCCCGCAGGGAAGTCGATTTTTTTGGATTTTGGGTGAAGTTCGACCATCATGCATCTTAGGGCAAAACGCCCCAGCAAAGAAAGCACGAAATCGGCCAGTGTTCAATTTCGCGTGGTATTAGAGGACACTGGCCTAAATTCTGTTGCAACTTTTGCAAGTCCACTGCCCATGCGCTCTTGAAAACTCACCCTGTTGACCATCCCATTCCGACACCCGAACTCTTCCACGCCGTTCGAATCTCCACAACGCTTTCGTAAGGTCAAGAAATTTGGAAAGGCAATGTTAATAGGCTAGAATCGGCGTCTGAAAGCGTGCAATTTGGAGATTCGTCAGACAGACATCGCGATTATTGCGCCAACTGGCGTTGAATGGCTTGGAATGCTCGACCATATCCCCGGCGCGGTGGTCCTAGACGACGCTCCGCTTCCGATGCGGATCGGAATGATTGGCCATTTCTCAGTCCTCTGTTGCGCTTCGGGTAAAGGGCAAGAGGAAACCGCTTCTGCAGCGACCTTGATTCTCGAACGGGCAAAGCCCTTTTGGGTCTTTCTGGTGGGTATTGCCGGAGGGTTCCCCGCAATGGGTGTCTCGCGAGGAGACGTTATCGTCGCCCATGTCATCCACAGTTTTGACTACGGAAAATTGGTAGATGGAACATTCAAGCGACGGCCTGAAAATGATATCAATTGCGATCGGAAGCTATTGGCATGGGCGGAAATTGCTGCGGCGGACAGCGACCACTGGCGAAACTCAGTTTCTGAAATTCGCCCGGATGCAAGGGCCGCGTCCGATTTCAAGGTCCATGTTGACTGTTATGTAGCGTCATCCAACAAGGTTGTTGATGATCCGAACCATGACTTTTATTCGAAAGTAGCGAGTGCCTTTCCTGAAATTCATGCCGTCGAGATGGAAGGAGTGGGTGCCGGAGCAAGCACGCGGTTGGTCCAAAGTGAGCGGGCAGTAGGTTTTCTGATGATACGTGGAATTTCTGACGAGCCTGGGTCCGCCGGTATCGGGAAAGAACAACGTGCGCAGTGGAAGAAATATGCAGTTGCAACGGCTGCGGCCTTCACGCGCAGATTAATCGAGCAACTTCCCGTAAAAAAAAACTTTGGTCGGCGCCTTTAGTACTTCCGCAGACGAGTGAAGCAACGTTCACCGGAAGGTTTGCCGAGATAGGGCGCCTCGAAGAAGCACTCCTCCGCACGCCGGGCGAAAAAATCTCTTCCATCATAGGCCTGACTGGGTCAGGAGGCATCGGGAAGTCGGCTCTTGCCTGTCATTTCGCGGAATCGCATTTGAATGACTTCCCGGATGGCGTGATCGGTCTCCGAGTTGACGGCAAATCGATTGAATCCATCGCACGAGAGTTTCTGCTGGAAGTCGGGATAAAAGTGGCTCCTGACGATACACGGTCGCCTGCGACGCTCATGCAAGATGCGTTTCGGAAGCGGCGCATGCTGTTGATTTTCGATAACGCTGAAGACGCTTCCATGCGTGCGCTGTGCCCTGGCGGTACCCAATGCAGCGTGATTATTACTACCCGCAATCGCTCATTGCCTGCCGCCCTCAGCATCCCGGTGCATGGATCAATCGATGTTACTCCACTTCCCGATGAAGATTCCGTGTTGCTGCTGAGCAAAATCCTGGATGACGACCCACGCCTTACGTCCGAGCCGCAAGGACCGGCGGATATCGCGCGCCTGGTCGGGAACCTTCCTCTCGCGATTCAAATTGTTGGGGCGACACTTAGAAATCAGCCTTGGCTGAGCATTGCAAGATATCTTGAAAATCTTCAGGACGAGCAACGCCGGTTGGATCTGCTGTCGCTGCCCGATGATTCAGAGCGAAACGTTCGGGCCTGTCTGGCGTTGAGCTTGCGTGCGCTCGATTCAAAGCCTGGAATTCGGGAAACGTTCGGGTGCCTTTCTGTTTGCTCAAAAGAAGGTTTTAGTCTTCGGGCCGCGGAAATTGCAAGCGGTCTTGAATTCGCTGAGGTGGAAGACGCTCTTTCGATGCTGCATCGCTTGTCTTTGCTCAACCTGGCCACGGGCAGTCATCAATTTGTTTACCATCCGCTTTTGTGGCTGTTGGCCCGCGAAAGCGTAACTTCAGACGTGATTGCCGAAGCGCGCAGGCGGCATGCGCAAGGCTATATTGAGGCCATCAAACAAACATCCGGCCAAACGCTCTCTGAGGAAGTGGACGAGCTTCTCTCCGCTGCAGCTTGGTTGGTTGAGCGCCGGCTACCCGATTATGAGTTTGTAATCCGGCTAGAGCCGATTCTAACCGGGCGAGGGAGATGGGACACCGCGGTACGACTAATGTCCGAATTCCTCCGCTTGGCGGAGGAAAATGCAGACAATGGCGCCGCCTGCCAACTCAGGATTCAGCAGTCGAAATACTTTACTCTCTTGGGGAACTACGCTGCGGCCATTGAGGCTCTCGCTCCTATTGAGGGTCTCCTTTCCATTCTGGAGAAGAACTCAGGCCGAGACCGGACGGAAGCGATGTATCTCAATACTCTTGGAGGTGTCCTGCAGCGTCAAGGCAAGTTCGATGAAGCCGTGGTCGCCTTCCGCCGGAGTTATGCGATCTCAGAGAAGTTGAACGACGATCGTAGCTTGGCCGTGGTACTCAACAGTTTGGGTGGGGTGCTGCAGCGTCAAGGCAAGTTCGATGACGCGGTGGTCGCCTTCCGCAGGAGCGCCGAGATCGAGAAGCAAATCGGCAATGAGCGCGGACAAGCCATGGTGCTCAATAGTCTGGGTGGTGTGCTGCAGCGCCAAGGCAAGTTTGATGAAGCCGTGGATGCCTTCCGCCGGAGCGCCGAAATCGAGAAGCGAATCGGCAATGAGCGTGGACAAGCTATGGTGCTCAACAGTCTGGGCGGGGTGCTGCAGCGCCAAGGCAAGTTCGATGAAGCCGTGGACGCCTTCCGTCAAAGTTACACAATCTCGGAGAAGTTAAAAGATGATCGTAGTCTGGCCATGGTGCTCAACAGTCTGGGTGGCGTGCTGCAGCGCCAGGGTAACTTCGATGAAGCCGTGAACGCCTTTCGCCAAAGTTACACAATCTCGGAGAAGTTAAAAGATGATCGTAGTCTGGCCATGGTGCTCAACAGTCTGGGTGGCGTGCTGCAGCGCCAGGGTAACTTCGATGAAGCCGTGAACGCCTTTCGCCAAAGTTACACAATCTCGGAGAAGTTAAAAGATGATCGTAGTCTGGCCATGGTGCTCAACAGTCAGGGCGGCGTGCTGCAGCGCCAGGGCAACTTCGATGATGCCGTGGACGCCTTCCGTCAAAGCGCTGCGATCGGCGAAAGACTTCACGATGATCGCCATTTGGCCATGGTGCTCAACAGTCTGGGCGGGGTGCTGCAGCGCCAAGGCAACTTCGATGATGCCGTGGGCGCCTTCCGTCAAAGCTACGATCTTCTAATCAAGTTGGGCGACGACCGCGGACAGGCCATGGTGCTCAACAGTCTGGGCGGCGTGCTGCAGCGCCAAGGCAAGTTCGATGAAGCCGTGGACGCCTTGCGCCAAAGTTACACAATCTCGGAGAGGTTAAAAGATGATCGTAGTCTGGCCATGGTGCTCAACAGTCTGGGCGGCGTGCTGCAGCGCCAGGGCAAGTTCGATGAAGCCGTGGACGCCTTCCGCCAAAGTTACACAATCTCGGAGAGGCTAAAAGATGATCGTAGTCTGGCCATGGTGCTCAACAGTCTGGGCGGCGTGCTGCAGCGCCAGGGCAAGTTCGATGAAGCCGTGGACGCCTTCCGCCAAAGTTACGATCTTCTAATCAAGTTGGGCGACGACCGCGGACAAGCCATGGTGCTCAACAGTCTGGGCGGCGTGCTGCAGCGCCAGCAAAACTTTTCCGAGGCCCTCTCGGCCTACGAAACAAGCATTTCCCTTGGGCGCAAGCTCCGCGACAATCGTCATCTTGCGATGGTCTGCACTGCGTTGGGAAAGTTTCACCTCGCGCAAGGGCGGACGCGCGAGGCAATCCAGGCTCTTACCGAGGCGTTCGATTTCGAAGTCCGCTTTCGAAACAAACGAGGAATCAAAATCGTTGCACCAAGCTTGTTGCGAGCTCTTGATGCAACTGGTGATCGTCAGAATGCAATAAGAGTTTGTGAGGTGGCCTTGCAGTATCTGCCGAACGATCCTTCCCTCCGCAAGAACCTGGCGCGACTTAAGCGGACAAAGTAGACTGTGGAAGCCATTGCGACATCAAGATTTCCCCTATCCCGCGGGGTACCCTTGTTGAGCGCTTGTTGCCGGGTGCCCCATCCTTTCGCGTTCTTTGCGAAAGGGTGGGATTAGGCACGGTTTCCTTCTGGCGGCGGGTGGCCCACGCTTCCACGTCTTTTCCCTCCCTCGCCACGCCGTGGGTGCCCCATCCTTTGCGCAGAGCGCGCCTTTTGTTTCGCGCTCGCAGCAAAGGGTGGGTGCTCTCTCCCTCGCGCGCAATTTTCGTCTCACGATACAAGTGTCAGGGCACGGCTTCAGCCGTGCCGTAAAGCGCTCGAACAAATCTCTTCCTTGCGCCGCAGGCCGTCGCGCAGCCCCAGCGGAGCGACTAATCTACAATTTCACTTGTGCGAGACGTCTTCATACAGGCAGTGCTGGACAACAATAGTGAGATTGTTCGGGCCGAGCTTGCCGCCGGGCGCGACCCCAATTTGCCCGATCAGTACGGTTGGATTCCACTTCACCGGGCTGCTGCTAACAATGCCGTTGAGGTGGCCAAGCTTCTTTTAAACGCAGGGTCGTCTCTTACTGCAACCGGTACCGACAAGTGGACGCCGCTGCACCTGGCTGTCATCAGCGACAGTTTTGAAATGGTCACTCTGCTCTTAAACGCAGGTGCAGAGGTTGACCCTGTATCAAGCAAGGGGGATACACCGCTTCATCTCTGCGCTATCCCGTGCCGTGTCGAATCCGCTCAAGCATTGCTCAAAGCCGCAGCGAATCCGCTTCTTCCGAACTACAAGGGTGTGACTCCACTAGCCGCAGCGCTGGAGAATCAATGCACGGCCTTAGCCGATCTCATTCAGCGCCGGATAAACGAGAAGGATTGAGTCTCGATTCGGCGCGAAGTACCGATGTAAACTCCTCCTTGTGAACTCCAATCAGATCAACTATGAAATCTCCGAGCAGGATTATCTCGACGCACAGAAGCTTGCGATTCGAAATCACCCCAGAACACTCACGCGGGTGACTTACCGAATCCTGCTTTACTGGGGACTGCTTGTGGGTCTATCTGTTCTCTGGGTTATGTTCGGCAAAGGCTTCTATTGGGATTGGGCCATGATCCTGCCATTGGCCTTCGCAGTTTTTGCCATGTCGCAGCCTCTGCTTTTCAAACGCTCAGCCAGGACGGCGTACCGGAAGAACCGATTATTCCATGGCCCGCGCTCCGCGGCAATAGACGAACAGGGAATGAACTTTGAAGGCTCTGACTTCTCATCCCAGCTTAAGTGGCCATTTTTTCTGAAGTTCGCTGAAGACGAGAAGAGCTTCGTTATGTATCAGAGTAACCAGATGTTTTTCTTCATCCCTAAGCGCCAGCTCTCTCCGCAGGAAATTTCGACCATCCGCGAAGCGCTTATTCAACACATTCCAAAAGGAAAATAGCCGGCTGCTTCGTCCTTTGCATAGAGCGCGTCTTGTTTTTTGCGCTCGGAGCAAAGGGTGGGTGCTCTCTCCCTCACGCGGCAATTTTCGTCTCAACAAACAAGTGTCCGGGGTCCCCAGCACGCGCGATTTTCGCGTGCTGGGGTGGAAGCGTCAGGGCACGGCTTCAGCCGTGCCGTAAGGAGCACGAACAGACCCTTTCCTTACGCCGTAGGCCGTCGCGCAGCGTCAGCGGAGCGACCAGAGAGATGAATCAACCTTGGTCATTTCAGCTACTTGTAATTCCCAGAATGGTTCGCATTCATTCCTTTTCTCACCAGCAACATGCAACCTGCCGGAACATTGAATGTTCTTACGCTCAGGACTATCGCGGAGAAACGCGCAATTGTGTTCTCCGGTAAGATTTGAAAACTTAGCACGCGCCCCACGCGTCTTTGAAATCCACTCTCCTGTTCCCCTGACAAGTATTAAGGAGGCGCCGTGCGCTTGCGTACTGTTGCAGGGTCTTTTTTCTGTTCACAATCAAATACCACACAGAAGTCTTCATTATCTCTGGCTCGCGCCGCGCTCATGGCGCTGTTGTTATCGCTGGCCACTTGCGCTTTCGCGCAGACCACAGTCACGCTTCAAAATGGACTCAACAGTTACGCAGGAACAACTGACGACTGGATCCTCTATTCCAGCGGGGCCAACCTCAATCAGGGCACTAACAACGACCTTGACATTCGCAATACCAACACTGACCGCACTTTGATTCGCTTTGCCATCTTCGCTTCTGAAGGTGGACCGGTGCCCAACGGCGTCACCATCACTTCCGCAACATTGTCGCTTTATAAATATAATGGGCCGGATGCAGTCATTCAGGCCACTCGGCTGCTGAGAAGTTGGACGGAAACAGGAGTCACGTGGAATACCACCGGCACCGGCACTGCATGGACAGTTCCGGGCGCCGGCAGCGTGGGGACAGACGTTGCGAGCAGCGCCGATGGTCAGGGATCGATCGCCGATGCAACCGCCAATAACTGCACATCTACGTCTTTTCCGGTAGCCTGCTGGCTCAACATTGATGTCACGTCCGGAGTGCAGGCTTTCTCCACCGGCACCGCCAATGACGGATGGCTGCTTACCCAGGTGAGCAGCAGCGCCATCGACCAATATAAAGATTTCAACTCAAAAGACATTACTAACTTTCCTACACTGCGGCCCAAGTTGACCATTACGTATCAGAGCGCTAGTACTGGAAACACAAGTCCAACGGCAAACTTCACCGCGAGTCCCACTTCGGGCGCAGCTCCGCTGGCCGTAGCCTTCAATGCTTCCGGTTCGACCCAGGGTAGTGCTCCTATCACTAGCTTGGTACTGGCTTTTGGTGATGGCTCAGCAAATGTGACCTGGACAGATAAGACCCAAAGTCAATCGCACACCTTTACATCCGGAGGCACATTCAACGTCAAGCTGACCGTCACAGACTCGAACGGCGGCTCTGCCAGTGTCGTACAGGTCATAACAGTAACAGGAGCGCAAACCACCGGACCAACTGCGCAACTCACAGCAACTCCCACTTCGGGAACAGCGCCTCTGGCCGTAACTTTCAACGCTGCAGGTTCGTCCCATGGCAGCGCTCCTATTACCAATCTGCGATTGCACTTCAGTGATAACTCACCGGACATTACATGGACCGACAAGAGCCAGACCCAGTCGCACACTTTTTCTCCATCCGGCACTTACACAGCCATACTCACCGTCACCGACTCAAACAATCTAACTGCAACCGCCCAGCAGACAATCACCGCGACTGGATCTAACGGAGCCTGTGTGAACTCTCCGCTTCCGGCCAGCGGAGTTGCCATTGCGACTTTCAACAGTATGAGCCTCTACTTCAATCCAGCCAATGAGCCCAGCGGCGACCAGATTTTCGTCCGCTACCGGCTGGCGAGCGCCGATCCCAGCGCTCCCGGATTCGTTTGGACGCAAGGGCATCCGCTCTGGTATGACAGCCGTAATGACAGCACCGGCGCGCCATTACATCCTTACCGCGGACGCGGAAGCGTGGTAAATCTGGAGCCTAATACTCAATATGTCTTCGAGGTCGGCACAGGCGCGAGCTATAGTTCCGCCACGTGGCTCAACCATATTATTTCCGATGGACAAAGTGATTGTCCTTCCACGTGGAGCGAAACGTTCCCCACGGGAACAACGCTTACACCCTGGACTGGGACAAACACCACCACCAGCAGTTCTACCTATCTCGGAGACCGCAGTGGATCCGCACGCCAGCATGTGCTGCTGGCCAACCAATCCGGCACCCCATCCGGCTACACAGTTTATGATTTCACCGGCACGAATGCGGTGGCACAAACCAGCACCACGAGCAATTTCTTCCCGGTGGTGATTTCCGGAAGCTACATCATCTTGAAAGGGCTGAAAACCGTAGGCGGTGAGTCGGGCATCTTTATCGATCCCGGTTCTCATGACATTGTGATCGACGGAGTAGAGGTCACCGGATACGGGCGCGATTGCGGCGTACCTCTGGGGGCAGGCCTCACTGGCAACCGTGCATGTGTTGACGATGCTGGAATTAAGTTTCCAGACCAAACCTTCGGTCCGGTGCTTGATACCAAGCGCATCATCATTCAGCATTCAAAGATCCATAATCCCGCTTTCGGCGCGAATCCCTGGGATGGTCAATCGCATCCTGCAGGCGCATCGGGCATCATCATGTATCCAACCGGCGGTCAGATTGTGATCCGCTATAACGAGTCTTACTCCACCACCAACGGAGTGTTGGGAGGTCCGCCTGATTTCAACCATTACCATGAGGATGGCCTTATCGGAGGCGGATGCAACAATATTGGAGGTTCAAATTGCAGCCAGCAGGGCATTGGCCCGGATGTGGACATCTACAAAAATGTGGTGATGAATTACTTTGACGATGGCCTGGAAACTGATGGCGATGGCATTAACAACCGCGTCTGGAAAAACTATCTCGACTACGGCGGCGCATCGGCCATATCCACTACGCCGACCTATGTAGGTCCGGTGTATGTCTGGAGAAATGTCTATAACCGCCAGCGCGAGTGCTTCGATGATCCGTGGGGCAATGAAACCTGCAATGGCGGCGGACGCGACTCCATGATGAAGTCAGGTGGTATCGATATCTATAACGGCGGACGCCGGTACCTCTACCACAACACGTCATTGCAACCGCCGTTTACTTCTGAGCCCTCGGCCACGGGCCCGAATCCGCTCGGCGCAGGCACAGGCGTTGAAGACACAGGTTCAACCACTCCACTTGAAAACACCGTGAGCAGGAACAATGTGTTTGAAGTCTGGAAATCCAACTGGGGAGCTTTCACTTTCAACAGCACGGCTTCAGGAAATGATCTCGATTACGACCTGACCAACGGTGTGATGAGTGAAGCCCACGGCTTCGCCGCCACCACTCCGCAATACCAGACCGGCAATGGATGGTCATCATACTGGAACGGAAAATACCGTCTCGTTCCCGGGACGCACGGTTACGACGATGGCGTGTTGATCCCGAATTTCAACGACGGCTTTATAGGCGCTGGCCCCGATCGGGGAGCACATGAAGACGGCACTGCGGATATGGACTTCGGAACGGGGGCAAGTGGGCATTAAGAACACAATTACTGACCGTAAGAATCCTCAAGACAAGATGCGCGCATGATTCCCGATTTGGGAATCGTGCGCCTCTGTGGAGAGATTTTTCTGCGCAAAAGTCTTTACACGCTCAGCGCTAGCTATATACATTGAATCGATTCAATAAATCGGAGTAATGGCTGAGTAAGCTCAAGTTCTCTGATCCGGGCCAATCTTCCACGTAAATGGGAAAGTCGGCCCGCACAATCTGCTCTGCCGAAAGGAGTCCCGCTCATGAAATCTTTATTGCTTGCACTCACGAACAAACGGTTCCTGGTCTTGTTGACATTACTTTTTATCAGCGCAACCGCATTGGCCACACCGCTCCAGATTTATGGGGCCTGGCATTGCAGCAATGATGCCTGCACATGGGGCACGGTCCGCGACATGGCCGACTTCGACGTAAAGAACCATTGGATGATTGACCGTGGCGACGGCGTTCCGTCAGTCAATCTGGTCGTGCTGTCATTTGTCAATCCGCTGAAGCTGCTCAACAAAACGAATGACGCTCAAACCGTGAACGGCGTGCCCATCGGCATGAATTCGCAAGTCGTCAGCTACTTTACCAGTCATAATGTGCGCGTTATGTTGTCCATTGGCGGGATCACTTTTGTGAATGACTGGGACACGGCTCTCTCTACCAATCCAACGCAATTGGGGCTGAATGCGGCTGCGGTTGCCAAAAGCCTCGGGGTGGGCATTGAGATCGACTACGAAGAAAACACAAGTCCCAACCTGACGGGAATGCAGTCGTTCATCACTGCCTACCGTTCGCAGTTGCCTTATGATGCAACCGGAGTGAATGCCGCAGCGCGATTGACGATCGATGTGGGAGCAGGCGACCGTTTCCTGATCGATCTGGACCGCAAAGCCACGAGCGACTGGCTCACTACGGCGAACCCTGTAGTCGATTATGCGAATGCGCTTGTGCCGAGCAAGCAGCCGACCAACGCGTCTTCAGCAGAAGGGAACTGGCAGGAGCACGTCGACGGCAAATCGAATTTTGCTCCGCCCATTTTGCCGCTGGCGCCCGCCAAGTTTACCGGCAGCCTTACATCACCAGCGGGCACAATACTATTCCGGAGTGTACGAATTTCAGTTCGTCGCTGGAAGACTCAACCGGAAGCTACGTGCAAACAGTAGCGCCCAACGGCGCCGGTACATCCTCCGGCATGCTGGGCTACATGTTCTGGGCGGCGGAGTGTCCTTCAACCAGGAACATCTGTACCACGCCACCTAATACTTGCCAGGGAGGAGTGGGCGTAGGCGCTAAGACCTACAGCATTCCTTTGCCCATGCCGCCATTGCGACAACAATAGTAGCGGGTGAGTTTGCGTTCCAAAAGAAAACGGGCTGGCGAATCTCCTGGATTGCCAGCCTTCAAGTGTTCTGTTTACCGTCGTGGTGCGAAAATTAGGGTGTAACGGTGAGCGTACCGTTAGAAATTGTCACTGCATAATTGCTGATCTTGCCGGATGCATCGGTCAGAGTGGGAACAATGTCATAAGCTCCCGCTGCGCTGCCAACCGTTGCCTGGCTGTCCTGGGTTGCGCTGATTGCATCACCGTTCTTGATCCCTGTGATCGTTCCGGTGAAGGTGGGATTGGGCTGGCCTGCAGGGCGCGAGGTGTCATCAGCAACAATGCTCAGCGGCGCAGGTGTAACCGTGAGAGTGCCTGTGTTGATAACCACGTTGTAGCCGCTCAGCTTGTTGTCTGGGTCAACCAGGGTAGCAACGATCGTGTAATCGCCTACCGCACTGCCGGGATTAGCAACACTGGTGTAAATTGCCGTAATGTTGTCACCGCTCTTCAGGCCGGTAATGGTTCCGGTGAAATCCGGGTTCGCATCACCATAGAAGCGGCCGGCATTCAGCGGGGTTACCACAAGCGTAGCTGTCTGCGCATGCGCAGCCACTGAACCGGCCAGCATGGCAAACACCAAAGCCGTGACAAACAAGGTTAGGGATTTTGAATTTGTCCTCCTGCTGGTACGCAGGAGAGTGGTGGCAGAGTTCTTCAGGGTGTTCATGTTCTTATTTGTTCTCCCGAATGTCTCAGATGAGACGAACAACACGCGATCTTCACGACGATCCATGAGAACCGCGTTTCCTGCCTGGCCCGAACAGAAGCCCGGCACGAAATTGTTGAAGGGATTTGAGCCCGGAAGGACGGCGCTTACTCTGGTCCCCTTGATGTTGCCGCCGCAACGCCGAATCACGCGTTAGCGCAACAACATCAATGCACTTCTAAAAAACTTTTGCAGTGGCGGAGCCCGGAGAGATGATGCCTCTGGCCCTGAGAAAATCGTGAAGAGAATAGCACGTGTGCAGCAAAATTCATCGAAATCTTAACTTAAAATAACATTAAAATTTCTAAAAATTGCGCCAAACAAAGAGCGGCTGATTTGGAGAAAAAACAGCACTTCACGAATGGTGGCATCGCAAAGTAGCTTACTTTCTTAGACTCACGGAACGCGCAAGTGCAGCGGTGCGACTCCATTCTTGGATTGACCTCAACGCAAAGCGACTAGTCATGACGCAAATCGAGTTAATTTGTAGCCTCTAACCTCATCTAACCACGCGCGGACTCTTCTGTTTTTTATGCAGGTTTGAAGGCGCTTCCATCAAGCGTTTCAATGACGTAAAAAGAATGGGCCCAATCTCCTGCAATTCTGCCCGGGAGGCGCTGGCCTGATCTTCCATCATGCGCTTTCCCGCTGGAGTGGGAGCCAGGGTCACCAGTCGCCTGTCACGATCGACCCGTACCCGGCGCAGCAAACCTCCTTTTTCGCAGCGATCCACCAACTCGACCATAGTGTTATGGTTTAACTGCATCCGTTCTGCCAGTGTCTTGATGGTGGGCCTCTTCTCTTCCGGCAGGCCCTCAATGGCAAGCAGCAGTTGATATTGCTGCGGGTGATATCCGCGGCCCCGGGCTTTCTCCTCCATATAGCGAAGGTATCTTCGTATCTGGTAGCGAAATTCGGCCAATGCCTTGTATTCCGGCTGGCTCAGCTTTTTTGGTTTCTTATTGGGAATTTCGCTCCGGTTGTACATCCACACATCCCTTCCGCCACAGGTTTTATTGTTAGTGTTTCTAAAATTGGCTTATAGCGCAACGGTCTTATCCTTGGGTAACAAACCCACATCATAAGTGCCAATTCTCGCCTTATGGGGCTAGATCCTGAATTTTATTGACTGCCTGAGCATTTTGGGAGTAAGCTGCTGCTGGGTTCACAATATCGCGTCACGATATTGTTCAAAACCTGTTTTTTTTAACTGTAACAATATCGTGTCACGATATTGATTTTGTACTGAGCTTACGGGCCGCCGCTTCACAGTCGTTAGAACTGTCTGCGTGGGTCCGATGGCTAAAGCTGTTGCACCAGGACCCCATTGAACACTTTGTTTCTTAGGAGCGCGGCAAATGAGCAATATTTATCTACCCAGCAATGTGTCCAAAGCACGTATCAAAGAAGCCACTAACGCCCGCAACAATCGGGCTGAAATCGTCAAGGCATATTCGCAAGGCAAAGTTTCGCGGCGCGATCTCATCAAGTGGGGCCTCATTACCACCGGCGGACTGTTGGCCCCCATTCATGGTTTGAATCCTTTTGTCACCAGCGCATATGCTGATGGCGGCAGCAATATTCCCACTGGCGCGCCGCGCAGCCCACTCTTTGGCGCTCTACCTTTTACTCAGCCCCTACCGCGGTTTGACGTCCTCTCCAGAGACCCGCTTACATCTCTCAATCCTGCGCCGCAGGCAGAAGCCAACCAGACGCAGCAACCTGTGCCCGCAAGTTTGGGCGGCGGGATGGGTCCGATCGAAGGACGGCATCCCGGCCCCATCTGGGCGCATCAGCAGTTCAGTCTTCTTCCGCCTCAGGTGGCAATCTCCGCCACCATGGAAGGCGCCAAGGTCAATACCGTCTATAACCCTGGCGTGGCTTCGAATTTCAATTCAGAAATCGACCCCACTACTCCGCTCCGTCCACGTTTTCATCCCAATCTGCCCGATCAGGGCCCGCTGGCTTTCTGGACTTACAACGGAACGTTTCCTCCCAAGCTCATGCAGGTGCGATACGGCGGCGATGCGGTGCTTTTCCGGTTGAGCAACAAACTGCCGCCGGACTTCAGCCAGAACGGCGGCTTTGGCCGCATCAGCATCTCCACGCACGAGCATAACGGGCACCATGGAGCGGAGAACGACGGCTTTACCGGAGCCTACTTCTTCCCCGGTCAGTTCTATGACTACCACTATCCGGTCGTGTTGGCAGGCCGCAACACCGTAAATACTGACGCTACAGATCCTCGCGCGGGAGGCCCGTCGGACAGCGGCGGTATCAACAAGATTGCCGGTGACTGGCATGAAACCATGAGCACGCACTGGTTCCATGATCACATGTTCAGCTTCACCTCGCAGAACGTGTACAAGGGCATGGCGGGAATGTTCAACATCTACAGCGCGCTCGATCGCGGCAACGAGGCGCTCGATGACGGAGTGAACCTGCGCCTGCCCAGCGGGACCGCGAAGTCCTGGGGCAACCTGGAGTATGACATCAACCTGGTGCTAGCCGATAAAGCATGGGACCAGGATGGCCAGCTGTTTTTTGACATCTTTGATTTTGACGGCTTCCTGGGCGATGCCATGACCGTCAATTTCTTCTACAAACCATTCTTTGAAGTGGAGCGCCGCAAATATCGCTTCCGCATTTTGAATGGCGCTGTCTCGCGCTTCTTCAAGGTGGCGATCTCTGACGCGACCAACACCGAGCAGTCGATGATCTTCATTGCGAACGACGGTAACCTCATGCCCAGTCCCGTGGTCCTCAAAGAACTGGACGAACAGGGAATCGCTGAACGCTATGACATCGTCTTCGACTTCTCCAAATACAACATCGGCGACAAACTCTGGATGGTCAACCTCTGCGAACATCAGGACGGAAAGAAGCCGAGCCAAGACCTGACGTTGGCGCAAGCCCTGTCCGGCAGCTCTCCTGATCCTTGCGTCGGAAAGTTTCTGGAGTTTCGCATCGTGCGCAATCCCGCGACGCCCGACGTAAGCCAGGTGCCGGCGACGTTGATCCCCAACCCGGATTTATCGAGTATTCCGGTCACACGCGAACGAGTCTTTGAGTTCGGCAGCGGCGGCAATCAAACAACGAATGACCCGGTCTCAACATTCTTTGGTCCATGGGGCATTAAGACTGACAATCAGGGGTCCATGCTGAATGCCGACTTCGGCCGCATCTCAGCAGCACCCAAGTTCGGCACGCGAGAAATCTGGACCCTGCAGAATGGAGGCGGTGGTTGGGACCATCCCATCCATATCCATTTTGAAGAAGGCCAGATTTTGGCCCGCAATGGCAGCGCAAGCAACGTGCCGGCATGGGAAAAGGGCCGCAAGGACGTGTATCGCTTACGTCCGGGCGGCAGTGTCACTCTGACCATGCAGTTCCGGGATTTTGGCGGCATGTTCATGGAACATTGCCACAACACGGTCCATGAAGATAACGCCATGCTCTTGCGATGGGAAATTGACAATGCCGGCGGCGCATTCCTGAAAGCGCTTCCGACGCCAATCCCAAAACCGCAAGGCGTTACCTTTGAGGACCCGGACGACATTCTCCCGACTGCCTTCTAACTGCGTCTCTCCTTGGGGAGTTGGGGGCCGGCGGCGAGGCTCGTTGTTCTCCGCCGGCCCTGTTTTAGACAAGAAGCGCGTGAAGAAAAAGGAATTTCATTATGCGAACGATTCGAAAGATAGATCCCATGGGCATAGCGATCCTCGTTGGGTTGACTCTGCTGGTAACCATCATGGCGTGTGAAGCCAGGGCCGACAGCCATTGGGGCGCTAATTATTTTCCCAACGTCCCATTGACGGACCAGAATGGCCGCACCGTCCATTTGTACGACGATCTGCTCAAAGGCAAGACGGTTGTGATCAATCTCATCTACACGCAGTGCAAGGATTCGTGCCCGCTGGAAACGGCGCGGCTTGTCCAGGTCCGGCAAATGCTTGGTGACCACGTGGGCAAAGACGTCTTTTTCTATTCCATCAGCATCGATCCTGAGCATGACACGCCGGAAGCGCTGAAAGCCTACGCCGAAAAATTTCATGCTGGGCCGGGCTGGTTGTTTCTCACCGGGAAAAAAGAGGACATTGATCTCGCCGCCCATAAACTTGGCTTGTACTATGATCCCGGCCTGAACCGTGACGGCCACACCGTTGAGCTGATGATCGGCAATGAACCCAGCGGACAGTGGACGCGCAATGCCGCTACCGACAATCCACGCTTTATCACCTCCACCATCACTACCCTGGTGGACGGCTGGAACAGCCACAAAGCTGCGGCGGAGAAGAGCTATGCCCAGGCAGCCCCGCTGAATATAACCGACCGTGGGAAGTATCTTTTCGCCACCCGATGCGCCGCTTGCCACACCATTGGGCACGGAATCAAGATTGGCCCCGACTTGCTGGGCGTGACTACTGCACGCGATCGTGGCTGGCTCTTGCATTTCATCCAAAAACCCGACGAGTTGCTGGCGGAAAAAGACGCGCTGGCCACGTCCCTTTTCAAGCAGTACAAGCAAATACAAATGCCCAACGTGCGCCTCGGGCCGGATGATACAGAATCGATTGTCAGATTTCTGGAAAGGCAGAAGGTAGACAAAGCAACCGAACTTCCTTCAACCACCAAGCCTGGTGCAGAAGAAAAACATCCGGAGAAAACAGCTTCAGCAAATTGACTCTAAAGGAGCACAAAAACAAACCGCCTGCTTTCCGCAGGCGGTCTAAATTAAAAAAGCAAAAAGATCGCTAGCCGGCTTTTTCCATTGCTGGCAGAGAAACGTCGCGACGTTCCACCATGTCTTTGGTGACTTCAAATTCCTTCACGCGTTTCTGGCTGGGCAGGTGATACATCAGGTCAAGCATCAGCTCTTCCAGGATCATGCGCAGGCCGCGTGCGCCAACTTTGCGCGCCATGGCTTCACGCGCAATAGCGGCCAGCGATCCATCAGAGAAGCGCAGCTTCACGTTCTCGAATTCAAACATGCGCTGGTACTGCTTCACGATTGCGTTGCGCGGACGGGTAAGAATTTCAATCAGCGCGGCTTCGTCAAGATCATTCAGGATGCCCACAACAGGCAGCCGGCCGACGAACTCAGGAATCAAACCGAAGCGGACCAGATCTTGCGGCTCGGCTTTTTGCAGCAGCTCAGTGTCACGCTTGCTGGCTTCAGTAAATTCTTTTTCTTTGGCTTCACTGGTGCGGAAGCCCATGGATTTTTTGCCGATGCGCCGGGCCACAATCTTCTCTAACCCAACGAACGCGCCGCCGCAGATAAAAAGAATGTTTGTGGTATCAACGGGCGTAAATTCCTGATGCGGATGCTTGCGCCCGCCCTGCGGAGGAACGTTGGCTACGGTGCCTTCAAGAATCTTGAGCAGCGCCTGCTGCACGCCTTCACCGCTTACGTCGCGCGTGATGGAAGGATTCTCGTCCTTGCGGCCAATCTTGTCGATTTCGTCGATATAGATGATGCCGGTCTGCGCGCGGCCCACATCGCCATCAGCGGCCTGCAACAGCTTTAAAACAATGTTCTCAACGTCTTCACCCACATAACCGGCTTCAGTGAGCGTAGTGGCGTCCACAATGGCAAAAGGCACATCGAGCATGCGGGCCAGCGTTTGGGCCAGCAGGGTTTTGCCGGTGCCGGTGGGGCCGATGAGCATGATGTTGGATTTGGTCAGCTCCACTTCACCGGTCTTGGTGCGGTTCATGTGGATCCGCTTGTAGTGGTTATAGACCGCGACGGAAAGCTTTTTCTTGGTTTGCTCCTGCCCGATCACGTATTCATCGAGAAATGTTTTGACCTCTTGCGGCTTAGGCAGATGATTGGGAGCGGCTGCGGTATGCGATTCCGTACGGTCGTCTTCCAAAATGGAGTTGCAGACGGCAACGCACTCATCACAGATGTAAGCCCGGGGATAGTCGCTGGGGGATGAGATGAGCTTGGCAACGGCGTCCTGCGACTTATGGCAGAACGAGCAACGAAGAGTTTCTTCGGGCGTCCTCGGCTTCACAATCGTGCTCCTTGGTTCAGTCGGGCCTTGTCTCTGGCCAGTGGCCCATCTGACCTTACAACTCTTACATTACTTATGCTTATAAATAATGTCGTCAATGATTCCGTATTCTTTGGATTGTTGTGCGTTCATTATAAAGTCACGCTCAACATCTTTTTCCACCTTTTCCAGCTTCTGTCCGGAGTGCTTGGCAATGAGCTGGCTGGTGATTTCGCGCATCCGCAGAATCTCTCTAGCATGTATATCAATATCTGTGGCTTGGCCGCTAAGGCCAGACATCAAGGGTTGATGAATAAGAATCCTAGAAGTGGGTAAGGCAAAACGCTTACCTGCGGCACCAGCGCAAAGTAACAAAGCCGCCATGCTGGCCGCCTGTCCGCAGCAGATCGTCATCACATCGGGACGGACGAACTGCATGGTGTCATAGATCGCCATGCCTGCGGTGATCGATCCGCCAGGGGAATTGATGTAAAGCTGGATGTCCTTTTCTGGGTCTTCCGCCTCAAGAAACAGCAATTGCGCGATCACCAGGTTGGCGATTGTGTCATCGATCGGCGTGCCAATAAAAATGATGTTGTCGCGCAGCAGCCGGGAATAAATGTCATAAGCGCGTTCTCCACGGCTTGTCTGCTCTACTACCATCGGTACGAGTGCCATAAAATCGCTTTATCCTTCCGTCAACAAAGCCGGGATTACCCGGCAGAAACAATTGATTACTAATTTGAGTTCGAATACAGCAAGTTTAACGCTTTTTCACTCCGCATGCGGTCGCGTAAACGCTCCACAGCGTTATCTTCCGTGAGGCGCTTCTTTACTTCCTCAAGCGGCTGCTGCATCTGCGCCGCCATGGCTTGAATTTCGTTCTCCAGCTCCTGATCGCTCACCTGGATATTTTCTTTGATGGCGATTTTGGCCAGCAGCACACTCGACTTCACTTCTTTTTTGGCGAATTCTTCCTGTCCGGCGCGCAGTCGTCCAAAGTCCATCCGGCGCATATCTTCAGTCTTCATGCCCTGAGCAGCCAGTGCCCGCAATCCGCGCTCCAGGCGCAGATCAATCTGGTGCTCAACCATCGACCGGGGAACAGGGAAGTCATGCTTGGCCACAAGCTCTTCAATCAGCTTGTCTTTGGCTTCATGTTCGGTTTTGTGCTTCAGCTCGGCTTCCATGTTTTCCCGGAAGCGCTGTTTCAGGTCGCCAAGGTTTTGGAAATCGGGGCTGAGTTCTTTGGCAAAATCGTCATTCAGCTCCGGCAGCGTCTTTTTCTTGATGGCGTTGACTTTTACCTTGTAATCAAACACCATGCCGGCCAGCCGCTTGTCATAAAAGTCGTCAGGATATGACACCTCAAAGCTGCGCTCTTCGCCCGCCTTGGCGCCCTCAAGGTTCTTGGTAAATTCCGGGATGGTGTTCGCACCACCGATCTCGACAAGCACTTCTTCCATCTGCACCGGTTGGGCTGCTTGCTCCGCGCCTTCAGCCGCGGTAGCTTTCTCTTCAACGGGCTCTGCTTCAGCCGACTTCGCTTCATCACTGCCAGCCTCAGGTTCGTCGTCCACAAGATTTTTAGGCCGCGCCTCGAATGACACCTGAACGAACTCGCCCTTTTCCGCGCCACGCTCTTCATCTACGGGATCGAAACTGGCTTGCTTTTCCTGCAGCAGCTTTAGCTCGTGATCAACTTCCTCTTCAGTGACAGTCACATCAGGCTTTTCAACTTTGATGGCTTTATAGTCGCCCAGGTCAAATTCCGGCAGCACCTCAAACGCTGCCTTGAACTTGATGGGCTCGCCCGGGGTAAATTCCAGTCCATATATATGAGGTTGAGAGACAGGCCGGAACCCGCTTTTGACCACGGCTTCACGGAAATATTGCGGTACCAGGTGTTCAACCACGTCACTGGTGATCTCACTGGAGAAGCGGTTCCGCACCATGCTGGCCGGGACCTTGCCCTTGCGAAATCCCGGTATCCGGGCCTGCTTGGAATACCGTTGCACCAGCGCTTCCTGCTGCTTGGCCACCACATCAGCCGGGATTTCTATCTCGATCTCGCGCTTGCAAGCCGGGTCCATGGGCGGTGGTCCAGAAGGATGCGTGTGGCCGGGCTCTCCATGATCGTGGGCAGGGTCATGCTGGCCTTCAACTGCTTGTGGCTCAGTGGTTTGGCCCTCTTCAGTCTGTTGCCCAGGGGTGGGGTTTTCAGGATTGTCTAGTGCGTTGCGTTCTGCTGCGTTATCCAAGTGATTTCCTATCCAGTGCCACTCGTGCCGCTGACGCTGAAAGACACGAAAAAATGGGGATTTCCGGCACGTACCCCAAGCAATCAGTTTAAGAGACGTTGCGATAGGGGTCAAATGGGAGGGGTGCGGTGGTTGCGCAATGTTGAATCCGTCGCTTTTTACCCTCCACGTAAAAATTCATTGCATGGATCTGCGATAGCAAGCCTCGCGATTCGAAAAACTATCAGCCTCGGATGAGCGCCATTCATCCGGCATTAACAATTCTCTTATTTATTTCGCAACGGATAAATTCTTACTTAACCTTGCTTAGCAGCAGCATCTCTGGCCAGAGCTGCTGCATCTTCCACAACAACAGCGCCCCTGAAAGTTTTCCCCTGGAGTGAGCGCAATACGAAGCGAAGGATTCGCCCGTTCCCCACGGACCCGTCGTTTGCTAAGGAAGCCACTTCAATGAAAAAGCCCGTTGCTACCACTCTCCGATTCACGTTCCAACTTTTGTCCACCGCATTGCTTCATCGCCGAAGCGCTGCGATCACCATTGCCGCTGCGGCGGCCGTGCTTGCTGTTACCGGTTGCGGAGGCGTGAGCGCGAATACCACATCACCACCGCCTTCTCCATCGCCGTCGCCAGCCCCTACCGTTGTGCCGTCCCCAACTCCAACGCCAACTCCAGCCGCACCCAGCTCTGTCAACATCCCCACTTGGCACATGGATAATGGCCGGTCTGGACTCAACAGCAATGAAACTCAGCTCACGCCCGCCAACGTGAATGCGGCAGGTTTCGGCAAACTATTTTCTTACGCGGTGGATGGGTATTCGTACGCGCAACCGCTCTACATATCGAACCTGCGGATCAACGGCTCCAGCCATAATGTGGTTTTTGTAGCCACGGAAATGGCCAGCGTTTACGCCTTTGGCGCTGACAACTTCGGCGACGGCAGCCCATTGTGGAAGACCTCGCTGCTGCAACCCGGTGACGTCCCGCAGCCCGGAGGAAATCCGAAACCAGCTCAGGGCCTGACTTCAACCCCGGTGATCGATGCGGGCTCCAACACAATGTATCTGGTAACGGCACAGAAATCGTCCACCGGCGCTTTCTCTTTTCGACTACATGCGCTCGACATCACTACCGGAGAGGAACACGCAGGCAGTCCAGTAGCAATCCACGCGTCCGTTCCAGGAACAAATGCGGAAGCCGTGAATGGGACCATCACGCTGAACAATGGTTGTCTCCAGCGCGCGGCGCTGTTGCTATCGCGTGGCACTCTGTACATTGGTTTTTCCGCGTGTCCCACAGGCTGGCTGCTTTCGTATGACGCGGCTTCGCTCAACCAGATCGCGGTGCTTAACATGAGTCCTAACGTGGACGGCTACGGACAATTTGGTGGCGCCGGCGGCGTCTGGATGGGCGGCGGAGGCCCTGCCGCTGACGATCAGGGCAACGTATACGTCTCTACCGGCAATGGCTTTTATGATGACGGGCCTGAGTGGGGAGACTCCATCCTAAAAGTCGATTCGCAACTTCACGTCAATGACCACTTCACGCCTTTTGACTGGTCTTTCCTGCAATGCCGTGATCTCGACGTTTCCGCCGGCGGCATCATGCTGGTGCCGGGACAATCACAACTGGTGGGCGGCGGTAAGGCAGGGAAAATGTATCTCATCAACACAACCAACATGGGCCAGATGCAGGCGAACGATGCAGGTGCCGCTCAAACTCTTTTCTTCAGCCCCGGCGCAACTTCACAGACCTGCGTAACCAACAAAGGTGAAACTGTGACCGGTGATAAGGGTACAACCAGTTTTTACGGCACGGCGGCCTGGTTCAACGGATCGCTTTTTGTTGGCAACGATCCTGGCCCCGTCAAACAATTTATGCTGAACTCCGGACACCTTACGCCCGGCGCAGCAACCGCTGAACAGATTTCGCCTTTCAGCTATGGCACCACGCCTTTTGTATCGTCGAACGGCACATCGGACGGCATTGTATGGGTACTCGACCACGGACATCCCATTCAGGATCCGGTGGCCTCGCCCGCCCCCGCCGTGCTACGCGCTTACGACGCTACCAACATCACTCACTTGCTCTATTCAAGTGCGCAAAACGCCGCGGATACTCCCGGCTTCGGTATCAAGTTCACTGAGCCTATTGTGGCCAATGGAAAAGTGTTCATAGCCACCGCGCATGACACCTTGAGCACCGCTTCGCCGCAAGGCGAACTGGATGTATATGGACTGAAGCACTAAACAAAGCACTACCCCCACTGGGTCCGTGGCAACGCGGGCCCGTTTTTCTGAAGCCTACGGGATAGAGACCAGGTGATCTGATGATCGCTGCGAATCGGAGAGGCAAAACCCGACCACGGAGGCGCGGAAAACCTCAAGATTCGGAAAACTTGGATTGTCGTATCATCCCAGTCGCTCACGCGCTGCCCGATCAAATGCAGGTTTAGCAGCGGCGAGGAAGTAGATCAAGACCAGGTAGATGACCGCGATAACGATCGCGATGGCGATAAAAAATGGCGTCATTTCAGGCGTAAACGGGGCGTTTGCCTGAGCAGATCGCATCCAGGAAAACATGGACTGCTCAACCTCCAGCAATCTGGCAACACGGGCGTTTCTACCAGGGGCAAGGTAAAAGACTATGAAGTTGAGAATACCGAAGACAAAGTATCCGATGCCGGTAAGCCGTCCAGCAGGCTGCATTTTCAGCAGGGCGATCCCTATGTACAAGTGCACCGCGGTAAAGACCAAAAGAACTATGACTGCCGGCCATCCGGTCAATATGGCTGTAAATAGTATTGCGGGCGCGTGAAAAACAATGTTGAAAGGGATCACCAGACAACTGATCAACATTAACCAGGCGATGATGGAGATGCTGAGAGGACGGGCCGACGGAGCGGGGGCCACGGTGGGCGGAGTTGCCGTAGGAGCCAGATCTGTCGTAGAAGCCAAAGGCGGCGGAGGCGGCGTTGCAGAGTAAGGTATAGCAAGACCGTAGGGAGCGGTTCCTTGTCCCATCTGCGAATACGGAAGTGTCTGAGAGAGGAACTGCGCTTTTACGCCGGCGCGGTTGAAAAAGACAATCCACCAGATGCCAACTCCGATTTGCGCCAGCGCCAAGAAGGCAGTGATGCCCCCAATGATGGGAAACATTTTAGGATCCAGGCCATTGCCCGGAGGTGGTTTAAGAAAGAAGATCATGGAGCTCAGCATTCCGAATACGCCAAAGACAATCAGGAGGATGGAAAAGATAATCGTCGAAATGCGCGCCCAGTTCTTGAGAAGGAGCAGACCTGTAGCTGAAACAATTCCCCAGATTGCGGGTAGTGCATAAAAAAGTGGAAGCGCTATCCTGATCACGTTGAAGAACATGGGAGGAAGCCGCGGGTCGTTTGTGCCAGGATCTGGCGCGGCGAACATGGCGATTGCCATAAAGCCGGCAAATAATAAAAACAGCGCAGAACCAATGAAGGCCAAGATTGCGATTACGGTTATCCCGACGGAACGGTTCTTTTCAGGCACAAGCTCCCCTCGCTGGACTCAGAAAAATTGCTAATGATTGTACTCTCAGGGCATCGGCAGTTAGCTTTGAATGAGTAGCGTCGGGTATGGATATCGCAATTGAGGCAACTTATAAACTCTGAAGTATGTCTTATCGCGAAGGAAAGTGCATCAAGGTGAAAGAATGAGAATTTCCAGAGACGCTGATGGCCTCAGGTTTGTGGGCGAGTGTGCTCCGCAAAGTGGCTTTACAGCCTGCGATATTGAATGCGCGCGCTGTGGCCGGCGCATTGATCCTCATGCTGTCGGAGACGATGTTTCTTTGAAATGTACGGGATGTAACATCACAGCGAAACTCTTCTGGTCTCAGGCGGACCTGCAAGTTTACCTGGCCGAAAATTGGAACCACTTGCGGCAAGCCTGCACCCATCCCACCGTGACCCTACATAGCTCCTGACGAGCAGCAATCATCAGAGTGGGAGAGTTTATTGTCGGTGAATTGCCTTGAGATAGCTTCTCTTTACTGAATGGAAGCGCCAGGCTCATTTGAAGCTTTGAGCGGATCGTTTTGCGAGCCGGCCAATGAGGCATTTACCACCTGCTCAGGAAGGGTGGCAGCATCAAAGATCTGCGTTACGCCATTGTTAATGGCAGCTTGGAGCGTGAGCACGCTTGTTTCCGGCGTAAGCACTCCAACAAAAGCTTTGGGGAAAATCAGGTGTACGACGCCAGCCAGCGGCCATCCGTCACCGCCTTCTGCCAGCCGGGAAGAGATAACCGCAACATCAAAAAAGTGTTGCGTAAGGGCCAGCAGCGCGGTGGGAAGATCCCGCGCCAGAATAGCAACGTATCCTTTGCTGACAAAGGAGCTTTGAAAAGCCGAAAGCACGCTCATATCTGAGTGGACAATCAGCGCGGTTTTTGTCGTCTTGATCGTTTCACTCATGGCTTTTCATTTCTCTCGCGGGAGTGTTCTCTAAATGACATCAATCGGCTCACCGCGCGCTTCAATTCATCCAGGTCCACCGGCTTTGTCGCCAGATAATCCACTTTCATCTTCAGGGCGGCTGCGGAATTGTCCACGCTTGCGTATCCGGTGCATAAGACCACTGCAGGCTTAGGATGCAATCGCAAGGCTGCTCGCGCAACTTCCAACCCAATGTTTTCCTTCTCCATGTTGAGATCAGTGATTACGGCGTCAAAGACGTGCCCATCTGCGAGAAGGTGCAGAGCGCCGGCGCAGCTATTCGCGGTGCTCACGGTGTACCCTTCTCTCTCAAAGACCATTTTCAACGTGAGAGCTACATTCGTTTCGTCATCGACGATGAGAAGGGAAGGTTGCGACATGGAAGCTAGATTCTTTTTTGAGCCTTTAAATTAATTGTACGCTTCTGGAGTCTCAAAATTGTGGTCAAGCGAACTATCTTTGCCGTGGAATTCGCAGCTCGTGTGCTCGATTGGCGCCATTGCGCGCAAGCAGCAGCCGGACGACCTTGCGTATCTCATCCACTTCCAGCGGCTTGAACCCGCAATAGTCCACACGCAATGCCAGTGCGGCGCGCAGGCGCTCAACATTCGGATATGAAGCGTAAACAAAGATCGCGGGCTGAGGGTGCAGAGACTTGGCTTCGCCCGCCAAACGCAGCCCCAGAGCCTCTGCTTCAAGATCGAGCTCTGTAATCAGAATGTCCCAGCTCTCGCTCTTCAGCAGTGGCGTTGCCGCGGCATAGGATGTCGCGGTGCTCACCTGATAGCCATCACGTTCAAGAATCATCTTGAGCGTTAGAATCACGCTTGGCTCGGGATCGACTAGCAGAAGTGACGGCATCTGCGCTCAATAGTACGTGATTTATAAGTAAAAATTCATTGAATAGGATGAAGCCGGTTAGAAACGAGTTGTGTGAGGTTCCATATCGGAAGGGAAGTGTACCTGCGGAAGGAGCACATTTGATCGTGTTGCGAGAGTTTCCCTCAATCCAGAGCGATTGAGCACTGCGCCTGAACCAAGATCATCAGCCGAGTGAGCTGCTGTTTTCTGCGGCCAGTTCCGCGCCTCTGATCCAATGCTCCCTCTGGCTGAAAACAGCCATTCTCTCTGGCTGAAAACCACCACCTTGTGCTCTGCGGCCTAAACAGGCAAGTAAAATCAGCAAATTGAGCAAACATCGGTTGGCCCATGAAGTGCATTTATGTACTGCCCAATTCATTTCAGCTTTATTGTTTTGCGGGGCCGGAAAGAACAATCTTGTTCGGAGGCGAACTTGAAAGCATCGCAATGTTTCAGCGGCATCTCTAAAATCGGTCGCTCTGTCCTGTTGATGAAGTCCTTACTTGCGGTTTTAGCATTCATTTGTGTAGCAACGCTTTCAGCAGTCGCTCAGCATCCTGTCGCCAGCCCTTATCAGGGAGAAGGCGATGGCTTCAACGTCGGCGGAAAATGGGTCGAGTTTCGTTCTGAAGAGAAGATGACCGGTTACAAAAAAGTTCGCTTTGAACTTCAGGCGGACAATTACCTGAGCCTGAGCCCTGACTACAAGCCGCGCATTGAAATGGTTTGCACCAATCGCAAATACACTTACGCCGACTTCAATCCTGGTATGCCGCTAGGGCCACCGAACCGTCCCGGTATTTGGGGACAGCCGCAGATTGAAGTGATGGTCCGCGTTGATGACACGCACCATTACCACGGCTGGAATTGGGTACGCGGCCGGTTTCTCTCCATGGATAAAGGCACCACGCGCCAGCTGCTGGCAGCACGCATCTTCAAGGTGCAGATCCCCGGGCCAAGAGGCCCGGAAATCGCGGAGTTCTCTCCCGCTGGTCTCGATCTGGCGCGAGTGAAACAGGATTGCGACTTGAAACCCAAAAAGCCGAGCAGGGATTGAGCACAGCGAAAGTGCAGAACAAATAGCCCGGCTATTTTCGACTCCAGTTAAAGATTTTTTTATCCCTCTCAGACTGAATGCAGACTATGCTTTGGGCATGATTTCAGAATCACAACGTCCTCCATTGGGAGTTGTCATACTTTCGGCCCTGCAATTATTTATTGCCGTCTACATGCTCCTGATTTCGTATCAGATGGCGCACGGAGAGGTGTTGGGTAGGCCCTCACAGGAGACGCTTATAGCTTTCGCTAGCCGCGCTCCTTATCTAGCTCTCCTCGCAGTTCTGCCTGCGGCTTTCAGCATCGGTTTGTACATGATGGCCAATTGGGCGCGTATTTTTGCGCTGGTTGTCTACTGTTTATTGCTTCTCGGATGCATCTGGATCTGGACTAACTTGCTCGCTTTCGATTTCAAAATTCCAAAGGCCGCGTTCAACTGGCTTCTGCTAAGAACTGCCTTATACGGATGGGTGGTCATTTACCTATTGCGGCCCAGGGTAGTAAGCGCTTTTCGCAAGGCATACTAGGATTTTTGCACGTCTCAGATTGGAACGTGGCTTCTTTAAGCGGCAACCATCTCTGGCGTTTCAACGTTGATGTTCTTTGCGCTGCCGGCGCGTGGCAACAACGTGCGGAGTTTCATGCGCGCTTTGTGGAGCTGAGATTTGCTGTTGCCAATCGAGCAGCCCAGCATTTCTGCAATTTCATTGTGCTCATAGCCTTCCACGTCATGCAGCACAAAAATAATGCGGTAACCGGGAGCAAGGCTGGCGATGGCGTTTTCCAGAGTCATGCGATCGACTGAGCCGTGAAGTGATTCGTCCCGCTTGCCAATGTCTCTTCTGGGACCATCTTCCGATTGCGGATCCAAAGTTTCTTCCAGTGAAATTTCATTCAGGCCCTTCTTGCGCCAGTGCATCAGGATAATATTCACAGACAAACGGTGTAGCCACGTTGAGAACGCCGATTCACCCCGAAACGAGGCGATCTTGCGATAGAGCTGCAGAAAAGCTTCCTGCATAAAGTCTTCAGCTTGGGCGTAATTATTCGTCATGCGCAGGCAGAGTGAAAAAATACGCCTCTTGTGGAGGTTATAGAGCGCTTCAAAGCACTGTGCGTCGCCGGCCTGGGCCTTGCGGATAACTTCAGCTTCCGTCATCCCCGCAAAGACGGCGGCGGTCTTTCTGGGCCTGATCTCGCTCTTTGTTGGTGCCAGAGCTGCTTGAGGCAATGCTTTTCCGGACTTCTTGAACGCAAGCGTTTGAGGCAATGGGGTCTCTTTTCTCGGAGCTTTGCGGAGCGGCAATTGAGTAGGATGCTCGCTGAGTAGCTGGACGTTGCCTTGGAAACTATTTTGAATTTAAGCACGCACATTGCAGCCGATTTCACCTTACGTAAGCGAATGCAGCTTTTCCCGATTAAGAAAAAAATCAGGGCGTCTGGTTTGACGCCCTGGTTTTGTTAGTGCAGACGATTGCCCGGAATCAACCGGCTCATCGGCAGCGTGCGCAAAGCGCTGGCGAGGAGCAAGACCAGTATGGCAACGCATACACCTATCAGCGATGTTCTGAGAAGGGAAGCCGCTGCTACTGACAGCGAGATTCCCGTTCCCAGCGCCACATACGCGGCTAAACAAGCCGGACACTTTGGCAGCAACGCCAGCACGAGCGCAGGCAGCGACCATCGGGCAAACTTTACTGAGCGGCAGCAGGCTGGCCGTTTCATCTGTGGCTCTCATTTGCGCAGCAGGACGATGCTCCTTTCTGCGCCGCCGCAGCCTTTTCCTCAGGATAGCGATCATGATGGCGGACCCACGACATCGTAAAATCCAGCCCGTCTTCATCGCGTCCCTTGGGGGCCATGTCCAGAAAGTTGTAAGCGCCCACCAGAATGTCCAGGCCGCGTCCGTAAGTTGAGTACGTGTGGAAGAGATTTCCGGCGGCGTTCTTGTAAAACACACTGGCTCCCGGAGCTTCTTCACGCGGGAAGTCCTGAGTCTGGTAGTTGTAGTAAGTCTTGTGCTGCGCGATGTCGTCCTGCTTGAATGAAACGTTGAAGTCATAGTTGAAGTCATTCCCGAAGGACGAGACCCACTTGAAGCGCCAGCCCATCCGCTTTTTGAAAGCCTCAATCTGGGCCAGCGGTGCGCGTGAAACCACGGCAAAACTCACGTCTCGATTGGCAAGGTGTACCAGGCTGCCTTCAAAGTGGTCGGCCAGGAATGAGCAGCTTGGGCAGCCTTCTTCCCATCCGGGGCCAAGCATGAAGTGATAGACGATCAGTTGGCTCTTGTTGCCGAAAAGATCAGCCAGAGTCTCTTTGCCGTTTGCCCCAGCGAAAACATAATTCTTTTCGACCCTGGTCCATGGCAGCTCGCGACGCATCTGGCTAATCTGATCGCGTTGGCGGGTAACATCCTTTTCTTTCCGCAGCAGTTCCTTGCGGGCGGTAAGCCACTCCGCGTTGGAAACAATCTGGTGATCTTCAATTGCGTTCTTTACTGTCAATTCCGGCATGATCATTTCTCCTGAAAATGATTTATTGTTAAAGACCCGCTGAGGTGCAGGTCAAAGTTGCAGTTTTTCCCGGCCTAATTATTTTTCTTCTTTTTTGAATTAGGTCCGGTCACTTCTTGTTCAGCAAGTTCCTTGATTCCCAGCAGGTGGCTTGACCACACTTCCTGAAACGGGCTCACCCATCGTTCATAAATCTGGCGAATGGGAAAAACATTCAGCGAGTTCACCCGTTGCCGGCCTTCTTCGCGCGTGTGGACCAGATCCGCTTCACGCAACCCGTCCAGATGCTTCATCACGCCAAAGCGCGTGAGGTGAGGGAACGCGTCCACAATCTCCGTTGTGGTGAGCGGCCTGTCGCGCAGCAGATCAAGAATCGATCGCCGCGTAGGGTCGGCCAGCGCTTTCCACACCGGATCAAGCTTGTCCTTCGGGCTTGAGGACACCTTGGGCATGTGGTTACTCAGCGTCCTTTTTTAGTTCGGAAAGCATGTGGCCCCATCCGGTGCTCACGCCTTTGCGATGTTCAGGGTCGATCATGCCGAGCGCGCGGTGCCGCAGCATAACCCGGCTGCCGCCGGCCGTCTTTTCCACCTTGATCTCAACGTGGTTCTGGGCCGGGTATGACATAAACATCGGGCCGCTCAACTCCAGCAGGCTGGGCGGCTTGATGACCTGGACAAAACCCCAAAGGTGTCCAATGCCGTTGCCCCGGTCGCGATACCAGCGTCCCCCGGGTTTGGCTTCTATCTGCAGGTTCAAAGGTTCGCCATCGGGCCGGGTATTTTTCTTTCCGAACCTTTCCAGTACGGCGGGAAATACCTTCTCCGGGGGCGCTTTGATGTCGATTTGCTGCTCAACGTCGAGTGTTAGATCTTCCAGTTTCATGACTTTTGTTTCCTCCGAAATTCATTTGTGAGTAAATAGTAACGTGACTATACGGTAACGTCAAGAGCAAGAAGAGATTTATTTTTTAGGGAGTAGGGAACTCAGCGGGATTGGGATTAGTAGGGTTGTTTCGCGTTAATATGGCCCATGATGGGACGTTGGGCCTCCACTCTTCGGGGCAAATACACAGGATCACGCCATGGCTGATGACGAAAATTCCGCTCTTAGTAAATGGCCGGGCCTGATCGAGAAGATTCGTGCACGTACGCCGGCGCGCGTTCTGGCGGACCGCACAGGCGCGGCGTATCGCACTGCAACCCAGCTCCAATTGCGCCACGATCATGCGGCGGCGCGCGATGCCGTGCAAGCTGAATTCAATCTAACGCGAGATCTGAGCGCTGAGTTTGTTGAGCGATGGAAGCTCTTCAGCGTCTCCACGCTGGCAGCCTCCAAAGAAGAGTTTTTGCGACGGCCTGACCTGGGTCGTCGTCTAAGCGAGCGCGCGCGAAGTCAATTGGCTGCACATTGCCCATTACACCCTGATCTGCAGATAGTGATTGGCGACGGCCTTTCGGTAACGGCTGTTTCAACCCAGGTCCCTGCGTTGCTGCCCATGCTTGCAGAAAAGGCGCGGTTGCGCGGCTGCTCGCTGGGGCAGCCCTTCGCAGTAAATTATTGCCGCGTTGGGGTGATGAATGAGATTGGCGAGGCGCTACAGCCGAAAGTGGTGGTCTTGCTCATCGGTGAGCGTCCGGGACTGGCGACAGCGGAGAGCCTCTCCGCTTACATGGCATACCGGCCACGAGCAGGTCACAACGATTCCAATCGCAATTTGATCTCAAATATTCATGCGCGTGGCGTGAGCACGGAAGCCGCCGCATCGCGCATCATCGATTTGGCAGAACAGATGATGCGACTGCAAGCAAGTGGTGTAAAGATTAAAGAAGAGCTGCCAAAAGCGAAATGGCTGAAATAAAGCATTTAGTAAATGGGTAATTTGGTAATTGGGTAAATTAAAGCCACATTTTCCTGGGATCGAATTTTTATCGACAGTTCAAAATCTCCTGATCGGAAAGAACTCATTTACCTAATTACTCGTTTACCAAATTCATTTCATCGCTTTCTCCAGCCCCGCTGCCAATTGTTTTCTTGCATTGGCCTCAATCCTCGAAGGCTCGCCATCCTTATATATGCCCATTCTATGCAACCACGCCAGAAACTCAGGCGCGGGACGCAGATTGAACAAGCGGCGCACGGCCAATGCATCATGAAAGCTGGTGGATTGATAGTTCAACATCACGTCGTCTGAGCAGGGAACGCCCATGAAGTAATTGCAACCTGCGGCGGTAAGCAGCATCAGCAGATTGTCCGCCGAGTTCTGGTCGGCAGCGGCATGGTTGGTATAGCAAACGTCACAACCCATGGGCAAGCCAAGCAGCTTGCCCATGAAATGGTCTTCCAGTCCGGCGCGGATGATCTGGCGCTCGTCGTAGAGATATTCCGGGCCGATAAAACCCACTACGCTATTGATCAGAAATGGCTCAAAGACCCGGGCCACACCGTAAGCGCGCGCTTCAAGCGTGAGCTGATCGATACCGTGATGTGCGTCAGCAGAGAGCGCGCTGCCCTGACCGGTTTCGAAGTACATGCAATTAGCAACTGGCAATTGGCAATTAGCTTTTGGCTCTTGGCCTTTGGCTGTTGGCCCTTGGTCAATCTTCCGATCAGTTTTATCAGCGGCGATCAGCGGTGAGATTTTTCGTTTTGCATGGTGTTCCAACACTCTCTCGCGTCCTTCACGCATCATGCTCAACGTAATCCCAAAACTTTCATTGGCTTTTTGCGTTCCAGCCACCGATTGAAACAGCAGGTCCAGTGGAGCGCCGCGTTCCATTGCCTTGAGTTGAGTTGAGATATGGGCCAGGCAGCATGCTTGCGTGGGAATGTTGTAAGCTTCAATCAGCCGTTGCAATGCGTGAAGAACGGCGCTCACGGTTTCTACTGCTTCCGTTGCGGGATTCACGCCAATGACCGCATCGCCACAACCATAAAGCAGGCCGTCAAATGCGGAGAGCAGGATGCCGGCCGCATCGTCCGCCGGATGGTTCGGCTGAAGGCGGATGCCCAACACGCCACGCTGGCCCATGGTGTTACGGCAGCGCGTAATCACCCGAATCTTATTCGCGGCGAGCACAAGGTCTTTGTTGCTCATGAGCTTGGTTACAGCGGCCGCAATTTCCGGAGTGATGGCCCAGTGCAGCGCCTTGAGCGCAGCTTCATCGGTCTGGTCACTCAGGACGAATTCACGAAACTCGCCCACGGTCATGCTCTTGATGGTCGAGAAAGCGGCTTGATCGTGGGTTTCCAGGATCAAGCGTGTGACGTCATCCTGCTCAGGCGGAATGAGCGGGTTGGCGATGATTTCCTGAAGTTGCACATCAGCAAGTGCAAACTTGGCTGCTACACGCTCCTGCTCCGATTCGGCAGCAAGCCCGGCCAGTTGGTCTCCAGACTTCTCCTCGTTGGCTTTGGCAAACAGATCAGCCAAGTTACGGAATTGAAAGCTCTTATGCATGCCCGGCGATAGCCATTATCCGCCGAAACCCTCGAGCGCAGCAATCGGATCAAGAACAAGCGCTTAGAGCTGTTACAAGCGTGAGGTCTTTCGGCGCCGCCGCAGCCCTTCACAAAATTAAGCCATTTTTTACTTGCTTTCGTCAGCCGATGAGGAGAATACTTCAATTACCAGAACGCAAATGCAAGGGTTAGTCGACGGGACAATTATGCGTCCATCAGTCCTTTCTATTTCTTCGGAAAGGGTGTTGGCTCCCATCCGCAACGCCGTTTTGGCTCATGCTGGGTACGGGGTCATACCAGTTTCTTCGGTGGAAGCCGCGCTTACCATCCTTCGAGCACGCCACGTCTGCGCCATTGTGATTGGCAATTCTGTGCCTTTACCGGAACGGCGCCGCGTCTGCTCTGAGGGCCACAGCCTTCATGTTCCTTCCGTGGTGCTTGACCCCTATGACCAGAGCCATGATGACGAGTCTGAGCTGCATGTGAATCCTCTGGACGGCCCAGAAACGTTCCTGGACGCGCTGGCCTCGCTGATGCAGCGCGACCATCGTCACGCCTGAGCTGCTGCGCTGATAAACTTTTAGTAAATGCCGCGCAATTCAACGCAGAGCCCTCTTACAACTCCCGATTCCTTGCCAATGAATCTTGATTCGCTGAACCAGGAGATTATTGCGTGCGTGCGCTGTCCACGGCTGATTGCGCATTGCCGCAAAGTGGGCGAGATCAAACGCCGCGCTTACCTTGACTGGGACTACTGGGCTAAGCCTGTCCCCGGCTTTGGCGATCCGAATGCCCGGCTATTGATTCTGGGGCTTGCGCCGGGGGCGCACGGATCGAATCGAACAGGCCGGCCTTTTACCGGCGATGGTTCCGGCAACTTTATGTACCCGATCCTGCACAAAGCAGGATTTGCTTCCCAGCCCACGGCCGTCAAACGCGAGGATGGGCTTCAACTTATCGATGCCTATATCACAGCGGCTGTCCGCTGCGCCCCGCCGGAAAACAAGCCTTCACCCGAAGAGATTGGAAATTGCGCTGCATTTCTCGATCGTGAATTTGCCGCGCTGAGCAACGTGAAAGTTGTGGTTGTCCTGGGAAAGATCGCCTTCGATGCTTACCTGAATTACCTCAAGCGTCGTGGAGAGTTGAAATCAAAAAGCGGAATCCTTTTTGGCCACGGCGAGACTTACAAATTGCCGAACGGATGCACGCTGCTGTGCTCTTACCATCCGTCACTGCAAAACACTCTCACAGGCAAGTTGACTGAAAAGATGTTTCTGGATGTGTTCAGGAAAGCCGCCAGGCTGATCAAAAAATAATTTCCACATCGTAGACGCCCATTCGTTACAACCACCGTACATCGCAAAAAAAAAGGGGACGGATGTGACTCCGCCCCTTTTGGTTGTTGGCTCACAGCTGAGTACGCTCAATGTGGTTCATGTCCACGGCAGATGTGCTCACACGCTGCCGATCCCTGCTTTACTGTTGGGCCCGCTTTAAATCCGTCAGCGCAAACACATCGGTCATCATCCGGTATGGGAGTCGGTGTTGGATGCGGAGTTGAAACCTTGCAGGCTGAAGCCGGTCGTCCAAACAGGACATAATGAATGTCAGTCTTGCTCTGGGTGATTCCGTAACCATAAGCGTTGAATAGGTTTCCCGGATCGCTCTTGGTCGGCGGCTCCTGGCGCAGAGTCACGTAATCTCCAAAGCGGCCAGTGCCAGTATCGCTTGCTGTGGTGATATAGACAATAAAATCGCCCCAGAAGCCGACCACATGGTTCTCAAAGTGGCTCC